>Ga0315273_10009045_pt1 | contig 12604 bp, 16 predicted proteins | sample YL17G02_0_MG_FD_205753 | JGI IMG/M metagenome (GOLD analysis project Ga0315273, IMG submission 205753) | Sediment microbial communities from Yellowstone Lake, YNP, Wyoming, USA - YL17G02_0 | ecosystem: Environmental > Aquatic > Freshwater > Lake > Sediment | place: USA: Wyoming | collected... | reverse complement strand
GACCGTACCACGCGCGTTAGCCGGCAAAATTTTGAAGTCCGTTTTCAGGGTAACAAAATTAAATTCAATGGTTTCAATAGCTTGAAAATAGGCCAAAACGGGATAGGCCAAAATGGCATAATGGGGAGGGGTGAATATGAACAAAAAAGAAACCATCCAGATCGCAGTTGCCCTAACCGTCTTTATCGGCGCCATCATCGGCGTCAACGCCCACTTTGCAAAAGCCTCCGACCTTGAACTCGTGGCGATGCGGCTCGAGCAGAAAATCGTCTCTGACGCCTCTATGCAGATCGAGGCGCGCAAGTGGCAACTACTCGACCGGAACACCGCGCGCGATTGCTCGGACATAAAAAACGAACGGGACAAGGACGAGTGCCGGGCGCTTGAGCAGAAGGTCCGGGAGCTGGACAGAAAAAACCAGATCCTGATGGAGAAAACCGCTCCGGGTGTGAAGTAGGGGTGAAGCAATGGCAACTGACAAAGACCGCATAACCCACATTTTCAAATTCATGGAGTACGACGAGCTCACCGACGCGCAACACGATCTCGTCGAATCCTTCGAGGAACAGTTCAACCGGCGCGGGACCCTCTCGGATCGTCAACTCGAAATCCTTGAGGACATTTTTGAGAAGGCAGCGGAACGGTACTGAGAGGTGTATATGATCTCATTGGAAATCTTTCCCGGCCTATGGTGGCGGCAGGTCGATACAGTGGATTTGCCGCAGGATGGTCAACGGCTGGTAAGAGAGCTTGAAAGGCGCTTTTTGCACCACACGGTTTCATGGATTGAACGTGATTGGGATAGGCAGAAAGATAATTTTTACAACCTATGGTTGAACGCGAACATGGTATTGATTTGTCAAGGCGTGTTGGGTCTGAACTGGCGGATGGAGATGATCTCGACCGAAACCACCGATAAGCATTTCATCCGGCACAACGGAAGGCTGGTCTTTATGATCGAAGGCATCCACGGAGAGCCGCACGATTGGGGTAAGAAGGATGAAGCGGGGTGAAGACGCCCAAACCAAAGCCGCGCGCGAAGCCGAAGCCCAAAGCGAGGCCGAAGCAAAAGGTCAAACAGGTTGAGAAAAAACAAGGCGAAAGAAAACCGGCCAAGCGCAAATCCAAAGGCATCGACGGCCAGCAGGCGCGCCAACTTTTGCTCGACCAGTATCGCCAGAGAATTTCGGAAAAGAAAACGCTGCGCCCCAGCGAGATCAAGCACATGCGCCAGATCGAATCTGAACTCGACCAGGCGGCCGGGGCGAATGGGGCAGGCGGGACACCGAAGGGTAACGTCATCCTCAACATGGACGATGCGGCCGCCTACTGTGGCACATCGAAGAAAACAGTCTCGTATCACATCAAACAGGGCAAGCTCAAACAGAACCCGGACGGAACATTCGCGCGCGCGGAGTTGGACAAGTGGCTTTCACGATACGGGCGACCGTCCCCCAGCGGCGAGGCTGGCCAGTGCGACTCAATCCGCGAGCAGCAGGAAAAGGCCGAGCTGCGTTACCGGCTCGCGCGCGCGAAGCGGGAGGAAATCTTGACGGGGCAGCTCGAAAAGACCCTGGCGCCCTGGGAAGAAATCGAGCGGGGTTGGGGCGAGCGAATCCTCCTGGTAAAGTCCGCGCTGGATGCCTACTCGTCGAGATTACCCGCGCTGCTCGTGGGCCGGAAGCGCGAGGAAATGGAAGAGATCATCAAGGGTGAAACGCGCGAGCTATTTTTGAGATTTTCGACGGAGGGGCGATATTGCCCGGAGTGTTGAATGCTTCATGACGATTAGGAGGTGAGTAAAAGCTGATGCCCCAAGCAGCAGTAAATATCTGGCGCGAATACGAGCGCGATCTCTGGGCGCCTAAAACCGAGTTGACGGTTTCGGAATGGTCCGAGCAAACCCGCGTACTCTCGTCAACCTCCGAAGAGCGCGGGCCGTTCCGGTTGCGCCGGGTCCCCTATATGCAGCCGATCATGGACGCCTTCGATGATCCCGAGGTCGAGATCATCGTCATGTGCAAGCCCGCGCAGATTGCTTATACGACCGTGCTCGAAAACATCATCGGGAAATCCTCGACCGAGGAAACGAATTCAGTCCTGCTCGTCATGGCCGACGAGGACACGGCCGAATACGTCATGACCGAGCGCGTGCATCGCATGTTCCAGGATTCTCCGAAGCTGCGGAAGCACTACGACAACGGGAAATTCAACCGCGATTCGATCAGGCTGCAGAATGGATCATATATCGAAGTGGCCTGGGCAAGCTCGGTCGGCAAACTCGGAACAAAGTCGTTCCGGATTATTCTGCTCGACGAGATCGACAAGCCCGGCTACTACGCGGCGAGTAAAGAGGCATCGCCGATCACGCTTGCCGACGAGCGGGCCGAATCGTTTTACCGGCCAAAGAAATTCCGAGGGTCAACGCCCACGCTCGACACCGGGAACATCTGCCGCGAGATTGAAAGCTGCGATGTCGTTTATGACTGGCAGGCCCCGTGCCCGGCATGCGGAGTATTCCAACCGCTGCGCTGGGGGCCGGCCTATGCCCACTGGTTCAAGGACGGCGTTTATCGGGCCGATGACGGAACCTGGAAAAAGCTGGGGCAGGTGAAATGGATCGGGGGCCGCAACGCGACGGCGAAGCAGGTCGCGGCCGCCGGCTACGAGTGCGGGAGCTGCGCGGCACTTTGGAGCACGGTCGAAAAGGATCACGCCGTAAGCCGCGGCAAGATGGTTGCGCGGACGGAGTACGCCGGACGCCGGCGCAAGATAGGCTTTCACATCAACCGGCTCTGTTCGCTGCTCGGAAAATCCGGCGACATCCCGAAGCTGGTCGATGCGTGGCTCGCGGCGTTCCGGTCGCGTGACCCGAAGACGATTCAGGGCTTCGTCAACTCGACTCTCGCCGAGCCGTGGATTCAGACGATCACCAAGCGCAGCGAGGCCGAGGTGCTCAAGGCGCGGGCGAACGTCCCGCCGCAAGTCGTCCCGGCCGATGCGGTCGGGCTTACCTGTGGGGTCGATCCGCAGAAGTCCGGCTTTTGGTTCGGGGTACGGGCCTGGGCGCGGGATTACCGCTCATGGCTGATCCACTACGGGCGCTTGGCCGATTGGGATCAGGTATTCGACCTGCTTTTCAAGACGGCCTACCCGGTCGAGGGAAGCGAGCGCAAGATTCGAATCTGGCGCGCCGCGATTGATACCGGCGGCACACGCCTGGCCGAATCCGACCCGTCGATGACCGAGGCGGCCTACTGGTGGATCAGGAAATACGGTATCGGCCGCGGGGCGATGGTCTGGGGCACGAAGGGCGCCTCGAACCCGCTCGCGGGTAAGATCCACGTCGGGAAACCGCTCGACAAGATGCCGAGCGGGAAGCCGATTCCCGGCGGGCTGCAGTTGATCCTGCTCGACACCGACCGGCTGAAGGATCAGTATCACTACCGGCTGAAATCCGCGATCGACGGCGACGGCGACCAGCCGGCGTATCTACACCTCGAAACCCGTGACGACTACGCCCGGCAGATCCTGGCCGAAGAAAAGCGGCTGAACGACAAGGGCCTGCAGGAGTGGGTAAGGGTGAATCCGAATAACCATTTTCTCGACGTGGAATGCCTGGCCGCAGCCTGCGCTGATCCAGAATGGCCCGGCGGCGGGGTCCACATCCTGGCGCGCATGATCGAGATCGAGGCGCAGAAACGGTCAACCTCAACGGGGAGGGCGAAGGATGGCGAGCGCGAACGTGGCGGCGGGTATGAGCGGCCGGCCTGGCTGGATAGGTGAAAAGATGAACGACCAGAAAACGGGCGTCATCATCGGAATTCCCAACATGGCAGAATACCTGAGCGTATCGCGGCAGACCATTTATCGCTACATGGGGCTCGGTATGCCCGGCAATAAAATAAACGACACTTGGCATTTTCACATAAAAAACGTCGAAGAGTGGTTCCAGATAAAAACGGCGGTTATTCGCAAGGATATGGTTGAAGAAATCAGAGCGGGGGCGTTTGAAAATGAACAACACCAATGAATCACTCCACGAATTCATCAAGTATATTGAGCCAAGGTATAGAACGAAGATTTCCAGGATCGCCGGAGAGTATGCCATCGCAAGACCGATTGAATTCCGAAAATTATCAAAAGCAAATTTTATGAAAATGCACGGATGCGGAAAGTCGGCGTTTATCGAATTGCGGCTTGCGATGTTGAAATATGGCGTTCCCTACGCTGACGGCGATAGCATGGAGAAAATAGAGAGCGAGCGCGGATCCCTGCGGCACGGCGTCGTGAAAATGAATGACAGCCTGCGGCTCAGATTCAAGGTTTTAAACCGCGATAAGTTCAAGTGTAGATATTGCGGGCGCGGGCCTGCCAATGATGAATCAGTAATTTTGAACGTCGATCATATCAAGCCGCTTTCATCTGGCGGGGAATGGACCGAAGAAAACATGATAACATCGTGCAGGGAATGCAATCTCGGTAAAAGTGACAAGATTGAGGTTGATCCGGCAGGGCTTTTGGAGGTTCGTTTATAACCCTGTCAAGTTTTTTCTTCTGCCTTGTAGTGCCTCGTCGCGTATCTAATCTGTAACATTTCAAAAATCCAAAAAAATCCCGGTTTATGATGGAGACATCGTAGCCGGGATTTTTATTTATGACGATCAAGACCGCGGCGGAACTGATCTCCGAAGTCGATGACGCGATCAGCGCAACGCTCAAGGCCCAGCAGATGGGCATGGGCGACAAGCTGCTGATGAAGGCGCGGCTGAAGGATCTCTACGAGGTCCGCAAGGACTTGCTCGCGCAGTACCGCTCCGAACAAGGCACCGGAGGTTTAGCGATCAACACCGGGATAGTCTCAAGGTGACATGATGGCCGCTCCCGCAGAGCGCTCCGAAATGTTCAACCGGGCGGTTGCGACAATTATCCAGCTCCTACCCCAAACCCTCCCCAGGGCCGGGGCGAGCCGTCTGGTGGCGGCCGACGGCTCGCCCCTCATCTCTCCATCGACAAACCAGTATCAGCGCCGCGCGGCGTCGAACAAGGGAAGCCTCCGGACCTGGAAGCCGCGGCTACTGACAAGTGATTCGCAAGTCTCCCTCGAACGCGAGGCCATTGTCGCCCGCGCCTCGGATCTCGTCGAATCAGATGCGCACGCGGCCGGCGCAGTCGACACCTACGCAACGCTCATCGTCGGCACCGGTCTCAATCCCTACCCCATGATCGACCCCGTAACGTCCGGGATCAGCAAAGAGGACGCGCGGGCGCTGTCGATCAAGGCGCGTTCGATCTGGCGCAAATGGGGGCCGTGGGCGGATGCGGCCGGCCGGACCTCGGCCGACGGCCTCGAATTCCAGGTCCTGCGCAACCTGATCCACTATGGCGAATTTTTCGCGCTCGTGCACATGATCCCGAATGACCCGGGCAGGCCCTACTCGCAAGCCGTCCGTCTCATAAACCCAACGCGGGTATTTACGCCCTCCGACATGAGCCGCAGGGCGGACATTAAAGACGGAATCGAGGTCGGCGAGTATGGGCAGCCCGTGGCCTATTGGGTGCAACGGGCCGACACGATCACATCGTTGGGGCTTTCCTCGTCAAACTTCGTTCGCATCCCCGCACGCGCGGCGCACCGCTTCAAGGTGCTGCACGGTTTTCTCGCAACCGAGCCCGAGCAGGTCCGGGGCATTTCGATCCTGTCGCCTGCGATCAAAATGTTCCGGGATCTCTCCGACCTCCTCGATTCCGAACTCGTATCGAACGTGATCACGGCTGCGACCGCCCTTTTTATCGAAACGGGCGGCGCCGACGGCTACACCGAGGCGGTCCGGCAGGCGACGCTCTTCGACTCGGCGGCGAAATCAGACGGCACGACCTACGATCGGCGCTATCAGGAGATCACGCCGGGCGCGGTCATGTATGGGGCGACCGGCCAGAAGCCGCACGTTATTTCGGCGCAGCGGCCCTCTGTCACCTTCGAGCCGTTCGTCCGGCTGATCCTCAAGGCGATTTCGGTTGCGGTCGGTATCCCCTTCCCGGTCCTGTTCCGCGATTTCCAGGGGATGAATTACGCCTCGTACCGCTCGGCGCTGCTCGAAACCTGGCGCGTGGTCCGCACCCGGCGGCGGTGGATGGCTCAGACATTTTGCGGCCCGCTTTACCGGATGCTGCTCGAAGAGGCCTATCTCCGCGACGAGATCGACCCGCCCGATTTCTATTCCCGCATTTACGAATATACGGCGGCCGAGTGGATCGGGCCGGCCAAGGGCCAGATCGAGCCGGAAAAGGAAATCAAGGCCGACATCCTGGCGGTCCAGCACAACATGAAATCCCGCGAAGAATGCGCGATCGAGAACAGCCGCGACCAAGCGACGACCTTCGAGCAGCTCGCCGACGAACAGGCCACCATGGAAGAGCTTGGACTCGATGAATTGAAAATCGGCGAGCAGTTGGACGAACCGGATCCGGACAGACCGGATGGAGGCGGGGGCGATGAGGATAACTGATTTTTCCAAAGGGGCGGCGTGGTCGATCGTGCCGGAACGGTTCGAAGCACTCGCCCAGCTCGCGCGCGAAGCGAAGCCGGAGAAGATCAGCGAGGCCATCGTCACGGCCGGTAAAAGCCTCGATGAGCGGCAGCTCTACCGGGTGAACGACCAGGGGGTTGCCATAATCGAGATCAACGGCCCGCTCGCCAAAAATATCGACTGGTTCGACCGGTTCGTGTTCGGGATGTTTGACTACCTCGATGTCCAGACGGCAGTCAAGACCGCACTCGAAGATGAGACGGTTCTCGGGATTGTTCTTGCGCTCGACTCGCCCGGCGGGACCGTGAACGGCGTCGAGGAAGCGGCGCAGGCGGTTTTCAACGCGCGCGGCCAAAAACCGATTGTGGCCTTTTCATCCGGCATGATGGCAAGCGCCGCCTACCGGATCGGGTCAGCGGCCGAGCAGATCATCATCGGCAAGACGGCCGAGGCGGGCTCCATCGGCGTCTTGATGATTCATACCGACTGGAGCCGCCTGGAAGAGCGGATCGGGATCAAGACGACCTACCTGACGGCCGGGAAATACAAGGCGCTCGGCAACCCGTCGGAGCCGCTTTCGGAAACGGCCCGCGCGGAATTCCAGGGCCAGCTCGACCAGCTTTACACGGAGTTTGTGGAAACCGTTGCGCTTTATCGTGATGTCGAAAACGACAAGGCGCTCGCAATGGCGGACGGCCGCATCTTCATCGGGGAACGTGCGGTTTCGGTCGGCCTTGCGGATGAGATCGGCACACTTCAAGCGGCCGTCGATTGGGTTCTGTCTGCGGCTGAACAACAAACTGATAGGAGGGTTTTTTCAATGAACGGAAAACTGGTTGAAATCAAAACTTACGATGACCTCAAGGCCGCAGCCCCGGAGTTGCTCAAGACCGCGGAAGACAAGGCTTTCACACTTGGCTCCGAGTCGACGGACATGAAGCCGGTTCAAAAGGCCGCAGCCGACGCCGAGCAGGTCCGCCTGCTGGGGCTTGCCACGGCCTTCATGGGCGATGAGGACGGCGCGAAATTCGCCGAGATCGTCAAGAGCGGCGTCAGTGTCGAGCAGTTCGCGGCGATTTCCAAGATCCAGGGCGGCGGGCGCAAACAGGAAGACCCCGAGAAGAAAAAGATCCTCGAAGCCCTGCAAGCGACTGGCGCCACAAACCCGGGCGCCGGCGGGGGAAACAATGGGCAGAAGGACTACTTTGCCCTGGTCGCCGAATACCAGCGTGAAAACAAGTGCTCCCGCGTCGAGGCCATGAAGGCCGTCAACAAGGCCGACCCGGGCGCGCGCGAGCGCATGCTGAACCAGGCGAATCCCCACCTCGCGGTGGCGAAGTAACTCGGCAATCAATCAGGTTCCAAGGTGGCCAGGTGGCTCTGAGCGGACATAAAAATTTTTGATAGGAGGAAACCCAATGTTCAGAGAAAGTCCGGTCACCTTCAAATCGGCGGCCACCCTTGAGGCGCATCGCCGGGTCAAGATCGATACCTCGGCCACAACCGCAGACCCGGCAAAGGTCATTTATGCCGGCGCGGGCGAGGATTACGTCGGCGTCACGAAGTACAGCGCCGCAACCGGCGATCTGGTCGCGGTCGATCTCGCCGGCCACGATGGAACGCTCGAGATCACGGCCAAGGTCGGGAGCGCAATCAACGTCGGGACGGTCCTTTACGGCGCCGCATCCGGGAAAATCAGCGATACCTCGTCCGGTTCGGGCCAGGGTGTCGCCCTGCAGGTCGCCGCGGCTTCCGGCGACAACATCGAGGTCGCGCCCTGGAACGTCAAATCGACCACGGCGGCCACGGTTAGCGTCGCAGACGCCGGAAACTTCACGGCGCAAACGACCGTCGAGGCGGCTCTCCAGGAAATCTACAAGCACCTGCTCAACGCCGAAGGCTTCATCCCGGTCAGTCTCGATTGCTTCAAGACCAGCGCCACGGCCTTCGTGACCCCGACCTCCGCCCTCGGTACGCACCTGGCGACCGACAGCACCCCGAAGATCGGGCGCATCAACGGCGCGACCGACCCGGCGCAGGCGATCATCTGGGCCGCCGGCGGTACTGACCCCGCTTTCGCGGTCGTTACCCTTCCGCCGGATCTCGACGATGGGGTTGCTCTCGTCCTGCATGCCCGGATCGCCTCGAACAAGGCATCCAACACTCCGACTTTCACAGTGTCCTCGTATTTCAACGAGGGCTCGACGGCTGTCATCGATTCCCTGGCCGCAGCCAGCGCGACGAGCACATTCTCTGAGCGCACGGCAACCATTGCGGCCGGCGATGTTCCGAGCGGGGCGCAGACCTTGACCTTCAGCCTCAAGCCGGCAGCGCACGCGAATGACATTTGGAGGATCTCGGCGCTCTGGTTCGAATACACGCGGAAACTCTTGACGGCATAACTGGCCGCCGGACCGATTTCAATTCAACGACCATCATGGAGGTAAATAGACAATGAGCAGAGCAAAGAAAGATTCGGCGGTTTATCGCCCCGATCTCGGCCAGGCGGTCATGGAGTTCATGGAAGACCCGGCCGCCGGCATGGGGTTCATTGGAACTGAGATCATGCCGATTTTCCGAACCGCGGTCAATTCGGGTTCATACCCGGTCATCCCCATCGAGGCGCTCCTGAAGCTCGCCAACGTGGACCGTGCCCCGCGGGGCGGTTACGGACGCGACGACTACGAATACGAGCGCGGTCAGTTCGCTACGCTGGAAAAGGGCTTCGAGGAATTGCTGGACGATTCCGAACGGGCGATGTTCGACCAGGAATCCCCCGGCATGGCCGATTTCGTTGCGGCCCGGCGCGCCTGGATGAAGATCATGCGCGGCCAGGAGCGGCGCATCGCGGCCAAGATTTTCAACGCGACGAACTTCTCGGCGAATTCGGTTTCGGTTTGCTGGGACGTTGCGGCCTCGGCGGCCCCGATCGACGACGTGAAGACGGGTGTCGCTGCTTTCCGCAAGCAGTGCGGCATGCTCCCGAGCGGGCTGATCATCAGCTACACGACATTCCTGGCGCTCCAGGTGGCGGACCAGATCGTCGATCAGCTCAAGTACACCTTCCCCGGGATCGATGTCACGAACCTCAACGCGCAGCAGTTGGCGCGGGTCTTCGGAGTACCGAGGGTGTGGGTCGCAGGCGCAGTCTACGACTCGGCCGGCAAGGGCCAGGCGGCCTCGATCTCGGACATCTGGGACGACGAATATGCGGCGCTCGTCCGGGTGAGCAACGGCCAGGACCTGATGGAGCCGTGCGTCGGCCGGACATTCCTGTGGACGGCGGACAGTCCGCAGAGCCCCATCGTCGAAGAGTACCGGGACGAAGAGCACCGGAGCGACGTTTACCGGGTACGGCATCACGTCGCCGAAGAGTTCATCGCCAGCAAGGACGACACCGGGACGGTGGTTTCGAACGTAGCCGCGGCCTGCGTCTACTTGATGGCCAACATCGACACCTAACCGGCGGGGGTGAGCCATGCGGTTCGAAGATGCGATAGGAGGGCTTTCGGCTCCCGAGCAGGAGGCCCTCCGGGTGCTTGAGTCGTCGGGGTGGCAGATCGGGCTTGATTGCAAGCTCGAAGACATGACGAAGCCCGACGGCAATCGGCGGCGGACGTACAGCAACCGGGGGCGTTACGCCGTCGCGGTGTTCTTAAAAAACTTGTCCAGCCGGGAACCCGTTGAAGTTCCCGCTTTCCCGGCCGTGATGAGCAAACCCGAACCGGAGCCGGCCGTTGTCGAGGTCGTTTCGGTTTCGGCTGGAATTTCAGTTGAGGCGGAGATCGAGCCCGCGCCTGCCACGGAGTCGGAAGCAAGAAAGCCCGGCAAAGGCTGGGGCTCGAAGAAAGACAAGCGGAAATGACGATCTTCGACGACGGCGCGGTGGACCTATGGGACACCTGGCCGGAAGCAGTAGCGGCCACCTTCACGCCGTTGTCGGGGCCGGAAGTGACCGGCTTCAAAATCGTCATCGACTCGTCCCTGAAATATCTGCCCGAGGGCTTCGACGCCCAGACGTGGGGCAACAACGTCACGATTGAATATCTGGTCGCCCAGGTAGGCCGCGAAGCGAAGCAGGGCGAGAAGTTCACGGCGGGCGGAGTGACTTACACGGTCGTCGATGTCATGGAAAACGACGGCCGCTTTTGCAAGGTGATTGCAAGGTAAAATGCCCACGATCCAGCTAACGGTCGATAAGACCCAGCTCGACGGCGCGAAGCTCATGCTCGGAGAAATCCGCGGCATCATGGGTAAGGTGCAGTCGCGCGCGGTCAATAAGTCGCTCACGACGGTACGGGCGGCCGCGGTCGATTTGCTTTACGCGGAGCTGAACCTCCGCAAGACCGACATTCGGAATTCCTTCGCAATCTACAAGGCGAGCTATACGGCGCCCTCCGGATCGGTCGTATCGTCCAGCAGGCCGGTTCCGCTCGCAAAGTTTGTCGGTACCCGGCAGCTTGCCCGCGGGCGCGGGGTGTCGGTTCAGATCAAACGCACGGGCTCGCGCGAGGTCCTGCGCCATGCGTTCATGGGGACGATGAAGTCGGGGCACGTCGGCGTCTTCGAGCGCGAGAGCTACACGAAGCGGCCCTATCGGGAGTTCTTCCCCTACGCGAAGCTGCCCGAGCGTTTCCGACTGCCCATCGAGGAAATGTTTTCACTTCGCATCACGGATGAATACGGCAAGGAAGCAATCCTCGGCCAGGTCATGCAAAGGGCCGGCGAGGTCTACCAATCGAATTTCGAGCATGAGCTCGACTACGAATTGAGTCGTCTGAAATGAGCGATCCGATCCGCGAACAGATCATCGACCGCATCATCTCCCGCATGGCAATCATCCGGGAGGCGAACGGTTTCAAGACCGACTGCGGCGAGCACGTCTTCCGGGCGGCGAAGCGGATCGATCCCTCGGAGCTCGACGCGGTTTCGGTATTCCCACGGCGCGAGACGGCGGTCCCGGAATACAGCGCAGTAAAGCCGACCATGCCCGTCGATGTGCAGCTCATTCAGGCGGTTGCGGTGGTCGAGGGCGAAGCGGAATCAACGCGCGCGGCCCGCGTCGCCCAGATGATCGAGACGATGCTCGCCGATGCGATCGAGGCCATGACCGGCGACCGCTGGTCGGTGCCGTTTACTTCCGGGTCCCGCGAGCCGGTTGCAGGGGAGACGATCACCGGGGCGACGAGTACCGCGACCGGATACGTCGAGTCGGTGGCACTTACCGGCGGAACGTGGACGGGTGGCAACGCTGCGGGGACGATCACCTTCCGGCGCAAGACCGGGACCTTTGCCTCTGAAAATCTCAACATCGCGGCCCTGCTCGACGTTTGCACCATCAACGGGGTTGTGACCTGCGCCGAGGCGAAAGCGCTCGTTACGAATAACCTTTCCGACGGCATTTACTACGAGTCGGGCGGCGCGGACGAATACCCTGATCCAGCGGACGGAACGGTCGGAGTGATAGCGACCTTCAACATAACTTACCCGGTAAAAGCGGGCAATCCCTACGCTCAACCATAGGAGGATATAGAGAGATGTCAAACGCTAAAAATGCAAAAGTCCTGATCGAAACCAACCAGACCTTGAGCGCCTACGCGGTCATGACCGACAGCGGCAATCACCAGATCCTGACGCTCTCGGGGAAAACCCTATGGTCGGGGAAATCCGGGTATGCGCCCGACATCCGCCCGAACGGGGTAGTGAGCGGCCGCGGGATGCTTTCGTCCGGGACGACAAATGACACGGTGCGGGTCGCGGCTTTTACTGCATATGCCAAGGGTGTTTTGAAGACGGCTGCCGCGACTGACTTTGCCGTTACCCGCGCGACCCAGGCCGGCTACATCAAAATAAACTCGATCACCATGGCATCCGGCGGCGCGATTGCGGTTGTGGCCGGCGACGAGGGCGCGGCTGAAAGTGCGGTCCGCGATGCGGCCGGCGGTCCCCCTCTGATCCCGGTCAATTCCATCGAGATCGGGCAGATCATCACGACCGGCGCCACGGCTGCGGTACTTGCTACAACCGAGATCCGGCAGAATGGCAGTTACACGGAGCGCGCCTTCGAGCCTATG
>Ga0315273_10009044_pt1 | contig 12604 bp, 8 predicted proteins | sample YL17G02_0_MG_FD_205753 | JGI IMG/M metagenome (GOLD analysis project Ga0315273, IMG submission 205753) | Sediment microbial communities from Yellowstone Lake, YNP, Wyoming, USA - YL17G02_0 | ecosystem: Environmental > Aquatic > Freshwater > Lake > Sediment | place: USA: Wyoming | collected... | reverse complement strand
CAGCGGGCAGGCCCGCGAGCTGGCAGGTCTGGACAAACGCGCTCACGTCCATGGACCACGTGCTCTTGTCGAAATCGGCCGCGAGGAACCAGCAGGTCTCATCCTCGAGCAGCGGGTAGACGCCCATCACCTGCCGCCCGGTCAGGTGTGCTACGACGGCCTGATCATCGGCGAGAACGAACGCTTGGTTCGCGCACTCACCGCACTTCACCCTGGGCAGCTCGCAGACTCCGCGGACGAACTTGTTGCGGCACGCAGGAGCGTATCCTGCCTTGCCGGTCTTGCGACTGACGAACCGAACCGGGTAGACCTCCTCGCGCCCGCGGAACAGGGAACGGAAGAGCCGCACTTTCTCGGCGGGCGTCGTTGGCCCGGGCGTGTCCTTCGAAGAATGTGGGGGCGCCGGGACTTCCGGATCGAGACCGAGCGATTCGAGCTCGGCCCGGAGCGCAGTGAGTTGACCTCGGATCGCATCCCCCTCCGACCGGAGGAGGGCAAGTCGCGACTCCGCGCTCGAGATGGACTCGAGCAAATTCTCGCGTCGGGTGTGTTGGGCGGTATTCGGCGGGAGATCGATGGGGGTCACGGGAATCGTCCGGGCGAAGCGCCACTTCAGGCGAGGCCTCGGCTGTCAGCCCTCGTCGGTCTTGGAGTCACCCACATCGGCGGGCAGATCGAGACTCTCGGCCGAGACTTCGACCACTTGCCCGTCGCGCCAGATCACGAGGGGGATGCCGAGCAGGCGGTGTCGTTGGACCACACGACGCTGGGCTGCGACCATCGCCCGATCGATGGCGCTCCCTTCACGAATGATACTGGCGATGTCACGCGTCACGCGGTGGCTCATGAGACCTCCTCGATCCGCTGGCGGATCATCAACCACGTTGGGCCATTCAGGATCACCGGATCGCTCCCCCCGATGCCATGCGCGATTAGCGTGCGGTCGGCGATGGCATTGCTGCTGTCGTACAGCCGCCAGGTTGTGGCGACTGGTCGGTAGAGTCGGTCGAAGTTGATCAGGCTCTTCCAAAACCGACGCCGGATGACCTCTTCGGGCACGTCGTGCCCGCCGCCCTCTACGCGATTCCTGACTCTGGCCACAAACAGACTTGGAGAGGGTAGCCAGAGGTAGAAGATGTGGACATTGTACCCGAACTCGACCAGCCTCGTCAGAAGCCGGTGGGCCGACCGCCCCGCGAGCGTGCTCTCGAAGGCAAAGTCCTCGCGGGCTCGCGCCAGCTCATCGAGGCGGCGCAGCATGTCCTGCCGGCCACGAATGCCGCCGATTCGGGGCTGAACGCAGCAAGGCCCTGGGCAATCACATCGGCATTGACGAAAGCTTCGATCCCCACGGCACCCTGCAGAAGATCCGGGGCAGCCGAAGTCTTCCCCGCCCCGTTGGGACCCGCGATCACGACGACCTGAGGGCTGCGCGCCGAATTCATTGCGGCGCTGTCCGGAGACGGGCGACGACAATCCGCATCGAAATCATGGCCGAGTCCATGGCTTCAAGAGTAGCCCTCGGAGCGGGTTGGTGTCGACCTTGCACGCCGGCTCTGTGCGGAGCGGCCCCACTCGCGAAGATGAGTTAGATTCATCTCCATGCCCCTCACCCCCGGCACCCGCCTCGGCCCCTACGAAATCCTCTCCCCGCTCGGCGCCGGCGGCATGGGCGAGGTCTACCGCGCTCGTGACCCGCGCCTCGCCCGCGACATCGCGATCAAGGTGCTGCCCGAGGCGCTGGCCAGCGACGCCGAAAGGCTCGCAAGGTTCGAGCGCGAGGCAAGAACCGTCGCCGGCCTCAACCACCCGAACATCGTCGTCCTCTACTCGATCGAAGAAGACGGCCCGACAAGGTTCCTGACGATGGAGCTGGTCGAGGGCCAGGGCCTCGACACGCACCTGCTCCCGGGCGGCCTGCCGGGGGTGCGCGTGATCGAGCTTGGCATCGCGATTGCCGATGCGCTGACCGCGGCGCACGAGAAGGGCGTCGTGCACCGCGATCTCAAGCCCGCGAACGTGATGCTGAGCCGCGAGGGGCGCGTCAAGGTGCTCGACTTCGGCCTCGCGAAGCCTGCGAACACAGGCGGAGGCGCGGACGCGGACAACGGCGCCGCGCAAACCATGACCGTCGCCGCCCCGCTCTCGACCGACGGCATGGTCATGGGCACCGCGCCCTACATGGCGCCCGAGCAACTGCGGGGCGAGCCGGTCGACGCGCGCACGGACCTGTTCGCGCTCGGGATCCTGCTGCACGAGCTGGCCACCGGGCGCCGGCCGTTCCAGGGCAAGTCGACCGCGGAGCTCACCTCGTCAATCCTGCGCGACACGCCGCCGGCGCTCCGCAACACGCGGCCCGACCTGCCCGTGGACCTCGAGCGGATCGTCGGCCGCTGCCTCGAGAAGGCGCCGCGCGAGAGATTCCAGACCGCGCTCGATGTCCTGAACGAGCTGCGCGCCGTCCGCCGCGCCGCCGAGAACGGGGCCGCTCAAAAGCCGACCGCGGCGCCCGCCCCGGGCACCGCGTCGATCGCCGTCCTGCCATTCGCGAACCGTAGCGGCAATCCCGATGACGAGTACTTCTCCGACGGCCTGGCCGACGAGTTGCTCAACGTGCTGGTCAAGATCAAGGGCCTGCACGTGGCGGCGCGCGCCTCGTCGTTCCACTTCAAGGGCAAGGGCGCGACGATCGCCGAGGTCGGGAAAGCTTTGAGCGTTGCCACCGTGCTCGACGGCAGCGTGCGCAAGTCCGGCGACCGCGTGCGCATCTCGATGCAGCTCGTCCAGGTCGCGGATGGCCACCACCTGTGGGCCGAGACCTACGACCGCACGCTCGACGACATCTTTGCGGTGCAGGACGACATCGCCCATTCGGTCGTCAAGGAGCTGCGCCACACGCTGCTCGGCGAGGCGAACGACTCCGACGCCAGCGGCCGGGCCCGCGCCGAGGTCGCACAAGCCGCGAAGGGCCGCAGCACCGACCCCGAGGCGTACGACCTCTACCTTCGCGGCCGTCATCTAATGACAGCGGCCGACGACGGCGCCGAGCGCGCGCAGGAGATGTTCCGCCAGGCCATCGAGCGCGCGCCGTCGTTCGCGCTGCCGTACGCCGGCCTCGGCTCCGTGTACGTGCTCCAGTCGTGGCGCGCCTCGCGCGATAAGGGCGAGACCGTGTCGAAGGCGCGCGCCGCCCTCGCGCGCGCCCTCGAACTCGACGACCAGTTGTGCGAGGCGCTCGTCCTGTCGGCGCAGATCAAGCTCTACTTCGACTGGGACTTCGCCGGCGCTGGCCACGACCTCCGCCGCGCGATCGAGCAGAACCCGAGCAGCGACGTCGCCTACCGCGAGTACGCGAACTGGCTCGCCATCATGGGGCGCTTCGAGGAGGGGATCGCCGCGGCGCGCCAGGCCCAGGCGCTCGATCCTTTGTCGGTCGACGCCACGCACGAGCTGGGATGGGAACTGCTGGCCACCGGGCGCCCCGCCGAGGCTGTGGTCGAGTTCCGCCGCGCGCTCGACCTCAACCCTTCGTGGATCTGGGGCTACATCAAGATGGGGATGGCGTACGGCGTGATGGGAGACTCTGCGAATGCCCTCGCCTGCGTGCGCCGTGCCGACGCGCTGCTCGCCGGCGTGCCGGGGACTCCGCTCGCCGAGTCGTGGCTCGCCGCGACCGAGTTGTTCGCCGGCTCGGACGCGCGCGCCCGCGCGACGCTCGCCCGGCTCTCCGACGAGTCCAGGACGGCGTTCGTCGAGCCGGTCGCGATCGCCTGGGTGCACTACGCGCTCGGGGATTTCGACGCGGTGATCGCGGAACTCGAGCGCGGGTTCGCGTTGCACTCGCCGCTCATGCCCGCCATGCTGCAGGCCGGGGCGTATCTCTGGCGGGGGATTGCGGGGGATCCGCGGTATGAGGCGCTGATCTCTCGGATGGGCCTGCCTTCGCGCTGATCTCGCCGTGGTGGGCAGGGGTCTCGTGGGGTGATGCGTACACTCTGTACACTCGGTGCTCATTCTGTACGCACACTCCCGGAGACACGCCCTTCCCCCGGGCTTTACAACTCGCAAAAGCCCAGTGCGAACCGTCGCGACCGCGCAGGAATTACGCACGCTCCTCCGCAAAAACTTTTTCGATCACATCGTGACGAATCCGCTGGTCACTTTCCCACCCGGCGCCTATAGTCCTTCGCACGCAATTCGATTCGATTCACTCAAAGTCACGAGCAGCCAGCGTTTCCTGGCAAGGACATCCCTCATGTACGCCGCCCAAGGGACCTCGAACCGCTCCCAGATTGCCCGCGTCCTTCGCCAGGACCATCCTCCTGAGCTGGCTCGGCTTGCGGCGGCCATTGCGCTGGAGACGCTCGTTCAACCGCGCGCGCGCTCCCCTTTAGTTCCGGGGCCCAGCAGCGCAATCCGGTAGAAGCGAACTCGTTCCACATCTGAATCACCGATTCGACTTCCACGCTGACTGCCTAAATCCGGTCAGTGGCGGCCCGCATTTTGTCCGCGCCCTGGCGCGGCCAAGGGCTGGCCGCAGAGGCATATCCATACCCCGGCCCGGCCGAAGTCTGTCCGGGCAACCCGATCCATTGAGAGGAGCGCAGGAGCATGCATACGGCGATGGACAGCCGCAGGGGGGCGCGATGATCCCCGGATGGAACATGGACCCCTTCGAAGAACGCTATTGGACAACCGACGACCGCAGCGATGCCCCGAAGGAGCACTACCGTTACGTTGCCGGCGCCCGCCATCCCAGCGAGGCGGAGCTCGGGCACCTGATCCGGCGCGGCCCTCCCCGGTCGGGGAAGGCGCTCTCGATCGCCTACGTCAGCCCGATCGTGCGGCAGGCCGACGGCAGCCGGGGTGTCGAGCACCTCCGCTGGCTCACCCTCGACTGGCGCCTGCGGAACGCGCACATCGGCGTCTTCGGGCCGCCCGGGACCGGGAAGACCACGCAGGTGATGCAGCCGGCGATCCTGTCCGATCTCGTGGACCCCGATCGCCTCACGATCCTGATGGGACTCAAGCGCGAGAACTACGGCTGGGTCTCGGTCAAGTGCGCGGAACTGGGCGTCCCGCTCCACTATGTCGACCTGCGCGACCCGAAGCGCTCCCTCGGGTTCAACCCGCTCGCGACGGATTCGGCGGAGGACGCCTACGACGTGATCGCGGTCTTCGCGGAGGTGAGCAACGATCCGCAGGCGCACGACAGCGTGTTCTGGAACCAGGCTGGCCGGACGCTGCTGTGCGCGCTGTGGGACTGCGGGGCGCGCAGCTTCCCGGCGATGCTCCAGAAGCTCGAGTCCGGGAGCGGCGTGGTCCTCGCCCTGCTCAAGCGCGGCGGCACCGGAGCCTGCACCGCGGCGGCGGCGTTCCTCGTGGGCGGCAGCCACAACAGCGACACGGTGATGGCGACGGTCAGCGGCTGGCTCAACCCGTTCCGGAGCCAGGCGGTCGCCGCGACGACCCACTCGCACGAGCTGGGCTCGCTGCGCCTCTTCGAGGGCCGCAAGGTCCTCTACGTCCATGCCGACGAGGGGCGGCTGACGTCGATGCGGTCGGTCTACAACCTACTGTTCCAGTGGCTGCTGCGCCGGATCATCGAGCACTCCGACGACCTGCCGCCCGGGACCGCGCCGCACCCCACGAGCCTGCATGTCGAGGACCTGCCGGCCTGGGGCGCGGTGAGCTGCCTGCCTGCGCAGTTGACGACCCTACGGGCCCGCGGGGCGAGCTTGACGGCGAGTATCCAGTCGATGGCCGCGCTGGTGCACGCCTACGGCTCGTCGGCCGGCGTCGTGGCCTCGGCGTTCGGAACGAAGTTCGTTCTCCCCGGCGTGGACATGGCGGACGCGCAGATGTTCTCGGCCATGACGGGGGATCGGGTCGTGGAGGTCGGTGGAGACGCCGGTCAGCGTGGCACGATCATGACCGTGCCCCTGCTCTCGGCCGCGGAGATCCGCACGCCCGAGGCCCGCCACTTCATCTCGGGGCGCCCGATCACGATCCTGACGTCCGAGCTCGCGTTCCAGGCGTTCATGCCGCCCGTCTTCCGGCGGCCCGACCTGGTGGGCCTGTTCGCGAAGGCCGCGCGGACCGACTCGAGGGCGCCGCTGCGCGCCACGCCGCTGCACCCTCCGCCGCGGGGCGAACGCCCGGGCCCGGACGGCGGGCCGTACGTGTTCCCCGGCCACCTCACGACCGTGCAGCTGCGGGAGCGGATCAAGCTCGAGCGGGCGAGGATCGGCTGGGACGACGCGAAGCGCGAAGTCCGCCAGTGGTGGGAGGCCCGCGAGGCCGAGCATCAGGACTCGCTCCAAATCATCCACCAGGCGATCCACGAGCTGGCGTGCCGGAAGGTGACGGTCTCGGCGCTCCACGCGAATCTCAAGGTTGCGGATACGAACAACCTCGGGGCGCTGATCCACTACTGGGATTACAACGTCCTCAAGCTGGTCGACGATCGGAGGCGGGCGGAGGCTCGCAGGCCGGAGAGGAGGCGCACGAAGCGGGAGGAGTGAGCTTGACGCTTGATGCTTGGCGGCGGGGCGGCAGGGCGGCGGGGCTCTCCGGGGATGACGCGTACACTTTGGTCACCGGTGTACAATTTGTGCACACACTTCCGAGGGCATGCACCGGCCTCGACCTTGACAAGTCAGCCTGAGCCCCGGGGCAGCGCCGTTCAACCTGCCCCGGGGCAAGTTCAAGCGCGTCGGGACGAGCTCGAGCCTGTGTTTGACGAATATTCCCAAACAGATATAATCAGGCATGCGCCGGCAGGAGGAGTCCCAGTCGAGGCTAAAGACTCCGGACCGAGAGCTCGTCTGGGTCGGGTCCTCCCTCGAGGATCTCCGAGCGATGCCTTCCGCGGTTCGCCGACTCATGGGGGCGGCCCTGTACTGGGCCCAATCGGCAGGCGTATCCCGCGACGGGAGTCGGCCGATGGGCCTTCACCCCGCAGCGAGAAGGATGAAAGGTGATCTCTCCGACGTCATTGAGGTTCGGGAGGACTTCGATGGCGAGACGTCACCCGACTGCAGGCTGCGCGAACGCGCGAGAACCAAAGCGCGAAGCAGGGGACCTGACCATGATGCGCCCTTCGAAGAAGGCAATCAAGTTCCAGCCCGGCTCAGGCAACGTCTTTGCCGATCTCCATCTGTCAGGAGCCAGGGAGGAGATCGTCAAGGTCGAGCTGGTCCGCGCGATCTGCTCGCTGGTCGAGGGGAAAGGCCTGCGCCAGGTCGATGTCGCCGCGCGCCTCGGCATCTCGCAGCCCAAAGTCTCGCTTCTGCTGAGCGGGCGCACGGACGGCTTCTCAACGGAATTGCTGATTCGCCTGCTCAATCGACTCGGCCAGCGCATTGACATCGTGGTCCGACCCGCGCCCGGCGGGCGTCTGGTCGGGGACACGCATGTCGACTTCCGAACCGCGATGTTGATCGAACACCCGGGGCCAACGTATCGCACGACTTCGGCGTTCTCGAAATCGCATCCGGCGAGACCACGGGCCGCTGTGGCCAAGAAGAAGTGACACCGACGTACTCCGTGGCCGATTCGAGCGAATGAGTTAGATTCCCCCAATGCCCCTGACCCCCGGCACCCGACTCGGCCCCTACGAAGTCCTCTCCGCCCTCGGCGCGGGCGGGATGGGCGAGGTCTACCGGGCCCGTGACACGCGCCTCTCCAGGGACGTCGCGATCAAGGTCCTGCCGCAGCACCTCTCGAGCGACCCCGAGCTCCGCGCCCGCTTCGAGCGCGAGGCCAGGGCCATCTCGAGGGTCAGCCACCCGCACATCTGCGTGCTGCACGACATCGGGCGCGACGGCGACACCGACTACCTGGTGATGGAGCTGGTCGAGGGCGAGTCGCTCGCCGACCGGCTCACGCGCGGCGCGCTGCCCGTGGCCGACGTGCTCAGGATCGGCGCGCAGGTCGCGGACGCGCTCGATCGCGCGCATCGCGCGGGCGTCATCCACCGGGACCTCAAGCCGGGCAACGTGATGCTCGGCAAGTCAGGCGCCAAGCTCATGGACTTCGGGCTCGCGCGCGCGGCCGGCCTGAACGACGGGGGCACAAAGGCGCTGTCGATGACGCAATCGCCGACGATGGAGCGGCCGCTCACCGCCGAGGGTTCGCTCGTCGGTACGTTCCAGTACATGGCGCCCGAGCAGCTCGAGGGCAAGGAGGCCGACGCGCGCAGCGACGTGTGGGCGCTCGGCTGCGTGCTCTACGAGATGTCCACCGGCAAGCGTGCGTTCGAGGGCGCGAGCGCCGCGTCGCTCATCTCCGCCATCCTCAAGGACGAGCCGCGCCCGATCGCCGAGATCGCTCCGATGTCCCCGGCGTCGCTCGAGCGCATCGTCCACGCCTGCCTCGCGAAGGACCCCGACCAGCGCTGGCAGAGCGCGCACGACGTGGGGCTCGCACTGGGCTGGCCCCCGGACGCGGCGGGCGCTCAAGACGCAGGCGAGGCGGGCGCAGGCGCGGGACCGACGACGAAGTTCCGCCAGCTCACGTTCAAGCGCGGGCTCATCATCAACGCGCGCTTCGCCACCGACGGGCGCACCGTGATCTATGACGCGGCGTGGGAGGGCGGGCCGCACCAGATCCACCTCACGCGCACCGACAGCCCCGAGTCCACGCTGCCGCCGCTGCCGTCGGCCGTGCTGATGAGCGTCTCCTCGCGCAGCGAGCTGGCGCTGTCACTCGATCGCCGGTTCCTCGGCGGCTGGTGGCTCGGCTCGGGCATGCTCGCGCAGGCGCCGCTGTTCGGCGGCACGCCGCGCGAGGTCGCGTCCGAGGTTTACGAGGCCGACTGGCTGCCCGATGGCAACGCGCTGGCGGTGAGTCGCCGCTCGGGGCTCGAGAACGTCGTCGAGTTCCCGCTCGGCAACCCGGTGTTCACGTCGACTGGCTGGCTGACCGGCTTGCGCGTCTCGCCCGACGGCCGGCATGTCGCGTTCATCGACATGGTCGGCGTCGGGCACGGCAGCATTCTCCGGATCGTCGACCAGGCGGGCGCGGTCCGCACTCCGGGCCCGATGGGCTTCTGGTTCGGCGGCCTGGTGTGGAAGCCCGACGGGAGCGAGATCTACTTCGTCCAGTCCAAGGCCCCCGAGGGCGCGACCCTCGAGGCGATCGACCTCGACGGTCGCCGCCGGCACATCGAGCGCTTCATGGGCGGCTACGTCACGATCCACGACATGTCGCCGGCCGGCGACATGCTGCTGACGCGCGCGGCGCAAACCTACTCGATTGCGTGCTCGCGGCCGGGTCACGAGGTCGACGTCACGCTCGGGCAATTCGATCTTGCGCTCGCCAAGGACATCTCCGACGACGGCAAGGCGCTGCTCTACGACGAGCAGGGTGTGGCGAACGACGGTGAGCTGTACACCTACGTCGGCGCCACCGACGGATCGCCGCCGGTGCGGCTCGGCCCCGGCTACGCGCGCGAGCTCTCGCCGGACGGCAAATGGGCGATCAACATCCACGGCAGCCAGGTCCGCCTGCTGTCGCGCGGCGCAGGCGCCCCGCGCGTGCTCGACATCGCGCCGCTCAACCCGATGCACATGGTCTCGTGGCACCCCGACGGGGAGCGCATCGTGATGCTCGCGAGCGAGCCGGGCCACGCGCCGCGGATCTACATCCTCAATGCCGCGGGCGGCGGGATGCGCCCGCTCACGCCCGAAGGCGTCGGCTTTCCCGCCGGCGCGTTCGTCAAGCCGGTCTCGCCCGATGGCACGCGCATCTGCGCGATGTCGCGCGAGCGGGAACTCCAGATCTACGCGGTCTCCGCGGAAGGCGCGCCGCTTGCGTCGATCCAGCTCGATGAAGGCGAGGAGCCGGTCCGCTGGTGCGCCGACGGTCGTTCGATCTTCGTCTGGCGGCGTGGCGAGGTGCCGATCCGGGTGTCGCGGCTCGATCTCGAGACCGGCAAGCGCACGCCCTGGCGCGAGTACCCCCCGAAGGACCACACGGGCGTCATCTGCTCACGCTCGGTCGCACTCACCCCGGACGGCGAGACCGCGGCGTACACGTACGCGCACATGATCTCGGAGTTGTTCGTGGCCCGCGGACTCGCGTAGCCCTCGCTAGCCGCGCGCCGCATCGAGGAACACGGTCTGGCCGATCGCCAGCCGACCGGTGCGCGTGACCGTGCCGTAGATTCCCGCGGTGTTCTCGTGTTCACGGACGACCGTTCGTAACATCTCGGGCGCGGAACCGGCCGAGTCGGGGTCGAGGTTCACCATCGAGCAGCGGATGTCGCGCATCGTGGCGGCGACGGCCGGCGCGTCGTCCCCGTCGCCGAACGAGAGCACGCAGCCCACCCACTCGTCCTCCTGAAACGGCGCCGGTCGCAGCAGCCGAACCAGGATGTTCGGGCGGAATCGCCTCACGTCCGGGTCATGCCCCGCGAGTCGCGTGATCTCCCGCACGGTGTCCGAGGCGATGACGGAGATGCTCGCCTCGTCGAAGATGCCCTGGCGCCAGTGCATCATCTGGACGGGCGCCCCGTGCCGGCGCGCGATCTCCGCAGCCAGTTCCTCCCCGAAGATCGGCAGCGCCTCGCCGTCCGGCGTGCGGACATGCGTCGGGAGTTCTCCGTCTTCCCGCCGCTGCGGGGAGAACAGCAGCAGCTCGGGAAGCTTGCTCGCGCTCAGCCATGGGAACCCACCGCGGTCCTCCATCCGCCGGAGCGCGAGGCGGCGGTCGCCTTCGAGGCCGTGCCAGCCCAGCGCGGCGACTTCGAGTCGTTCGCCGCCCATGGACTTCACGGGATACCGGTAGATCGCCTCTACTTGTCCGATTGCGATAGACATGTTCGATCGTGTCCGCCCAACGAGTTGAGGTCCAGTCACTTCTCCGACGGGATCGGCGCCCACGTGCTGTCGGGATCGAATTGCGTGATCGACGAAGCGGCCTGCTCCGTGCCGTCTTCCAGGTCCCGCTGCCACACGACTCCGTCCTGGTTGACGAGGAACGTCGTCACCCCGCTCACCCCGTAGTTCGCAGGCCAGGCGACGAGCGCAAAGCCACCTACGAGCCTGTCGGCCACCATGTAGTCCTGCGCGCCACCTTCGGCGGCCGCGCCCTGGGCGGTCAGCACCCGGAACCGATAGCCGTGATAGCCCGCGCCCGTCGCCGCGCCTTCCTTGTAGCCTTCCGCGGCGCCCGCGGCGAGCAGGGGACCGGCCGGGCTCTGCGGCTCGCCGGGCGCAACTTCCCAGTAGAGGCCATTGTGCTTGCCGGGGTCGCTGCGGATCGTGCGCGCATAGGCGCCGGTCGGGGCGCCATCGTGCGATGCGGCGGCGTACTCGCGCTGGGCCTCGACGAAGCCGTGCATCACCTCGATCGTGCGCAGCTCGTTGCCGCCGATCCGCCGCGACAGGATCTCGTCGGCTCCGGCCGCGCCATCGAGGAACCAGCGGCCCTCGCGCCGCACGATCGGAATCGGGAACGGCCAGCCGTCGTCTCCGATGCGCAGCACCAGGTCATCCGGCCCGCCCGCCGCGAGTTCGTGCTTCACCTGGTACTTCGCGAGGAACGCTTCGCGCGCGGTGCTGTCCGCCACCGCGTCTCCGGACGACAGCAACGCCTCGGTGCCGGGACCGAGCAGGCGCGCCAGCTCGCCCCGATCGCGGTGCTCAACCGCCGTGACGAGGGCCGTCACCACCGCGTCGGGCGAGTCGAACGAGGCCTGGTTTGTGCGGACGGATTCGCGCCGGGCACAGCTGGCAGCCAGCAGGGCCGTCGCCAGGAAGAGACTCGCCACAACGCGCGTCGCTTGCAGTCTCATGGTCGCCTCCCCCTTACCGGCCGCGGCCGCCGCCGGAGCGGCTGCCTGAAGATGAAGTTCGCGCAGCAGCCGACGATCCCGACGTGCTCGCCTGGCCGCGCGCGCTCGCTGCCTGATCGAACGAGCCGCTGCTCTTCTGACTGGCGCCGGAGAACGCATTGTCGGCTTTCGGCGCCGCGGCGCTCGGCGACGGCTGCGTGGTCGGGCGCGCGCTCGCACCGCCGGCCCCGCTCGAGGTCTGCGCGCGATCCGACGACCCGCCGTAGCCGCTCGAAACCTGCGCGCGATCCGACGACCCGCCGTAGCCGCGATCGGGCTGCGAGGTTCGACTCGGCTGCGCGCCGCCCGAGACGCTCGGCGAGGACCTGCCGCCCGTCCCCGCCGTGCGCGGCTGCGCCGTCGGGGTCTTCGGCTTCGCGCCCGCGTACCCGGACTGGCCCTTCCACGCCGTCTGCCCGCCGGCTTTCGTGTTCGTCGCCTTCGGCCTGGCGATCGGGCTGTTCGCCGCGCCACCCTTGAGGTTCGAGTTGTTGTTGAACTGGTTGTAGTAGTTGTTGTTGACGTTGATGTTGACGTTGTTCTGCTGGTTGTAGCTGTGGGGATAGCCCGGCGGCGGGTAGTACCCGTGCGCGGGTGGATACGCCGGATGGTAGGCGTAGGCCGGCGGATAGTACGGATGCGGCCCCACGTACACGCATCCCGCGCCGTAATGCGGGTAGCAGTAGTTGTTGCTCATCGCGCTGCCCACCACGATGCCGAGGGTGAACGCGACGAGCGCGCTCGTCGTGCTGCTCCCCGAACTCG
>Ga0315273_10009043_pt1 | contig 12605 bp, 14 predicted proteins | sample YL17G02_0_MG_FD_205753 | JGI IMG/M metagenome (GOLD analysis project Ga0315273, IMG submission 205753) | Sediment microbial communities from Yellowstone Lake, YNP, Wyoming, USA - YL17G02_0 | ecosystem: Environmental > Aquatic > Freshwater > Lake > Sediment | place: USA: Wyoming | collected... | reverse complement strand
TGTAGGCCTGGTCTTCGAACGTCGTGATGAGCGACTGGGCGCCGCGGTTGATCGCGACGAGCTGGCCGTCCTCGGCCACGTGCTCGGAAAAGCGCGTGCAGCGGTAGCAGAGGATGCAGCGCTCCCGGTCGAGCGCGATCGTCGGCGAGATCGGAATCGGCTTGTCGAACGTCCGCTTGTCGAACGTCATCCGCGTCGAGCCCGGCCCGTAGCGGAACGTGAGGTCCTGAAGCGGGCACTCGCCACCCTTGTCGCAGACCGGGCAGTCGAGCGGGTGGTTGACGAGGATGAACTCGAGGGTCGCGTTCTGGGCCTCCGCCGCGAGCTCGGACGTTTGCGCCGTCTTCACGACCATGCCCTCCTGCGCGGTCAGCGTGCACCCGGCCTGCGGCTTCGGGACGCCTTCGATCTCGACGAGGCACATGCGGCAGGCGCCGACGGGAGGTCCGAGGCGCGGCTCATAGCAGAAGACGGGAATCTCGATTCCGGCCACGGCCGCGGTCTCGACCAGACCCGTGCCGGCCGGTACCTGCACCTGCCGGTCGTCGATCGTCAGCGTGACGAGCTTTTGCGCGCTCACGCAAGAACCTCCCGGATCTGGGACGCGACGCGATCCAGCTCGTCGCGCGGTGCCGCGGTCCAGCCGCCTGCTCGTTCGACGCGGAAGGGGTCGCCCGCGAAGCGCGGCAGCACATGCAGATGAACGTGAAAGACCTCCTGCCCTGCGGCCTCGCCGTCGGCGACGAATAGGTTGATGCCCTCGGATCTGATGGGGGACCGGCGGAGGGCTCGCGAGACGCGCATCGCGATCGCAAAGAGGTGCGACCCCGTGTCATCGGTCAGGTCCTGAAGGCCGACGACGTGCTCCTTCGGGATGACGAGCACGTGCCCTGGATTCACGGGTGAAATGTCCATCACCGCAACGGAGGTCTCGTCCTCGTAGACCAGGCTTCGCTCCGCTTGGCCGGCCGAGACAGCGCAGAAGATGCACTCGCTCACGCCGGCACCTCCGCCGTGGGATGGCGCGCGTGCTGGTCGGACGGGGCGAGCAACCGATCGAGCGTCGACGAGTCGCCGAGTGGGCAGCTACCACGGTCGATGTGCGCCTGGAACTCGCCCGAGAACTTCATGACGTAGCTCGCTATGGGCATGGCCGCCGCATCGCCGAGGGGGCAGAGGCACTTGCCGAGGATCCGGTCGCAGACGTCGAGCAACAGGTCGAGCTCGGACTGCGCCGCGTCGCCGTCCTCGATCTTGCGCAGCAACTGCACCATCCAGCGCGTCCCCTCCCGGCACGGCGTGCACTTGCCGCAGGACTCGTGCATGTAGAACTGCGCCACGCGCAGGCCGAGCTGCACGATGCAGCAGCGGTCGTCGATGACGATGACGACGCCCGAGCCGAGAAACGCGCCGATCTCGCCCAGCGCGTCGGCGTCGAGGCCGACGTCGATCTCGTCGGCGCGGAGGATCGGGAACGACGAGCCGCCGGGGATCACCGCCTTCAGCGGGCGTCCATCGGCCACACCGCCGCCGATGTCGTAGATCAACTTGCGCAGGCTCGTCCCGTGCGGCAGCTCGTAGTTGCCGGGGCACTCGACGTTGCCGGAGAGGCAGAACACCCGCGTACCGGTCGAGTTCGGCGTGGCGCCGATCTTCGCGTACTCGGCGGCGCCGAGCTCGAGCACCTTGGGCACGGTGGCGATCGTCTCGACGTTGTTGATCAGCGTCGGAGAGGCGTAGAGACCCTGGACGGCGGGGAACGGCGGCTTCGACCGCGGCTGGCCGCGCTTGCCCTCGAGCGACTCGAGCAGTGCCGTTTCCTCACCGCAGATGTAGGCCCCGGCCCCGCGGTGGAGCACGATGGTCACCCCGTCGAGCAGGCCGGCCTCCCGCGTCTCGTCGAGGGCGCCCCGCAGGATCTCGAACTCGGCCAGGTATTCGCCGCGGATGTAGATGAAGACGTTCTTCGACCCGATGGCGTGCGCGGCGATCAGGCAGCCCTCGATGAGCCGGTGCGGTACGCGCTGCATGATCTCGCGGTCCTTGAAGGTGCCCGGCTCGGACTCGTCGGCGTTGACGGCGACGTACGTCGGCTTCGGGCTGTCCTTGGGGATGAAGCTCGCCTTGCGGCCGGTGGGGAAGAATGCCCCGCCGCGACCGCGGAGGTTCGACGCGACCAGCTCGTCGATGAGCGCCTGCGGCTCCATCTTCCTCGCCTTTGCGAGCATCTCGTAGCCGCCGACCGCGCGGTACTCGCCGAGCTTCGTGAGGTCGTGCTCGTCGGCGCCGGCGAGGACGAGCACCGGGGTAGCGGTCTCAGCCACGCTTAACCCCTTCGCTGCTTCCTTCCGCGGCTGAGCCACCGTGTACCTCCGCGACGATGGCGGCCACATCCTCAGCGGCCACGTTCTGTCGGTAGCGGCCGTCCACGGAGACGACGGTCGGCCAGCCGCAGCCACCGAGACACTCCACGGCGCGCAGCGTCACCTTGCCGTCGTCCGTCGTCTCGCCGGCGCCGATGTCGAGCTCGGCCTCGAACGCCTCGAGCACACCCTGGGCGCCCCGGAGTCCGCAGCAGATGTTCGTGCACACCTCCACCACGTGCTCCCCCACCGGCTCGAGGTGGAACATGTCGTAGAACGACGCCACCGACCGGCAGTACGCGGGCGTGTAGTCGAGGGCCTCCGCCACCTCGATGAGCGCCTCCGGCGAGAGCCAGCCGTGACGTTCCTGCGCCAGGCGCAGGGCGGGGAGGACGGCCGAGCGGCGGTCGGGGTACTGTGCGGCCACCTCCTGGATTTGCGTCGCCAGCCGGCTCATGTCCATGACGCGTTGCCGGCAACGGAGGCAAGCGAGCGGTGCGCAGGACAGTATTTGGGCCTACGGCCAAGCGCCACGAGCGCAGGAGCCCACCGCCAGCAGCGCAAGCCGGCCGCTGAGCCCGGCTCTGCCGGGCTGGAGCGGACGGCGATCAGGGGCATGAGGCTCATCTAGCGATCCACCTCGCCCAGCACCGTGTCGAGGGAGCCGACGACGGCGATCATGTCGGCCACGAGCGCCTTGCCCATGCAGGTCGCGGTGGCCTGGAGCGCGACGAAGCTCGGTGCCCGGAAGCGAATGCGCCACGGTCGCGGTCCGCCGTCGGAGCAGATGTAGCAGCCGAGCTCGCCGCGGGCCGACTCGACCGCGACGTACACCTCGCCCTCGGGCACGCGGAAGCCCTCGGTCACGAGCTTGAAGTGGTGGATGAGCGACTCCATGGACGTGTGCAGTTCCCCGCGAGGCGGTAGCACGACCTTGCGGTCGTCGGCGATCCACGCCCCGGGCGGCATTCCCTCGAGGGTCTGCTCGACGATGCGCACCGACTCGCGCATCTCGTCCATGTGAACCTTGTAGCGATCCCACACGTCCCCGTTCTCCTTGACCGGAACGTCGAAGGCGACGTCCCCGTAGGCGAGGTACGGCTCGACCTTGCGGAGGTCCCAGTCCACTCCAGAGGCTCGCAGCACGGGCCCGGACTGGCCGAGCGCGATCGCGTCGTCCGCCGAGAGCAGCCCGACGCCCCGCGTACGCGCGAGCCAGATGGGGTTCTGGTCGAGCATCGCCTCGTAGTCGTCGACGGCCTTTGGCATCACCTCGCAGAACTCGCGGCACTGCGGGAAGAACCCGCGTGGGATGTCGTCGGCGAGGCCCCCGACCTGGAAGTAGCGGGTGTGCATGCGTGCCCCCGTGACGAGCTCGAACAGATCGAGGATCCGGTCGCGCTCGCGGAACGTGTACCAGAACGGCGACATAGCTCCCAGCTCGAGAGCGGAGGTGCCGAGCCACACGAGGTGGGAGTGGATGCGGTTCAGCTCGCAGAGCAGTGTTCGCATCCAGACGGCCTTCGGAGGCACCTCGATCCCGAGCAGCTTCTCGACGGCCATCACGAAGGCGAGCTCGTTGGCCTGGAAGGCGAGGTAGTCCATGCGCGGCGCATACGGAATCGCCTTCCACCACGTCTTCTGCTCCATGGACTTCTCGAAGCCGGTGTGGAGGTAGCCGATGACGGCCCTGAGGCCGACGACGCGCTCGCCGTCGAGCTGCACGACGAGCCGGAGGACGCCGTGTGTGGACGGGTGGTTGGGGCCGAAGTTGACCTCGAGAAGGTCGGCCGACCGGCGTAGCTCCTCCGGCACCTCGAGTACCGTCGGGATCGGCGACGGAATGCGCGTGCCTTCGTAGATGCGGGGGACCGTGACAGCCATGGCTACTTGGCGTCTGAGAAACGGACCGGCTCGCCGCCGATCGGGTAGTCCTTGCGCAGAGGATGGCCCGCCCAGTCGTCCGCCATGAGGATCCGGACGAGGTTCGGATGGCCGTCGAAGCGGATCCCCATCATGTCCCACGCCTCGCGCTCGTGCCAGTCCGCGGTCGGCCAGACAGCGACGACGCTCGGAGCCGCCTCCCCGTCGTCGAGCCAGATCTGCACGCGGACGCGTCGTGCCTCCCGAGCAACGGGTCCCACGCGGAGCAGGTGGTAGTTGACGGCGAAGCGCTTCGGCTTCGGCTTGGGCAGGCGCGCCAGCGCGGCCGTCCCGGGCGCGTTGAGGTCTCGGCCCCCGCTGTCGCCCCAGTAGCCGGCGACGGGCTCCTCGGCCCACCCCAGGTAGTCGACCGACGACAGATCGGAGAGGAAGTTGAAGCCGAGCGCGTCACGCAGGTGTAGACAGGCCTCGACGAGCTGCGCCGGATCGACGACGAGGGTCGTCTCGCCGTTCGCCTCGATCGTCTCCACCACCCCCGGAATGGTCTCGAACATCACTCGGCGACCCCGCGGATCTCATAGGCGGGCGGCACGCCGGCCTGGATCTTCTCGTGTAGACGGACGATGCCCTCCATCAGCGCCTCCGGCCGCGGCGGGCAGCCGGGAACGTGGATGTCGACGGGGACGATCTTGTCGACTCCCTGAAGCGTCGTGTAGTTGTTGAACATGCCCCCCGATGAAGCGCAGGCGCCCATGGCGATCACCCACTTCGGCTCTAGCATTTGATCGTAGATCTGCCGCAGCGGCTCGGCCATCTTGTGGACGACGCGGCCCGAGATGATGAGCAGATCGGCTTGCCGCGGCGACGCTCTGAACGCCTCCATGCCGAAGCGGGCGATGTCGTAGCGCGACGAGACGATTGACATCATCTCGATCGCACAACACGCGAGCCCGAACGTATCCGGCCACATCGACCTCGTTTGAGCCCACGCGACCGCCCGGTCGAGCGTGGTCAGCATCAGCCGCTCCTCGAGCGCCGCTACCTCGGTCTCGAAGACTCCGGGGCCCTTGCCCGGCCAGAGCACGCGCTCGGATTTCAGCCCGTAGTCGCGTAGCCGTTTGCCGTTTACCGCCATTCGAGCGCCCCTTTTCGCCAGATGTAGACGTAGCCGAGCGCGAGGACGCCGACGAACGTCACGAGCTCGGCGAAGCCGAACCACGCGAGCTCGTTGATGACGACGGCCAACGGGTACAGGAACACGATCTCGATGTCGAAGACGATGAAGAGCATCGCCGTCAGGTAGAAGCTCACGGTAAACCGCTGCTCGGGCAGCGACCCCTGCGATACCCCTGACTCGAAGGGAATACCGCGTGCCCGCGTCCTACCCTTCGGTCGCGTGGAGAACACAAACGACATCGTGATCATCGTCGCCGGGATGGCGGCAGCGAAGATCCCGTAGATCAGGAACGGAAGCCAGCTGTCGAGCACTGCGGTCGCCTCCCTGCGGTCGCCACGCGGAACCTAGCAGGAAGGGGAGAGCGCACGAAGGGAGGTAAAATCGGCTCAACCGTGCGTGAGCCGACTGTTACAAAGTCAGCCCGGTCGCCGGGTCGGTGAGGGAGGATGCCGCTGCTACCATCCGGCCATGGCCACCATCGAGCGCGAAGAGATTCTCGTTTCGCTGACGGAGACCGCAGCGGCGAAGATCAAGGAGTTGCAGACCCAGGAGCCGGAGGGCGAGGCGAACGTCTTGCGCATCGCTGTCCAGGGTGGCGGCTGCTCTGGCTTCGAGTACGCGCTCGGCTTCGACCGCGGCCTGCAGGAGGGCGACGTCGAGCTCGAGCTGCACGGAGTCACGGTCGCCATCGATCCCTTCAGCGCGCCCTACCTGTCCGGCGCCGAGATCGACTTCCTCAATACGATCGAGGAGGCGGGCTTCAAGATCTCGAACCCGAACGCCGTGTCGGCGTGCGGTTGCGGCCACTCGTTCCAGGTCGAAGACGGCGAGGAGCTGCCCGAGGGCACCCACGCCGGCGGCTGCGGCTCCGGCTGTTCGCACTAGCAATCGTCCGCTCCGCTGACTAGAGTCGCCGCCGTGCGGACGGTGTACAAGTGGTGGGCGGCGCTGCTCCTCGTCGCGATCTTCGTGCAGATCGGCCTTGCCGGCTACGGCGCGTTCTTCGTCGCGGGGAAGGTCGAGGACAAGGGCGACTTCGTCACGCACAAGCAGTTCGAGGACGGCTGGGGCCTCCACATGGGCTTCGGCTACCTCGTTGTCCTCGGCGCGCTCGTGTTGCTCGTCCTCGCCCTGATCGCGAGGCCCGGCCGGCCGCTGGTGCTGTTGACGCTCGGCCTCGCGGTGCTAGGCATTGTCCAGGTGCTCCTGGCCTGGTTCGGCTCTTCCGTGGCGGCCATCGGCGCCCTGCACCCGATCAACGCCGTGCTGATTGCAGGGCTCACGGGCCTCCTCGTTCATCGCACCTGGAACGCGAGAACGTAGACCACGCCGAGTAGACTCGCGGCTGTGTCCGGCCCGCTCCGCGTTGCCGTCGTAGGCTCGGGGCCTGCCGGTTTCTACACGGCAGCGGCGCTGCTTGCCGCAGAAGCTCCCGTCGAGGTGGACATGATCGAGCGGCTGCCGACGCCGTGGGGGCTCGTGCGGCTGGGCGTCGCCCCGGACCACCCCAACATCAAGGCCGTTTCGCGCGCCTTCGAGAAGATCGCGCGCCAGGAGGGCTTCCGTTTCCTCGGCAACGTCGAGGTCGGCCGAGACGTCGCACCCGAGGACCTCGTGAGCCTCTACGACGCCGTCGTCTATGCGTTCGGCGCTGCCGCCGGCCGCCGGCTCGGCATTCCCGGCGAGGATCTCCCCGGTTCCTGGGCGGCCACGGAGCTCGTCGCCTGGTACAACGGCCACCCCGACTACCAACAGCTGGACTTCGATCTATCGGCCGAGCGGGTGGTTGTGGTCGGCAACGGCAACGTCGCGCTCGACGTCGCGCGCATGCTGGCGCTGACCAAGCAGGAGCTCGCGTCCACGGACACGACCGACGCTGCCATCGCCGCCATCCTCAGCGCCGGAATCCGCGAGATCCTCGTGCTCGGCCGTCGTGGCCCCGTGCAGGCGGCGTGGACGACCCCGGAGCTCAAGGAGCTGGGCGAGCTCGCCGGCGCCGACGTGATCGTCGATCCTTCCGAGCTCGACCTCGATCCCGCGAGCGCGGCGCAGCTCGAGGCGGGGGACCACATGCTCAAGCGGAACATGGACGTCCTGCGCGAGTTCGCGGACCGGAAGCCGGCCGGCAAGCCTCGAAGGATCGTGCTGCGCTTCCGCACCTCGCCGGCGGCGTTGGTGGGTGAGCAGCGGGTGGAGGCGGTCGAGCTCGTCCGCAACGACCTCGTGCCCGACGGCCAGGGCAGCGTCCGGGCCGTCGCGACCGAAAGGCGGGAGACACGGCCGTGCGGCCTCGTCTTCCGCAGCGTTGGCTACCGGGGCCTGCCGCTGGCCGGCGTTCCCTTCGACGAGGCGAGCGGAACGATGCCGAACAAGGGCGGCCGCGTTCTCGACGAGCAGGGCGTGCCGATTCCCGGCGTCTACTGCACGGGCTGGATCAAGCGCGGCCCGACGGGCGTGATCGGCACGAACAAGAAGGATGCCTCCGAGACCGTGGAGCTCTTGCTGGAGGACGCCGCGGCGGGCGCGTTCGGCGGGCGCGAGACGAGCTTCGAGGCGGCCGACTCGCTGCTCGCAGAGCGCGGCGTCGATGTCGTCACGTACGCCGGCTGGCAGGCGATCGACGCCGCCGAGCGAGGCCGCGGCGAGCCTGAGGGTCGGCCGAGGGTGAAGCTCACGGCCTGGGAAGAGCTCCTCGCGGCCGCCCGCGGCTGATCAATATTCACCATGAGCTCTGGGCTAGACTCGTCGCATGGCCGACGCCGTCGAGAAACAGGAGCTCTGGGGCGCGGAGACGCGCAAGGCAGTCGAGAACTTCCCCGTCTCGGGCGAGCCGATTCCGGCGCCCGTCGCGCGCTGGCTCGGGCGGATCAAAGCCGCTGCCGCGCGCGTGAACGCCGACCTTGGGCTGCTCGATGCGGACAAGGCCGAGCGCATCGCCACCGCCGCCGATCGTGTCGCAGCGGGCGAGCTCGACGACCAGTTCCCGATCGACGTCTTCCAGACCGGCTCCGGCACCTCGTCGAACATGAACGCGAACGAGGTGATCGCAGCTCTCGCGGGCGACGGCGTCCACGCGAACGACGACGTGAACATGGGCCAGTCGTCGAACGATGTCTTCCCGTCGGCAGTGCATCTCGCCGCGCTCGGGGAGATGGCCAACGATCTCCTGCCGGCGCTCAGCGTGCTCGCAGCCTCGCTCGAGGGCAAGGCGGCGGAGTTCGACGACGTCGTCAAGTCCGGCCGCACCCACTGGATGGACGCCGTCCCGGTCACGCTCGGCCAGGAGTTCGCGGGCTACGCCGCGCAGGTGCGCCAAGGCATCGCACGCGTCGAGGACACGCTGCCGCGGCTCGGCCAGATCCCGCTCGGCGGCACGGCCGTCGGAACGGGCCTCAACACGCATCCCGACTTCGCCTCCCGCGTGCGCGAGCGTTTGAGCTCGGAAACCGGGCTGACGATCTCCGCCCCCGCCGACCCATTCGAGGCGCAGGCTGCCCGCGACGGCCTCGTCGAGGCGTCGGGCGCACTGAAGACGGTGGCCGTCTCCCTGACGAAGATCGCTAACGACCTCCGCTTCCTCGGCTCCGGCCCGCGCGCCGGCCTCGCGGAGATCTTCCTGCCCGAGCTCCAGAAGGGCTCGTCGATCATGCCGGGCAAGGTCAACCCGGTCATCCCCGAGGTGGTGACACAGGTGGCCGCCCAGGTGATCGGCAACGATGCGGCCATCACCGTCGGCGGCATGCAGGGGCACTTCGAGCTCAACGTCTTCGTGCCGCTGATGGCGCGGAACCTGCTCGACTCGATCGAGCTGCTCACGAGCGCCTCCCGGCTGTTTGCGGAGAAGTGCGTCGACGGGATCGAGGCCAACCGCGAGGCCTGCGAGCGCTACGCCGAGCTGACGCTCTCGGCGGCGACGGCGCTCAACCCGTACATCGGCTACGACAAGGCGGCGGAGATCGTCAAGACGGCGGCGGCCTCAGGCCGGTCGCTGCGCGACGTCGCACGGGAAGCGGGAGTCGACGACGCGACGCTCGACGAGGCGCTCGATTACAAGAAGATGGCCAAGCCTCACGCGGGCGGCTAGCGCCGCTATCCGGGCGAGCAGGCCGGGGACGGCAGACGCTTTAGCACGACCGTAGTCCCGCTGCGACGGACCGCTACTACACGGATGAGATCGCAGCGCGTCGGGGTCAGCTCGCTGAGAGCGGCGCGGAACCCGCCGATCCGGGTCGTGACGATCCGCACCGTCTGGGTCGCGTCAGCCACCGTGGCCGTGACGCGCACCCGCTCGCGAGAATGGAAGCCGGCGCCGGCGACCGTGAGTGGATTCATGGCCACAAGTCGCAACGTTGGCGTCGCCGCCGCTCGCGCCAAAGCGACACCAATGGGCACTGCTCCGCCCAGCGCGAGCACGACCAGAAGGGCAGCAGTTCGTCGCATTGGACTCTCTCAATCGTACCCGCGATTCTGTCGTTTGCGATCTAGTCGGACTTCACTAAGAATGGCCGTTCCATCACTACGAGCCGGAGGGAGAGCAAACGTGAAGAGATCGATAAGGGTCTGGGTACTCGGCCTGCTCGTGGTCGCCGGAGTGTCGTTCGGCGTGCTGGGGGCGATCGGCGCCACCACGAGCTCCGGAACAACGAACAACGTGCTCGGGAACGCGCTGGCCGTCGAGCAGGGCCTGGCCAAGCGGACACCGCACCAAGCGCTCGTGTCCGGCGGCGTCATCAACGCGGCACTCGACTTTTCGGGCGCACTCGAGAAGCGAGCCAACCAGGTGCCCCGAGGACGGGCGCCGTCGACCCCGACCATCGGGGCGAAGGCGACGCAGGGCTGCCAGAACGTGTTCACCGGCGGTGGCATGAAGAACACCCGCGTGAACCAGGACTGCTCGCTTCGCAGGCAGGCCGAGGAGGTCGTCGCGATCGACCCGAACAACTCGAAGCACCTGATCGCGGGGCAGAACGACTCCCGTGTGGGCTTCAACAAGTGCGGGTACGACTGGTCGTTCGACGGCGGCAAGACCTGGGGTGACCAGGTTCCGCCTTTCTACCAGTTCGTCATGGCGGACGGGCACACGGCGGATGCCTGTAGCGATCCGACCGCGACCTTCGACTCGAAGGGCAACGCCTACATCGGCGGCGTCCTGTTCGACGTCGGCGGGGCGGCGAGCGCCTTCGTGGTCGCTAAGTCGAACGTGGGCATCGGCGGCGCCTTCTACCACACGCCGAACAGCGCGCTGTCGTTCCAGACGTACCGCGACACCCCGCTCGGGGTGGTTGCAAGTGACAACAACCCCAACATCTTCCACGACAAGGAGTTCATCGTCGCCGACGCGACCGCGTCGAGCCCGAAGGCGGACAACGTCTACGCGACGTGGACGCGCTTCGACTTCAGCGGCGGCCCCGTCGGCGGGCACAGCCCGATCTACTTCAGCCAGTCGACGAACGGCGGCGCTACCTGGTCGCCGGGAATCGAGATCAGCGGCGCTAACGCGGCCGTCTGCACCGCCTTCAGCAACGAGGTGGACCCGAGCGCCTGTGACCAGGATCAGGGCTCGCACCCAATCGTCGGGCCCGATGGCACGATCTACGTCGCGTTCGGCAACGGCAACACGCCGCTTCCGGGCGTGAACCAGCATCTGATGGTCAAGTGCCTGGCATCGTCGAACTGTGCCCTGGCGGCGAGTTGGTCGGCGCCGACGAAGATCGGCGATGACATCGGCAAGCAGCCCTTCGGCCCGGTTGCGGCCACCGGCTGCCCAGGCGGTCGGCAGTGCCTGCCGCCGAACGGCTACCGGCTCGACGACTTCGTCGAGGGCTCGATCGCGGTAGACAACAACGGGAAGCTCTACTCCTCGTGGGCAGACTTCCGGAACGGCGCCGCGAACTGCAACCCGCTCGGGTCGGCCGCCACGGCGACGACCCCGTGCGACAACGACGTGTTCTACGCCTACTCGACCGACGGTGGTGCGACGTGGAGCCCCACGTTCGACGTCACGCCTTGGGCGAAGATCGGCAAGAGCGCACAGTGGATGCCGTGGAGCGCCGTTTCACCCGACGGGAAGAAGTACTACGTCGCGTACTACGACCGCTCGTACGGTAACTGCGAGTCGACCGGCTGCAACGACATCACGCTGGCGATGATCGGGAATGCCCTGACCAGTTCGCCGACGATCAACTACACCCGCATCACGACGTCGTCGATGCCGAACCTCGTTGTGGCGAACAACCCACTCGAGGCCGGCTTCATCGGCGACTACATGTGGACGGCGACGGACAAGAAGGGCAAGCCGTCCATCGTGTGGGCCGACACGCGCGGCCTAGGCGGGACGGTCGAAGAGGACATCTACATCGCGAGGCCCGGTAGCGAAGACGACGACTAGGTCTCGCTGTCTCTGCGACGTGAGAAGGGCCGCCCTCCGGGGCGGCCCTTCGTTTGTCGCGCGCTAGCGAACCGCGCTTGCGCTGATCTCGGCCGCGCGGACTTGCTCGTCCGCGCGGTAGCTCGAGCGGACGAGCGGGCCCGAGAAGACCGAGCCGAAGCCCATCGCCTCGCCCTGCTCGGCGCGGCTCCCGCCGGGCGAGGAAAGCGAAATCGAGGCACCCCTCGATCGAGGGATAGCAACAGGTGGGCGTTGTGCGGTCGCTTTTCGTTTCGTATAGTCGGCTCGCCGCAGTTGAAACTCAACCTAGGGGGAGGGCAATGAAGACACTCACCCGCGGCGCACGCTGGCTAGCGCTCGCTGCTCTCGTAGCGGGAGTCGTCGTCGCCGTACCATCGGCGATGGCTGACAACCCGCAGGGCTCGGCCGAATCACTCGGGTCGGGCCTCTGGTTCGTCGAGCTGAACAGTGCGCCCACCGCCAACGGGGGCAACACAGCCACCGTCAAGGCGGAGAAGGCCTCATTCCGGGCCGAAGCCAAGAAGGCTGGCGTCTCCTTCACCGAGCGCAATGCCTTCGACAAGCTCTGGAACGGGCTCTCGATCAAGACGGGCGCCGACGCTGCGACGCTGCTCGACATCAAGGGCGTCAAGGCCGTCTACGCGGTCGGCACCGAGTCGATTCCGCCCACCCAGGCGGTGAGCCCTGACCTCGTGACCGCGATCCAGATGACCGGCGCGGACGTCGCACAGGCGTCCGGCTACACCGGCGCGGGCGTCAAAGTCGGCATCGT
>Ga0315273_10009041_pt1 | contig 12606 bp, 12 predicted proteins | sample YL17G02_0_MG_FD_205753 | JGI IMG/M metagenome (GOLD analysis project Ga0315273, IMG submission 205753) | Sediment microbial communities from Yellowstone Lake, YNP, Wyoming, USA - YL17G02_0 | ecosystem: Environmental > Aquatic > Freshwater > Lake > Sediment | place: USA: Wyoming | collected... | reverse complement strand
CAGACCAAACGTACCAACGCATGCGTGAAACAGAGACACCCGCAACCAACGAAGAAGAAGAGTCGCCGTACAGCAAGCACATGCCGACGCACTCCAACATCGGAGCCATCTTCGACGAACACGACAAACGCCACATGCAGAAGTTTTTGCCCGAGTACGACAACTTCACGGGGATTTGATCACAGTGGCTTTGGGAATCCGCATTACCAAGGTGACGCCGATCTATCCACGGCGCATCTTCGTACAGTGGGACCTTATTGATCCTACTGAAAGCGGTTCCTACACGTTCTCGATCAAGCGCAGCGGTTCCGTCAACGGTCCTTGGGAAGTTCTCGTCGCGGGTGCCCAGAACAACTACAACTACATCGACGACTTTTTGACACAACCCCACCTACCCGACGACGGAAAAGCACACGCACACTCGCTTCAACGCAACATCTACTACGTTGTCACCGTCATCCCGCCCTCGGGATGTGCTAACAGCGCGATCAGTGATCCTCACGGCTTCGAACCTGAACTAGACCCAATTCCAACAGGACTGCGCCGCCGCTTGCAATACGACGAGACTGTGCTCTTCAAACGCCACAACGGCGTACGTCTTGTCTTGCTCAAGCGACGCTGGTGGGGAACACGCTGTCCGGACTGTTATGACCCCGTGACGCAAGCCACGACGAAAGAACAGTGTCTCGTGTGTTACGGCACATCCTTCGTCGGAGGCTACTGGGATCCCGTGGTGGTGTGGGGACGCGTCAACACACCCAAGCGCGTTGACGCACAATTCATCGGTAGTCCCCGAAACCTGAAAGAAGCATCACCGCACACCATCACACTGCTCGACATCCCACTGCTTCAAGACAAGGACTTGCTCATCGAGACCAGCACCAACGATCGCTACACCGTAAGAGGACAAACACGCACTGAACTTCGTCGTCGATCAGTACACCAACAAGTAAACACAGCCTTGATGGAACGTGGATCCGTGGAGTATCGTATTCCTGTGGATCTTCGAGCCACGCCCCCACTGCTATGAGCGAACAAGGAACCAAACAGCTCCTTACACCGCCTCCGATCAAAGCACCGGGACAACCTGGTGTTGTCGTAGACGGCTCGCCCCTGGCCATCGTGGGCATCTTCGTGGCGTTCCTGCGCGCACGTTTCGCACCAGGCAACGGACCTCCTGACTACCCCTGGTATCAGGACGCCAACAAAACAAACATCCTCATCGTGTCCGCGTTCGAAGACAACGTGCCCGAGCGAGGAAAGAAACCCGCCATCTACGTCGACAAAGACGAAAGTGTCTACGGCAAAAGCATCCTTGGCGATCGTGTTGCACATCGCTGGAAAGACCGCAAAGAAGCACAGTGGTGTCTTTCCACCGTACCCATCTCCATCGATTGTGTAGCAGCACGTAAAGGTGAGAGCGCCATTCTAGGCGACATCGTACAGTGGAGCCTATACGCATCTTCGGACGTGATTCAAGCGACCTTCTCTTTGCACGACATGCTCACACCCACCCTGGGTCGCACCGTCCCCTACGAAGACGATGACGAATCCTGGAACACACCGGTCTCCTTTCAAGTGCAGTACAACGTCCGCTGGACAGTCGTCCCCGTAGCACCCATGCTGCGCGAAATTGCACTGCGTATCCAAGAAAGCGGAATGGGTCCGAACGAATACCTGCTCGACCTCGCTACACGCAGCATCAGCCAGGTCCCATAACGCTAAACCATTAAGTCAACTTGTGAAATCAAAAGCTGCTGCCTATAATTCGGTCGGACAGCGCGCAGGAACCCTGTCGTAGATCTCAAGCCTACGGGCTTTCAGGAGACCGCAATGGCAAGACCAGTTGTTCTCGTATACCAGGAGTTCGCGACGGTCACCGTGACGCCCACGACTCCCGACCTGAACTGTCTCATCGCGGGACCGGCGTACTGGGTCAAGGATTACCTGGACGACAAAGGTGATCTCCTGGTCAACTCCGGCTACGGGACCAAAAACAGCAACAACCCCTACACACCACCCGTCGCATTCACCGATGCCATCACGGTGGCCGAGCCCCCTGGCAACAAAACAGGTGCGCTCCTCGATGGCAGCAGCGCCACGGTCTACTTCGATGAATGTCGAGTGCTGATCGCTGAAGACGCCGATACCGGAGACGTCTCCACAGGCGCCAGCGTCACGGCCAACAAGAACCTTGTCACAGCCACCGGTGCTACGCCCATCGACTTTCTCACAACGGGCGTCAAAGCTGGTGACTACCTCATCATCGCGGATCCTGCGGGCGGTGGCACCAACCTTGTGAAGCGCGTGCTCGCTGTGGACAGCGCCACCGTGCTTCGCACCACCACGAACTTCACAACCACCCAAACCACGTTGCTCTTCCGCCTCGAGCGTGAAGTCAGTAACGTAGTCCTTGGTGACGCTTTCGTGGTCATCAACGGCAACGAAATCAAGATTCAAGGTGGTGCAACGACTGTCCTGACGGGCGAAACCACGCCTCGACAAATCAACTACTCCAAGGCGTACGTCGAGTACCGTTCGTTGCGCCAAGACCTGCGTGATGTGGACACCGTCTCTTCCGAAACGGACATCACCACCAAGATCGGCAAGATCGATGCACGCAACCCTCTGGCGGGCATGTGCTACACCGCACTTCAAAACACCACCACCGAGATTCAGTTCTTCGGTGTGAAAGCTGACGCACTTGTCGGCCACACCGAATGCATGGAAGTGATCGAAGGGCGCAAGGACATCTACGCCATCGTCCCGATCACTGTCGACAAGAACATCCTCGCAGCCTACAAGACCCAAATCGAAGGTCTGGCCAGCATCACCTACGCAGAGACCAATGGCATCCCCCAGAAGTTCCGTGTGGTCCTCGGTGCACAAGCGCTGCCCACGGAAAAGACCGCCAGCGGTCCCTACACCGCAGGTGCACATCACTGCATCGATGGGGCTGTCGCCGGCACACCCATCGTCTCGGCTGACGCCATCGACGTCTTCGTTGACATCCTCGCAACCTTCGTGACGGCAGGTGTGCGCGCAGGTGACGTGCTCACCATCGTCAGTGACACCGCAGGCACCTCGCGTGTCGGCAACTACACTGTCGCTGAGGTCTACGACGAAAAGCGTCTGCGCGTCACAACGCCGTTCCCTGCACCCGCAGTGCCCAATGAACAAGGCAAGCTGCAAGGCAACGTGCAGTACTACATCATGCGCGGAACCGGAACGCCGGTTGCGAGCACTTCGTTCACGGGGGGTACGACCACAGCCGTCACGAACAAAATCACAGCCACAGCTGTCACAGGTGTAGCGGGCCACGTCGGAAAGATCGCGCGCATCACCGCCTCCTCGGTTCCTGGCGATGTGCGTGACTGGCTCGTCACAGCATTGGCCGCTGCGGGTCCTCCTGCTGAGTGGACCATCGCACCGACCAGCACCATCGGCACCGGAACAGGTGTCGCAGGATCGCTGGTAGCGCCGATCACAGCGGTCACCGTCGCTCGTCAAACCACGACACGACGCCCCTTCCGCAAGATCATCAGCGCCACATCCACATTCAGCACGGATGGCGTGCAGGCCACAGACATTCTTCAAGTCCCGAATCCAATTTCGGGAACGAACTACACAACCAACGCACCCTATCCCTACACGGTGGCATACGTACCGAATGAGAACGACGTCATCCTCGATGCAACCGCCACACACAAAGATGACGTTCTTGCCACCAACGTCGAAGATGGTGACGTCACGCTGAAGTTCCGCATTCAGCGCACCCTCACCAAGAATGACCAGGTAGATGACCTGGTGGCCACCGCACAGAGTTTCCGCAGCCGGCGTGTGATCCTCGTATGGCCCGACTCCGTGATGGTCGCAGGGCTCATCGACGGATCCAAACTACGCGCTGTTGCAGACACACCGGAACTCGCAGATGCGCAGCCTGGCTACTACCTGGCGGCAACTGTGGGCGCCATGACTGCTGGGTTGCCCTCGCATCAGGGCTTCACCAACCTGGGCATCGCCGGCATCGATCGCATCTATCACTCGACGGGCTACTTCAACGACACACAGCTCACCGAACTCTCGGATGGTGGCTGGTTTGTCTTCGGACAGGAGTCGCCCGCTGCACTGCCAGCGTGCATTCACCAGCTCACCACAGACGCATCGACGCTCGAGACGGGCGAGTACTCCCTCGTCAAGAACTTCGATTTCATCGCTGTATTCTTCCAGGACATCCTCGAAGACTTCCTCGGGATCTACAACATCAACGACGAGACCATCAGCTTCCTCAAGCAAGCCATGATCACGGGCATCGACCTCCTGAAACTGCGCAAGTACGCCAAGATCGGCGCTCCGCTCAACGAGGCCAGCATCACGTCGCTGGGTGTCAGCAGCGCATCCGCAGACCGTGTCGAAGCCTACATGACCATCAACATGCCAAAGCCGCTCAACCGCATCGGGCTGCACCTCATCAGCGCATAGTCTGAGGACCCTTGTGGCGCACCTTGCGATTGACCAAGATCTGGATGAACTGAGACGCACCTACCGCGAGGCGGGTGTGTCTCAAGCCATGCAGGACTTGGGCATGAACAAGGAAGCAGCATTCTGGGGAGCACTCGGTTCCAAGCTCTGGGGCGCCACTGGCGGCAAAGCCGTAGGCTGGGCTGCCAAGCCCTTTGAATGGGCCGGACAAAAAGCCCTGGGAGCTGTAGGAAAAGCTTCCCCAAATGCTGCAAATTGGATGGGCCGTATGGGTGCCGGCGCAGGGCGCGACATGGCAGGTCAAGGTCTCCTCATGGGAGGCATAAATGCCGCCATGGCGGATCCTGGTGAACGCGGTAGCGCCTTCGCTCGCGGTTTCGCAGGAGGCGCCGTCGGTGGCCTGGGCTGGAACGTAGGACGCAACGCAGTCAGTGCCGGACTACGACGCGGCCTGGGTCAAAACACCATGGGACGCCTCACCGAAGCAGCAAAACCCGGCATGTGGCAATCCTTCCGCCAAGGCGGAATGGGCGCAGGCTTCCGTACCATGGGCGCCAAAGCTGTCACAAGTGGTCTTCCTTTCGCAGGTGCAATGGGCCTGTCTATGGCAGGTCCCACGTTCGATGCACCCCAAGCACAAATGCCGATGCAACAGCAACCGCATCCGGGGATGCCTGGTGCTTACCCCGGTCCGCACTAAGGAGTAACGTCATGCCGATGATCGGAATCACCCGCGGCCTCGGAACCTGGAGTTTTCAGGACCACTACGTCGAACGCGTCATGGACAACGCAGCGTACACCGCTGCCCATCCTGACGACACACTGGTGCTCGCAGGATCGGCGCGTTCTCCCGACTACGACAAGGGCGCCAAGTCCGTCGAAGACAAGATGCTCGCTCTCGGCCACATGCAGAGCGTGCAATTCACGCAGCAAAAACCGACACAGCCCGTGATGGCCATCGGTTCAGGACGTACGTTCTTCGTATCGGGCAAAGCCCAGGGTCAGTGCACCCTGGGACGGCTGTTCGTCAATGGTCGCAATCTTCTCCGCGTGCTCTACCACAACGTGCGCGCGAGCGGACTCGATGTCGCCAAGTTCGACGACCGACCCGCGAACAAGAAAGAAGACCAGTACTACATCAACCTCGACTCTGAACTGTACCTCATCCCCTTCGGGCTGGGCTCGCTCTTCCGTGACAAGATCCACCAGCACATCGGTGGCTTCTACGCAGAGCTGTGCATGATCACGTCCTACGCCATCGGCTTCAACGCCGGACAGAACATGATCATGGAACAGGTCAACGTGGTCTTCGATCGACTCCTGCCGTTCTTCGAGAACTACGCCATCAAGTACGGTCTGGAGAGCAGCGACTTCGCAACGCTCGACACGGTCATGGGCTTCGTCGACGAAGTCTCTGCTGATGCCCAGAAACAGGACGGCGTCCAGGGCGGCGGGTTCCCAACCAAGAAGAGCACCTAGTCTCTTGTTTTGATCTGTTCAGACACCTATTCTCCTAACAGGAGCGTGGAATGTCTGAACAGCCCTTCAGTTCAAATCCCTTCCGATCTTTCTTCGATCGTACTGTCAGCATTCCTCACGACGCACAAACCCTAAAAAAAGGGAAAGAGCTACGTGATGATGCCTCTGGCCAAGGGGCAATGAAAGCCCGTGGTCAGGGCTTCACCGGCGTCATCGCAGACCGTAATCCCGACACGCACACTTACGATATCGAAATCGCCATCGGTGATGGTGTTGCCATTCGTAAGAACATCGGGCGCATGACACAGAGTCCTGGCGACAAACAAATGTTGCCCATCGGAACCCCCGTCGCACTCTCAGACGAATACGGTCCAACAATCATCGTGGGCGTGCTGCCCTACACCAGTGGACGTGAAGACAACGAAAATCGTCTGAGCATCAGCGGAGAGAGCAACACAGGGGGGAACGATCCCACGGAACAACGTGAAAGTGGCGCCAACTATCGCACCAAAAATACTCCTCGCGACATGGGTGGTACCGATTGGGCCCAAGTTGGTGAGGAGGGAAACCTCATCGGAGTCCTGGGTGGCGGCGTCAACATTTTGAAGTCGAGCGCCTTCGCACAAATACGCACACACCTCATCAATGACCTTGTCGAGGTCATCTCACGCAACTTCCGTCACGTCAGCGACATGGGAACCTCTGAGATCAAGAATAACGGAGGCCGCATCACCTGGTCATTTCGCGGAGGTGCGGACCAGCTTACCGAAGCCGGCGCTGATCAAGAAAACTGGACCATACGCATCGATCTCGGAGCTGAAGGCGATATTTTCCGATTCGAACTGACACAAGCCGACGGCAGCAGCAACTTCAAATTCCACGTCAACAACGAAGGCAAACTCACTGTCTACGCCGCACAAGGCATCGAAGAAAACTGCGGTACAGACCGTCGTGAAGTCACACTAGGTACACGCACACAAGACACGAAACAAAACGAGTCGCTCACCGTACGTGGCAATCAAACCGAACAAGTAAACGGGACTCGCGATACACACGTGGGTATGAGCGACACGTTGAACGTAGGCAACGATCGCACTACGAGCATCATGCGCCACCTTACTGAATCCATCGGTGGCAAACATGAAGAGAAAGTAGTGGGTGGCAACGTCGCACTCATGAAACCTGGAGATCTCGCCAGAGAAACCACACTGAACGCAGGTTGGAAAATCGACATTGGTAATCCACTCTCAGGAGCAAACCCCGCCGCATTGGCTGGCTTCAACCTCAACACCTTCATGGGTGACATCTCGAACAAAGTCACCACCAAAGGCAACCTGCTCTACTCAACATTACTCGGTAATGCCACGCTCGAAACAACCGCGGGCATCGCTACACTCAAAACAAAAGCGGGTGTCGCCAACGTCGACGGAACCACTGTGAACCTTGGTCCAGTACCCGCGAGCTTCGCCAATCCCCTCGTCAAAGGCACGCTCTACGCTACGGCTTTTGGAGCTTACACGGGCACGAACATTGGAGGGCTATCTGCGGCCATAGGCGCCACCGCGCCCCTGCTGGGACTTCTTGCACCGCCCCTGGGCATGATCTTCTGGCTCATCAGTCCCATCATGTCGAGCGCGATGTTTGCGTGGGTAACAGCTGTGATGGCGTGTCTGTCCACACAACTCGCTGCGAATTCCACGCTTGCAGGTGTGATCCCCTCAACGCTTTCAACGAAGAGCTTCACAGCCTAAAAAGAGAAAAGCCCCCGAGACCGAAGTCGCGAGGGCTCTCCCTGGCCGGTGGCCTGACCCGGTTCCGCGTCCTCAGACCACGCGTTGGAACCAGTGTCGAGCGGATGCGAACATCCGCACTCTGAGGCTGGGTGAAGCCAAATCTTGTTCCCGAAGGAACGCCACCTGACTTCTTTGTGGGCTTAAACCACCTCTGGTCCCAGTCGCTCCAGGTACCTCATTTTGCGATGTTGAAACCCTGTCCGTCAACTCCCTTGTGAGAACCGACCGCCTATCCTATAATTCGTCTGGAAATCAAGGACTCCCACTTCTGTGGAGGATGCAATGCTGAAGCTCCAAGTGCAAAACATCGGTCTGGCCACCGTCGTGATCAAGGACCCGGAAGGGTACTCCAACTTCGTGATGGAGATCCCCACCGGTGAGACCAAGACCCAACTCATCACCAACGACGTCCTTCAGCGCATCGAATCTGCGCTCAAGGCCTACGAGACACCGGTCATGGACTCGCTCGGAACCACGGTCGTCGTAGGTGTGCGCTGGACGGTTCTGACTGATGCCACACTCGACACCCGAGGGATGCCCGAAGGTCTCGCAGGTCTTCCCAGCCTGAACGAGTTCCAAGCGGCCAGCTACGACAACAGCGCAGGCGCAACAGATGCCGTCGCAACAGGCACCGGCCTCCTGGGCAACCAGGTCGCGGCTACCGGCTCGATCCAAAACGCAGCCGCCACCGCGAAGATCAACCTCGCGGCCACGCTGCCCGGGGCTCCGAGCAACGGCATCAGCCTCGCCATCGCGACTCCCGCAGGTGGTGCAACTGTCGTCGCCGTCGTGGGCAGCGCCATCACCGTGACGCCGCTGGCGGGTGGTGATACCGCCGCCAACATCATCGGTGTCATCAACGCGGATGCCAGCGCCAAGCTCCTGGTGCAGGCCACCGTGGGCACCGCTGGCAGCTTCACAGCCGCAGTCGCGGCGGTCAAGATCGCAGGCGGCAAAGGCCCAGGCGTCAGCCTGTCGCTCGATGGAACAGCGTGTGTGCTGAGCGAAGTAACCAACACCCAGCTCACGTTCGACATCCCGACCGGGATCTCCGCGGCCAGCCGCATCGTGCCGCTCGAGTACCGCAACGGTCCGCACGTCAGCCGCGTCTCGGTTCCGGTCGTCGCCTAGCAGGAGGCACACGTGGCCCCGTCCTGGTACGCCAAGGGGCGAGACCACGCTCGCGCTGCTCTGGGTCTAGAAGAAGACCACACTGCACGAAACATCGCTATTGGTGCAGCTGGCAGTGCTCCCTTCCTGGGACTCATAGGACAGCAACGCTTACGTCATGATCCTCACATGGGTGCCGTACCCGAACTGGGTAAGATGGACATCCACAAGCTCATGATGGAAGCTCAGCCAGGTGACGTTGTCGCCTACAGTCTGAGCAAAGGCGGTAAACAGGGCATTTATCCACAGCTCTTCGAAACCGCGCTGGGTACACCTTACCATCATGTAGAAGCCGTTGTAGGCAAACATGAAGGGCTCTACGGTAAATCCATTGCACCGGGACAAGAACTAACTGGAGACGTCACGAGTTCAGTGCCCGAACAAATTAACCGTACCAAAACTATCGGACAACATGCCGCAGAAGGCGGTTATCGAGACGCCGTCCTACTACGTCCCGAAAAGTTCATGGAGACCGGTGGTAAGATCACTCCAGAGGTACAACGTTTTATTGATCATGCTGTTATCGCCGGACGCGAACCCGCTGTCATACAGACCCGTGGAGTCAAAGGATTGCTCCGTGATCTCTTCATGCCCAAAATCCCTGGACTGACCGACCGTGGAAAGACGCGTGCCATGGGCGATGCCTACAAGGGCATGGTCTGTTCAACCGGTGCATGTGAAGCCATGGCGGCAGGTCTCGGCGAACGCTCTCCCGTTGTACCAGGAAAAGGTGCACGAGAAGTATTGCCTCCTGATTTCCTGCGCTCAAAAAACCTACGTCTCATAGCACACGCACCTGGTGCTGAAGCGATCACAACCACAAGCCGCGCCGGACGCCTTGCCCGCAACCTCGGTCTGCGTGCAGGGTTGGGCCTAGGTCTTGCTGGCGCAACATACGGGGTATCGCAAGACCCTCTGGCGACGGCTACAGTTGCAGGCGCCGCAACACCGCTACTTCTACGAGGTCTCTTGCGTCGTCGTCTCTCCGACTCCACCACACAACTCCCCAAACTCAAACACCTCATGTACTCATACACCAGCCCTTCCGAAAAATCGAAACTCATTCAAAAAGCATTCCGTAGACGTACGCTTCCCTTGATGGCGTTAGGTGGCCTTGGTACCTATCTGGCAGCGCGCAAAGTCAAAAAAGTCGTTCAGGACTGAACTCTCTCGCAACTAAAGAAGGCGGGGCTCGTCCCCGAGCGCTTCCGCCCTCCGCTTCTTTACCGGGTAATCTGGAGCGTTCTCAGCGAGGATTTATCCACGATAACGCTCCATGATGATCCACTTCTTGCCTTCACACTTCCCACACTGAAGTCTTGGATCATCCGTCGGCACCACCGGTGCGCGTACCGATTCGAATGCTGAACTCGTCTGGATGCGGCCACTCGTCACGTCCGTGGGTTTGAGACCGCTGCCCCGACAGTCCGGGCACACAACCCGTACAACATCGCCGGTCTGAAGACGTTGAGCGAGAAGCGCTTTGGTCTTCTCACTCTCGAGAAACGTACAGAGGTCACTCAGTTGCTTGAGGTTGTCTTCCGCGTCTGCACGACGCAGAAGGTAGTCTTGAAGAAGAACCTCGATACGCGCCAAACGTAGCACGAGGTCCTGGGACGCGAACTGCGTAAGTTGATCGACCACCATGGGTCGGATATCGATATCGTTGGTCTCCAACGATGGCTCCTGGGTAGTAGAGGGTCTATCTGACCCTAAAGATGAAGACCTCGTCAAGAAGTTGACGAGGCCCGACGCCGGGGATGGCGTCGTTATGGGGCGGGGGGAGATTCCTGCTCTTCGGTCTCATCTTCCTCTTCGGGCACCGCAAAGCGTGTGCCCTCGAAGGAGATGAAATACTGCGTAGCGAAAGCTTCAACTACGAGACCGTCATCGCGAACTTCAATTACTTCTGCGGCGAGCGGCGCATCCACTGGGCACCCCGCAGGCGTGAACAGATAGAACTGTCCATCGCCCACCCGCGCACCCCAGTACGCCCGTCCTGACTCGTACTTGTCGGCGAGCGCTTCCTCGGCATTGTTCGCCTTGAAGTTGCGCTCCTCGTCGCGCTTCGCCTCGTCGCGCAGATACTGCTCCGCACGCAGGTGTTCATCGTACCTGCGCTTCTCCGCGAGCACACCCGCGTCATAAGCGCGCTTCTCGCGGAGCAGCCACTCTTCACGGTCCAGCTCATCGCGCTCTTTCTGACGCGCGCTGAGCGCCGTGATGATACCGGCGCCGACAGCGAGCCCGAGGGCTCCGAACACGTGTCCCCAACTCATACGGACATCCTCCTTTCAGGTAAAAGTCTAGGGAGAATCCCCGGACTTTCGTTGGAGTTTTTTGGCCCTGAACCGGGCCTAGACGGTGGGGCGGGCGTACGGGTCGTGGCGCTGCTGCTGCTGGGCCTTCTCCGGCTCCTCGTTCTTCTGGAGCTTGGTGAAGGTCCAGTCCACCAGCTTGGCCCCCAACCCCGTGATGATGCCAACGACCAGCAGTCCGGCCGCCTCCTGCCACGTACGTGGCAGGATGCGCGGCGCGGGCACCGGCTTCGGCGTCCACGGGAATCGCATGGGTATCCTCCTTGCGGTAGGAACTCCCACTATCAGGTGTGCTCCACGCGCTGACTCGCGTAGCCTCCGGGAACCCGTCATTTGACGGTTCCTGGAATCATGGCTCTAGGGGAACATATTCTTATACCAGGACGGACGCCCTTTTTTTAAGGTAGACTGGGCCATGGGACAATGGCAGCCACTCGAAGGGGCACACCAACTTGTTGAACGCCTTTCCAAGCTCGTGTTGCGTGCCCAACGTCTGGTCGTAGCCCAACGCCTCGAGGGCTTGGAACGCATGGTGCAAATACATGCGCCTGCGCTACAAGCACATCCTGATGGGGAAGCCCAACTTGAACAAATGCACCGTGTACTCGCCGAAGCGCGTAGCGCGCTGAAGGACCTCTGATGGGAAACTGGACCACGTTTGCGATCAAAGCGCCGATTGAACCGCTGAAACAGATCGCGTCGGGCATTGCGACAGTCACAGGAGTCATCGCTACACTCATCGGCATTCAAAAAAGCATCCTTCAGATCATCTCTGCACTCGCTATCGACTTACTGAACCCGCAGGCGCTCGCAATCAAGGCAGCTCTAGCTGTTCTCGAAGAGCTGCTCGACAAGTACATCAAAATTGATGCACGATTACACATGCTCGTGGTGCCGCTACGAAAACGTTTGCCTGAAAACATGGCTGGAGACCTCACGATGCCCTATGGAGAAGATTCCTGGGTCATCGATGAAACCATCAGTGATGAAACCAAAACAGCTCTGAGCGAAGCGCTCGAACGTGTAGGCCACTACGATCAAGGAAACGAAGGATTTGGTCGCACGATCATTGAAGCAACCTACGACCCCGACGATCCCAACGCTCCCAAGTACGGCGACACAGAAGCTGTGTTCGCCATGGTCATTCTCGGTGGTGCACAGTCCATCATGGGCGTCTACGATCTACTACGTGCCATTCAAGGCTTGTTGGGAACTGCTCTGAAAGGCAACCCTCTCATTCCCAACACCATCACGCGCACGCCTCAAGATCTGCAAGTAACACCCATCGCAGCACCCAACTCAGTGCGTGTAGGCATGCAGTTGAAATGGGGCAACCCACCCACCCTACAAACCCTGGCGGAATT
>Ga0315273_10009040_pt1 | contig 12607 bp, 13 predicted proteins | sample YL17G02_0_MG_FD_205753 | JGI IMG/M metagenome (GOLD analysis project Ga0315273, IMG submission 205753) | Sediment microbial communities from Yellowstone Lake, YNP, Wyoming, USA - YL17G02_0 | ecosystem: Environmental > Aquatic > Freshwater > Lake > Sediment | place: USA: Wyoming | collected... | reverse complement strand
TATGGGCAAGTCGGCGTGGTGGTCGGTGCCGGCTGCCGTCCTCATCGGCGTTCCCATGTACTCCAACGCGGCGGGAATCATCCCGATCGTCGAGGCGCTTCTTGGCAAGGGCGCGGCCCTCGGAACGGTGCTCGCCTTCATGATGGCGGTGATCGGACTGTCGCTGCCCGAAGTCATCATCCTCCGAAAGGTGCTGCGCCCGCAGCTCATCGCCGCGTTCGTGGGCGTGGTCGCGACCGGCATCCTGCTCGTCGGCTGGCTGTTCAACGCGGTGATCTAGAAAGGTCGCAGGTCATGAAGATCCAGGTGCTCGGGACGGGCTGCGCGAAGTGCAAGCAGCTCACCGCCAATGCGGAAAAGGCCGTCGCGGAGCTCGGCCTGGGTGTCCCGGTCGAGAAGGTCGAGGACATCCGGGAGATCATGAAGTTCAGTGTCATGAGCACGCCCGCGCTGGTGGTGGATGGAAAGGTGAAGGCGACGGGCAAGGTCTTGACGCCGGAGGCAGTCAAGGAGTTCCTGCGGGGATAGCGTGTGACGATGAGGATCCAGATTCTCATGTCTCCCGGGTGCGGCCACGGAGCACGCACGATCGAACTGGTCGCCGAGGTCGTTCGGAAGTCTTCGATTGATGCCCAGGTGGAGACGATTTTGGTGGAGTCGCGCGAAGATGCAGAGCGTCTCGCCTTTCCGGGGTCACCAACTGTCCGGGTGGTTGGCATCGACATCGAGCCGCAGGCCCCGACCCGGATTGGGTTGGGTTGACGGCTCTACGGTCTCGCGGGCGTGCCCCCGCGATCACTGATCGAGGCAGCGGTCGCGTGATGGCGCCCGTCTGATCGAAAGTAAGGTCAAATGCCCTGCGCTGTCATCAACATGCCGGAGATGTTTCATGTGACGACGAGGGCATCCAAGGCTGTCGCCACCTGAAGCGCGTCCAGCGGGCGGCCATGCCCTTCGAGCATGGCGCCGTGAGGATTACTCACTTCAGGGTTGCTGCCGGCGGCCGTAGGCTTCACCTGCGAATTCGCCAACGGGCCCAGCCCATGGCGGGGACCGCTACGGTCGGGGAGGGTGCAAAGCTGGTTCGCCCCGTCACTTTCAACCTGGCTCACTCGGAGATGAAACCATGAAGATCCGGACCGTCGTCGCTGCATCGCTTCTCTGCCTGTCGACACTCGCCCTGGCCGACGATGCGCCCGCCAAGGGGAAGGTCGTCGCCGTGGACGGGGACAAGGTCACGATCGAGGTGGAGAGCGGAAAGGGTGCCCAGCTTCCGGTCGGCACCTCGGTCGAGGTCAACCTGAAGGAGAAGAAGAAGGAGCCGCCGAAGAAGGGGGCCGCCGCTCTCCAGGGATGCTGATGCACCCCCCAGGCCCGGCCGAGGAGAAGCGATGAGGCGATTGCAGAGCGGCAAGTTGACGGCCCTGCTGATCCTGGCCCTGTTCGCCGGGACGGCGCAGGCTGGGCCGGCCGGCATTGGCCAGCGAGACACCATTGCAGCGAAGGCCGGAAAGGCCCGGACCATCGCCGAACTGGCGGCGATGTACGACTCGAGCTCGTGTGTCGATTGTCACCAGGACGCACACGACCAGTGGGCCGCATCCCCTCACGCGCGCCCCCTCTTCGGAACGGGACGAACCGCAGCAACCTTTCGCACGGCCATCACCAACGGCCTCATGGCGTGGCCGTACTCCGGCGTCAAGGTCCCGAAGGATGTCAAGGTTGAGCACCTCATGGGGTGCGCCAAGTGCCACCTGCCCCAGCTCGCCGACGCCACGGACGCGGTGGCGTCCGAGCTGGCCGTGAGCCTCTTCGCCTGGGCGGATGCCGTGGGAAGCGGGGACGACGCTGTGCGGGAGCGGGAGGAGAAGAAGCTCCTGAGCCTGAACATCAACTGCCTCGTTTGCCACAACCGCAACGCGATCGTCCACAAGTGGACCGACGGATATCCGCAGAAGGGCGTCGTGTACGGGAGCCACGACGGCCCGCACGACTCGGCCGGGTTCCCGAAGCTGGCCCGCAGCCCCATCATGAGCGAGTCGATCCTCTGCGGACAGTGCCACGGACTCGGGCCGAACCTGGAACTCGACAACCCGACGCAGTGTGGCACGGGCTACGGCAGCTACCTGTGGGCGTACCGTGCCGAGGGCGGACGGGAGACCTGCCAGGACTGCCACATGCGAAAGAGCAAGCTCGGGCACAAGATCCTGAGCTACAGCGACCCTGCCATGATCAAGGCGGCCCTCGACTTCGAGGCCGATGCCGAGGGCATGTACTGGCGCGACGGGACAAAGGTCAGCGCCCGCGCGGTGGTTCGCGTGGCCATGACGAACCGGAGTGGCCACAGCATCCCCGATGGTTGACCCACCCCCAACCGACTGGTCCTGTCGGTAAGCGCAAAGACGAAAGACGGCAAGGAAGTCTTCACCTCCGAAAAAATCTACATGCCGATCCCCCAGCAGTTCGGGCGCGGTGACCGCATGGGAAGGGGCCCGTACGAGAAGAGTGGCATCATCGAGGACAATGGCCTCCCACCGAACAAGCGGGTCGAGGAACGGTTCGAGGTTCCCTTCCCGATGAAGGAGGTGGATGGAGGCCGCCAACCGTCCGTGTACGAGCTGGATGTCCAGGTGAAGCTCTGGTACCTCCCGTTCGGGACGATGGATACGTCGCCGCACCTCTGGCGCGAGTTCTCGACCACGGTGGCCGTCAGCAAGCAGGGAAAGTAGGGATTGAACGATCTGGCCTCCTCCCGTCACCACCTGGAGTGATGACGGGAGGTGACGCTCGCGTCGGGTACCCGGAGCGTCAGGAGTGCCGGAAGGCTTCGAGCCAGCGCAGGGCGACCCTCACCCCAGGGCGGGAAGCGGCGTCGCGGCACGCCCTGGTCCGAGGCGTTCCAGGACCTTGCCGACGAAGGCTGCCGCAGGCCCGATGAGCGCACCACCCCCCAGTACCAGCGTGCGCTTGCGCACGTGCGTGAACCCCGGGATTCGGTGCTCGCGAAGCCGCCCCGAGGCCACGTGCGCACGCACAAGGTCGCTGGAGATGAAGGCGACGCCGCGACCGTCCATGAGCGCGTTGACGATGACGTGCAGGTCGTCGAATACGACGACCTGCCGGAACTGCTCGATGGTCTTGCCCATGTTGGCGAGGTTGTTCTGGAGCAGGGTGCGGGAGCAGCACCCCTCGCTGCGCGTGTAGAGGGTGCTCGTGAACATCCGGTCGAGGGTCGTCTCCGGGCCGCCAAGTCCAAGCGCGGGAGACGCTGCGAAGACCATCTCGTCACCCACGAGATCGACGGCATCGAAGCCAGCAAGGTCGAGGCATTGGCAGTGCTCGATGACCGCCAGTTCGTACCGACCATCCTTCAGGCCAGCGAGGACCGCCTCCGGCATCTCGAGCACGAACTTTAGGTCTCCGAGTTCCGCCTGGGAAAGCATGAACTCGCGAAGGATCTCCGGGAGGTGGACCACGCCAAAGGTCGGAGTGCAAACTAACGCGATCCCCTTCCTCCGCTCCATCAGGTGGAGCTTTGAGAGGAGGTCTCTCTCGATCTCGAGGATCTTCTGGGCCTGCTCCAGCACGACGCTCCCTGCGGGCGTGACCTTCAGGACCGGCCCCGAGCGGTCGAGCAGCGGCTGTCCGTACTGGTCCTCCATGAACTTGATGCGGCGGGAGGCCGCCGATTGCGTCACGGCCAAGATCTCGGCCGCCTTGGTGATGTTTCCGGCTCTGGCCACCTCGACCAGCGTCTTCAAGTAAATGGATTCCATGCTTTCGATCTTGCGCTCGCACGCCACATGCGTGAACCGCATGCCGGCATGAGAATCACTCACTTCATGTGTATCCCGTCTGCGCCTAGGGTTCAACCAACTTGGATGCGACGGTGTCCCGCCAGGCAGGCGGTGCGCCACCCACGAAGAGGAGGGGTTCATGTTCGGATTCACGATCGGCGCGCGGCGCGTCTTCCTGTGCGGCGCCACGGCCACGGTGCTGCTGGCGGGGCTCTCGGTGGCAGGCTGCACGAAGACCTACGAAGATCCCAGCGCCGAGTTCTACGTCCAGGATGCCGAGGCCCAGACCCTCGTGGAGCCTGCGGCGGTGAAGGCCTGGGTGGACAACGGGTGCAAGGTACCGGAGACCGGACAGCGGGTCGTCATCCTCGACTGCGTTCCCAACCCGGCGGGCGTGTTGCCGTACTCCGACACCGAGAGCTGGTTCGCCGGAGACAAGACAAAAATTCTGGCGAACATGGACAAGATGTACGGCGGCAAGCTGAGCCCGCAGTACAAGAGCTTCAGCGGGATGGCCGACGCAATGTACGGCCACATCCCGGGCGCCATGCCCAACGTCTCGCACGAGGGCTACGAGGTCACGCCCCGGAACGACGGTCCGATCCTGGCCGACCACGAGGTGGGGACGGGCGCCCTCATCGACCAGATGCTGCAAAAGGCGGGCATCACCAAGAACGACGTCCTGGTCTTCACCACGTCTCGGTACGACTATCCTGGGTTCTGCGCTGCCCGTCTGTTCTGGACCCTGCGGTACTGGGGCTTCCCGCGCAACCAGCTGAAGGTGCTCAACGGCGGCAACAAGGCCTATGCCATGGCCGGGTTCCCGCTGCAGAAGGGCATCACCCTGCCGTCCATCAGTCGCTCCTCCCTGAGCGTCACCGACCTCCCGAGGAAGTTCCTCTCCGAGCGCATCGGGCTCGGTGAACTCATCGCGCTCGTCGACAGCGGACGGACCGTCCTCCCAGCCGTCGACCCGAACCAGGTGGTCGTGCTCGACACGCGCCAGCCTCCGGCCGCCTATTACTTCAAGGACGCGGATGCGAACCAGATCCCCGATGTCTTCCAGGTGAACGGATACGCCTACGACCCCACAACCAAGCTCTTCAACGGGGGAACGATCACCTTGAGCGAGGTCCTCTTCGGCGCTGCCCATCTGGCTATCCCGTTCGACCCCGTCAACAACCCGCCCATCAACCTGGCGGCACCACCGGCAAGTACATACTTGGCAATCCACGGGATCAACGGTGGCCCGCTCGCCATCCCGCTCGGCGCCAAGGAGGCGGCGTTCGAGGGCATCGTCCGGGGCGCCAAGGTCACGAAGACGCCGACCTGGAACATCACCGTGCCCTCGCTCTCGCGAGCCGACGGCGGCTACAAGACGAAGGAGGAACTGCTCCCAGTTTTCGCAGCTGCCGGCATCGACGGCTCCAAGCCAATCGTCGCGTACTGCAACTCGGGCGCCCTGGCCTCCATCTACTACTACGTGCTGAAGGAGATCTGCGGGTTTCAGGACGTTCGCATGTACGACGGCTCCTGGCAGGAGTGGGCCAACCTGGCCGCCTTCCAGCCGGTGGACACGACGTACGTGGTGAACGACGACTACACGGTGTTCCCGCAGTACCCGAAGTCCTCACCCTCGGTCGTCTTCTTCGCAGGTCAGAACCACTACCTCACCTGGGACCCGATCGGCCAGCAATTCAAGGACAGCCAGACCGGCGCGGTGGTCGGCGCGGACAAGGTCGCCAGCGGCGGACTCCTCGGCGGCAATGCCACCTGGGACACCATCACCCGATCCGAGTTCGTGATGTTCCGGCCGATGGCCACGATGCAGGGACCGGCCCTCAACTTGAACGGCACCGCCAACTACCGGAACAAGACCTACAACAGCGCGGTGGACTGGCCGGCCATCCAGACGTACCCGGGCTACCAGGGTACCGCCAACAAGATCCGCGAAGAGGACGAGGCCTACGTCGGCTCCACCTCCAGCTCCGGCGGCGGTGGCCCGACGCCATTCGTCCCGAAGGGCGGCGGCTGCTGATCAACGACTTCGGCCAGGCGGTCGCCGCGGTCAGGCGGCCGCCCCCACGACCAAGGAGCTCGACATGACGTTCTTCAAGGCGATTGTTGGCGCCCTCGCGGGCATGTTTCTCTTCGCTGCACCGGCACTGGCCGGGCCCACCTGGGAGTTCGGCGACGAGAACCAGGGCAAGCTCCAGCTGGAGTACAGGGGCCAGTTCCAGCTCGTGTACCGGGACACCGGTGCGGGTCCGGACCAGACCGGAAGCGCCACCGAGTTCGTCCTCCGGCGGGATCGCATCGCGCTGATGGGCGCCTGGGGGGAGCACTTCAGCTTGTACTTCCAGACCGAGTTCTTCGACAACTTCGCCATCAGCCCGATCGGGGTCAACAATGGAACGGCGCCGCTGTTCTCGGTCCTAGACATGGCGCTGCGCTTCAAGGTCGTCGACGAATTCCACGTGTGGGTCGGCAAGTTCAAGTACTCCTTCACGCGCGAAAACCTCGAGGACTGCTTCGCCCCGCTGACCCTTGACCGTTCCAACTTCATCATCGCCCCCTACGTCGCGACACGGGACTACGGAGTCGCAGTGTGGGGCAACCTCCTGAACGGGCTCCTCCAGTACCGGGTCGACGCGATGACCGGTGCCAACGACGCCGCCGTGTCGCCGAAGACGGTGCTGCGGTACTCGGGGCGCGCACACGTCTCGCTGCTCGATCCAGAGCGCTACTACGGATACAAGGGGACCTATCTCGGTAAGAAGAAGGTGCTCACTCTGGGCGGCGCCTACCAGTACGAGGCCGGGGTCGCCTTCTCCGACACCGTGAACTCGAGCGGAACCGTGAACTACCAGGCGTGGACCGTCGACGGGTACTTCGAGTACCCCGTGCCCGATGTCGGTACGTTCACCGCGTCGGTCGCCTACGTGAACTACGACCTCGGCGACGCCTATCTGGGCACCTCTCCCAGCCTCGGGACGTCCGGGATCGACGGACAGAAGAACGGTGGGTACGCCAAGGTCGGATACCTCCTGCCGATGGTGCCGCTGCAGATCTTCGGCCGTTACGAGCAGTGGTCGTTCGCCGAGCTCAAGGGATTCTACAACCAGCGGCTCAACTACTTCGCCGGGGGCGTGAACTATTTCTTTCACGGCCAGGACCTCAAGCTCACGGCCCAGTACTCGTACGCGGACTTCGACAAGGTCGGCCTCGTGAATGGCGTCCTCACCTCCGACCTCAACACCCTCGTCGTGCAGCTGCAGCTGATCTTCTAGGTTGTGCGGAGGAGTCCGCGACCTCCACGAGTTGCGGCCAACTGGTAGGATAGCGGCAATGCGAAGTGGGAGCGCGACGGGTGGTGGTGCCGTGGACTGCCGCCGCCCGTCGTCGTTTTCGGGCGCCCTGTTCCTCGCCGCCCTGCTGCATCTGGGCGCCTGTGCAAAGCAGGAGCCGAGCTCCCGTTGCGTGGATTGCCACGCCGGGCTGGAACCGGTCTCGGCCGCCCACACCGACTGCCTCGCCTGCCACGGCGGTGACGGGGGCGCGCGCCAGAAGGACCGTGCGCACCAGGGGATGCACGGGCACAAGAACCCATCCGCTCCCGCGGTCTGGGAGAAGACCTGCGGCCCGTGCCACCCACTCCAACTGAAGCGGGTCCGCAGTGCGCTCATGACCACCAACACGGGCATGATCCGAAACATCCAGGCGACCTGGGAAGGCGAGGACGGACTGACCTACGCGGCCCAGCCAGCCGAGACCTTCGATGCGGAGGGGAGGCCGCTCTCCCTGGCCGGCGTCGCCGAGTTGCAAGGCCTCTCCGGCGAACTGTACCGGAAGTTCTGCTCCCTGTGCCACGTCGGGCTCCAGTCCGACGAGGTGTACGCCGGGAGCCACGCAGCGGGTTGCGCGGCATGCCATTTTCCCTACAACGAGACCGCCACGTACGAGGGCGCCGACAAGACCGTGCGGGACCGCTGGCCCCTGTCCGCAACGCACGCCATGGTGCGCCTACCGGACAACCGGGTCTGCGCCCGATGCCACAACCGCAGCGGCCGAATTGCGCTCTCCTATCAGGGGCGAAACGACGGGAACAACGGCCTGGTGCCGACACGCAACGGGGAGCCGGGCCCCGAGATCATCTCGGGCGCCCGCAACGCCACGGCCATCGCACCGGACATCCACTTCGAGAAGGGGATGGACTGCATCGACTGCCATACCTCGCGCGACGTCATGGGGGACGGCTACGCCTACCAGAACCTCTACGCGCAGGTGGAGGTCGCGTGCGAGGATTGCCACGGCAGCCCGACGGAGCGGCCGCGGGCGGCAACCATCACCCGCGAGAACGACGAGGCGGTGCGCGAGTCGGCCAGCTACCGCGCGCCAGCGCGGTCTGGCATGGAGATGCTCCTCACGGCGAAGGGCCGGAAGTACTCGAACGCCTGGCTCGAGGCAGGTACCGTGATCGTCCAGTCGAAGCGCAGCGGAAAGCGGCACGAGAGCAAGGTCATCACCGCCACGCCGGAGCACGCCATCGTCGGCCACGAGCGGATGGAGTGCCACGCGTGCCATTCGCGCACCGTCGTCCAGTGTTACGGGTGTCACACGACCTACGACAGGACGAAGGTCAGCCGCGACTTCATCCGGGGCGCCGACACGCCTGGCGAGTTCAGCGAGACGGAGGACTATCGGACGCTATACCCCTTCCCCCTGGCGCTGAACCAGCGCGGGCGCATCTCCGCGGTCACGCCAGGGTGCCAGACCTTCGTCACCGAGATAGGCGCTCGCGGTGAGCCGATTCGCGAGGAATACGTCTCCCAGTTTAAGGGCAGGAGGCAACTCCGCTTCGCCCCGTTTTTCTCGCACAACACGGGCCCCAAGGCGATTGGCTGTACCGAGTGCCACGCCAACCCCGCGTTCCTCGGCTTTGGACAGCACGTGGTCGAAGGGACCAGTATCCAAGGCACCCTCCTCTGTGAGCGGTCGGACGAGAAGCCGCTCGACGGCTACCTCACCCTGAAAGACGGCCGCGTGCGGGCGTTCGCGGCAATCACGCGCGAAAACTCGCGGCCGCTCGACGGGCCGGAGGTCCGCAGGGTTTGGTCCGTCAACCAGTGCCTCGCTTGCCACGACGACGCCAAGGACCCCATCTACCGGAAAAAGCTCGACTACGCGCGATTGGAGCGCTGCCTGGGGAGGCCTCGTGCCCCTTGACGCGAGGACCGCCGTTCGAGCCGTCGCCGCTTCCCTGATCGGGATGGTGGCCCTCGTCCTCGCGTTGCCGTCACCGGCCTCCGCGGTGGACCCGTGCGTTACTTGTCACGCGACCTCGGTGCGCGGTGCGCACGCCGGCGTGGCGTGCGTCGCCTGCCATGTAGGGTCGGGGGACCTCCGGCGCGTGTCTGCCGGCCCCACCGCCCCGGGCTGTGCCACGTGCCATCCTGGTGCGGCCGCGATCTTCCAGGGCCCCATGGCCCGCCGCGACGGCGAACGCACCTTCGCGGCCAAGGCCTTTGGCCGCCGGGACGACCACTTCTTCGAGAAGAGTTGCGCAGGCTGCCACGTGAAAGACTGTCTCGATTGCCACGGGGCGGACGGGCACGCCATCGCGAAGCCTGGCCGGGAGGGATGCCATTCGTGCCACCGCGGCTACTTCATCGGAGCCGACTACCTGGGCCTGGCACCGCGCGAGGACAGCCTGCGCTACCAGCGCGGGCCCGCCGTCGACGGGGAGCGCTATCTGAAGATGCGTCCGGACGTCCACGCCGAAGCGGGACTCCGCTGCGGGGCTTGTCACTCCATGGCGAGCCTGGCCGCAGGGCAACGGGCATCCAAGACGTGCACAGACTGCCACCAGCCCAGCATGAAAGTGCTAGAGCACCTGATCGGTGGCCACCTCCAGGCCCTGGAGTGCTGGGCGTGCCATTCGGCATGGGCGGCCCAGGAGTACGGGAGCTTCTTCGTCCGAGTCGCCGACAGCCCGGCCGCCGAGCACTTCAGCGTGAGGCGCCAGGCGGGGAGCGAGTACATCCGCAGTGCCTACCTTCGCCGACAGGATGCGCCGCCGCTCGGCCGCGACCTGACCGGGAAGGTCAGCCCAATACGGCCGCAGTTCCTGATCTACTACAGCGACCTGCGTGCCCGCGACGCAGAGGAGAACGTCCTCCTGGCCGCGCAGTGGAAGGCCTTCTTCCCCCATACCATCCGGCGTGGCACGGTCCTTTGCGAGGGTTGTCACGGAGCTTCCCGCCGCTTTCTGGTCGAGCCGCAGGAAGCACGGATCTACCTGCCCGCCGTGGATGGCCTGGGCTTGTCCTCATTCTGGAGCCAGCAGGGCCAGACGATGTCGAATGGACGTTTCTTCACCCCGGACGAGGTCAAGCGGCTCGGGATCAAGAGCAGCGCCTACCGCCGAGGTACCATCGAGAAATGGAAGAAGCTCGTCCAGTCCGTCGACGGCTCATCCAGGCGCTGATCCTGGGGGCCGCCGCTGTGCCGCTCTGGCGCTACCTGACGCCCAGCAGGGCGCCGGCGCGCCGTGTATTGCGCATGGCGCGAGCGGAGGTCCCTGCGGAGGGGGCCCTCGTCTTCCGAGAAGCCCGGGTGGCGGTCATGCGACGGGAAGGCGCCTTCTTCGCGCTGGACCTCGCGTGCACCCACCTCGGCTGCACCGTCAACGTGACACCTCACGAGCTGGTCTGCCCGTGCCATGGCAGCACCTTCGCCATCGATGGCGCGGCGCTCCGTGGCCCCGCAACACGGCCGCTGGCGCGCCTGGAGCTCCGGGAAGACGGCGAGCACCTCGAGGTCCTGCTGTGAGCGACTCCGGCATGGTTCGCGGGTTCGTCAGCCACCTGTTCCCGCGCGTGATCCTGGGCCGCAACCTGCGGCTGACCTATACCTTCTGCCTCGGGGGGCTGGCCTTCACGGCGTTCATCCTGCTGGTCGCCTCCGGCATGCTGTTGCTCTTCGACTACCGCCCTTCGCCGGAGGGCGCCTACGCCTCCATCCTCTATCTCGAGTCCACGGTTCCTGGCGGTGAGTACCTGCGCCGGCTCCACCGGCTCTCTTCCCACGCCCTGCTCGTCTTCATCTTTCTCCACACGCTGCGGGTGGTCTTCACCGGCGCTTTCCGGCCGCCCCGCGAGCTAAACTGGGTGATCGGCGTTGGCCTGCTGTGCCTGGCTGTCTTCGGGGCGTACACGGGCTACCTGCTCCCCATGGATCAGCTTGCGTTGTGGGCCACTAGAACCGGCATGGATCTGCTCGCCACCATCCCCGGCGCCGACCTCATCCGGCGCGTGCTGGTGCCGGACGATGTCGGTGGGCCGCGGTCGTTGCAGCGCTTCTACGCCATCCACATCGCGGTGGTCCCACTCTCCATGTTGGTGCTGTCGATGCTCCACTTCTTCCGCATCCGACGCGACAAGGGGGCGCTGCCCTATCTATGAGCCAGACCGACCATGGCGATAGCGAGCTGTCCGGCCGGGTGCCGAGCGCCCCGCACTTCTTTCGGCTCATCAAGCGGGCCTTCTTCGTCGTGGCCGCCGCCCTGTTGTCTCTGGCGCTCGTCGTGCCCGCGCCGCTGGGAAGGCCGGCAGACCCGGGCCGAGTGCCCAATCCGGTGAAGTCGGCGTGGTTCCTTCTCTGGACCCAGGAGCTGGTGAGCTACTCGAAGGAGCTCGTGTATCTTCTCGTCGTGCTCCTTATGGCGTTCGTGTTGCTCCCCTGGCTCCCGGGAACGCGGCCTTCGAGCCGGGCCCGCTGGTTCCCGCGAGACCAGTGGCCAGCCACACTCCTGACGCTCGTGACATTCCTGGGCATCGTCGGCCTGACCATCGTCGCGGCCTTTTTCCGGGGACAGAATTGGGCCTTCGTCACGCACTGAGCGTCCTCCTGGCGCTGCTGACGCCTTGCGCGGCCTTGCCCGCCGCCAGTTGCCAGGAGTGCCATCCCGTCCACTACGAGGCGGCAGGGACCTGCGTCTCATGCCATCGTGGCGATCCCCGAAGCCACCGCCTTGAGGTCGCTCACCGCGACCTCGTCGCAAGCCGGTATTCGCACTTCGCCCTGCCCGGGAGTCCGGTCGTCGCCCGCGGCCAGAAGCTCGTGGACCTGGCTGGTTGCCGGCGCTGCCATGTGACCGGCGGCCGGGGCAACGGACTCGCGACCAACCTGGACCGGCTGCTGCCCGGCGCCCGACCAGACGAAGTGCTGGCAGCCGTGCAGTCCCCGGCCCTGTTCATGCCTCAATTCGCGTTCTCGGAAGTGGCCGCGACCGAGGTCGTGAATGCCCTCTTCGCCAGCTCCGCGAAGGCGCCGCCGAGGGCCGGCGAGACGCCCCTCGTGGTCCACTTTGAGAAGGCGGCGAAGGATGACAACGCTTTCGCCAAGGTCTGCGGGGGTTGCCACCGCATGCTCACCTTGCTTCAGGGCGGATTGGGGGTCGGGGCGGTGGGACCGAACCTCTCCGGACTCCTCGGTGAGAACTATCCTGGCGTCTTCAAGGTGAACGAACCGTGGATGCCGTCCAACCTGAAGCAGTGGATCGCCAATCCACGCGCAAGCCGCCACCAGGCAGTCATGCCGCCGCTCAAGCTGGGGGAACAGGAGTGGGAGCGCGTTCTGGAGTTCTTCGACGATCCGGGTGGGCGCGCCGCCGCGACTGCCGTCGGCGGGACACCGCGCGGGATTCGGTGACGATGTGGCCAGGGCATCGTCAAGGTTTGGGGGTGGCGCTGGAGGCTGGACCTCCCGGCACTCTTGAGGCCTACGGGTTCGCCAGCGATCGCGCCAAC
>Ga0315273_10009038_pt1 | contig 12608 bp, 17 predicted proteins | sample YL17G02_0_MG_FD_205753 | JGI IMG/M metagenome (GOLD analysis project Ga0315273, IMG submission 205753) | Sediment microbial communities from Yellowstone Lake, YNP, Wyoming, USA - YL17G02_0 | ecosystem: Environmental > Aquatic > Freshwater > Lake > Sediment | place: USA: Wyoming | collected... | reverse complement strand
GATCCGGTCCATCAGGGCCATCCCCGGCCACGTGGCGACCGCCTCGGCGCCGGCCCAGACGAGGCCCGCGCGCGGCCCGCGCCCCCCGGCGAGCGCGAAGGCCGCGCCGAACGCGGCGCCGTTGGCCGCGTGGACGATCACCCCGGCGGGCGCCCAGCGCCGCTCCGAGACCAGGCGCCCGAGCAGCCGCACGTCGGTGAAGCCGGTGCGCAGAACGCGGGCGGCGAGGGGCTCGAGCGCAGCCCAGGCGCTCGCCGCCGCCGCGCCGGCGGCGGCCCCGCGCAGCAGCGTGCGCCGCAGGCTCATCGCGGCGCGGCCGCGACGGCGGCCGTCAGTTGGCGGGCGGCCCAGACGCCGCTGTCGAACACGGCATGGTGACCGGACCCGCCGAACGCGGCTCCGGTCACCGTGTCGCCCGCCACGACGATCCGGCTGCCGGGGGGGTTGACCTCCTGCGCGCCGAGGAGGCCGCGGGGCACCGCCAAGCGCCAGCGCTTGACCTGGCTCCAGGCCGGGGGAGCCCCGAGGATCGCTTCGAGGACGGGCAGCGCGACCGCGAGCACGGCCTCGTCGGACGCGTCGAGCAGCTCCGCGCTGGCGGACGGGCCCAGGCGGGCGACCACCGCCTCCGCGCCGGCGGCCGCCCGCCCCTTGACCGCCTCACGCCGGACCTCCGCCACGGGGCCGTCGGCGGGGCGGTGGACCGTCCAGCCCGGACCGGCGGCCGGCCGCGCCCCGAGCAGGATCATCACGGCGGGCTCGTAGGCCAGGGACCGCAGCAGCGCGACCCGGCGGCCGCCCTCGGGGCTGCGCTCGAGCAGGTCGGCGGCCTGGGGGGCCGGCGCGGTGACCACCACGCCGTCGACCGTGCCGTGGGTGTTGCCCTGCTCGTCGCCCAGCTCGAAGCCCCCGGCCGCCGCCCGCAGCGCCGCGAGGCGCACGCCCAGGCGCACGTCGAGCCCCTCGGCCATCAGCTTCGGCATCCGCGTCGCGCCGGAGGCGAAGGCGACCCCGTCGTCCAGGTCGACCCGGTCGTCCGCCGGGAGGGCGTCGATCAGGCGCCCGAGGGCCGTGTCCGGCGGCGCCGCGATCACGGGGCTCCCGTGGTCGAGCACGGTGCCCTCCGCCCGACGCGCCGCGAGGCGTCCCCCGAGGCCCCGGCTCTTCTCGAGCACCACCACCTCGTGGCCGTCGGCGACCAGCTCGCGGGCCGCGGCGAGGCCCGACAGACCCGCCCCCACCACCGCGACCCGCATCCGCCCTCCCGATCCTCGGCGACGACAACGGAGACGAGGTTACCCTGGAGGTGATGAGCGCCGCCGAGGATCCCGCGCCCGCCCGCTCAGACCGGCTGACCCTGCTCACCGGCGCCACCGGCTATGTGGGCGGCCGCCTGCTCGGCCGCCTCGAGCGGCGCGGCGGCCGGCTGCGCTGCATGAGCCGGCGGCCGGCGGAGTTGTCGGCGCGGACCGCCGCCGCCACGGAGGTCGTCGCGGGCGACGTGCGCGAGCCGGCCTCGCTCGACGCCTGCCTGGCCGGCGTGGACACGGCCTACTACCTCGTTCACTCGATGGCGGGCTCCGGGGACTACCGCACGACCGACCGGGCCGGCGCCGAGGCCTTCGGCGCGGCGGCGCGCGCGGCCGGCGTGCGGCGCATCGTCTACCTGGGCGGGCTCGGCGACGGGCCGGGGCTCTCGGGCCACCTCGAGAGCCGCCAGGAGGTCGGGCGCGCCCTCGCGGCCTCGGGCGTCCCCACCCTCGAGCTGCGCGCGGCGATCGTCATCGGGTCGGGCAGCACCTCCTTCGAGATGATCCGCGCCCTGGTCGACCGGCTTCCGGTGATGGTGACTCCCCGCTGGGTCGGCACGCGCACCCAGCCGATCGCGATCGAGGACGTCCTCGCGTACCTCGCCGAGGCTCCCGACGTGCCGCTCGAGGGCAGCCGGGTCGTGGAGATCGGCGGGCCGGACCGGGTGACCTACCGCGATCTCATGCGCGAGTACGCGCGCCAGCGCGGCCTGCGGCGGGCCATGATCCCGGTGCCCGTGCTGACGCCGCGGCTGTCGAGCCTGTGGCTCGGGCTGGTGACCCCGGTCTACGCCCGCGTGGGCCGCGCGCTGGTGGAGGGCCTGCGCAACGAGACCGTCGTGCGTGACGCGTCGGCCGCCCGCGCCCTCTTCCACGTGCAGCCCCGCGGAGTGCGCGATGCGATCGCCCGGGCACTGGTGAACGAGGACCGCGAGTTCGCGGCCACGCGGTGGTCGGACGCGCTCTCGTCCGGGCCCGCGCCGCGGTCGTTCGGCGGGGCCGCGGTCGGCTCGCGCCTGGTCGACTCCCGCGTCGCCCGCGTCCCGGTGCCGCCCGAGGTGGCCTTCGGGCCGGTCCAGCGGATCGGGGGGCGCCAGGGCTGGTACTACGTCAACATCCTCTGGCGCCTGCGCGGCCTGGTCGACCTGCCCTTCGGCGGCGCCGGGACCCGCCGCGGACGGCGCGACCCGGTCCACCTGCTGCCCGGCGACACGGTCGACTTCTGGCGCGTCGAGGCGATCGAGAGCGACCGCCTGCTGCGCCTGTCGGCCGAGATGCGCCTGCCGGGGCGGGCGTGGCTGCAGTTCGAGGTGACGCCATCGCCGGGGGGCTCGATCATCCGCCAGACGGCGATCTTCGATCCGGTCGGGGTGCTGGGGCGGCTCTACTGGTACTCCATCTGGCCCATCCACGGGTTCGTGTTCAACGGCATGCTGCGGGGCATCGCGCGAGCCGCCACGGGGCGGCGGACCATATGACGGACGGATGCGGTGAGGACATGACATCTCCTGAAACGGGCCTCGCCGACCGGCTGGTCCGCTGGATGGCCGACAACCGCGAGGGCCTCGACGCGATGATGGTCGAGGAGGGCTCACGCGCGATCCACGAGGAGTTCCTCCTCGCCGAGAGCGGGACGCTGCCGGACCGCGCCACCCGCATCGAGCGCGCCCGCGGCGCGAGCGCCCGGGCCTGGATGCGCCACCTGGGACGCGCCGTGACCGAGGTCTGGCCCGGGGCCGATCCGGAGCTCCCCGCGAAGATGCAGCGCTGGAACGCCGACCACCCCGAGCGCCTCGAGGCCCTGGTACTCGAGGAGCAGGCCATCCTCGAGCGGCGCGGAGCATCGGGCGACCCCCACGCCGACCAGCGGGACGCGGAGCTGAGCGCCCACTGCCGGCTGTTCGCCCAGATGCTCGCCTCGCTGTCGGAGTCGCTCGTCGACGCGCCCGAATCGGCGCCCGACTTCTCGCGGCGGGTCGCCGCGTGGGCCCGGGGGCAGGAGGGCCATCGGCGCGAGATCGAGGCCGAGGCGCGAGCCGCATGGGGCGCCGGTCCGCCGCCGGGCACCGAGCAGGCGATGAGCGCCGCCACGAGCGCCCCCGAGCCGGACGAGATGCGCGTCCAGGAGGCGGCGGCCCTGTGGGCCCACGTGCAGGTGCTGGCCGAGGCCTTGGAGCACGTCCTCTCGACGCGTCCCGAGGCCCCGGCCTGACCCTGCCGGGTGGCGGCTCTACTGCACCTGTCCGCGCACGTCGGCGACGCCGATCGGCAGGCCGGCGGTGAGCGCCGTGACACCGAAGGCGGCGTTCAGGGCGGCGGCCGACTCGGCCGACAGCGAGACCTTGGCGCCCCGCACGACGGCGGTGCGGTTGGAGATGCCGGTCTTCGCCGAGGCGAGGTCCACCGTCAGCGGCACCCGGGTCGAGCTGTCGCCCACCTGAGCGGTGAGGTTCGGGCTCCCCGTGATGTTGATGCGGAAGTTCTTCAGCTCGACCTTGGTCGCGCCGGCGGTGAGGGCGATGCCCCCGGAGTGGTCGATCGTGCCGGCGAAGGTCGTGGCCGACAGACGTCCGGCCGTGATCGGGAAGCGCAGACCCGACGCCGTGGAGGTTCCGGGCGCGATGACCGAAGGGGTCACGCCGAGCGAGGTGAGCGCCGTGGCGGTGCCCGCGTCCAGCGCCAGGGTGGTACCGCCACCCTTCAGGATCACCTGCGAGGGCTGGGCCTTGAGGTCGACCCGGCCGATGTTGACGCCACCCGGCAGGTCGGTGCCGAACGCGGCGTTGAGGGCGGCGGCGGCCGCGGGAGTCAGGTTCGCCTGCGCGCGGACGACCCAGGTGCCGATCCCACCGGAGCCGCGGCGGATGACGGAGGCCTCCGAGAGGTCGATCGACGCGAGCGGAATGCGCGCCGCGCCGACGGCGGCGGTCAGCACCGGCGCGCCGGTGGTGCGGACCACGAAGTTGGTGAGTCGCACCGTGGTGCCGTGCGACGAGAAGGCGAGACCGCCGGAGTGCGTGACGCGACCGACGGCCGTCGAGGGGTCGATGCTGCCGCCGGTGATCGGGAAGGCGACCCGGAGACCCGTCGCCCTGGCCGGCCCGATCGGGGCCACGGACAGGCCGGCGTCGGTCAGCACCCCTGCGGTGGCCGCGTTAAGGTGCAGGTCGGTTGTGCCGCTCGCAACCGGCACCCGGTCAACCTGGGCGCCGAGGGCGGACGGCGCCGTGATCGCGACGCCCGCGGCGAGTGCCACGGTGAGCGCGCCGAGGCGACGGCCGGTGATCGCTGATGACAAGGGGAACCTCCTGAGGTGGACGCAAGGGAACAAGGTATGTCCGAGTGGACGCCCTTGATCGGTTGAGTCATCCAGAAGTTGGTCGGCGGACGTACTCATGACTGGTGACCGAGATCTCACAGCCGGCCTGCACCGCGGCGACCCCGACGCCCTCGCGGACCTACACCGCGCGTACGGCGGCACGGTGCTCGCGTACCTGCGCTCCGCGCTGCGCGACCCCGCGGCCGCCGAGGACGTTCATCAGGACGTGTTCCTCGAGGTCTGGCGGCGCGGCCCCGCCTACGACCCCGACCGCGGGTCGATCGGCACCTGGGTGATGCTGATCGCGCGCAGCCGCGCCATCGACCACCTGCGCAAGCGGGTGCCCGAGCCGCGCGACCCCTTCGGCCCCTCGGTCGCCGCGGTGAGCGAGCGCGAGGACCACTCCGCCGCGCCCGACCTGCTGATCGAGCGCTGGCGGATGGCGCTCCTCCTGGCACGCCTGCCGGAGGAGCAGGCGATGATCCTGCGGATGCGCTTCCACGAGGAGCTCACCCAGACCGAGATCGCGGAACGCACGGGAATCGCGCTCGGGACCGTGAAGACCTACATGGTGCGGGCGCTCGCCCGCCTGCGGGACCTGATCGACGAGGAGGACGGCGGGTGAGCCACGAGGGCGACATCGTCGACTACCTCCTCGGCGAGCTCGGCCCCGGCGACCGCGCGCGCGTGGAGCGCCGGATGGGCGAGGACGAGGCGTTCCGCGCCGAGGTCGAGCGGATGCGGCCCGTGGTGGCCGAGCTCGAGGCCCTTCCCGCGGAAGCCTGGGAGGCGGCGGACGTGCCGCCGCTCCTGCCGCTGCCTCCCCTGCCGTTCGCGCCCGAGCCCTCCCGGCCGCGCCCACGGCGCGCCTGGCTGCGACCGTCCGTCGCAATCGCGGCGTGCGTCGCGCTGGTCGCCGTCGGGGTCGCCATCGGCGCGCTCGCCTTCGGGGGCGGCGGCGGGGGCGACGGGCCGGCCATCGAGCTCGCGCGCCTCGGCGAGGCGGCGCCCTCGGCCCACGGGGTGGCCCATGTCGTGTCGAGCGGTGACGGGGCGCTGCGGCTCGACGTCAGCGGGATGCGCCCCTCGGAGCCGCGGCAGCTCTACACGGTCTGGCTGCTGGACGGGCCCGAGCGCGCGGTGGCGCTCGGCTCGTTCCGCGTCCCGGGCTCCGGCGCGACCGAGGTCACCGTCCCGCTGCCGGTCCGCCTCGCCGACTTCCGCTTCATCGACGTCTCGATCGAGCCCGAGGACGGCGACCCGGCCCACTCGGGCCGGTCGGTGCTGCGGGCGGCCACGGCGACCTGAGGGCCCCCGCGTGGCGGGGGCCCTCAGGTCGCCGGCTCACGCCTCGGCGGTCGCCGGGGCGGGGTCCTGGCGCAGACGCCGGATCAGGTCGGCCACGTCGGCCGTCCGCTGCTCCAGGTCGCGCTGGTGCTCCTCCAGCCGGGTGAGCCACTCCTCGCGGTTCACCGAGAAGGGGCGCTCGCCCCGGGGGCCGCGGGGGCCCTTGCCGCAGCGATGGTGTTGCGCTCGATCGGTCATGTGTTCACCTCCCCTCCACGCTCGTAACGCTCGATGAAGTCGTTCACGATCCCGCGGACGTCGGCGAGGGCCGCCGACCACTGGCCGAGAAGAGCCCGTCCGGTGTCGTTCAGCCGGTAGACGCGCTTGGCCGGGCCCGGCAGGCCCTCGTCCCAGTCGGAGGCGACGATGCCCTCCTCCTCGAGGGAGCGCAGGAGGCGGTAGAGGTTGCCGAGGTCGACCCGGCGCTCCTCGCGGGCCAGCTCGGGCACGTGCTCGAGCAGCTCGTAGCCGTGCATCGGGCGCTCCGCCAGGAGCAGCAGGATGACCGGCTCGATGAACCGCTCGACGCGGGCCCGCACCTCCCACGCCCCCGGCCCGACCGGGCGGCGGACGCGGGCGCCGCGCCCCCCCGGCCCGTGTGGGCCCCGTCCCATTCCGTGGTGTCGTGGTCTCATTCCGCCACTATAGGTCAAATACATATGTTGTGTCCAGCGGGGGTGCCACGGCTACCGTCGGGGCGATGCTCTGCGAGCCGGCACCCGCCCTCACCGACCTCGCGCTCGGGCTGGTCACCCTCGCCCTGGCGCTCGGCCTCCAGCGCACGCCGGGCATCCACCGCTACTGGCGCGCGACCTTCTGGTGGAGCGGCTCGGCAGCGCTGGCCGGCGCCGTCCACCACGGAGCGGTGACCTGCTCGGAGCGCTGGTCCGGCCCGAGCTGGGCACTCATCAGCGGGATGGTCGTCATCGCCGTGTCGTACCTGCTCGCGGCCACGGTGGTCGAGGTGCTCGGCCCGGGCCGGGGCCGCGTCTTCTGGGTGCTGCGGTCGGCCGGGCTGATCGCCTACGCGGGGCTCGCCCTGACCGGGCGCGCCGGCATCGGGGCGATCCTGCTCTGCGAGGGGCTGACGATGATCGCGATCCTGGCCCTCTGGGGGTACGCGGCCCGCCGCGGGCTGCCGCTGGCGCGGCCGGTCATCGTCGCGCTCGCCGCGAGCGCGGTGGCCGCGTCGGCGCGGGCGCTGCCCCGCGACGTGACCGGGCTGGTCGGGCTCGACCCCACCTCGCTCTACCACCTGGCCCAGATCCCCGGCCTGGTGCTGCTCGCCTGGGCGCTGGTGGCCTACGCCCCGGCGCGGGGCGTGGCCTCCGGCTATCCGGCCCCGGGCGCCTCGGCGTAGGAGCTGATGCCCCCGGCGACGACGGCGGCGTGCCGCTCGACGTCCTCGGTGCTCGCGCCCACGCCGCCGAGCACCATCGCACGCACCAGGGGGGCGATCAGGAGGTCGGCGACCGAGCCCGGGTCGACGTCGGCGCGCACCTGACCCTCTTCGATCCCGTGGGCGATGATCGCGATCACTCGCCGACGGCGCGGGCCGAGGATGCTCTCGTCCAGCTCACGGGCGATCTCGCCGTCGGAGGCGCTCTCGAAGAGCGCCGAGCGCAGGAAGCGGGAATCCGGGCCGGTGACAAGGATCTCGCGGTCCTCGAGCAGGGCGCGGTTCAGGTCGTCGCGGACGCGGGCGGTGAGGACCGTGTCGACCGGTGCGCGCAGATCGGCGATCGCGGCTACCATGACGTCGCGCCGGTTCGCCCACCGCAGGTAGATGGTCGGCTTGCCCACGCCTGAGCGGTCGGCGATCGCCGACATCGACGCCCCGTGGACCCCCGCTTCCCCCGCGACCGCGCGGGCAGCGTCGAGGATTCGCCGGTTCGCGCCGGGGTCGCGGGGGCGCCCGCGCTTGCGCTTCGGGGGATCTCCGGACTCCAGATGCTCGTTCACGCCGACCCTTTCCCTTCGGTCTGAGTGACGATACCCATGATCGTCTTGTTGGGTAAGAGGGCATCGGGCGACCCGGCGTGACGGTCGTACTTGCCCGGGGGGCGTCCGTCGCCTTCCATCCCGCGGGACTCGGATGCGCGCCCGCGCTGCCGATACCTGGGATGAGCCCTCCGTGCCCGAGATGACCGCTCCCCGATACCCCACCGCCACCGTCCGCGCGCTCGCCGCCCGGATCAGGAGCCCACGTGCCCGCCGACCGCTGATCGCCGCGATCGCCGCGACGGTCCTCGCGCTCGCAACGTGGGGCGCGCTGCACTCGGTCGACCCGGGGCACGTGCGGCAGAGCTTCGCGGACGTGAGCTGGCCGTGGATCGTCGCGGCCGCCGCCGCGTATGCCGCGACCCAGATCGTCTCCGCGCTCGTGTGGAGCGTCGGTCTGAGCGCCGGGGGGCTCGGAGAGATCGGGCGCGGCCACGTCCTGCGCGCGCACCTGCTCGGCCGGGGGGCCTGCGAGCTGCTGCCCGCCCACCTCGGTGAGACCGTGCGCTTCGCCGCGATCCGCCGCCACCCTGCGGCGTGCGGCGGCGGGATGCGGATCGCCGGCAGCATGGGCGCCTTCAAGGTCGTCGACGGCGTCGTGACGTTCGCGGTCGTCGCCGCGGCCGCCGTCGTGGCGCCCCTGCCCGACGGGGCCTCCGGCGTGCGCTGGCTGGCGGGCGGGATGCTCGTCGGGCTGATCCTCGCCGCCATCGCGCTCTGGAAGCTGGGCCCGACCCGGCTGGCGCGCCTGGTCCCGGTCCGCGCCCGCGGCGTCGTCGAGGCGCTCGGCCGCGGGGCCGCCCTGCTCGCGAGCGGCCGTGCCATGGCCGCGGCGGCCGGCCTCCAGCTCGTGGCGATCGGCTTCCGGGTGCTCAGCCTGGCCGCCCTTCTCGCGGCCTTCGGGCTGCCGCCGGGCGCCGCGCCGCTGGTCTTCGGCCTGATGATCCTCACCGGCTACCTGGCGATCTCGCCCGGCGGCGCGGGCGTGCGCGAGGCGGCGCTCGTGCCCGTGCTGGTCGCCACCTACGGGCTCGGCGCGGCTCCCGCGCTCGCGTTCAGCCTCGGCGTACAGGCCATCGCCTTGGCGGTCTCGCTGCTCGGCGCGCTGGTGGCCCTCCTGCTGCAGCGGCGGATCGCGCACCCCACGCCCCGGATGGCCACGGCCTGACGCTCCGCGGCGGGCGCGGCCGCGCGGATGCACGTCGATCTCGACGAGGTCGGCGCCGGCCGCGACGGCCTGCGCGGCGCGGGCGTGGTCCTCGACGCGATGCGCGACGAGGGGGGGCGCGCGCTCACTCCTCGTCGGGCAGCGAGCTCTCCCCGGTGGCCAGGAACCGGACGCGCGCCCCGAGCTCGGCGGCGTTGTTCGCGACGCGCTCGATGTGCCGCGCAACGAGCACGGCGGCCGCCGACCAGGCGCGCATCGCCGGGCCGCTCGCGGCCTCGGTGACGGCCCGGAGCACGCGGTCGAGCATCGGGCTCACGGAGCGCGCCTCGCGCATCGCGCGCTCTCCCGCCTCCAGGTCGGCCCGCGCGATCGCCTGCACGGACTGGGCGAGCGCGTCGACCGCCCGCTCGCCCATCTGGGCGATCAGGCGGCGCACCGGCGCCATCTCCTCCTGCGGCGGCGGCACCGACCCGGCCAGCCGGGCGATCTGCACGGCCAGGTTTCCCACGCGCTCCAGCGCGACGGCGGCGATCAGGCCCACGTGGAGCAGGCGGAGGTCGGCGGCGAAGGCGCTCCAGTTGCGGTGCAGCCCGAGGATCCGCTCCTCCAGGGCGGCGCTGCGCAGATCGACCTCGCGGTCGGTGTCGGCCACCACCTGGGCCACGGCGGGGTCCGCCTCGTCCCACCCCGCGATGGCGCGCTCGACCTGCGCCAGCACCACGGTCGCAAGCTCGGCGAGGTCGTCGCGCAGCATCGCGAAGTCGGTGGCCGGGTCGCTCCGGGACGGGGGCACGCGCGGAAATCTACGGGGAGCCGGCCGCCATGGTGCGATCGCGCCCTGCGGCTTTCGCCGCGTAGAGCGATGGGTCGGCCGACCAGCGGCCGAGCAGCCGCGCGGTGCGCGAGCCGTCGAACTGGGCGATGGCCGCCCGCCCCGCGCCGTCGGCCCGCTCCAGCACCACCGAGAACCACCGGCTCGCGCCGCCGCGCAGGCCCACGCGCACCTCGGCGGGCGGGCCCGGCCGCGCCGGCGCCAGGCCGCGGTCGGCCGGGTGCACGATCTCGCGCCAGTCGGCGCCCGGCGGCGGCCCGACGGCGAGCCGGCGCTCGTTGGCCTCCACCACGCGGCCGGCGTCGTCGATCACCGCGACCGCGGCCTGCACGCCCGCCATCACGGCGCGCAGGACGGCGGCCCCGGAGCCGCTCATCCGGGCGTCTTGCGGTGCGACCAGACCGGGTCGCGCTTTTCCAGGAAGGCGGCGACCCCCTCGCGGGCGTCGTCGCTCGCCGCGTTGCGGGTCATCACGGCGGCGGCGTGGCGGTAGGCCTCCTCGAGGGGCAGGTCGAGGTTCTCGGCGATGGCCGGCTTGCCGATGGCGAGGGTGTCCCCGCTCGCCGACGCCACGCGGCGCGCGAACGCCGCGGCGGCCTCGTCGAGCTCGCCGGGCGGCACGACGCGGTTGACGAACCCCCATGACAGGGCCGTCGGAGCGTCGATGGGATCGCCCGTCAGCAGCATCTCCATCGCCCGCGTCCGACCGATGACGCGCGCGACCTCGACCATGGGCGTGGTGCAGAACAGCCCGATCCGCACACCGGGCGTGGCGAACAGCGCCGCCTCGGAGGCCACGACGAGATCGCAGGCGGCCACGAGCTGGCATCCCGCGGCGGTCGCCATCCCCTGCACCCGGGCCACGACCGGCTGCGGCATCCGGTGGATCGTGAGCATCAGCTCCGAGCAGGCCGCGAAGATCCGCTCGTGGACCCCCGCGGCGGCGGCGGCGATCTCGCGCAGGTCGTGGCCGGAGCAGAAGACCGTGCCTGCCGCCCCCAGCACGACGGCGCGCGCCGAGGGATCGCGGGCGATGGCCTCGAGCTCGGCCGAGAGCGCCTCCATCATCGCGAGCGACAGGGCGTTGCGCCGCTCCGGGCGGTCGAGGACGACCGTGACCACCGCGCCATCGCGCCGGACGACGACGGGTCGATCTCCGTTCTGTGGGTCGCTCATCAGCCACTCCGAGACGGAACCGTCTGCGAGGGTAGCGGCCGCGGCGGGCCGCCGTCCCGGACCGGCCGGGGCATCCGCGATGATGGGCGCGTGCGGGTCCACCTGATCGATGGCACATATGAGCTTTTCCGCCACCATATGGCGCTTCCGAGAGAGGTTGCGGCCGCGTCGCGCGGAGCTGCGACCCGGGGCGTCCTGCGCTCGGTGCTCGACCTGATCGCGTCGGGCGCGACGCACCTCGGGGTGGCCACCGACACCGTGATCGAGTCGTTCCGCAACGACCTGTGGCCGGGCTACAAGACCGGGGAGGGCATCGAGCCCGCACTGCGCGACCAGTTCCCGCTGGTGGAGGAGGCCCTCGAGGCGCTTGGGGTCACGGTCTGGGGGATGATCGACCTGGAGGCCGACGACGCGCTCGCCACCGCGGCGGCGCGGGCCGCGGCCGACCCGGCGGTCGCTCAGGTCGTGGTCTGCACGCCCGACAAGGACCTCGCCCAGTGCGTCGAGGGGGTGCGCGTCGTGCAGCTCGACCGGCGCAGCGGCATCGTTCGCGACGAGGACGGCGTCCGCGAGCGCTTCGGCGTCGGCCCGGCGTCGATCCCCGACTACCTCGCCCTGGTGGGCGACTCGGCCGACGGGTTCCCCGGCCTGCCCGGCTGGGGGGCGAAGAGCGCGGGGGTCGTGCTGGCCCGCTGGGGCGCGATCGACGCGATCCCCGACGACCCGGCCGAGTGGGACGTCACCGTCCGCGGGGCGGCCCGGCTCGCCGACTCCCTGCGCGACGGGCGGAAGCTGGCGGAGCTGTTCCGCGTGCTCGCCACCCTCCGCCGCGACGCGCAGGGCGTCCTCTCGGAGGGGGTGTCGGCGATCGCGTGGCGGCGGCCGCGCGAGGGTCTCGAGGCGATCTGCCGCGAGCTCGACGCCCCCGACCTCGCCCGGCGCGCCGAGGAGCTCAGCGCCGCGCGGTTGGCAACCTGCTCGACAACGCCGCCAAGTGGAGCCCGCCCGGCGGCGAGGTGACCGTCGGCGTGTCCGACGGCGAGGTCGCGGTGCGCGACCACGGCCCCGGCATCGCCCCCGAGGACCTCCCCCACGTCTTCGACCGCTTCTACCGGACGCCGGGCGCCCGGCGCATGCCCGGCTCGGGGCTCGGCCCGGCGATCGTGCGCCAGGACGCGGAGGCGGACGAGGGCCCGCTCGGCCGAGCGCGCGAGCAGCGCCACGAGGGCACCCGAGCCGGCGAGAACCACCGGCACGAGCGCCCCGGTCATGCGGCGGCCCGCTCCGGAGCCGCCTCGTCCACCAGCAGGTGCACCAGCTCGCGCACCTGATCCCGGACCGCCTCGTCCTTCAGGGCGCGGTCGTCGTCGAACGCCTCGTGGGCGTGGGCGAGGGCGACCTCCCCATCGACCACCCGGGCCCCCGACGCCCCGAGCACCTTGCGCAGCTCGGCCT
>Ga0315273_10009037_pt1 | contig 12609 bp, 10 predicted proteins | sample YL17G02_0_MG_FD_205753 | JGI IMG/M metagenome (GOLD analysis project Ga0315273, IMG submission 205753) | Sediment microbial communities from Yellowstone Lake, YNP, Wyoming, USA - YL17G02_0 | ecosystem: Environmental > Aquatic > Freshwater > Lake > Sediment | place: USA: Wyoming | collected... | reverse complement strand
CCCCGGCACGTTCGGCAGCACGGGCCGCGACCAGCAGTGCCTCACCCCTGACGTCCCATGAAGCGACCGCGGCCCCGATGTCAGCCGCGGCGACCGCATCCTTCCATCGCCCTCTGCCCACGTAAAGATGGCTCAGTGAGGTGCCGGCATCGCTCGTCTCAGCCGAATTCTGGTACCTTCGAACCATCGCCTCATAGGTCTCGACCGCTGTCTGGAAATCGAGCAGCGTGAGCGCCGATTGGACACGCATGCTGAGCGCCAGCGGCGCGAACGGGCTGGTGGGATGCATGTCAGCGAATTCGCCAAGCGCCTTCTTGCTGGCTTCGAGGTCCTCCTGAGTCACGTCTGCATCTTGAGCGGGAGACCCCGCACGGTAGACGCTTACGACCCATGCCTCTCGGGCCGGCGCGCGGGCGAACGAGCGAGCGGTCTCGAACGCGGCATTGTCCGCCCAAATGCTTCGCGGGTAGCGTTCTACCAGCCGCCGCATGTTCGCCAATTCCTCCGCCGTCGGGGTCGGCGATCCGGTCCAGGAGAACGTGCTATCCTTGCCCGACTTCGCCTGCATGAACAGGGCGAATGCCGGACCGAACAGTCGCGCTACCGGCAGCGGGCCGTATGACTGAAACTGCTGCTTATACCAGAAGTACGACCGGCCGGCCTCCTGGCGCTCCCCCTTGAGCCCATACGTAATCTTATATGCGGCGCCTCCGCTGACGTAGAGAAACAGGATCACGGCCACCGCCGACCCCACCTGCACCGCCGCCACCCACCGCTTCGGCCCCGGCGGGCGCACCAGCATCCGGCGATTCCACAGGTACACCAGCCCAGCCAGAACCAGCAGGATGATCTTGCTCAGCACCCACTGGTCCGACATCGGCCGGTTCGCCAGGTAGTCCGCGAACCCGTGCAGGGTGACGAGCGGGTTGAATTGGCTGCCCACCACCAGGTCCAGCACCCAGTAAGCCGCCGCCACTGCTAGCCCGAGCAGAGGCTGATGTGTTCCGGTTGCCACCGCCATCGCCAGCATCGAGAGGAACAACAGAGACGGCACCCCCGCAAGCATGGTGACCCCGAGCGGAAACGTCTTGATGCCGAAGTAGTAGATCAGAATCGCCGGCGTCATCAATGCGAGCACGAACGCGAACATCGCGCTCAGCCGTACCAGCAGGATCTTCTCGAGTGACACCGGCCGGGCGACAACCAGCTCGCGAACCCCCGCCTGCTCCGGCGCCAGTGCGTGGGCGCACAGGAACGCCCCCAGAATGGGCGCCAGAATCTCGATCGTCTGGGCAGCCTTCACGGGAGAGAACAGCGTGGCAGCGCCCATTGCCATGTTCCAGAACAAGACCAGTTGCGCCGCGGCCACCGGGGTGACGACCAACCAGTAGCTGTTGCCCAGCAGAATCCGCAGGTTGTACGACCAGATGCTGCGGCTCTTCATACCGCCGGTCGGCCTCTCGGTGGCGGCGCTCATCGTGCTGCCACCAGCTTCGCCAGTTCGGAGTCGAGCATCATGATCGCGTGCGGCTCGACGCGCGAGAACAGCCGGCGGTGCTCGTCGAGAAGGAACACGGTCGGCACCGCCCTGACGTCGTACGCCAGTCCCAGTGGCGAGTTCGACCACCTGTCGCCATCACCATAGTGTATCCCGCGGTCCCACACCATCGTCACGTCCGGCCCCGCCTCAGCCGCAAATGGCCCCGCCGCCGCGGAGTCGCTGTCCAGACAGACAGCGATGGACGCCAGACCCTGGTTCTTGTACTTCAGCGCCGCCTGCTGTAGGAGCGCGACCACGCGCGCGGATTCCGGGTCACCCGGCCCCCAGAACGCCAGCGCGATGGGCCTCCCGTCGAAGTCGCCCAGACCGACGATCCGATGCCGTCCATCCAACGCCCAGAAGCCTGGGGCGCGCTGCTCGGGGAGCAGCCTCTGCGCCGCAATCGCCGAGAGCACAGGGTCGCGGGCGCTCAGGGTGTCCTCCCCTCTGTAGGCGATATCGAACGCCGCTCCCAGACCGGCCGCGATGAGCACCGCGGCCGCCCAGCCGAGGCGAGCGCGAGACTGCGCCGATCCCTTGATCGCTCTTCCGTAGACCACGGCTGTCAGCATGAGAAGGCCGGCGGTGAGCAGCGCCGGCGCAGGCCAGTGCTGCGTCGGCGTCATGTCCGCCGCCCTCGGCACGTGCGCATTCACCAGGGGGATGGCCAGCCAGTAGAGCGCTCCGACCGCGCCGGCGAGAGAGTTCGCAAAGATGGCGGTCAGCGAGAACCCGAGACACGTCGCCAGCGCCAGCGGCGCCAGGCATCGCACGAACGCGTTCGCGTAGGCGCCGAGGTGCCATGGCGTACCGCCGATGACCTGTCGGATCGCTGCCGCGCCCAACATGATCCCCGAGATCGTGACCAGAGACAGCCACACCCCGAGGAAACGCGCGGTCACGAGGTGCGCGCTGCTTCCAAGAGGCTTCGCCAGCACCAACTCCGAGGAGGCGTCCCGCTTGTCCCGCCCCGCCGATGCGCTGCCGATCAGCACCGCGAGTACCGCCACGCCGGTCACGACAAATCGCCAGACGTGGTATGCTGCGAGGGCCGCAGTTGCGCCGGTCATTGACGCTCGCCACACAGCGAGTCCCGCGCCGCCAGCGGCCAGCGCCCAGAACGCAGGCGTCCGACAGTTCAGCTGGTACTCCCGCCAGGTCAGCCCCATCGTTGCGAGTGCCTGGGTCGCGCTGAACGCGCGTTCCCGGCCGCTCGACAACCCCGGCATGGCCTCTGTCCTAGTTGAGGTCATTCGCCGCGGCCCCGGCTTCCCGCCTCATGATGTGTACGTAGGCGTCGTCCATGGTGGGCTCAGCGAGATAGCCCTTAGGATGGCTCATCTTCTCCTCAATCACCCGCACCTGCATGCCTATTGCCGATCGAAAGACCCCGGTGACGAAGTACTCGTTGCGGACCGTGCTCAGCTCCTCTTCGTCGATGTCGATGATCCAGGTCTGCCCCCGGAGAGGAGAGAGCAACTCGGCCGGTCGGCCGGCGAACAGCAGCTTCCCCTTGTGCAGGATCGCCAATTGCTCCGCGCTTGCCGCCAAGTCGGCGACGATGTGAGTCGAAAGGATGATCACGCGATCGCCGGCCAGCTCTGCCCATAAGTTCCGCAACCGAATCCGCTCCTCCGGGTCGAGGCCGGACGTCGGTTCGTCAACTATCAGGACCTTGGGGTCGTTGAGCAGCGCTTGTGCGATGCCCAGCCTCTGCTTCATGCCGCCCGAGAACGTCCCGACCTTCCTCCCCGCCAGTTGGGCCAGATTCACCTGGGCCAGCGCCACTTCGATCCGCCGCTCCCGATCTGCCTTATCCGTGACCTGGCAGAGCAGCGCGAAGTAGTCGAGCGTTTCGTAAGCGGTAAGGTTCGGATAGAAACCGAACTCCTGCGGCATGTAGCCGAGCATCCTGCGCACCGCCGATTTATCTTTGTGCACGTCGAACCCGCCGACCCGTGCCTCTCCCGACGTTGGCTCGAGCAGAGTCGCCAGAATCCGCATGAGCGTTGTCTTCCCCGAGCCGTTCGGGCCAAGGAGGCCGTAAAGCCCCGACGGAATGGTCAGATTCAGGCCGTGCAGGCCGACCACTCCGCCAGGGTACACCTTTCGTAGATCACGGATCTCTATCTGCACTCAACGGCCCTCCTCGGACTCGTCCAGCTTCACTTCGCGGATGCAATTGTTGCCAAAGTCGGCAACGTACAGGCCACCACCCGGCACAGCAGCGATCGCCGCAGGGAAACTGAACGATGCTCCAGCGCCTCTGCCGTCAGCATACGCCGGGGGACCGCCATGGCCCGCGACCGGCGACACGTTCGCGTCAGTGATCCGGTAGATGGAATGACTGCCTGAGTCCGCAACGTAGATAGCCCCCCCCAGTGCAACCAGCCCCGACGGGGCCTTCGGCCCCTTCTGCTTGGCCGGAAGCCGCCACGGCGTCAGCGGACCGTCTTTGGGTCCCGTCCACAGGAGGCCCTTGCCCGTATCAGACACCCAAAGACGCTCGCCTACCAGCGCCAGTTCCGTAGGCGAGCCCATCTCGCCACCGCTGACCGGAAGGGTGCTCACCTCCCCTCCCGCGACGCGGCGGACTCTGTGATTGCCCGAATCGGCCACGAAAACAGCGCCGCCGGCATCCACCGCCAGCCCGACGGGATAGCAGAACTGCGCCAGAGCGGCCGCGCCATCTCGCTGCCCGCCGGTGAACCGTCCTATGTCGTCCTTTGGCGTCTCCGAGCCGGCATACGTCGAAACCTGACCGCCACTGGTGATCCTGCGGATTCGATGGTTGCCGGTATCTGCTACGAACAGTCCCCCGTCCTGGGCCAGCGCGACTGCCGCCGGTGATGCGAACCGCGCGCTCGACGCAGGTCCGTCTGCATAGCCCGCAGTGTCACCTCCGGCGAAGGTCGTCACGCCGCCCCCGGCGATCTTGCGTATGCGATGATTGCGACTGTCGGCGACATAGACTGACCCGGAGCCGTCCACCGCGATCCCGGATGGGCCATTGAACAACGCTGCCAGCGCCGGCCCATCAGCGTATCCCGGCTGCGGCCGCCCGGCCACCGTGGTCACTGCGGGCCCAGTCTGAACCGTCTCCTCCCCGGCTCCCCGTTTCTCGGCGTTTCCGCCTCCAAGGGGGAGTACGCTCATCTTCCCGCCGCCCAGCAGGCCATGCCAGTACACCACCCACACGATCGTCAGGGTCAGAATGAGCCCCACTATGGCGATCCATGGCGGTACTTCCTTCTTCATCCGCTATCCGCTCAACCCCGGCATAGATGGCGCACCCGCGCCCACCAGGTCAATGGTCGCTCTGCAATCACCCGCTGCTTCCCGTTCAGCAGCAGTACGTACTCGTCATCCCCGATCACCACAGCGCTCGAAACAGTCCCGGGCCGCGTGTAGAGCACCTCTTGCTCTCCCCGCTGATCCCCGAGCCGCCAGAGCACTTCCTTGTCCTGGGCGTATGCCGCCCTGCCAGATCCCAGCAACTGCATGTCTCCGCCCAGCCAGTCAGCTATGAGCCGCGGCCTGCCCACCTGCCGCGCATCCCGCCCGCCCCCGGAGAGTGCCATCCGCTTGACGGCTCGCGAGCCGCCGGCCGCCGCCTCCACAGAAGCGCACGTCCAGATCAGGGAGTCGTCCAGGAGCACAGCTTCCTGCACTCCCGGCTCGGCGAAAACTGTCTCGGGAGCGCCGCCGCTGGCATCCGCGCTTCGAATCACAGTCACCGATCCCTCGCCACCTCCCTGGTGTTCGAGCCAGTACACGCGGCCTTGAGCGATCCCTAACAGGTCCGGTCGCGCCACATCACCTGAGGTCGGGTCAGTATCGAGAACCGCCACAACGGTAACGTGTCCCCCGGCGTTCTCCGGCACTGAACGGATCACGGTCACTGGCGCCGCGGCCGCCACGAACGGAGCTGCGGGAACAGCAGCCTCCCGGCGTTCGATCCATGCGGCAACCCCGGCAGCCGCCGCGACTCTCTCGGCGCGGCCGTTCACAGCCGCCAACGCTTGCTGTTTGCTGCTGCCGATGTCGATGGAGGTGAGCGTGGCATCCTGTCCCGCCTGCCGGCCAGCCACCAGAACGCGGCTGCCGTCGACGGCGACGGCAGTAATCTCGCTGCCGGCGGCTATCTGCCTGGGGCTCCGCCACCGCCGCGCCAGCATCACGCGGTCAGTCCCTTCGCCTTTGCTGTCCGGCGAGCGCATGGCGGACTCGATCCAGACGACGGTCCCGCCCTGGCCGGTCGGCAGCATCAGCTGGGCGCCGGCGCCACTGGGCTCCCCCACTACCCGCGCGCGGCCGGACTCGCGATAGGCCAACCACGCGAGCCCGATGACGACGAGAAGAGTGACTGCGGAGATGATATTTCGACGCATCTATGTCCTGCGTGAGTCGGCTAGAGAAACAGGGCGCTCAGTGCGAGCGGTGATCTCCCGCCGGCCCTGGCCCCCGGCATCAGCATATGCAAGCCGGCTCCTCGTGCACTCCAGAAACGGCAGAGATCGGTCTACCGTCACCATATCCCTTTTGCCGCCGGCGGCGGCAATTCCTCTTGGCAGTCGCCCGGCGGCATCGATCATCGACAACGCGGCAAGGGCGCCGTGGCGGCGCTCAATACCCCAGCCCGTTGTACTCTTTCTGCGCCTGCGTGTTGTACTCGGCCCCGCCTGGCCGGTTATGGCTCATGAAAACGTGCGCGGGCTTGCCCATCGCCTGGAGCCTCTCAATCACCGCGCCGCAAATCATCCATCCGATGGTGACCTGCGCCACCCCGGAGATGGGAAGCGCCCTGTGGTCATACCCCGGGACATCCACGCACCCATCGCCGAACGGCGCGCAGTTGTCGATCACCACATCGGCCACGTCGCATAACTTCTTCCCCGACGGGTGAAGCGATTCGACTTGAGCCGTGTACTCCAGCGACGTGATCCCGATCACCTTCGCACCGATGCTCTGCGCGGCCAGTGTCAGCTCGATCGGGTCGCGATTCTTCCCGCTGACCGATGCCAGCATGAGCACATCGCCTGCCCTCATCTCGCTCCGCTTCACGGCCAGCCAAACGGTTTCGAGGTCGGCATCGGCCGCCGCGCTCGCACGCGGTCGGTTCTTCAGCGACTCGGCAATCGGGCTCTCAACGTGAAAGCCGAAAGAGAACACGCGGGTCGCCATGAGACCACCCGCGCGGTTCGTCAGCTCTCGCTCCCCGCCGTGACCAAGTTGGTAGACCCAGAACGCGCCGCCGCCGGCGAGCGCCCTGGCGACCAGCTCAGCCGCGCGGTCGATGCCCTCCATCTGTGTGGACTCGATCCGCTTGATCGTCTCGTGAGCCGCTTCTGCGAACTTAGCTGCCAGCATCACCTTCTCCATTCTTGCCCCCGCCCGGCCGCATCTCGCGCTCCGTTTCCGCCAATCGGTCAACCAGCTCGGGTGTCCACGGCACCCCCATCTCGCGCAGCCCGATCAGCGCCCCGCCGGTGGCCGGCTGCACCCGCGGCATCAACGGCCTCATTCCGGGCGCGACCGCCGCGATTCGCTCGCACACCCGCTCCCACCATATTCCGGATCTCTGCGCCACCCCGCCGATGGCGATGACGGGAACCGCCGATCCCTCCATGTGCAGTTCGCGAATCATATCCGCCGCGTTCGCTGCCATTTCGTCTGCCGCCTTCAGCACGCACTCCAGGGCGACACGATCGCCCCGCTCGGCCTCGTCGTTCACCACTTTCGCCAGTGCTGCGATCTGTCGCCGGTTCATATTCTCGACATAGACCATGTGGAACACCGCGCCCAGGTCCTTGACGTGCAGGGCGGCAGGGATCGCTTTCGCCAGAACCGTGCGCCGGGACTCCGTCCAATGAGACATGAATGCAGCGCGCAGGCCGCGCAGCCCGATCTCGTACGCGCTGCCATAGTCATTGAGCACCGGTCCCGTGCCTCCCCAGTGCAGGTTCCGTTCATCGCGGGTTCGCCCGTGAACGAACGAGCCCGTGCCGGCAAGCACGATCACACCCCAGTCCTCCTGCACTGACGCGTAGGCCGTGTCCACCTCCCCCGCCTCGCGATAATGCACGATCTCCGCAGCCGATGTGAGCACTTCCCTCGACGGCTCGTGCCGCGGAGTGCTCCCCACCACCCACAATTCCTCCAATCGCCGGCCAGCCAGCACGCCCGCGACCGCATCTCTGAACGAAGCCGCGATCACCTCCGGTGGGTCGTAGAAGATGTGGATCGGACCGCCCCGTCCCCAACCGACAACCGCGCCGGTCTCGTCAACCAGCGCGGCGTCGCATTTTGAGCCACCGCCATCAATCCCCAGCGCGTATCTCACCGCACACTCTGGTATCTTTGGTTGCTTCGGTACGTCAGTGCCGGACCCCTCACTTTAGAAACAGCTCCACCACCGGCACCGTCACATTCGGCTTCAGCACCGGCAGCTCCAGCGTCAGCAAGCCCGTATCCCGACCGCGCTTCATCGACCCGTACTCCTCTTCCGCGACCTGGGTCCGCAGCTTCACCTCGGAGGCGTCGTTGAGCAGTTGCGCGTACTCGACCTTTCCCGCCATCCCCTCCAGGTGCAGGTACCTGATCGGCCATGCAAGCATGTGGCAATAGAGGCGCTTGGTCGCCGCATCGTATGTGTACTGGCAGTTCTGCGGCGCGGTGAATCCGGCCGGCGCCGGCCCGCAGCCGTAGATCGAGCGCCCATGCCGCCTCATCCATGCCCCCATGCCGTTGAGCCGGTCGAGTGCCCGCTCGTCGAACTCCCCGCGCCCGGTCGGCCCCACGTTCAGCAGCAGGTTGCCGCCCTTGCTCACCACGTCGATCAGCAGTCCGATGAGCTGCGAAACGCTCTTCCACGTCGCCTCGTCCCTATGGTACCCCCACGAGCCGGAGAACGTCTGGCACGCCTCCCACAGAACGGGCTTGCCGTCCACCGTCACGCCTTCACGCGGCTGGAACTGCTCCGGTGTCCGGTAGTCCCATCCGCCCGGAACGTCGACCAGGTCCAGCCGGTCATTGACGACGATGTGCGGCTGCAGCTCCCGCGTCAGCTTCAGCAGCTTCTCGCTCTGCCAGTCGCTGCGCCCCTTCTCGGGCGGGTAGCTGAAATCGTAGAACAGCATGTCGATCTTGCCGTATTCGGTCAATAGCTCTCGCACCTGGCCATGCAGGTACTCGGCGTACTTGCTCTGGTCGCGCGACTGGTTCCACTTCTCCCTGTCCGGATGATTGCGCATCGGGTGCATGCCATCGATCACGAACTGCGGATGGTGCCAGTCGATCAGCGAGTGGTAGTAGCCGACCTTCAGGCCGTGCTTGCGGTAGGCCTCCAACATCGGCCGCAGCAGATCCCGTTTCGCCGGCGTGTTTGTGGCCTTGTAGTCCGTGAGCTTGGAATCCCAGAGGCAGAAGCCTTCGTGGTGCTTCGTCGTGATCGCGAAGTACTTCATCCCCGCGTTCGCTGCGGCTGCGGCCCAGGTGTCAGGGTCATATAGGTCCGGATCGAAGTGCCTGAAGTACCTCTCGTATGCTTCGTCAGGAATCTCCTCCTGATTCTTCACCCACTCATGCCGCGCCGGCAGCGCATACAGCCCCCAGTGGATGAACATCCCGAATCGATCGTGCACGAACCATGTAGTATCGGCCGAAGATGCGCTGTTCATGTCTGCCACTTCTCCCGGGTTTTCCGAACAGTTTCCGCAGCGCCGTTTCCCTGTCCTGCCGCGTCTGGAACACGCATGGGTTGGGCAGGAGCTTGCCTCCTGCCCCTTCGTTGCGTCGGTACTTTAGTGCCGACGCCCCTCCGTTGCCAGGTCTGCCCGAGCGTAGCGAGGAATCACGTCGTTGTCATCTTGCATCGGCTGTGAGGGGCGTTCCGGGAGGCAGTCCACCGGGTGGGCTGGGCAGGAGCTTGCCTCCTGCCCCAGGAAGCTCGCGCACATAGCAGTTCCGAAAGGACGACGGTGGATCTGAAGGACCAGCTACATCGTGCCGCCAGAGAGCGCCTCCCTGCCGCCCGAGACCTCCTGTGCGATCTCATCCGCATCCCGAGCACGGCCGGAAACGAAGCTCCGGCCATTGACCTCCTGCGCCGTCGCTGCCAGGACCTCCGAGGTCGAGCAGAGCTTGTCCCGCTCCCGTCGCACATTATCGGCGATCCGGACTACAGCTTCCTCGATACGCCCCTCGACTGCGCCGATCGCCGCAATCTCGCATTCCTGCGCCCGGGCTCAGGAGATGGGCGCAGCCTGGTGATCTCGGCGCACGTAGACGTGGTCCCGGCCTCCGACTGGCCGGAGGCATTCGAGCCGAAGCTCGAAGGGAACTATGTCGTCGGCCGGGGCGCCAATGATGACAAAGGCCAGGTGGTCGCAGTCTGGCTCGCGCTCCAACTGCTTGACGCTCTCAATATCACGACACAGGGCGACGTGGAGGCCCAGTTCGTCATCGAGGAAGAAATCGGTGGCAATGGCGCGCTCGGTATGATCCTCGCCGGGCATACTGCTGACGCCGCGCTCGTGATGGAATGCACCGACCTTCAGATTCACCCCGCCAACCGCGGCGCCATCTGGTACCGCATCAGGATCGTCGGCAAGTCGGCTCACATGGGCCGCATCCGCGACGGCATCAGTGCACACGACAAAGCCGTTCAGGTGATCGAGATCCTCCGCCGCTACGAGCAGCGCCTGATCGCGGAGAGCCGCGGCGTCCCACTGTTCGAGCGTTACGCGCAACCTGTTCAGCTCAACGTCGGCATGGTTCGCGCCGGTGACTGGCCCGCCACGGTTCCCGGCGAGTGCGTCATCGAAGGAGGCGTCGGTTTCCTCCCCAACAAGAAGATGGCCGATGTGAAGCGCGAACTCGCAGAAACGATCCGCCGTGAGGCCGATGAGTGGACTCGCGAGCACTTCACCCTCGACTTCCCGAAGCTGCACAACGACGCCTACCAGACTGACCCAAACCACCCCTTCGTCCGCGCGGTCTCAACCGCGGCCGTCGAGGCCGGCCTCAACTCCGACGTCTTCGGCTGGAACATGAGCTGCGACGCTCGCCTCTACCACCACCGCGGCCGCATGCCCACCGTCGTCTTCGGGCCGGGTGAGCCGGCGCAAGCCCACGCGACCGGCGAGCGCATCGCCATGGGCAAAATCGCAGACGCCGCCGTCACAACTGCGCTCCTCATCGCCCGCTGGTGCGGGGTCGCGCAGTGACCGGCCGCGAGCGCGCCCTGCGAGCGCTCCGCATGCAGGACGTCGACTACCCTCCCGCCTGGGCCCCGGTCATCTGCCGCACCCGCAGCGTGGAAGAGCTCGTCGGACGCAGCCGCATCTGGGCCGATCCCGCGCAGGCCTACCTCGCCGCCTTCCGCACGCTCAAGATCGACTTCATCAACCAGTTCATCCCCTACCGGCCCGGCGAGTTCGAGTCACGCGATGGAGTTGTGGACCACAGGCTCGCGCCCCTCGAACCCGAGGACGTGGCGCGGCAGATGCAAGCCCGCCTCCCCGAGCTTGGTCGTGAGATGGAGGATTTGGACGAACGCGAGGTGGGCGACCGGTTCGCGGAAGCAGCGCTCGCAGGTCAGGCGATGCTCGGCGACGACATGCTCTGGGTCCAGTACGACGGCGCATTCCGCATGCCGACCATGTCCTACGGCTGGCTGGGCTACGACAACTACTTCGTCTTCCTCGCCACCTACCCCGAGGTGCAGGAAGAGGTATGGGCTCTACAGGCCGACGTCTCAGCTCGTTACAACCACGCCATCGCTGCAGCAATGGACCGCCACGACCTGCCCAAAGTCGTTCGGCTCGACCACGACATGACCGACAACCGTGGCTCTATTGTAAAGATGGAGACGATGGACCGCTACTACTTCCCCCACTTCGCGCGCGCCATCGCACCCTTCGTGGACGCCGGCGTGCGGCTGGTCTGGCACTCCGACGGCAACATCAACGACTTCGTGCCGCGCCTCATAGCTGCGGGCGTAAATGGGTTCCAGGGATTCCAGGAAGAGCATGGCGTGGACTACGCCGCGCTCTGTCAGACGCGCGACCGCAGCGGCGGTCCCCTCATGGTTTGGGGAAGCGTGTCGGTGACGACCGTCCTGCCGCGGCGCACACCTGAGGAGGTCCGCGCCGACGTCCGGCGCTGCTGGCGAACCGCCCCCGATCGCGGCTACGTAGTTGGCGCCACCAGCAGCATCTGTCCCGACGTCCCCACCGAGAACATCATTGCCATGTTCGACGAGCATACGCAGTGCCGGTACGGTTGATGACGAGGCGGCGATCGCGCGCTGGCGCCCGCCGTTTGCCCGCCGAAACGTTTCGCTGCCGGAACGATGCCTCTACCTGCTCGTGCCAGCTCAGCACCGCTTCCTCGTACGAACCGACACGCGCAACCCAGCCTGCCTGAACCTCGCGTTCATCCATCATCTGCCCCTCCCTGCGCGGGCATGATACGTCCGAACAGGAAGAAGCATAGCTGAGCAGTGTTTCAGGATGGTAAACGCCGCGCGAAATATCAAAGACGTGAGGAACGTAGGGCAGGAGCGAGTCTCCTGCCCTCCCATGCGTAGTCCGTAGGGCGGGAGCGCGTTCCTTTGTTCCGCCGGCTAACTCACCCTCGCCTCTAACCCCTCCGCCCGCGCCATCCCCAGGATCCGGGCCAGCTCCTCCGCCGTCTGCGGCTCCCCCGTGATCTCATACGCGAGGCCCAACCACTCCCACTTCGCGCCGGCTGACGGATTGTACGGCAGCAGCGAGACGAACTTCAGCCCGACTTCGCTCATGAACGCGAAGATCCCCTGCAGGTTCGCCTCCGTGTCTGTGATGCCGGGTATCAGCGGGATCCGCACGTGTGTCCGCGCCGTCGGCAGCCGCGCCGCATTCTCGAGAACCCGGCGATTCGAAACCCCCGTCCATTGCCGGTGCGCCTCGTCATCGATGAGCTTGATATCGTATAGCACCAGGTCCGAGTGCGCCACCAGCGGCGCGAGTTTCCCCCAGCCGCACGCGCCATTCGTCTCGATCGCGGTGTGGATATGGGCCGCGCGG
>Ga0315273_10009036_pt1 | contig 12609 bp, 7 predicted proteins | sample YL17G02_0_MG_FD_205753 | JGI IMG/M metagenome (GOLD analysis project Ga0315273, IMG submission 205753) | Sediment microbial communities from Yellowstone Lake, YNP, Wyoming, USA - YL17G02_0 | ecosystem: Environmental > Aquatic > Freshwater > Lake > Sediment | place: USA: Wyoming | collected... | reverse complement strand
GTTTTCAGCCCGGCCGTCATACATGGGGTGTGGCCGGTGCGATTACCGGGATTTGTGCGAGGTTGGGGAGAAGGGGGAGGGTGAGGAGGGTTGCGGGGATTCCCCACTCATTTAGTCTCATATTATGTCGAAGAGATTGCTTATGTGAAAAGGTATTGACGAAAAAATATATTTTTTTAACTACCACTCTTGGTCTTTTGAAATCTTCGCTCTACAAAAATCATATACTTTTAGGACGGCAAGTTCGGCGACAGCGATTAGTAATACGAAAAGAAAAACAAAAAAAAGCGCCGCCAAACCAATCAAACCAAATTGTGTGGCAGCTGAATTTTGAGAAATTATTGGAACTATAAAAAATAAAATAAAACCCAACAATACTGAAGTAATCGTCGGGACAAACAAAATCGCTCCAATATTTTTTTTCCATCGTGGTTTTTCAATGATTTTCGGTCCACCAATAATCGTCCCATGGATTTCAACAGTATCACTTGTTTTTCCAGAATGGAAAATTTGAATTTTTACACCATCTTTCCGATTAAGAAAAGCAAACAAAATGTCAACATATTTAGCATCGTGAGGGACTAATTCGAATCTGTTTCCTGTACCCCTAGTATTTATAATTTTTGCAAAATATAACTTATTATCCTCTTTAATTGAAATTCGAAGAGGGTCATCAGGAGATACATTTTCATATACAATTTCGTTATATCCGACATTTTCAATTTTAACTATCGACGAAGTAAGAATTTTTACATCTTCGGGTTTATCTTCCGTTCCATAGCGAATCTTCAAGGAAGGGGTAGATGAGATGTCCTCTGAAATTTTCTCCGTAATTAAGTTAACACTACTAATTTCATACTCGATCTTTTTTTGTGTGCTTTTAAATAAATAAAAATGGGAAATGATTATTGAAATTATTGCACCAATAATTAAACCAATGAGAAGATCGACAAATTCCATATAAATTAAAATATTCTCTGATGTTATCAAAGTATGTAAATCTAAAATCTTTCAGCCGAGAATATCCAGATAAGAAGCTGATCAAGAAGGCGGTTGAACGCGACAAGGCCAAGGTGGGTGTTGGCAATGTGGATGAGCTAATTACCTATCGTATGTAAGAATCTCAATCCCATTACCACACACGATCCAAATACATTTCATCTCTTCCGCACAATCAGGTAAATTAATTAAAATGACGTCAGAAATTACGGAAATCGAGAATGAAAAAATCCCGACTTCGCTTAAATATCGTGCTTTAATCCTAACTGCAATTCCTCTTGAATACAACGCAATCCGTGAGCATCTGATTATTATTGGTACGAAAAAACATCCTAGTGGAAATATTTTCGAAATTGGAAAAATTACTCTGGACGGAACCGACTGGGAAATATGTTTAGGCCAGACTGGCCAGCATAATATTGCGGCTGCAATTGAAACTGAGCGAGGTATCACCCTTTTCAACCCACACATAGCGATGTTTGTGGGTATAGCAGGGAGAATCAAAGATCTTCAGATTGGAGATATTGTAATCCCCTCAAAAGTATACCCCAATGAATATGGTAAAATTGAAGAAGATGAAGGGTTTAAACCGCGTTCAGATACACGTTCCCCAAATTTTCAAATTATCAAACTTGCAACATTTCTTTCGAAAGGAAATGTTTGGAAAAAAAGACTTAAAACACCTCAAGAAAATTTTAATCCACGCGTTGTTATAGGACCTATTGTATCCGGTGAAAAAGTAATTGGTAATGATACCTCGTATGAATTTGATTTAATAAAGAAATATTATAGTGATGCAATTGCAGTCGAAATGGAGGGATATGGTTTTCTTGATGCGACGTATAAAAATAACAATTTAGATGCTGTTATTATTAGGGTCATTTCTGATTTGTGCAAAGGAAAAAATGAGTCTGATTCTGAGGGCAATCAAGAGATTGTCATATCTTTTGCGAGTGCATTCGCATTCGAATTTTTAGCAGGTTATTCAAAACATATTCTTCAAAATAAACAAAAAATATCAACATTTGATATAGCTGAGGAAATACCAATTATTCCCGATAGTCAAAACCAAAATCAAGAACAACTTCATTTTGATTCTGTTGAAAAGTCAGATCAACAAAAAGAAACTAGTTCTTTAAAAGTGGCCGATACTTCTGAAAAAGCGGTGTATACAGAAGAGATCGACGAAATTAAACATTTAATTGATACACATCGACCTGAGAAAGCCTTACTCGCTATTGCATCTTTTAAGTCAAAAAATTGGGATTCTGCAACAAATTTTGAAAAATATCGTATCATTTCAAATGAGGGGTTAGCTGAAATTCAGCTTACTGAAAATGAAAAAGGCGGGGCACTTTTAATTGAAGCACTAGCACTTAATTCCGATGATGTAAAAGCATTGGAAAATGCTGCAGTTGGATATTTACTAACCGAGAGGTATGAAGAAGCGATCGAATATGCAAATAAAGCAATCGATAAAACGTCAAACAGTCCAAGGGCATACTCAGTAATTATTCAATCAAAAGCTCATTTCGAACCAATCGAAGATATAATTCCCACAATTCCGGAAGAAATTATAAATTTTGAAGAAGTTGCTGGTGCCATAGGTCAATGTTATTCTATTTCGGGGAATTTCATTGAATCAACAAGATGGTTTAGTATTGCTGTGAAAGATGCCAAACTGGATGCACTATCTTTCAAGGTAAATTATGCATCGTCACTCCTCAACAAAGTAAAAAACGATAAGCGATCGCTTTCTGGACTTCAGATAAATAAAGAATTAAATCAAGATTTGGAAAAATCCCAAATGCTTTTTGATGAAGTTCTTAATTTAATTTCTCAAGACAAATCGATGCAAAAAGCCCATATTGGGTGGCTAATTGAGCGAGGTATAGTTAAACGGACGATGGGATTAATCAATAAATCGTCTGAAGACTTCAATGAAGCGTTTAATCTAAATTCAACAAGCCCTGTTGCGACTTACTATAAATGTTTAGCCGATTTTGAATCGGGAAAATTCTATGAAACAGAAGTGTTATGTGAAAAAATCCTTTGGGAAAAATCAACTCCAGGTTCTTTATGGCTCTATCTCAATTCATTGAGATCACAGAAAAAATATGATGAAGGTATTGCGAAAATAAGTGAATTCGAAAAGAAAATTTCTACGAAAGATCAAGAAGATCTGATCAATCAATTTCTTCTCATATTTTACCTCGATAAGGGGGAAAAATACTTTGAAAATGCTGAATCTATTGCAATTGCCAGATATTATTCTGATAAATCTGAAATATCGAGAGCTATCGACCTTTTAAAAGTTTATAGAATATCAAAAAAACTCGCAGAATTAGAAAAAATTATTGGTGAACTTAAAGATGAAGATCTGAGCACTATCTCCGATCTTCAGCAAATAGATCTTGCAGATATTTTTTATGATATGAAACAATATAATGAAGCGTCAAAGATATATTCTCGATTGGTCGATCCATCGGTAAATACCAATCTCACTAGAAAATTAATTTTATCGCTTTTTTTCATTGAAAATCATAAACAGGCATTGGAATGCTGTAAAATATTGCATTTACATTGCGGTTCACAATCATATTCTTCAAGAATTGAATTGACAATTTATCACGAGGTTGGCGATTTAGTTGAAGCGAAAAAACTTTGCAATCGATATCTTGAGGTGTATCCTGATGACTATGAGATGAAATTAAGTCAAGCCATTGTTAATATTCGAGCAAATAACACTTCCGCTGTCATCTCCTTTTTAGAGATTCCTTACAATTATGATAATTTGTCTTATGAGTCTGGTTCCAAACTTGTGAATTTATTTTTTGATGTTTCTCGTTATGATGATGCCATACGATTATCATATTTCTTGAGGAATAAATTTCTTGAAAATCCTCAAACTCATCTCGATTATATTCGGATAATATTAGACGTTGCCGATCGTTCGTCTCTCTTGAATAAACCTGAAAAAGTAGCTATTGATGACATTGTTCAATTGGAAGATTCATTTACAAAGATTACTTCATATCTTGTTTGTTCGGATAATTGTTCAATAGACCAAAACATAGCGATAAAATTGTCTTTAGCTTCACCACTAGGTAAAAAAATTATCGGAGTTAGTGAAGGGGGGAAAATAAATTTTAACACTCCTGTGGGAGAAAATTTTGTAATTGTTAGAAATATTTTAAGTAAATATGTCTTCGCATTTCAAGAAAGTGTAAACAATTTTAGTCAACAATTTATTGGACATCCTGGTATATTCAGAATTCCCATAGGCTCTGGTAATGAAGGGTATATTACTGATAAAGATATCCAAAATATTCGAACCCTCGTTGAAAAAAACCAGAAAAATGTTGACACTGTATTGAATTTCTATAAAAAAAGACTACTAACGATTTCTGGGATCGCCCAACAACTCAACAGAAATATTTTTACAGTCTGTTCAATTATATCTCAAAATGTTGAAACCGGATTTATTTACCGCAATAATAACTCTCCCAAAGACGAAGAAGAACTTTTTAGCAGACTTAGAAATCATGCAAAACTTATTGTTGACCCTATATCTCTATACACATTATCCACTACAAATATAGGGCCTCTCCTCGTTAATAAATATGGGAAAATCGGAATAGCACAAAGCACTCTTGATTTGCTCCAAGCATTCATTTTTAGTCTATCTGGAATTTCATCGCAAGGGTACATGTCTTTGGGTATCACAAATAATACCCTTACAGGATATCAAATATCTTCAGATCAAATTTCCACTACTAAAAAACACTATGAAAATTTTTTACAGTGGTTAAAAGAGAATTGTGAAATTTTACCTTGTTATGAATCATTGTCAATTGATCCCGATAAAAAGAGAGAATATTATTCAATAATTGGACAAGCTTCACACGATACTATTCTTTTAGCATCTCAAGAAAATTCTCTTCTATATTCAGATGATGGTCTTATCCAAAGTATTGCAAATGAACTTTATCATGTCAAATCTGTCTGGACGCAATTTTTATTGTCTGATTTATCACTTGAAAATGAAAATATCAAGACGAAACTTGACGAGGCCGCAATTACCTTATTACGAAATCACTATTATCCTCCGGTAATCAATAGTGAAATTTTATTCATTGCAGCAAAAAAAGCACATTGGGAGGATATTAGCCCATTGACTGAGATCCTTCAAATTATTGGAGATTCGCGATTGAATTTGAATTATTCTATTCGTGTTGGAGCAGATTTTGTAATAAAACTCTGGCTCCAGAGAGTTGATAACAATTCTCGAAAATATCTTTTACTAAAAGTATTAAGAACGATTGCTATCCAACGAGATAATTTTTTTATATGTCTGTTATTTGCGAGATATATTGAGTTAAGTTTTGAATTATTTGATGAGGAGAAGAATGAGATATTTGTAATAATTAATTTATATCTTAATTTAATTTGTAACCTTAATTAAATCAAACTATTGCTATTTCTCGATATTGCAATCCTATGAACCAATGTTTTTCAAATACATTAACGATTCCGAATTCATCGTAAGATCGGGCAGATAATCTAAAAAATTAACGATGCAAGAATTTTTGTATATATGCAAAAATGTTGAGGTTTGTAAAAATGTCGAGATAATGTGAAAATCAATCTTGGAACAAAAAATCCAAAAAAAACTCGATTTTTCGAAAGAGGATTCGGTTTTACAAAAAAGTTGATTGATCATTCTCAAGGATATTAATTATATCCGATACCGTTGCATACACGACAAACTGTACTAAGCCCAGGAATATCTTTTCCATTTCCTTTACAATAACGACATTTTTTTGTAGGTTTCTTCACCAGATTTGCACCAATACCATTGCATACTCGACAAACCGCACTTAATAAAGGATTATCTTTTCCGGTGCCCTCACAATACGCACATGGAACTATTTCTAATGAATCTGAAAATTTTATCTCATTTTCACCAATACCATTGCATACTCGACAAACCGTACTTAAAAAAGGATTATCTTTTCCGGTGCCCTCACAATATGCACATGGAATTGATACTAATTGGTGAGAAGATTTTCTCTCCGTTTCACGGATAATTGATGAATGGTTACGGTGCTGCGTTCCTGGAAAATTTGGGGTTGATTTTCCTGAAGTTTGCCCTGGGAACTTTGGTGGATTTGACGGTTTGAGACGTTTTTGGCTAATGCCTTTTAATAAAATATTTTTAGCGTCTTTTTCCAATAATCCAACAAGATCGATATAACTAATTGCTGACAATAGTCCATCGGGCTTACAATCTCTGACACGCACTGGTATTAATCGATTTTCCGTTCCCATCGGATCCTTGATTAGTATCGCTGCCCATTCTGGTTGTGTCATCAGGGACTTAAAATATTCCGGAGAATATACCGCAATAGTACGGCAAGTTTCCTTGTTTGCTTGATGCATTTTGAGGATAAAATTAGAGCCGGGCAAAAAGTCCCATGCTTGAAGTTCCGTTGAATAGCTTGATAATTCAAGTTGCCACGCGATCCATTCCGCCCATTCATGATCAGCGTCCGTGTAACTTATGAAAAAATCCTTCATCGCATTGAAAACTCCATTTTATGACTTCTTTGAAATATAAATTGTTTTAAATTATATATATACCCTAATCATCCCCAAAAACAAAAAAATCTAGCATACTTCAACCCCCAGAATACTCGTGGAAAGACAGCCCGTTAAATCCCGTATCCTGCACTCTGTGGGATATGATGACAGCACAAAAATCCTGGAGATAGAATTTCACACTGGACTTGTGTACCAGTATTCGGGTGTCCCACCAAAAGTCTACAAGGATCTTATGCAATCAGGAGCAGAAATTGGAAAATACTTTTCTGAAAAGGTCCGGCCAAAGTTCCCGGCAAAACAGGTTGACGCATAAATCGCATCCCCGCTGTCGTACATGGGGTGTGACCAGTGCGATTATGTGGACTTATGCGAGGTTGGGGAGAAGGGGCGGAGTAATAAATTAGGTGATTGCTTAATTTAAGCCACTGCTACAAACTAACTGAGTGATGGCGAGCAGGGAGTGAATTTGAAAATAAGCGAAGACTATTAAATCTAATGATAAAAAACATCGGAACCTTTGATTAAAGCAGGATATTTTAGTTGTATGCAATATATCGAGAGTGGAGAAAATTATTTAGGCAAGAAATCGATTTTATCGATTTCATCTATAATCCGGATCGTTTCTTTCAGCACTTCAACAATCTGGATGAAATGTAAAATTTCCTGAACCGAAAGTTCTCGTTTCTTTCTACTTTTCAGCCATTTGTCAAGAACCTGATATCCCCCGATATGGAAATTCCAGACATTTTCAGGAATATTATCGAAATATTGGGTTTTATTGATATACAATTTCCCGTCATTATATTTGACAGAATCAACAGTATTCGATCCTGCAATCTCATATTTTATCATCGGAGGGAATTGTTTCTTCATCAAATGTAGTTCAATTAATTTAATTCCCAGTTCTGAAAGAGAGGAAAAGACCTGATATTCTTTGACAATTGGAATTCTTGGAAAATCCAATTTTAAGAAATTTAGGAATAATGTCCGATATTTTTGAGAATGCAAAATGACATAGATGTATGCGATGATTGATTCGGGTGAGATTGTCTCATTATATTGATTGTGTATTTTTTCAATAAATGATGGATTTAGGTTTAATTGTCTCTCCTCATTTGAATAGAGATAAAGTGGGAATGCATAATCAGCTTCTTTACTGACATTAGATAATAAACAGTCATTTGCAACGAATTCGGTAATCAAGACATGACGAAATGAAGAAGTTCCGATTTGTCGTGGAACTATAAGACATAGGTTTTTTCTCCCAGCTACGTGATCAAGCAATAATCGTCGTGGATAATCCATAGCGATTGTACTAAAATAACACCACCAATTATCGAAAGGTCGATATGCGCATTGTATTAGGTCTTTTTGCCAGCCCTCCTTTTTTCTTAAATTAATTCTAGCCTCATTCAAGGACCAATCACGGTTATCAACGAGATTATACTTCTGTTTAATCTCGTCATTTGAAATTTTTTCAGAAGCAAATTCAACCAAGCGATTTAACATCTTACTTCTATCAATTTCAGTTGCAAAATGATCTCGATGCGTTTGAAATCCTAAAACATTTTGGATGAATATATCCGTTATTTTCCAATATGAGAGATATTCACCTTCCATTTTGGTATCAAAAGGGACAAACAAGTAAAATGGTTTATTAGGGCTTAATTCGATCCATTCCGTTGAATAAATGTAATTCCTATCCAACCATTGGTATTTTTCAACACATAATCCATGTAAATCTCTATAATAGATACGACGATCCTTGATATCTGAATTTTTAATGAGGATTACAATTGATGTGCCCTGCTGAATGTCGAATACATTCTCATCCTTCCCACCATCGGGAGTTTTCTCTTTTTTCTTTACACTCCCGTGGAGGTTGAGAATATAGATCCGTTCAAAACTATGGAGAAGTGATTGCCGCATTCCGCGAAATGTCGGATTGTCAATGTAGGAATTATTTGTAATAAAACCCACAACACCTTTCCCCGCTCTATCAATTTTCCATTGAGCAAATCGAATGAATTTAACGTAATCATCTTGAAGCCACTTTGGATTTTTCTCACCTAATGGTGCGCCATCAACGCGGTAGTACCCCTCATCTTTTGATCCATCTGCCTTTGTATATCCGCTTTTTAGAAGATTATCGATCCATTTCCCTTTGTTTGCAGAATGTCCGGAATAGGGGGGATTACCAATAATAGCGAGGATCGGTTTTTTCATCACCAATTCGTGAGCAACCCGCCGCTCTTCATTGATCTCCTTCATGAACGGGATAAGACCATGATCCTCTCCCTGGTCGAGCGAGTTTGTCAGATATACCTGTACACGCTCACCTTCACCAAGTTCATAGTGCCACTTTTTCAGGACCATCGCCAGTTTGAGATGAGCGATGATATAGGGGGTAATGAGAATTTCAAGACCAAAGAAGTTTTTCAGAATCTGATTTTTCGTCTTGCTTTCAATCAGGCCACCGAGACCTTTTTCTTTTAATTCTCCCAATGTGCGCAGGTAAACTAGCCAGAGAAACGTCCCGGTTCCTGTTGCAGGATCAAGAATAGTTACATCATCATCAGCGAATCCCAGCTGTTTTCCGAAGTTGTTCCGGATAACCCATTCAACGGATTTAACAATATAATTCACAACGGGACGCGGTGTATAATAAACTCCACGTCGTTCGCGCTTTGCAGGATCATAGAGACGTAAGAAATCCTCGTAAAAATGGGAGAATGGATCACGATCTTTCTTCCCCCGTTTGTCCATCTCTTCGAGAATTGTTTGAATGTCAGAAGCATTGAGTACCTCAAGAATTTCATCAAAAATCCAAGTAAGATTTGAGGGAAGTGATGATCCAGAAATATCCCTGAATATCCGCCGGATAATGGGGATATTTTTCGGAAGACACTGATCAACAAATTCTCTTTTTATTTGACCCTGGCATTGAATTTTCGCAAGAAACAGGCCATAAGTAATTGTCTGGGCGTACGCATCTGCACAATCATCATCGGATATATCATGAATGAGTTCTTCGAGACCTTGATAAAAATCAAGAATCGAGGTATAACTCTCGTTGTTCTTTTGCCGGTTGCGATCTTCCTCAAGCTGTTCCTTTGCGATGTCTTTTACTAAAATTGCTTTTTTTGAGAGCTCCCGGGCAAGAGCCTCGGATGTAGTTATCGAGAGAGATCGATACGTAAGAAATGTATCGAACAATTTTGCAGATTCCGCAATTCGCTCAGAAGAAATCTTAAATTTATTATTGTTCAGATCCGATAATGTGAATAATGTAATATCCAGGACATTCTCCCCATTACGGAGGAGAATAAACCTGCAATAGTTCGTTAGAATGAGATTGCTGATACTGTCAGAATACTTTTTGATTTGATCAGTTTTGAGAATCTCATCGAGATTTGCCCCGAGATCTTTTGTTTCAATATATCCAACTTTCACACCGTTAAAAAAAATCTTATAATCGGGAGCTCCGAATATTTTATCATGTTTTGATTCATGAAGTGGAGAGCATTTTTGATCTAAATCCTTCAAAAAATTTTCTAACTGAGTTCGAAATGAGTGTTCAGTTGTATCTTTTGTTTTATATTGGCGCTGAACCTCCTTGAAATAGATTTGATAATTATCGCTCATGAGATTCCCTTACCAGACATTTGTTCAATTGACTTATTGTTATTACTAATAAATCCTAAAAAGTTCCTGTGATTGTCACACCATTTTACATCAAAGTGCCGGGATTGCCCGATAAAAAATTCCGGACACTACGGGAATTTTCAACCGGACTTTGACTGAAAATTTTTTGAGCAGATTTTGGTTGAAAAAAATTTCAAGTGGACCCTGAAATAAAATTTTATATGACCTCCTCATAACGAAAAATCCCCTCGCAACCTCCTGAACCCCCCCTCAAAACCACCATTTTTCAGACTTCACAACCCCTCAAATCCGGGCAAGTAACGGCCCCCGTTCCCAAATAATGATCAAACAAAGTCCAAAATGAGCCCCGTTTCCGATCAGATCACTCCCTGTTCGATCGAAAACTCCTGGATATTTTGCATGAAGAGGGGGTCCGGAAGAAAGCGGGAAATTTACGTCGGTGTCCGATGAGAGAAAATCCCGGTTTTACCCACAAAACAGGGGTTCTTTTCCTCATGACCGTGCTACCCCCCCAGCCCCCTTGAGTTTTGCCTCCTATTAGCGTACATTAGCGTTTTATAACTCAAAGGAAATCGCCCCGTTTGGCGTAAATCGTGCGGAAAGTGCGATTTTTGAAAAAGTGTGTAAAACTGCATCGTTTTTTGCAGGTATTCCGGAAACGGAACCCCCGGATGGGCAAACGGGGGTCTTAGAGGGGCCGGTTTGGGGGGTGGGAGATAGGGTATCCCGGAATGGGTGTCCCCGAAGGTGCATGGCCAGCCCCCACTTATATAGTGCGTTTCCGGCCTCTCGCTCAAGACCCGTCTCTGCGCACCCTGAACTGTCGGCAGTCACTATTACCAGATACCGGGGATAAGGCGATACTTCACCTTCTGTATATATTCCCGGTATCCCGGCAGCTCCCGCAGGAGGACCTCTTCTTCGTTCATGATCCGGTAAACCAGGACTATTGGCAGAAAGAGGAATACGGGCAGCGCCCAGTATGAGCCAAGTGCAATGGGTGTTGCGAGCCACATGATGCTGGTTCCCAGGTACATCGGGTGGCGGACCATGGCGTAAGGGCCGGTGGATATCACTCTCTGGTCTGGTTCCACTTCCACGACTCTCGAGGCGAAGGGATTTTCCTTAAAAACGAGAAATACCAGGATATAGCCGAGGATGACAAGGACGTTTGCGGCGAGGACTGCCTCCACCGGGATGTCCGACCAGCCGAACCGGTGGTCGAGTCCCGGGATGAGAAAACCTGTGAAGAAAATAAGGCCTGAGGCTCTGATGATCCTTCTCTGGGCGGATTCTTTCTCGTTGAGCCGTATTCTCCGCGCAAGGAGTTCCGGGTCCTTTCTGAGAAGGTAGGTGAGCACAAAGAGAAAGGGGACGAGGAGAACTGCGCAATAGACCCACGCCTCCCAATAGTCGGGCGTGCCGGCAGGGACAAAGAATATCAGGCCCAGACCGAGAAAGACGGCGGGGACCAGCAACGCGATTTTTTTCCTCAGTTTCTTCTGTTCTTCTGCGTCCATTGTGTGGTAGATTATAGTTCCCGGCACAAAAAATTATTCGGGCGGAGAGCCACGCAGGTGAAGACGTGTCGTAACATTTATCATTCATCGTTCTGTTTATACTCTCATCGGGAAGGCATGTCCAAACCCCGATATCGCACTGAGGAAAATTAACCATGACTCAAAAACTCCCGCCCAATCATGCCCTTGTGAAGTATCACAGAATATACGCGGACGCACAGGGTGGCTCGCACTTTGATACGGTAACGGTCGAACAGAGTCTCGCAAGTGGAGCGCCCCCCGCTGCCCCGTTCTACATCTCCGGGGATAAGCCCGCATCGAAGTATCGCTTCTATTCGTTTCAGCCCGGCTGGATTGGCGACTGGCACCCGTGTCCCACCCGGCAGTTCCTGGCCCTCATGTCGGGTGCGGTCGAGATGGAGACGACCGACGGGACGGTCAGGCGGTTGGGGCCGGGGGACCTTGTCCTGCTGGAGGATACCTTGGGCAAGGGCCACGTGACGAGGAACATCGGTGATGGGTACTCTACGTTCCTCGTGGTCCCTGTCCCTGTAGGCTGATGTATAATCGTGACGGGTTCCAATGCCACGATTTTGACGTGGGACCCTCACATATAATCAACAAAGAAAAAAGAAAAAAATCGTCTAATGCCTGACGCAGAAATATCCGCCGCGGAGATGGTACTTCGTAAAGAGTTCGCAGGCCGGGCAAAAGCAGCCTATCTCTCATATTCGTTGCCGAGGAGATTCCGCATCCGCAGAAGAGTTCGGTGGGCTGGTATTTTTCCAGTGAATGACGCTTGTAGTTCTGGCATATCGTG
>Ga0315273_10009035_pt1 | contig 12611 bp, 10 predicted proteins | sample YL17G02_0_MG_FD_205753 | JGI IMG/M metagenome (GOLD analysis project Ga0315273, IMG submission 205753) | Sediment microbial communities from Yellowstone Lake, YNP, Wyoming, USA - YL17G02_0 | ecosystem: Environmental > Aquatic > Freshwater > Lake > Sediment | place: USA: Wyoming | collected... | reverse complement strand
TCCGGTGGTAGCAGCTGGCGGCCCCAGGGCGGGCACCCTTGCGGCCGCCCTGGCGATGATGGCCGAGGTCGTTCAGGCCGGAGCCCGCGGGGCCACCGTCGGCCGCAACATCTGGGGTTTCGACCAGGTCGGCGCGGCGGTAGAAGCGTTCAAAGCGGTCATCCACGATGGCAGGACTTCCGAGGAGGCTCTGAAAGCAGCCGGACTATGAGCAAGCGTTGGGACGTCCTCGGGGTGGGAGCCGTTGCGGTCGACGACCTGGTTTATGTCGACCGCTTCCCCGAGCCCGACACTAAGATGCAGATCCGGGACGAGCGCCGCCAGGGCGGCGGCCCGGTGGCCACCGGGCTGGTGGCTGCTCACAGGCTGGGCTCCACGGCGGCATTCCTCGGCATTCTCGGGGACGATCTGCTCTCGCGCAGCGCCATCGAAGAGCTAGAAGCGGAGGGCGTGGACTGTTCCGGCGTCGCGCGGCGCGAGGGAGCGCGGCCCTATCATGCGGTCATCATCGTCAACCTGTCGACAGGGCAGCGGACCATCCACTATTCCGCCTCGGGGGTGAGCTACCTGGCGCCCGAAGAGGTCCCGGAAGCGCTGGTCGCCGCCTCTCGGGTGCTCCTGGTCGACCATTACGCGGGCGCGTCCGCCCTGCGCGCGGCGGAGATCGCACAGGCACACCGGATACCGGTAGTGGCCGACGTCGAGGGCGTGCCCGATGGCGCCGCAGCCGGTTTGTTGGCATGCGCCGATCATCTGGTCGTCGGGGTCGAGATGGGGCGGCTGCTGACCGGCGAAGGCGACCCGGCCGCTGCCGCGGCCGCCCTGGCACGCGCCGACGCTGGCCGGCCAGGCGGGGCCCGCGCCTGCTGTGCCGTAACGGCCGGGGCTTCCGGGTGTTTCTACTCGGAACGGGGCGGAGGCGTGCAGCACTTCCCGGCGTTCCAGGTAGACGTCGTGGATACGACCGGCTGCGGCGACGTCTTTCACGGCGCGTACGCCGCCACAATAGCCCGAGGGGAGAGCGTTATGAGGGCGATTCAGGTAGCGACCGCAGCCGCAGGCATCAAGGCCACACGGCCGGGAGGCCGGGCCGGCATCCCGGATCGCGAAGCCCTGGAAGCCTTCCTGCAAAGCCAGCGCGTTCGGCCCGGTACGAACGTCTGGTGAAGCAGCCGGGGGGAGCACCGAAGCATGGCAACCATCGGTGTCTTTGATTCAGGCGTTGGAGGGCTGTCGGTCGTCCGAGAGATGCTCCGGCAGCTGCCCGACCACCCGATCGTCTACATCGCGGACCAGGTGCACGCCCCGTACGGGCAGCGGCCGCTCGCCGAGATCCGGGAGTTGTCGGAAGGGATCACCGGCTTCCTCCTGGGCCAGGGCGCACAGGCAATCGTCGTCGCATGCAACACTGCCTCAGCTGCGGCGCTGAACTGGCTGCGCCACAGGTGTCCGGAACTGCCCTTCGTGGGGATGGAGCCTGCGCTCAAACCGGCCGCCGAGCATACGCGCACCGGGCATGTCGGCGTGATCGCGACCGCGGCTACCTTCCAGGGCGAGCTGTTCGCCAGCCTGATGGATCGCTTTGCCGCCGATGTTGTCGTCCATACGCAGGTGTGCCCCGAGCTTGTGCCGCTCGTGGAGGCGGGTGAGCTGAACAGCGGGCGGGCCAGGGAGGTCCTGCGAACCTACCTGGAGCCGCTGCTCGCGGCACGCATCGACGAGCTGGTGCTGGGCTGCACGCACTATCCGTTCCTCCGCCCGCTGATCCAGGAGATGGCGGGCCCGGACGTCGAGATCATCGACCCGGCGCCGGCCGTGGCGCGGCAGACCGGCAAAGTTCTGGCCAACGCCGGCTGCTTGGGCGGCGGATCGGAGCCCGTGAGGCACCGGTTCTACACCAGCGGCGATCCGGCCCGCTTTCAGGCCGCCCTGAGCGATTTGATCGGCGTACGGGCGCCGGTAGTGCAGGTAGCCTGGCAGGGTCTGCAACTGGCCGTCACGACGGCCTTCTAGGAAGGTAATCCCAATATATCCCAAATCCATTTGGGTTATAATTGGGATATGAGATCGCATTTGAAAAGACCATCTCCCGATAGGCAGGGGGCTCGCCTCAGCCGGCGGGTCTTCCTGACCCTCATAGGCAGTGCCGGAGTCCTTGCGCTCTTCGAAAGCTGCCGCCCGCGCGCTCCGATCCCTACTCCGACGCCGACTCGCACACCGCGCAGCCTGCTCGGAGAAACCAGAAGTCAGCCTACCGGCATCCCCAGCTCGACCTCCTCCCCCTTCTCGACGGCCACCGCGACGGCGACGCAGCCACGGCCCACCGGCACCCCTTCGCCCACCCGGCGGCCGGCTCCAACCCCCACTCCGACGGCTACCCCGTTCCCACCCGGCCCGCCGACCAAGCTCGGGCTATTCATCTCGCGCAACGACCCCCGCATTTTCGACATGCTCAGCACCGGCAACGTCGCTGTGATTAAGACGCTTGAGTACGACCCCAACTTCGTCGCCGACATCAAGAAGATCTCGCCCAACACCCTGTTGGTGGCGCGCCTGCACCTCCCCCAACTGGACCTGGCGAAGCTCACCGACCCCGAAGGCAGCGCTCAGGAATTCGCGGCCCAGGTACTGTCGATCGCGACGGAGCCCCGGCGGCTCAAGTCGATCGACGCATGGGAGGGGCACAACGAGCCGGTGCCTGCCGATGCCGAACAGATGCAGCGGTTGGCGCGCTTTGAAGCACGCCGAACCGAGCTGCTGGCGGCGGCGGGCGTGCGGTCCGTCATCGGCAACTTCGGCACCGGGCAGCCCGACCTGCCGCTGTGGCAGCACTTCCGGCCCGCCCTGGAGGCCGGGCGGAAGCACAAGGCTTACCTTGGGCTGCACGAGTACTCGGCGCCGACCATGCAATTCGGCACTCCGCAGGACCCACTCGGCTGGGGCACCGATCCAGCCCAGGAGGGCTGGCTGACCCTGCGCTATCGCAAAGTGTACCGCGGCTATCTCGAGCCGAATGGGCTGGCGCTGCCCCTCTTGCTGACCGAGGCCGGCATCGACGGGACAGTCGGAAACCGGCCGGGCCCGGAGGGCAAGGGCTGGCGGGATTTCGCCGAGTACTGGGCCGAGCTGGGGATGGGCGGGGATGCGCCCGGCAACTACATGGAGCAGCTTGCCTGGTACGACGCCTCTCTGCAGCAGGACAAGTACGTCCTTGGGGCGGCGGTCTTCGCCGCTGCCGCCTCCGAGGGTTGGGACAGCTACGAGCTGCTCGGCGACGTAGAGCCGTTTCTGCGGCAGTATCTCAGCGTCCACCCGCCTAGCTGAGGTCGCTCAACCTCACTGGACTCAGGACTCCGTCCCGGCGCTGACGAATTCGTAGGCTTCGCCGGCCAGCTCTGGCCAGGCCGCAGCCTGCGGGCGGGGAACTTGGACCCACTCCCTAAACGGGTTTCCCTGGCCGCGCGGGTCGAATAGCCCTGCCCCCTCGATCTGCAGCGCTCGCGCCCGTGCATCCTCGGCCAGCTTGAAGGCAATATCGTCCCCGAACAGCACAGCGAAAGCCTTGCCATCCACCTTGAGACAGGTCTTGCCAAACCATTTGCCCGCCGCAACGCGCGGGTTGGCCGCGAACTGGGCTACGAGCGATTCAAAGGTTACGGGCGTTTCGGTCAACTGGCACCCCCTATAGTGGTCGTCTGCCGATTCTTGACGAATCGGTATCCACATCGTACTTCACGCCTGCCCTCCGCGCAAGCCGTGGTCTGCCGGCCGGACCCGGGTTGCGGCCCTGGTTAGGAAAGCAGACTACATCCTTGCGCTATCTTTGTGAGGTATATGTATGCTTGCTTGAACGCTGGTTGCCGGCCGGACCACCGTCTCGGCCGCTCCAACCACTTCACTACCCGGGAAAGGAATACGACCAATGATTTTCGTGAGTGTCCGTCACACAGTCGCCGACTACGCCAAGTGGCGCCCGATATTTGATGGTGACCTGGCCAATCGCCGCGCCGCCGGCGCCACCGGTGTCCAGCAGGTCTACCGCGACCAGGCCAATCCCAATGACGTCACCCTTGTGATGGAGTGGGATAGTGCAGAAAAGGCACAGAAGTTCGTTCAGAACCCGGCTCTGGCCGAAACCATGAATACCGCAGGCGTCATCAGCGCGCCGGAAGCGCGTTTCCTGACCCGCGCGTAACGCCGGGAGCCCACACCAATCTGCAGAGGGTTCTGTCCACCTGGCCCACGGGTGGACAGATGCCCGAGCACAGCGGCTCCTCAATGCCGATTGCGGTCCAAACCCGCACATCGGGTTGTGGGCGCGCTCTGTCGCCCCCGTGCACGGGAAGCTGACCAAGGCCGACCAGGTCGGCCATCCTGCGGTCAACGCCCTCTTCAACCAGAAGGAGGAGGACGCCCACAGGTTCAACGAGACGAAGCCGGCGCAGCAGCGGGATGTCTTCCTCCCCCAGTTCGCGATGGTCTTGCAAGGGTTGGGCTACAACGAAATGGAAGCGATCCGGCTCGCCGGCACCTTCCTGCTGGATATCCTGCCCTACGACTACACCAGCCCGGCGGGTTATCCCAACGGGCGAAAGCTGCCGGATGACGTCACCGACGCCGGCCTGCCGCGGCTGACGCACGGGAAGATCGCTACGGATAGGGTCGGGCCGCACACCGACTATCTGAAGGAATTTCCGTACCTGGGTCCGCCCCACTGAGAGCCAGGGGCGGGGTGATCCCGCCCGTACGCCGATGTGCCGGGATGCAGCCACCCGGCGCTGAAGCGCCCGGAGGAAAAGGCTAAGCCCCTCTGGGGCTGGTCGGCAGCAGGAGCCCGAAGGGCTTCGTGTTTTCAGCCCTGTGGCTTCAGCGCCGGGCTGCTCCCGCTACGAAATCCCGCTGCGCCACCTCGATATTACCCTTTGTGCAGTCTAGCGCTTTGCCCAGTGAACGGCAGCGTGCTATAATTCCTCCTACTTCCAATCGGACAACCAACAACAAGCCTAGCGGCTCTGACCCAGCCCGAGGCCCGGCCAGATCGACGTCGACTCTCTGGCACTCGGCACGATAACATAGCGGGCCGTCTGCGTCAGAATTTCTCGATGCGGGCGGCTTTCCTTTTTCCTCTGAAACTCAGGTCGCCAGAATCGCAGGATAGCACATGCCAATGATCCGCCTGACCAGCATCACGGGGGGAGAACCTCAGCGATGACCTCATTTGACCTGAAGGGACTCTTTCATGCGCCTTGAAGATCTGGCCCCCGGGGCTTTCGTCACCGGTCTTGAACCTTCAGCCGTCGCCACAATTGTCGCTGTAGTGCCCATCGCAGAAGGTGCGCTGCGGGTTATCTACACGACGCCCGACGGCGTTCTGAAGGATCGCCTCTTGGGACGGGCTGACGAGGCCACCATTGCCATTGCCACCCAGGAGCGGCCCTGGGCCTTCGACGGCGACGGCGAGGACTTCAAGCTGGCGGTCGAAGCCAAGCGCATCGACCTCGCCTTTCTCTTTGACCCCATGATGGCCGTCCACACGTCCAACGTGGACCCGCTCCCGCACCAGATCACCGCGGTCTACGAGTCCATGCTGCCGCATCAGCCCTTGCGGTTCGTCCTCGCCGACGATCCGGGCGCAGGCAAAACGATCATGGCCGGCCTCTACATCCGTGAGCTGTTCATGCGCGCCGACGCCCGCCGCGTCCTTGTCGTAGCCCCCGGCAGCCTGGTGGAACAATGGCGCGACGAGCTTTTTGAGAAGTTCGGCTTGGAATTCCGCATCTTTTCCAGGGAACTCGAAGCCGCTTCGCCCAGCGGCAATCCCTTTGAGGATCACGACCACCTCATCGTCCGGCTGGACCAGATGTCCCGCAACATGGACCTACAGGACAAGCTTTGCCGCGCGAGTTGGGATCTGGTTGTATTCGATGAAGCTCATAAGCTTTCGGCCCATTTCTACGGGTCAAAGCTCGAGAAGACAAGCCGGTTTCAGTTTGCCGAAAGGCTCGGCGGCAATACCCGTCACTTGTTGTTGATGACCGCGACGCCGCATGACGGCAAGGAGGAGGACTTCCAGCTCTTCCTGTCGCTGCTGGATTCAGATCGCTTCTACGGCCGGTTCCGCGATGGCGTCCACAAGGTTGATACATCGGACCTGATGCGCCGCATGTTGAAAGAGGAGATGGTGAGGTTCGACGGCACGCCGCTCTTCCCCGAACGGAAAGCTTACACGGTCAACTACACGCTTTCCGACCTCGAAGCGGCCCTTTATGAGTCCGTAACGCGCTATGTCCAGACCGAAATGGGCAAGGCCGACCAGCTTGCCGGGGCACGCAAAAGCTCTGTCGGTTTCGCCCTGACCTCGCTACAGCGACGCCTGGCTTCCAGCCCCGAGGCTATCTACCAATCACTCCGGCGACGCAAGGAACGGCTGGAGTCCCGGTTGCGCGACGAGAAGCTGGGCGTCCGCGGCCAACAAATCCTAGCCGAGATACTGGCAGATGTCCCCGAGGACGACGACGATCTGGACGCCGAGGAGCAGGAGAATCTTGAGGAAACCCTGATCGATCAGGCTACAGCGGCTCGCACCATCACCGAATTGGAGCAAGAGATTGTCATCCTGCAGGGACTCGAACTGCAGGCCAAAGCCGTTGTGGTCTCGGGCCTGGACCGTAAGTGGGACGAGCTATCCCGCATCCTGCAAAATGATCCTGCCATGCGGGACGCCGGCGGCCACCTGCGCAAGCTGATCGTCTTCTCCGAACACCGCGATACGCTGAACTATCTCCACCAGAAGATCTCCGGCGTGTTGGGCAACACCGAGGCTATCGTGACCATTCACGGCGGGATCCACCGCGATGAGCGCCGCCGCCTCCAGGCGCTCTTCCGCTCCGATCCCGACGTTCGCATCCTTGTGGCCACGGATGCCGCGGGCGAAGGCGTCAACCTGCAGAACGCCAACTTGATGGTCAATTACGACCTGCCGTGGAACCCGAACCGGCTGGAACAGCGCTTTGGCCGCATCCACCGCATCGGCCAGACGGAAGTCTGCCACCTCTGGAACCTTGTCGCCAAGGAGACCCGCGAGGGCAGCGTTTACCACCGGCTGCTCAAGAAGCTGGAGGTCGAGGGCGAGGCGCTGAGCGGCCGCGTCTTCGACATCCTCGGCGAGGTCTTCGAGGAAATCAGCCTCAAAGAGTTGCTACTGCAGGCCATCCGATACGGGGACCAGCCGGAAGTGCGCGCCCGGCTCGGCCGGACCATAGAGAACGCCTTCGATCGCGACAATCTGACCGCTATCCTCAACCGCAATGCCCTGGCCCAGGAAACCATGAGCGCCGAACGTCTCTTTGCGGTAAAGGAAGAAATGGAGAAGGCTGAAGCCCGCCGTCTGCAGCCCTATTTCGTTCGGTCTTTCTTCATGAAGGCCTTCGTTGCCCTGGGCGGCTCCATCTACCCGCGCGAGGCCGCTCGCTTCGAGATCACCCACGTCCCAGCCACCATTCTCGAACGCGACCGGCGCATCACCGGCCGGAACCGCCGGGAGCTTGCTCCTGTCCTGAAGCGCTACGAGCGCGTCTGCTTCACTAGGGAGGCCATGCGCCCGTTCGACTTACCGGGCGCGCCCTTCGCCGTCATGCTCCATCCGGGCCACCCGCTGATGCTGGCGATCAGCGACCTGCTGCTGGAACGGCACGGCAACCTTCTTCGGCAGGGTGCTGTGCTCGTGGACCCGGCCGACGAGGGCGAGGAGCCACACCTGCTCTTCATGCTCACCCATGAGATCCGGTCCGGCGATGACCAGGTGCTCTCCAAACGCTTGCAGTTCGTCCGCGTTGCGCCGGACGGCTCGGCCACCTTCGCCGGCTGGGCCCCCCATCTGGACCTGGAGCCTATCGCGGCCAACGACCGGGTCCTCATCAAGGACCTGCTGGCCGCGCCATGGATCCACAGGGACCAGGAACAGCGCGCCCTGGCGTTGGCCGCTGCCACCCTTGTACCGGAGCATTTCCAGGAAGTGGCCGAGCGGCGCATCGCCCATATAGACAAGACGCTTGCCGCGGTTCACGCACGTCTGTCCACGGAAATCGAATTTTGGTCCGACCGCTGGCTCCGGCTCAAGGATGACCAGGACGCCGGCAAGGATGTGCGCCTGAATCTTGAAAACGCCCGCCGCAGCGTCGCCGACCTCGAGGGCCGCCTGGACAACCGCAGGCGGGAGCTGATGGCCATGCGCCATGTCACGTCTGCCACCCCCGTGGCCCTGGGCGGTGCTCTGGTCGTGCCGGCCGGGCTGCTGCGCCGCTTGCGCGGGGAACCGCCCGCAGAGGACGTTGCAGCTTTTGCCGCCGATGCGGCAGCTCGCGCTCGAATCGAGAAGTTCGCCATGGACGCCGTTCGCCGGGCCGAGGAAGCTCGCGGCTGCTGCGTGGTGGACGTCTCCGCCCAGAAATGCGGCTGGGACCTCACGTGCTATCCGCCCGCTGCCGAAGGCAAGCAGCCCGAGGCACGGCATATCGAGGTCAAAGGCCGCGTGCAGGGGGCGAGCACCGTGACTATCACCCGCAACGAAATGCTCTACGCGCTGAACCAGGCCGACAAGTTCCTGCTTGCCATCGTGCTTGTGGGCGAGAACGATGCGGTGGACGGCCCCTTCTACCTGCGCAATCCCTTCGAGACGGAACCGGGCTGGGGCGTTGCGTCGATCAATTTCGAGCTGGGTGCGCTCCTGGAGCGCGCGGAGGAAGCATGACGCCTTCTGATGTCCTTCGCCTGGATAGATTGATTCTGCGTAACTACCGGTGCTTCGCGGAGTGCATGGTTGAGCTGCATCCACAACTCACGGTGCTCGTGGCAGAAAATGGTCATGGCAAGACCGCAATTCTCGACGCCATCGGAATCGCGTACGGACTATTTGTGGATACCTTAGCTGGCACGCGGCAGTTGCACGGTTTCGACCGCACAGACATGCGCCGCGTCCATGGGACTCAGGAATTGATGAGCCAGGCACAGTCGACCGAACTGATAGCCGATGGCTATATCGACGGGCGGCCAATTCACTGGAAACGTGCGCTCACACGCTATAGCCTTCGTGCTCGAACCACGACGAAGGAAGCTGAGGAGCTTCGCCAAGTAGCGCTGGAACTCCGCAAGAACGTAGAGAGTCACGTGGGAGGAAAGGAAGAAGACTCACCGACTTTACCGCTTGTGGCTTTCTATGGCACCGGTCGCCTTTGGAGTGAGCATCGGCTAACCGAAGGGAAGAAACCACACGAATCGGTCGCCAGCGGGCGAATGTCTGGATACATTGACTGTCTGTCTTCGTCTTCATCTTTCAAAGGGTTCGTCGCCTGGTATGAGACCCAAATGAATGCAGCGCGTGATCCACGGTTTGCTGCGCTTCCAGCCATCAAACGCCCCGAGAGGCTTCTGGCTGCCGTGCGAGAATCCACGCGGGTTGTGCTTGAGCCCACCGGGTGGTGCGAACTGGATTGGGATTTCGAGCAGAAGCTCTTGGTCGTTGAACACGCCGACAAAACCCGTCTGCCCCTTTCGGCTCTCAGCGACGGTGTGCGCAATATGATTGCGCTCGTGGCAGATGTGGCTTACCGATGTGTTAGCTTGAATCCTCACCTCAATGATGAAGCCGCTCGACAGACCCCTGGCCTATTGCTCATCGACGAGGTGGACATGCACCTTCATCCGAGCTGGCAGCAGCAAGTTGTCGAGCTGCTCCGCCAGGCCTTCCCGACGATGCAGATGGTCTTGAGCACACACAGTCCTCACGTCCTGTCAACCGTTGACATGAAGTCCATCCGCATGATCCGCCTTCGCGATGGAGAGGGCGTACTAGAGACGCCACGGTTCCAGACGCGGGGTGTAGAAAGCGCCGATGTCTTGGCGAACATAATGGGCGTCGATCCTGTTCCACATGTTGAGCCGGCGCAGTGGCTCAGCGACTACCGTGCGCTGATTCAACAGCACTCCTTCGATACCCCGAGCGGCCGGGCAATGCGCGCCCGGCTAGAAGCGCATTTCGGGAACGAGCACCCCGTAATGTTGGACTGCGATCGTATGATTCGGCTGGAACGATTCAGGCAGACCCTACCACCGATGACGAGTTAGGGGGCAGGAGTAGAACCATGCACCAGCTGCATAGGACGGCCTGCGCTGCTCCAACGTGTCTCAGTCGTTTCCTCCATGGACGGAACACTTGGGATGATCTCACCGATAATGATCGACAGGAAATCTGCTTTGCACTGGAAGCGATGCAGGGCAGACGTTGTGCCTACTGCGAGTGCAGCCTAAATGAGCACGACCAGCACATTGAGCATTTCCAGCAGCGCGGGCGTTACCCGCGGGGAACTTTCGACTGGGAGAATCTTTTCTGGTCTTGCAGCCGCGTAGGTTCTTGTGGCAAACACAAGGACGTGTGTGGTCCTTACAATCATGCTGACCTTATTAGGCCCGATGTCGAAGACCCGGAGCGGTTCTTCCTGTTTGTCTTCGACGGCTCCATCGCTATCCGCTGCGGATTGACCAACGCGGAGCAACATCGCGCCGAAGAGACCCTACGTATCTTCAACCTCGATGGACAGTGGGGACCACTCCGCCATATGAGGAAGGCTGCCGTGGCGGGGTATGTGGAGACTTTCAAAGAGCTTGAGGAGTTGAGCACAGTTTTCTCAACGCCGGAGATTATGGCCTATATCAACAGCGAATACGCATACACGCGGAATTTGCCGTTCTGCACGGCTATCAAGCACTTTCTAACGCTGCAAGGAATCACTTTATGACCCAGGCCGTGAAGTCCCCAAAGAAGCTCATTGAGGTGGCGCTACCGCTTGATGCCATCAACGCGGCCGCGGCGCGCGAGAAATCGATCCGTCACGGGCATCCTAGCACCCTGCACCTCTGGTGGTCGCGAAAACCATTGGCCGCGGCGCGGGCTGTCATCTTCGCGCAATTGGTGAATGATCCTTCGTGGATGTGGGAGCTGGAGAACCCCGGGCAGGTCCCGCCGGGGCATCTCAAGGCTTCATGGGCGGCCAGCCGCAAACGGCTCTTCAAGATCGTCGAGGATCTCGTGGTGTGGGAGAATACCACTAACGAGGCGGTGCTGGAAAAGGCCCGAGCCGAAATCCGCCGCTCTTGGCGCGAGGTGTGTGATCTAAACCGAGACCACCCACAGGTCGCCGAGTTGTTCGACCCGGACAAGCTGCCTGCGCTGTACGACCCCTTCGCTGGGGGCGGCTCGATCCCATTAGAGGCGCAGCGGCTGGGCTTGGAAGCGTACGCCTCGGACCTGAACCCTGTGGCCGTGTTGATCAACAAGGCCATGATCGAGATCCCACCCAAGTTTGCGGGGCAGTCGCCGCTGCACCCGCCCGAGACGAAGGACGAAGGACAGAAGACGAAGGCGTTTGCCGGAATGGAACGGCCGTGGAGAGGAGCCGAGGGTCTGGCGGAAGACGTACGTTACTACGGGGCGTGGATGCGGAAGGAGGCCTTTAAGCGGATTGGGCATCTATACCCGCCAGTGGAGATCACAGCGGAGATAGCGCGCCAACGGCCCGATCTGACACCGTTGGTAGGCCGGAAACTCACCGTAATTGCCTGGCTCTACTGCCGCACAGTTCGGAGCCCAAACCCCGCGTTCGCGGATCAGCATGTTCCCTTAGTAACGAAGTTCTGGCTTTCATCGAAACCAGGGAATGAGTGCTACGTTCTCCCAGTGCTTGAAGGTGGGAAATACAGCTTCTCTGTACGGGTTGGAAAGCCTGATGAGGTCAAACTTGTCGATTCTGGCACTCAGCTGTCACGCGGCAGTTTCCGGTGCATCTTCTCGAACAGCCCAATAGCCTACTCGTATATTGATGACGAGGCGAATGCAGGCCGCATGGGCTCTAGGTTGATGGGCGTTGTTGCCGAAGTGGGCAACAGGAGGGTGTACCTTTCCCCAACACCAGAGGCCGAAGCGGTTGCGGAACTTGCAGAACCCAACTGGAAACCAGACACTCCTACTCGTGGAACTTGGGCGAGTAACGCACAGGGAAGACGCTATGGATTCAGAACCTTCGGTGACTACTTCACCGCTCGACAGCTGGTCGCACTCACCACCTTCTCTGATCTGATTCATGATGTGCGCGAGCTGGTTCAGAGGGACGCGATTGATGGTGGCATGGAAGATGATGGGAGCCCGCTCAATAGTGGCGGCAGCCTTGCAACAGCCTATTCTGACGCGGTCGCGGTGTATTTGTCGTTCGTCCTGTCCAAAGTAGCAAATATCGGATCAGCCCTTGCATCGTGGATGAGTGACCGCGGAGCGTTCCGCGAAACCTTTGCTCGTCAGGGCATTGCTATGGCTTGGGATTTCGTTGAGGCTAACCCTTTCTCTGACTCGGGCGGTAGCTTGGCGACAGCGTTGGACAAATGCGCGATGGTGGTTGCGGCATTTCCTGCCTCAGCTGCCGGGTGCGCCTTCCAAGCGAACGCAGCGACGCAGACAGTCGGGATTTCAAAGGTAATCTCGACCGATCCGCCATACTACGACAACGTCGGTTACGCTGATCTGGCTGATTTCTTCTATGTTTGGTTGAGACGCTCTCTCCGAG
>Ga0315273_10009034_pt1 | contig 12611 bp, 13 predicted proteins | sample YL17G02_0_MG_FD_205753 | JGI IMG/M metagenome (GOLD analysis project Ga0315273, IMG submission 205753) | Sediment microbial communities from Yellowstone Lake, YNP, Wyoming, USA - YL17G02_0 | ecosystem: Environmental > Aquatic > Freshwater > Lake > Sediment | place: USA: Wyoming | collected... | reverse complement strand
CGCCGCGCCGTTCCTCGACGCCCGGCTGCACGTCGAGTTCGACAACGCGTGGTTCACCACGATGGCTCGCAACGGCCTGCGCAACGGCGACGCCCGCTCGCAGCTCGGAGTCACGCTGAACCGCTACGAGCGATGGGGCAAGAGTGTCGGAAGACCGGAGTACTACACCCACCACCCTTTCCTGATGAAAGCTCTCTTCCAGCAGTTCGCCCGGCTTGCCGGCACCGGCGAAGCCGCCTCGCGCGTGTTCGCCCTGCTGATCTCGTTCGCCATCGCCGCCTGCCTGCTGCTGCTGGTCGAGCGCGCTAGCGGCCGGCTCGGCGCCGCCCTCGCGGCGGCGCTGACGCTCGTCAGCATCCCCGGGTTCGCGGCGTTCGCGGCGACGCTCAAGTTCGAGAGCGACGGCATGCTCGCCGCGCTGCTTTGCCTGCTCGCCATCGAGCGCGCGCTGCGCAGCTCAGGACTCCGCCCGCAGCTCGTGGTCGGCCTGGCCGCGGCGGCGGCTGCGCTCGCCCACTGGTCGGGCGCCCTGGCGGTCGCCATCACCTGCGCCCTGCTGGCCTGGCGGGCGGTGCGGCAACGCGACGCGCAGTTGGGGCGGAGCGCCGCTGCGGGGCTGGTCGGCCTCGCCGCCGGCGAAGCCGTCTTCTTGGCCGTGGTGGTCTGGCTCCAGCACGGAACGGCGGCGGCGTGGCGCTCCCTCGCGGGCGGCTTCGCGACCCGCTCGGCCGTGGGCGGCATCGCGGCCGGTGAGTGGGCGGCCCGGGAGTGGCTCTACCTGCGCGAGAACTTCACCGTTCCCCTGCTCGTGCTCGTTGCGGCACTCCTCATCGCCGCCGCTGTGCTCGCCAGACGGGGCGCCACGCCCGGCCGAACGGGCTCGGGCGCCGCCGCGGACGGCGACGGGACGTGGTTCCTGACGCTCACGATCATTGCCACGCTGGCCTGCGCCGTGATCTGGGTTGCCGCGTTCCGCCAGGGCAGCTACATCCACAGCTACTGGCAGATCTGGCTGGCGCTTCCGATCGCGGCTCTCGTCGGGGCGTGTGTCGCCCGGGCGCAGGCCGACCCGAGGCTCGCGACGGGCGCTGCGATCGGCGTCATCGCTCTCGTCGCCTTCCTCCAGACCGAGGCGGCCGCTGCCCGCGAGCAGACCGCGCAGGCGCGTCTCGGCACGCCGGACGATGTCGCCTTCCTGGTGTCGCTGCGCCAGCAGCGCTGCGAACGGCTCGTCTTTTTCGCGCTGTCACGCACACCGTTCAACGAGTGGTTCAGCGGCCCGCTGTTCGCCTACTACACCGACCGCCCCGTCGCGGTGGCCGGATCGAGCGAGCGGCTCCGGAACAGCGACCTGGTCCTCGTGGTGCGCCAAACCGACCACCAGCGCCTCGCCGGCGATCTCGGCCGCCAGCTCGGCGTGCGTCTCGTCGACGAGCGCTGCGGCACCCGCCTGTGCGCCTACGCCGTCCAGCCGCTGTAGCGGGGCTAAGGAGCGAGCGACGGCGAGTGGTCCTGCTCCTCGTGGATCAGGTGGCGCTTGATCTTCTGCGTCGTCGTCTTGGCAAACTCCGTCTCGCGGATGCGGATGCGACGGATCTGCTGGTACGGCGGCAGCCTCCGGTTGAGCGCGCGGATCTCGCGGTCGATCACCTTGGCGGCCAAGTCGGGCGTGACGGCGACGCCGAGCCGCTCGGCGTCGATCATGGCGGTCATCGAGCGCGATCTTGTCGGCGCAGCGTGGCTGCACCGCGCGCAGCAGCTCGAGCAGCGTGTCCACGCGCGGGACCTCGAACAGCGGGTACCCCTCGGTGAGCGGCTTCACCGGTCCCTCCACCGGCTCCATCACGGACCAGTAGCGGCAGTGTAGCGCGCTCTTGTGACGAGACTCACAAGCGCGCCGCCACTCACGCGTCTACCCGGGAGCTGGAGGATCCACCCGGACGACATCGCTGCCGGCGGCGAGGATGCGCTCGACGCGGTCGAGCCACAGGCGGCGGAACTCCCCGCTGGCGGTGTGGTCGCCGGACAGGGCGCCTGCCATCGCCTGGCGCAGACCGGGATCGGGGAGGATCGACTCCGGCTGGTAGGCGACCCGCACTGACGCGCCGGTGTCGGTGCGCCGGAAGACGAACGTCGAGAGCGCCGGCGTCTCCGGGTGGAAGGTGAGCAGACCCGCCCGCCGGTACCGGCCAGCAAGGCCGCGGAACCCGGTTTCCGGCGCGGCGCCGGTCAGGTTGGTGATCACCTGCGCCATCGGCCCGTAGCCGAACTGCTCCGGCGCTCCCAGGCAGGCAACCTCGATCTCCCCGCGCACCGGCACCTCGTCGCCGTAGAGCGCGGCGAGAGCGGCGCGCGTCACGAGCCAGGCGCCGGCGACGGTCGGGCACACGTGACCGGCCGCCTTCACCGTCTCGGCGAATGTGTACTCGATCGGGGTTCCCGGCGGCACCGCCCCGAGCAGCTCGGCGAGCGGGTCGCGCATGACGATCGGCGGCACGTCGGCGAAGAATGCCGGATGGCGCTCAGCGGACATGGCGCCCAAGCTCCAGCGTCAGGGCGCCGAGATCGACGTTGTTGTGCACGGCCGCGTTGGCCACGGTGTCCGCGCCGCCGCAGCAGGAGTCCATGCCGAAGGAGGCGAACACCGGGAGCGTCTGCGGGTAGCGCCGGATCCACTCGACCACCGTGTGATCGACCCCCAGATCCGCCGGCGGCGGCGCGGCGACGGCAGCGTTGAGCGCTGTCAGCACCGTCACCAGGTCCTTGCCCTTGAGAGCGCACGCCTGGCGGAAAGTGACCACGCGTGCAGCGGTGCGCCGCAACAGCGGGTTGTCGATGAGATCGAACCCGAGGCCGCGCAGCACGTCGGTAACTTGCGGGTAGGCGGCGATGGCGTCGCCGACCAGCGTGTCGGCGCCGATCGCGCCGGGCTTCAGCGCGGCGACGGGCACCGGCTTGACGAGACCGAGCATCACCCGGACGAGCCCGAACCCCCAGATCGCCAGCCCGGTCAGCTCGAGCAGGCCCGAGATCCCGGTGAGCGGGAACGCCGCGGGCGTCAGGTCGGTGGCGACCTGCCCGCCGACGCGCAGGGCGCAGCCGACATTGACAAGGGCGAACGGCACCCACAGGTCGCCCAACTGGCGCGTGTGAATCCCCGCCAGCGTCGGCACCACCTTGGCCGCCACGCCCATGATCGACAGCGAGATGAAACCGACCGTGATGGCGTGGCGCATCGCCCCGTACCAGGCGTGCGAGAACGGCACCCCCATCGCGCGGAAGTACACCGGCGCGGCGACCAGCATCGCCAGCGAGACGATCAGCCACACGTGCGAGGCGCGCAGGAACTTCAGCGAGCGGTCACGCTCGAGGACAGGCTGGAACACCCGCAAGTTGAGCACGTACGCGGTCGCGGCGGCGGCGAGCGCGACGATCGCGACCCCCATCACGACCGCCCAGGGCGTGGCTTTGGTGCGCATGAACATGACGAATCCGACCACCTCGCCGGCGATCGCGACGTTGAGCGGCAGCCAGAGGCGGCGCGCCACGTTCAGGCTCGGCTGCGAGGTCCCGAGAATCGCCGGGAAATAGCGCAGCGAGACGCCGAAGATCATCATCATCGCGAGGCCGTGGATCTGCAGATCGCGCAGCGCGAACTGGTAGGTCGCCACCTGGGCGAGCAGCGCCTCGCGGCCGGCCGCGACCAGCATGCCGTGGAGGTGGAACAGGTCGAACGCCGCGGCAATGACGAACCATCCCATCGCGGAGATGATGTAGCGGTCATGGGTCTCCAGCGGCCGCCGGGCGCGGCGCAGCGTCGTGCCGATCACCACCACGAAGGCGAGCACCGCCGCGAGCTCCAGGACGCCGCCGGCGAGGGCGATGCTTGCCCACGGCGAGCGCCCCTGCTGCGGCTCGGCGATCGACCGCACGAGAACGCCGGACAGCATGAGGAAAAACGACAGGTTCGCCAGACCGGGCCAGGCGAGGTTGGTGTGCTTGAAGCGCGGGAACGCCTGGTAGGCGAAGCCGAGGATGAACAGCCCCACCCAGCCGTAGATCTGCGCCTGGCCGTGGGCATTGATCGCGAAGATCGACGGCGCGGTGAACGACTCATTGGCCGCGATCGAGAGCAGCAGCAGGACGCCCCAGCCGACACCCACGGTGAGCACCGAGGCGATGCCGGCAAGGAAGAAGCGCCGGTAGATCCGGTCCGCGAGCGCCGGCCGCTGCGCCACCGGCAACGCCAGTGCCGGCGCCGGGGCGCCTGCCGGCCGCCGCAGCACCCTCTCGAGATCGGCGACGAGCACGTCGAGTGCCACGCCGTGAGCGCGGGCGAAAAACTCCACCGTCTCGGGCGGGCCGAGCGGTCCCCCGCACCCGCGCAGGCCGTAGGTGTCGAACACCTCGCGTAGCTCCGGATGCGCCGCCAGCAGCTCGGGGAGCATCGCCTTCGTGTCGATTCCTGGGTCTCGCGTCGCGCTCATCGTTCCTCCATGGGTGGTTCGCCCGTCACAACCCTGCCAGCTCGTGCGCGATGCGGTGGTACTTCTCGTGGACGCCGGCGCCGATCTCGTTCTCCACGCGCTCGAACTCGGCGGAAAGGGCGGCCTGATCCGCCTCGCTGAACGCCTGGTTCGCCATCGGGTAGAGGATGTTGTCCTCCTTGTAGATGTGCGAACGCAGCAACGAGGCGTAGGCGAGCAGGTTCTCGCAGACCGCCGCTAGTGCGCGGGCGTCACCCGCCGCGGCGGCAGCGACGTTGTCGGCAACCGCCGCGACATTGGCCCGGCTCTGCACGTGCTCGTGCAGCATCATGCCGACCGGCCCGAAGTCACGCGGGAATCCCCTGTCCGCCATCCTGACGAAGAGAAGGTCTTCCTCCTTGGCGTGATGGCAGCGGTCCGCGAAGGTCCGGAAGAAGTCCACCATCTTCGCGATCTTCTCGGCGTCCACGGTGCCGCTGCTGCGCATCGACTGCGCCTCGCGCTCGGCCGCGTCGCACACCATGAGGATCACCTTGTGCTCGTCCGTGAGGATGTCCGTCGGTCTCATCTGCTCCCCTTTCAGTGCGCGTGCGCCGCCGCGGGCCTCGCCGCGAGCATCCCGGCGGCCAGCGTGGCCGCCAGCAGAATCGTAGTTGTTGCGCTGTTTCTATTCATGGGGGCTACCTTCCTTTCAGTCGCTTCTCACGCGGCCGCACAGTGGCGACCGCTGAGGTCCTGCCGAGCTCCGGCTCGATCTCCGACGCCTTCGCCAGCTCCGCCAGGAACCCGGCGGGATCCTGGCCGTACACCGACGCCACCTCGGCGAGCGTCTCGAATGGCGCCATCGAGCATCCCACGCACGCCATGCCCCGCCGCACGAACACCGCCGCCACCGGCGGCCACCGCCGCAGCAGTTGGGTCACCGTCAGGTCGTTGTCGATGTCGTGGCGTTCCATCATGCTCTCCGAGACGAGTGTCGCTGCCTTCACGTGGCGTGTCTTTGCGCCAGCGCAAAGAGACAGGGGTCCGGGGTCCGGGGTCCGAAGGGCAGTGCGCCGGTGGCTACGCGGGTGGGCGGGGGGGGAGGTCCTCGGCGATCGACACCAGGCCGTGTGGGCGGCAGATGACGACACGCTCGCGGCCGGTCTCGACGATCCCGGCCGCCTCCCACTCGGAGAGCACCCGGCTCACCGTGTACAGCGTCGTGCCGGTCATGTTCGCCAGGTCTTCCCGCGACAGCGGCAGGTCGAGCAGCACGCCGCCCTCGACCCGCTTCCCCACTTGGCGGGCGAGTCGGATCAACGCACGGGCGATGCGTTGCGCCACCTTCTCGGTCGACAGCTCGCGCACGCGGTCCTGCAGCTCGCGCACCCGCTCGGAGAGCACCCGCATGGCGTTCATCGCCAGCGCCGGCAGGCGGCGCAGCAGCCCGTCGATCTGCTCCCGTGGCCAGAGCAGCACGCGGATCTCGTCGACGGCCTCCGCCGTCGCCGGGTACGTGGCGCCCGGAAAGATCGCCACCGCCGCGCACATGTCGCCGGGGCCGAGGTAGCGGACGATCACCTCCTGCCCGTCGGCGCCGAGCTGGGTGAGCTTGACGCGGCCGGCAACGACGACCATGAACGCCTCGGCGGGGTCGCCCTCGCGGAACAGCGTCTCGCGCCGCGCCACCACCCGCTCGACCGCCTCCCGACGCGCGCCGGCCAGCTCGGCCTCGCCGAGCCCGACGAACAGGGGGCAGCGCCCCAGGACAGACATGGTCTCATCCGCCACGTTGGGTCATGGTAACCCGCTGGAGCGGGCTCGGGCCAGCGTTGCTCGCGACCGCAGGACGTGCGAACGGGCGCCCGCTCGCGAAAAGAGCGCGCGGGGCGGGCGCCACCCGTGCCCGCCCCGCGCCATCGCTACTTCTTGAGCGCTTTCCGCACCCCCACGGCGTAGGCCGGATCCGCCTTCGCGAAGTGGGAAAGCTGGCGCTCGACGATCTCCTCGGGCACGCCCTCCATTGCACCGGCGACCGCCCTGTGCAGCCGCTCGCGGGCCGCAGTCGGCATGAGCCGGTACAGGTTGCCGGCCTGCGTGTAGTCGTCGTTGCCCTCGCGGTGATCGTAGCGGTCGGCGTCGCCGCTGATCCGCAGCGGCGGCTCGACGAAGCGCTTGTCCTCGGCCGGCCCACCGAAGGAGTTCGGCTCGTAGTGGACCGAGCCGCCGCCGTTCTCGTCGTACCGCATCGTGCCGTCACGGTGATACGTCGCGACCTCGGCGTGCGGCCGGTTCACCGGCAGGCTTTCGTAGTTGACGCCGAGACGGTAGCGGTGCGCGTCGGCGTAGGCGAAGAGGCGGAACTGCAGCATCTTGTCGGGACTGTGGCTGATTCCGGGTACGACGTTCGCGGGCGAGAAGGCGGCCTGCTCGACCTCGGCGAAGTAGTTCTCGGGGTTGCGATTCAGCTCCATGATCCCGACCTCGACGAGGGGGAAGTCGGCGTGGGGCCATACCTTGGTGAGGTCGAACGGGTTGTACGGCGTCTTCTCGGCATCGGCCTCCCGCATGACCTGGACCATGACCCGCCACTTCGGGAAGTCCTTCCGCTCGATCGCCGCGAAGAGATCGCGCTGGTGGCTCTCGCGGTCCTCGCCGACGATGCGCGTGGCTTCATCGTCGGTCAGGTTGGCGATGCCCTGCATCGTCTTGAAGTGGAACTTGACCCAGTGACGTTGCCCGCCGGCGCTCAGGAGGCTGTAGGTGTGGCTTCCGAAACCGTGCATGTGGCGGTAGCTCTTCGGCAGACCGCGGTCCGAGAACAGGATCGTCACCTGGTGAAGGCTCTCGGGCGACAGCGACCAGAAGTCCCACATCGCGGTCTTGCTGCGCAGGTTGGTCTTGGGATCGCGCTTCTGGGTGCGGATGAAGTCGGGGAACTTGTAGGGGTCACGCACGAAGAACACCGGGGTGTTGTTGCCGACGAGGTCCCAGTTGCCTTCCTCGGTGTAGAACTTCATCGCGAACCCGCGCACGTCCCGCTCTGCGTCCGCGGCGCCGCGCTCGCCCGCAACGGTCGAGAAGCGCAGGAAGCAGTCGGTCCGCTTGCCTACCTTCGAGAAGATCGCCGCCTTCGTGAAGCGCGTGATGTCCCCGGTGCAGGTGAACGTACCGAACGCGCCCGAGCCCTTGGCATGCACGACGCGCTCGGGGATCCGCTCGCGGTTGAAGTGGGCGTGCTTCTCGAACAACTGCCAGTCCTGGACGAGCAGCGGGCCGCGCGGTCCGGCGGTCAACGAGTTCTGGTTGTCGCCGACCGGGATGCCGGCAGACGTGGTGAGCTGCTTCTTCTTTTCCTTCTTCATCGGTTTGTCCTTTCGGTTGTCCGTCCTTGTTTAAACATCATCTAAAGTTAGAACTCATCTAGCAGGTGGGCACGAAAGGAGGATCACCCGCTTCTCCTCCGCCCGCGCATGACGACCTGATATTCCCTGATCTCGTACTCCCGCAGGTTCTCCGCCCCGGAGACAACGAGATCACCCCATGGGACATCGTGGATCGTCCCCGTGTCCTCGTCGATGAAGTGGTGGTGCTTCTCCATGTAGGCATCGAAAACGACCACGCCCTCCATGATGGTCTGAGGCCGCACGAGCCCCTTTTCCGAGAGTCGAGCGAGCGTGTTGTAGACCGTCGCTCGCGACAGGGTCGGGCACTTCTTTCGCGCCTTCTCGAAGACCTCGTCGGCGGTCGGATGCGATGTCGTCGCCAGGACGTATTGCGCCACCGCCAGGCGCTGAGGCGTGGGCTGGAGACCGACCTCGCGCAGCAGGGAGATCAGGTTCCGCATCGAGACAAGAATACGTCTAACCTTGGACTATGTCAATGGCCGGGTTGCTGGGTCTCTGCGGAGGTCGCGCTCAGTGCGGGTGCAGATGCCGCAGAGCGTGGGGCCGCTCGAGGCTGTGGCGCAGCATCAGCTCCTCGTCCGACAGCACGGCGATCGTCGGTCCCTGCGCGACGACCTCGCCGCCGTCGAGGACGATCACCCGAGTGCACAGCTCAACGACCAGCTCCAGGTCGTGGGTGGCGATCAGCTTGGTGATCGGGATCTGCCGGAGCAGGTCCTTAAGCTCGCGCCTCCCTCGCGGGTCGAGGCTGCTGGTCGGCTCGTCGAGGACCAGAATCGACGGGTCGCACGCCAGCACCCCGGCCAGGCAGACGCGGCGCCGCTCGCCGACGCTGAGGTGGTGGGGCGCGCGCTGCTCGAACCCCGGAATCCCGACCGTCGCCAGGGCGCGCGCCACGCGTTCGCGGACCTCGCGGTCGCTCACGCCGAACTGCTGCGGCCCGAACGCGACATCCTCGAACACCGTGGGGCAGAAGAGCTGATCGTTGGGGTCCTGAAACAGGAGCCCCACCTTGCGGCGCACTTCCAGCAGGTTCTCGGGGCCGACCGCGCGGCCTCCGACGAGCACGGATTTCTCGCCGTTCCATGATTCGGGCAGCAGACCGTTGAGGTGCAGAAGCAGGGTGCTCTTGCCGGCGCCGTTGGGTCCAATCAGCCCGACGCACTCGCCTTCGGCGATGGCGAAGCTGATACCGCGCAGCGCCTCGGTGCCCTCGGGATAGCGGAAACGCAGGTCGCGCACCTCGATCGCCGCGCTCATTGCCACCCCCTCGCGCACATCGCGGCGTAGATCCGCTCGGCGCGCTCGCTCGAGCGGATGAACAACTGGCTCACGACGGTCGCCATGCCGTGCCACGCCCGCATGGGCCCGGGTGCGAACGTGCGGCTCAGTCGCGCCCGTTTCATGCGCCCCGCCTCGTCGACGAGCACGAAGGTGTAGCGATACATCAACGACACCGTGGTCACCAGCAGCGCCGGCACCCGCGCCGACCGCAGCACGCGCAGCAGATCCGCGAACGGCGTGGTGCTCGACAGCAGCACCATGACCAGCAGGCACACGGTGCTCCTCGCCACGAGAAAGACGAACAGCGGCCATCCGCCCGGCCGGAACAACGCCAGGAATGCCACACCGAGCACGAACGGCTCGAGAACGACGAGCCGCTGCACGAGAAACCGCCAGGGAACCCGGCTCACCCCGGCAACGACGAGCAGGAGCGCCGCGGCACCTGCCAGGGCGGCGGGCCTGGACGCCGGGAGGAGCACGACGGCGACGACCAGCGCGAGGGCGGCCACGAGCTTCACCGCGGCCGGCACGCGATGGACCGGCGAGTCGAGCCGGCTGTAGCGATCGAGGAAGTCGTGCCGCACGATGGTCTCTACGCCGCTCCGCCCCGCGTCGGCGCCCCCTCCGGGCCGGCCCGCGGCACCAGCGCCCGCGCCAGCACCCAGCTCAGCACGAACGCGGCAACCACGCCCACCGCGCCGGCGATCGAGGTGGCGAGAGCGCTCCAGTAAACCCCCGGCATCGCGTACTCCGGAAGCGGGGCCGCGAGGATCGGGTCGGTCCGCCGCGCAGCGAAGCCGAGCGACGCGGCGGTCCTGTCCAGCCCGTCGGGCCAGCGCGAGGCCACCGGCGACGCGAACAGCGCCAGGCCGAGAGCGATCAGGGCGCCGTAGACCACCAGGGTCCGGTACGAGCCCTCCGGCCCGGTCGCCGGATCGGGCGCGAGCAGCTCCGGTCGCGCCCGCGCGACGGCCACCAGGACGAGCGCCGTGATCAGCCCTTCCCCGACGCCGATGAGCATGTGGACGCCGGCCATTGCCGGCATGGCTATCGACCACGCCACCGTGCGCGACACCGCCAGCTCGCCGGCGCAGGCGATCGCGGCGACGACCGTGCCGCACCAGGAAGCGAAGGCGGCGGCGAGCACACGGCCGAACAACCCGCCGAAGGTGCGGCTGATCCCGCGGTAGACCAGCCAGCCGCCGACGCCCGCGAGCACGCCCATGTTGAGGATATTGGCGCCCAGCGCCGAAACGCCGCCGTCCGCGAACATCAGGCACTGCACGATCAGCACGGTCGCGATGACGATGACGGCGGCGCTCGGCCCGAGCAGCACGGCGGCGAGAACGGCCCCGACCAGGTGGCCGGAGGTGCCGCCCGCCACGGGAAAGTTGATCATCTGCGCGGCGAACACGAACGCCGCCGCGAGACCGAGCAGCGGCACGCGGCGGCGCGACAGGCTCAGCCGGGCCTGGCGGAGCGCTGTCCCGAGCCCGGCAGCCGCCAGAGCTCCCGCGGCCACCGCGGTCTTGGCGTCCAGAAACCCGTCAGGAATGTGCACGACGCCTAGCCCAACTCTTTGCCCGTCGAGCTCATCGACAGGCCGCCGTGCAGCACGCCTTTCTGCTTCTTCAGGGCATCCGCGATGGCGCGAATGCGACCGGCGCGGCCGCGGACCAGGATGACCTCGACGCAGTGGTGATGGTCCAGGTGCACGTGCGTGGTGGCGAGGATCACCTCGTGATGGTCGTGCTGGAGATCGGTCAGCTTCTCGTTGAGGCGCCGCACGTGGTGGTCGTAGACCAGAGTGATGGTCCCGACCGCTTCCTGGTCCAGCTCCCACGCCCTGTCCACCAGCCGCCCGCGGATGACGTCGCGCAGGAACTCCGAGCGGTTGCCGTAGCCGGCCTCCTTCCGCAGCCGCTCGAGACGCTCCAGCAGCGGTCGCTCGAGCGAGAAGCTGAGACGTTCCAGGTCCGGCATCGGCCACCTCCGGTATGACGATGGCAAAAATCGTAATACTTCTTTCCGTCCATGTCCACCGGCCCCGGGGCCGTCGCCCTCTGGAGTCAGGGCGCCGAAGGCTGCGACGGGGGCGACAAGGCGCCACCCAGCGCCTTGTAGAGCACCGCGTATGCAGTCGCCGCCTCGGTGCGCGCCTGCACCAAAGCTCTCTCGGCCTCGAGCTGGGTGCGCTCGGCGTCGAGCACGTCGAGCAGATCGCCGAGGCCGTCGGAGAAGCGCAGCCGCGCCAGCTCGGCCGCGCGCGTGCTCGACGACGCCGCGTCCCCGATCCTCTCGACGCGGGTGCCGGCGGCCCGGTAGCGAGCCAGAGCCGCCCCGATCTCCTCGCGTGCCCGCAGGCGGACCTGGTCGTACGCGGCCCTGGCCTGCTCCTCCTGCGCGCGGGCGACGGCCACGCCGGCTTTCACCCGGCCCAGCCCGAACACCGGCCACGAGATCCCCGACTGGAGGAAGTACCGGAACGCGCCGCGCTCGCCGAACGCGTCGAGCGCCGTGGCGGTGTAGCCGGCGCTCGCGCCGACGGTCAGGCGGGGCCGACCCTCGGCCTTTGCCGCGCCAACGAGGGCCATCTCCGCCAACAACTGATGCTCGGCCGCGGTCACGTCCGGGCGGCGGCGGATCACCGCCTCCGGATCGCCGATCGCCAGCCCGGCCGGCGGCGCCGGGAGCGCGGCGGGCGCCCTGAGGTCGTCCGCGACCGTCTCCGGCGAGCGGCCGACGAGGACGCCGATGCGGTACCCGGCGGCAGCGACGCCGGCCTCGAGCGAGGGGATCGACGCCGCGGTGAAACCGAGCTGCGCGGCGGCGCGCTCGGTGTCGAACGCGGTGCCCCGGCCGGCGTCGAGACGCTGGCGGGTCAGCTCCAGCGTGCGGCGCTGGTTCTCGGTGTTGCGCTCCGCGACCGCCAGTTGCTCCTGGGTGCCGCGCAGCTCGAAGTAGGCGCGGGCGAGCTCGGCAGCCAGCGACACCTGCACGTCGCTCAAGGCCGCGCCGGTCGCCGCGACGACGGCCCGCTGCGCTTCGACGTTGCGCCGCAGCCGGCCGAACAGGTCCAGCTCCCAGGTGGCGTCGAAGCCGACGTCCCAGATGTCCTGGTCCGGGAACGACCCCGACCCGTTGGGAAAGCTGGCCGGCGACAGCCGCTGCCGCGTGTAGCCGCCGCCCACCGCGCCGGTGGGCAGCAGCTCGAGCTCGGCCGCCCGCCGCGCCGAGCGGGCGCCGCGCAGGCGCGCCTCGGCGGCGCGCACGTCGAGGTCCGCCCGCAGCATCTCGTCCAGCAGCCGGTCGAGGGTGGCGTCGTGCAGCCCCCGCCAGAACCCCAGGATCTCCTCCGCCGACCGGACCTCCTCCGGTGACCGGTCGCCCTGCGGGGTCGCGGCGACGGCCGCGCTGGCGTCGACGTCGCTCACCTGCGGGAGAGCCGGGG
>Ga0315273_10009033_pt1 | contig 12612 bp, 15 predicted proteins | sample YL17G02_0_MG_FD_205753 | JGI IMG/M metagenome (GOLD analysis project Ga0315273, IMG submission 205753) | Sediment microbial communities from Yellowstone Lake, YNP, Wyoming, USA - YL17G02_0 | ecosystem: Environmental > Aquatic > Freshwater > Lake > Sediment | place: USA: Wyoming | collected... | reverse complement strand
TTCTTCTGCCAAACGGCGTCCATTTAGCGGCGCCGGACGCACCCATAAGGTGCCTAGATTCCTGCCCCCATGTCGGACTCGAGTGAGCGAATCGGGACGCAGGCAACGTAATCGGCGTACGCCTTGTTGTACAGCGCACCATGCCGCCGGCCCTGGATCATCCTTACGACGGCGTCGCCCTCCATCCCGAGATAGCGCAGGATCAGACCGGCCACCAACGCCGACCGGTTGTGGCCCATGCCGCAGTGCGCCAACAGCTTATATCCGTTCCCGATCAGACGAGCACCCATGCGCGCAATGGAGTGCAGTTTCTCCTCGTCCGGTAGTTCCGGCCGGTCGTCAAATGGGAAGTAGACATACAAAATCTGGTTCGGCACTTCCGGTACGCCGATGTCCAGGTCGTCGTCCAGGTCGATCACGATATGGATCCCCAGTTCAGCGACGGGTTTCCAGTCGTCGATGGACGGCGAAATGAACAGGCGTCCCTGGTCGTCGATCTGATAGATTTCCACGCTGTCTCAGCACCGCTCCGATCGTTCGTCCGCCGGCCTGGCCCCCGGGCACCCCGGCGGACGCGGGGTGCAGACATGGGTTGGGGCTCGCATTCGTCTACTTGGCCACCGGTTCCAGCCGGACCTTCACCCGAACTTGTTCCGAAGTCTCGGGCAGCCTGACCGTAAGACCCGCCGCATCGAAGCTCGTGTAGGGCTTGCCATCGATCTCCACCGCGCCGATGCGGATGCTCTTGGAGGGTAATATGTCCGGCGAAACGCGCAGGATGTTGCGCTTGAACGCCCCCGGCAGCGGCTTGAAATACAGGTCCAGCGGCTGCCCGGCGATAAGCAAATTGGTGTACACCTGCGCCAGGTAGGCTAGCTCGCCCGAGTGGTACATGCTCATCGAGTGGCTGCCCTTGAACCGCTCTGTGCCGATTAAGTATGCGATGCCGTTGGCGAGCACATTGAAATACACTGCGCCGTCATTGTGGTCCAGGAAGAAGGCATTGTAGAAAGAGGTCGATTCGCGCGCGAGGCGCAGGTACTCGTCACCGCCCAGAACGCCGTTAAGGATCAGGTAAGCAAGAATGCCCTGTTCTTGCTGCCACCAGGCCTTGCGATCGTGGAAGGCAAACCGTTGAAACTCCTCGCCCGGCTTGCGCTCACGCTCCATGACGTCGTACCAGCCTCCGCGCAGCTGATCCCCGCCGATTGCCGGCATGACCTCCGCGATCTTGCGCGCCAGTGCCTCATACTCCTTCTTGGGCTTCAGGCTGTGCATGCGCATCAAGTTCCAGGCAATCTTGAGGTTGTGGCCCACGACGCCGCGGTTCTGCTGCCACATGTGCGTCCGGTCAGGCGACCAGTCTTCGAAGAACTTCTCCTGCACGAATGAGCTTTCGTCGTAGTCCGGAAAGTACTTGGCGATGGTGTCAAAAGTATACTCAAGCATCCGGGCGTAACGCTCTTCGCCGGTGGCGAGATACAGGTTAATCAAGTATGCCGGCGCGTGGTCGCCTACGGAGTTCCAGTTTTTCTTGCCCCGGTTCGCGCCCAATGCCTCGCTTAGCGGGTCCAGCGTGACGGGATCCAGGTGTGAAAAATAGCCGCCCGTGTTCCGATCCAGGTAGAACCGGTCGAAGAGATCCACCGTAAGCTCCGCATCGCGCAAGATGCGCGGGTCGCCCGTGATGCGGTAGTTCTGGATCGGCCCGGCGAGGGCGTAGATCTGCTCGTAGGCTGGAACGGCGTAGTAGTCATCCCCGAATTCCGATGCGAAGACTTTCGTCTCCCTTCGTCCCTGGACGTCGATGCCGTGATACCAGTAGATGATGTTTTCGTCGGCGTCGTAGAATCGGAAGTGCTCGCGCAGGTACTCGGTACCCTTGTCGGCCGCTTCCAGGAAACGGTCTTCACCCGTGAGCATGTAGGCGGAGGACAGACCGTAGATCAGGCGTGAGATGGTATCCGTCTCCTGCCGGAAGTTGTCCTTCTCCTTCTCGCCGCTCAGCTTGATGGTGGTACGGTAGTTGCGATAGTCCACCGGCGCATCTCCGAACTGCGCGTGCAGATAGAAGTCGCCGATCTGCTCGATCTGGTTGACCCACCAGTCGCTGCGCTCTTGCATGTACTCATCCGGCCTGCGCCCAACGAACACAACATACTGGGCCTCGAACACCATGCCGCCCGATTCCGGGTAGAAGATTCCATACGTGTACAGAAAGCGGCCTGGCACCAGCATATCCCGCATCTGGCCCGTAGAGTCCTGATACGGGTCGCCCAGGTTGCGGAGCAACTGTGCATAGGTATTGCTCTTCAGCTTGATCTGGTACTCCTGTCCGCCGCTGGTCCTGACCGCATAAGTGTCGGCCGTCCGGTCGAAACTCGTGACGTACCCGGCGATCAGGTCCGAGAACGTGAACTTGTTGTCATTCATTCTGTCTACTCCTTCATGATGCCTGAGAGCTTGCTTCCGAGCGAGACCGTCCGCAGAGGGTCATTCACTCGTACCAGTTCCTTCTCGAAACTGGCGATGATGGTAATCGTCCAATGGATTGGGTACGATGTATGCCACTGCTACGAGCAGGAACAGCACCTTCGCGGCCGCGATACTCACAAAGGATGTTGCGATGGCTAGCAGGTAGACGAGCGGCGCCAGCAGGACACGCCGATGGACAAAGGTTATCAAGTCCGGATCCAAATTGTCGGCCACAAGCCGCCGGCGGTAGGTTGCATAGCGCCAAATCAGCTCGAGGCTTAGACCTGCGAGCAGGAGCGTGCTCCCGTAGACGATCACTGCCAACCTGTCATTCCCGTACTGCACGATGAGTGCTGTCGGAAAGGGCATGGCAGCGACGAACAACAAGAACAGGTTGTTCAGCCAAAGCAGCGCCCGGTCGTGACGCTTGATATAGATGAACATGTTGTGATGGCCAACCCAGTAGATGCCCAGGATGGCGAACGTGACCACATGTGCCGCCAGCTTGGGGAGATACTCGGGGGCCAGGGCCAGCAGACCGCCCTCTGGCACGCTGCGGGGAACCTCGAGCCCAAGCACCAGCAGGGTGATGGCGATGGCGAAAACGCCATCGCTAAACGCCGCCATGCGATAGTTTCCCGGCACCCCCTCATGGAGCACGTGCTCGGGGAAGCTTGTCACAGTCTCACCGGCCACCTGAGTCTCCATCACACCAGCTCTGGCGGATTCTCCTGGTCGACGAAGCCCTGGCTGACCTCGACGATGTTCCCCTCGGGATCGGCAATCCAGACAGTGCGCCAACCCGGGATGAAGTCGTCAAAGCTGAACGGCCCCAGGGTGATGACAGCCTCGGCTCCCATGCCCGCCAGCTTGGCATCGACGTCGTCAACTTTGAAAGCGATATGCCGCCACTCCGGATACCACGGCCCGTCTGCCTTTGCCCGCTCGCGCGGCAGGGGTTCTTTGGCCTGGAACAGCTCCAGGTATGTGTTGCCAGAGCGGATGAAGACGATCTGCGTGTCGCCAAGCGGGATAACCCTCGCCCGGCGAAACCCGAAGTGCTTTTCGTAGTACCGCTCGATGGCAACAGGGTCCTGGCAGGCGAGGGCCATATGATGAACGACTGCCGTGCTCACAGCCCGCTCTCCTTTAGCCATTCAACTGGGCCATCAGGCCGGCCTGGTCCCAGACATCCCAGAGCTTGGTCACCTTGCCATCTCGAGTCTCAAAAATCGTGATCCCCAGCATGCTGACGTTCTTATTGGTCGGTGGCATGCCGAAGAAGTCTCCGGTATGAGTGGCCGTCGCTTTCCAGCGGGTCACAACCCGGTTGTCGCCGACCAGCATACAATCCTCCAAGGCGTAGTTAATGTTGGGGAACGCCTTCAGCAACAATGTCACGAACCCTTTGCCTACGTCCCGGTTGGGGATGGTCTGGCCGTTGACGTTGCCAACATAATCCTCGGCTATGGCCTGCTCCCACAAGTTGGGGTTGTGGTCGTTATACGTTTGGTAGAACATGTTGACCCCGTCCATCGATTTGCCGGACATTTCAGGTAATCCTTTCTTGCCCTTGAACTGTTTACGCTGGCCCGTTTAGCATCTTGATAATCTGGTGGGCAAACTGATGACAATGCGCACCCGTGCGGCCCGTCACAAGATCGCCGTCGACAACCACATCCTGGTCGGTGTAAATGGCGCCCATATTGCAGACGTCGCCGTAGAGGTTGGGGTGGGCAACCACCGGCCGGCCGCGTACAAGCTCAGGCGTCCGGGAGACCAACCACATGCCATGGCAGATGATGCCCTTAATCACGTCCTTCTGTGCGAAGGCCCGTTGGACAAACTCCGCAGCCGGCGGCAGCTTGTTGAGATCCTCGGTGTAGCGCAAGCGATCAGAAACGAATGCCGAGGGAACGATGATCGCGCCATAGCTGCGCAGCTCGTCATCGCTCATCCCCTCGAAACTCTCGTGGCAGCTGAACGGAACCTTGTATTCGTGTCCGTAGAAGGTAAGCGAGGATTGTCCCCAAAGGCGGGTCAGCCAATGCAGCTCGATGCCCTCCTCGGGGAAACGATGCTCGTAGTAGAAGATCTCCTTCTCGTAGAAGTCACTTTCGATCAGGATGCCAACCTTCTTGCTCGGTACTGTCATGCAAAAACCTCACTACCCGGATTATGCAAGGGAACCATCAGGATACTGCACCATGCCGGCGAAATGGATCGCAATCTTGCCGTCACGCAGAACCCAGCTGTCGGCGAAACGCATATGAGCATCCCCATCCGCCGTGTGCATCGTGATGATCTCGGTGATCATCAGCGTCTGGGGGTTTTCGGACTCACCCCAAAAAGCTATGGTAGTTTCCAATCCTTGGATGCCGAGTATCCCCTGCATGTGCTCGCGCAATTGGTCCCGACCCTTGTAATAGAGTGGCTTCTTCATGAAGCTGCTGATCAAAAGCGCGTCATCGGTATATTGGTCCAGCAGCGCTTCGATGTTCTTGTCCAAGATGTACTGGATGTGCTGGCGATACAAGCGTCCTAAAGGCGTGTTCGGAACGTTCTGCATGAAGTCACCTCCAACTGGGTGGTCAGCTCAACGGCCGTCAAGGATCAAATCAGCTGCTTTTTCGCCGATCATAAAGCAAGCGGCGACAGTGTTGCCGCTGGTGACTGTCGGCATCACCGAGGCATCGGCTACCCGCAGCCCTTCCACGCCGTGTACTCGCAGCCGAGGGTCGACCACGGCCTGAGCGTCTTGCCCGATCTTGCAGGTGCCTGCTGGATGCCAGAGCGTAGAGCCCTGGGTGCGCACAAAGCTGGTGAGTTCGGTCGTAGGGCCCGGGAAGATTTCCCCACCGTTGAGCTCGCTGTAGGCTTTGGTTCCAGCAATCGCCCGGCACAGCTCCACCGCATGCACCAGCGCCCGCACATCGGCATCGGACGACAGGTAGTTCGGGTTGATCATGGGCGCGTCTTGCGGATTGGCCGAGCGCAGCTTGACCTCGCCAACGCTGAATGGCTGCACCAGGATCGGAAGGAAAATGCTGGCCGGCCCGCCGAAGTTGAGAATCGGCGACAACGGCTTTGGTACGCTCGGCGTGAAGTTAATCTGCAGGTCAGGCGGCCCCGCGTTCATCCCCGCGCGGGTGCGGACGAACAGACAGTTGCCGGTGAGCAGGGATGTCATAGGGATGTCCACCTTCGAGCGAAACACGACCGGTAGCTGGATATGGTCCTGCAAGTTCTGGCCCACTCCGGGCAGATCCGCCACGACGGGAATACCGAGCGACCTCAGATGATTCGCGGAGCCCAAGCCCGACAGCATCAGGAGCTTCGGAGAAAGGAAGGCGCCCGCGCTGACGACCACTTCACGCGTCGCCTCCGCTTGCTGGCGCTGGCCATTGCGGAAATATTCCACCCCGCGAGCACGGCCATTCTCGAACAGAATCCGGCTCGCCTCCGCCCCTGTCATAACGGTAAGGTTCGCGCGGCTCATGACTGGCTCCAGGAAGGCTGAAGCCGCACTCGCTCGCCGGCCATCTTTGCGGATATGGAACTGCAGCAGACCCGCGCCGTCTTCCTGGCGAGCCCCGTTGTAATCCCAGTGCGGGCCATCGTAACCCAGCTCGGTGGCCCCTTGCAGGAATGGCTCGGAACGCATCACCTCATCCGGGCAAACGCGGACTGTTAGTGGTCCTCCCACACCGTGGAACTCTGACGCACCGCCTTCGTAGTCTTCCGACTTCTTGAAATAGGGGAGGACGTCGTCAAAGCCCCAGCCGTCGGCCCCCAGGGCGTTCCACATGTCGAAGTTGCGGCGATTGCCCCGCACGTACATCATGGCGTTAATGGAAGTGCTGCCGCCCAACACTTTGCCTTGATTGATGACGATCTGGCGGCCGTTCATTCCGTTCTGTACTTCGGTCGAGAACTTCCAGTCCAGATCGGAGCCCCACAACTGAACGAAGCCCCCCGGATCGCGCACATTCGGATTTTGGTCTGAGCCGCCAGCCTCGAGTACGAGTACCCGGATGACAGGATCGACGCTCAAACGGTTCGCGATCACCGCGCCCGAGGCGCCGCTGCCAACGACGATGTAGTCAAATACTTGCTGGGTTGCCATCAGAACTCCTAGCTAGCCGACAAAGCCGAACCATACGGACCCCTGCAATTGATGACAGGGAAGACATCAGGCGCCGGGCATTGGGACGACGCCCAACTGCTGGAGTAGGCCCAATTCGTCCACATTGGCCCACCGTTCTACGATCTTGCCCTCAGCCATCCTTACGATCGTCGTGCCCGCGAACGCGAGCTTTTTGCCGCTGGGCGGCATCCCCATCACGCCGCCGGTGTCTGTGCCCTTCAGCGTCCACCGGTGCACAACCTTATCGCCGGCATAGACTTCGTCATCGATGGTGAGCTGGATGTCGGGCATTGCACTTCGGAACATCGAGACGATCGCTCGGAAGCTCGCGCTGCCCTTCTCCGTCTTTGGCTTGCCCCCGACGGTAGAGTGGTCGTCAGCATCGGGGGAGACCAGCGTATCCAGCACGCTGAAGTCGCCCTTGCTCCAGACGGAGTTGAAGAAATGCTCTGCGATTGCGTTGTTCTGTTCAGGCGTGAATGACATCTGACCCTCCTGGTTTTGGGCCTGTGACCCAAGAATTCGTACGTGGCCGGCCCTGCGAAATCGCCCGGCCCTAATTTTGGTCTACGTAGGTATGACTCCGAGCTGCTGCATCAGGCCCAAGCTGTCCTGGGCCATCCACATCTCGACGATCCTTCCGTTCTCGATACGGAAGATGTCGATGCCAGTGTCCGTCACCTGCTTTCCCGTTGCCGGACGCCCAAGGAACATCCCCGTGTTGGTCGCCAGGTAGCTCCAACGCACTGCAACTTTGTCGCCCTCGGCTATTTCAATGTCCGTCGTAAAATGCACGTCAGGAAACGCCGTCAGCGCTGTTTCAAACCACTGGTGAAGGCTCCGAGGCTTGTGGGCCTGGCCGCTCGGGAAGTGAAACACCACCGGATCCTGCGCGATCTTGTCGATGATTTCGCCGCGTTTGTCGTTCCACAATTCCTGCCAGTAGCGCCGCACCACGGCTTTGTTGTCTTCAACTGACATGAGTACGTCTCCCTCCAAGGTTCATCTCAGTTGGCCGTCCGGGCTCGCGCAGTCAACTCGCGAATTCGCCTAACGTTCCAGACGGTCATCATCACGAAAGTTGCACCCGCAATCACGTACCGCAGCAGCTCGGCGCCCGGCTGCCCCACTCTGAGCGCCACCAAGAAATAGTAAAGGAGGCCCAGCACAAGATAGGTGGCAAAGCGCATCCCATGACTGGTGGCGTCCTTCTGCTGCTCGGCTCTGGCCCCTGACGGCAGTTCACCAGCCTGCCAACAATACCAGCCCATCATCATCGCATGCCACAGCGCGATGCTGAAGATGTAGACTTGAAAGTACGCGATCTGGGCTGCCAGGAACGTGAAACTCATCTGGAAGTTCAGGAGTGAGAATCGCGCCACGTCGAAGAAGAAGCGGCCCAGGTCAAGTGTGTAGGGATGGCGGGTAATCAGCATGCTGTACCCAACCCAGGCCGTCACGATCCAGAACAGGGTTACGAAGAACGCCGCCACGACCAGGTCTTGTGAGCCGTTCTTCCAATCGAAGGAGGGGGCCGTCGTGAAGTGAAATGTGTCTGCGAAGTTCTTGAAGAACCCCACCATCGTGAACGAGAAAAACATGGTGATGAATTGGGGCAGCCGTTGCACAAAACCGGTCTCGATGGCGGAGGGCACACGCGGGGCCTTGACTGCCTTCTCAGCCGGAATCGAATCGGTCACTTGACGGCTAGCGACTGACATGGTCTTCCTTCCCGGCAAATGCCGCCAGGGACTGCAAAATCTCCGGATATTGCACCCCATTGAAATGGTCTGCTCCGGAAACCAGTACAACCGCTGCGCCTAACCGGTCTTCCCATTCCAGCCGGTTGGATCGCCAGTCGCTGCGGTGGTGGTCGTTGTCCGAGATCACGACAACGATTTTACCCGCAGCTGCCTTGACTTTTGCCAGATCGAGCGGCGTCTCGATCCAGGGCATCAGGCTCGGCCAGGGTTCGTCGGTGTGAAACCACCCGGCCACAAACAAGAGGCCGTCCACGCGGGTCCCGGAAGACATGCCAGCCAGTGCGCGCAGCACTGCCTGGCAACCCACACTATGCGCCGCGACCACGGTTCGAGCGGCCAGCTCCGGCTCCGATCCTACAAGGCTCTGCACCCGCGGCACCCACTCTTCTATTGTGGGGAGCTCGGGATGCGGCATCGCGGCCATCACAACGGGATCGAAGCTGCGTGCGGGCGACTTAGCCAACTCGCGCTCCAGCCAGGGATACCAATCACTCTTGGGTGTCCCGGCCCATCGCGGAATCAGGATCAGACGCTTGCTCATGCACGCGACCTCTTGGGATGCGCCAAGATTCCTAGCACCTGGCAGCTGCCGACGCCGTCCGACTCCCACGGCGACGGCACTTCCGCTTCCTCATCAAGTTCTCCAAGCTCATTGCAGCGCCTGAATCAGGCCCGCATCGTCCCAGTCGGCCCAGGCATGGTCGACCTTCCCGTCTTCGATCTGGTAGACCACGATTCCTCGCCAGGTCACCTTGCGGCCGGTCGGCGCAATGCCCATAAACTCACCGGTGTGCGTTCCGGGCCCCTCGAAACGGACGGCCACTTTGTTGCCCTCCGCGAACATGTCCGCAATGGTCAGCTCAAGATCGGGAAACGCCGCTTTCAGCATGTCCATCTGCTTGTGCAACGCCTCGGGCCCCTTGATTCCCCCAGGCACGGCGGACCGATCGATCTTAAAGCGCTCCGTCACCAGCTGGGGAGCCTCAGCGAAGTTCTCCTTGATCAGCAGCTCTTCGACGTAGTGCCGGACCAGCGCCTTATTTGCCTCGACCAGCTTGTATTCTGTTGCGCCCAGCGGCGGCAGCGTGCCCACCTGGCGCAGAAGGCTCAAAGCTTCGTTTTGCACCTGGCATTCGGTCAGCTTGTGATCCACCACGCGGAAAAAGGACATCCCTTTGATGCTGACGTCCTTGTTGCTGGGCGCCGAGTCCCCCCACTGGCCGACATGTTTGGCGGTCATTATCCAAGGCACAACCACGCGATCTTCCTCGGCGACGATCTTTGCATCCTCGAGATCGTAGTTCAATCCCTGGAACGCAGCACGGTTGCGGGTGGCGAGTCCCTTCAATCCCTCAGGGCCATCCACACGGAAGGGCTTGACCCCCAGGGTCATGACGAAGTTCGGAGCAAGGATCTCGTCGGCAACGTTCATTTTGCCTTCGCTCCAGATGTCTCTCAAGAATCGTCGTGCGAGCGTCTTGTTCTCCTGTAAGGACATAGCACAAACTCCTATAGCTTATATGATTCAGCGCGGCGGAGGCGCAACCCCAAGCTGCTGCAGCAGGCCCAACTCGTCCACGTTGGCCCAGCGCTCGACGATCTTGCCATCCTTCATTCGCACTGTGGTAATCCCGCTGAAAGTCAGTTGTTTGTGGCTCGGCGGCATTCCGAACACGCCTCCGGTGTCAGTGCCTGTCAGCGTCCAGCGGTGCACGACCTTGTCGCCGGCATACACTTCGTCGTCGATCTTCAAATGGATATCCGGCATCGCGTTCCGAAACATCGACACGATGGCCCGGAAGCTTGCACTGCCCTTCTCGGTCTTCGGTTTGCCGCCCACGGTCGAGTGGTCGTCCGCATCGGGAGAGATCAAGGTGTCCAACACACTGAAGTCGCCCTTATTCCAGACCGCATCGAAGAACTTGACGGCCAGTGCGTTGTTTTCCTCAGGTGTCATCGGCCTGGGTTCCGGACGTCGGGCCATCATCTGGTTGGTGAGGCCCAGCTGATTGGCTACTACGCTGATGGCCCGGATCTTGCCGTTCCAGAACTCAAACATATCGATGCCGTACTCATCCACCCGGCTGCCAGAGGGCGCCACACCGTTAAACTCGCCCTTGTGCGTCCCTGTGATGCGCCAGCGTATAGCCGCCTTGTTGCCTTCAGCGATCTCGCGGACGACTTCGAACTCAAGGTCCGGGAAAGCACTGCGCAGGTAGCTGACATATCCGCGCAGCGCCTCCTGACCCGAAAGCGCGGCCTGGGTGGGTAGGGTGAACTGGAAATCCTCAGTCACGATTTCGTTCATCACAGAGAAACGGCCCAGGTTGAGAAGCTCGTCGAAGTAGCGATGGGCGACAGCCAGATTTTGCTCGGGTGTGGTGGTGGTTCGGGGGCTGGGCGCAATGCCGAGCTGCTGAAACATGCCGATCGTGTCCTCATGCCCGGTCACTTCCAAAATCAGCCCGTTCTGGATGCGGTGCCAACTCATACCGTCAATCTCGAAGTGGCGCCCGTTGGCGGGAATATCGCCCGCCACTGTGTGGATCGCCGCCCCTAGGTGCGTGCCGCCGCCCCGCCAGCGCGTCACTACCATGTCACCTGAAGCAACCATGTCCGTTGCATGGATAAAGAAGTCGGGGAAACAGCTATGGAGCATGGTCACCAACTCCTTGAACCCATCCGGACCGTGGTAGGGCTCGGGATGCGTTGGCAGGGTGAACACGAAATCCGGCGCCATCAGCTCGTAGATTGTGGCGAGATTTCCCTCAGTCATGATCTCCTGGAAGTAGCGCATGGCAATCCACTTGTTGCGAATAGCCTCAGACATTTCACGTTCTCCTATCGTCCTGCTTTTCTTCCCCGAGCGAGATCGATCGGGCTAGGTCTACAGCCGCGCAAACCCCGGCGCGTACTTGAACGGCTCGGCCATCGCGTTGTAACTGATCACCTCAAGGCCGTAGGGATTCTTCTCGGACCTTCGGACGATCCACTTCTGGGTGGCGTCCAGCGACACGCGTTTGCTCTTTGGTGACGGGGGCTCGAACCAACTCGCCTGCCACGCTACGACGACGCTTAGCTCGGCCTGATCGCCGGTTATCTTCGACTCGACGCTGACCACGTTGTGGTTCTCGTCGAAGAAGATGTTGATCACGCCCGGCGCCTTCTCGCCGTCCGAATAGGTACCGCCGGCGTACCATGCCAGGAAGTCGGCCAGCCCGACCAGGGTCTTCTCGGGGAATATCATCTGCAACCCCTGGTCTGCAGCCAGCCTGGCGCACTCCTGCGGAGGCACGTGCTGATCCAACGCGAGGTACCAAGCGGCGACGAACTTCTTGATCTGCTCCGCAGTGATCGGTCCCAAGTGGTGACTCATCGTATGTTCCTTTTGACTACTGCCCGGACGTGTTGCCCACGCGTTCAGGATGCACATCGCCCTCGAGCATCAGGTCGATTAGAAATGGGCCCGAGTGGGCCAAAGCCTGCTTGATTGCCGGAGCGATTTCCTCCGGTCTTTCGACCCGCGCGCCCCGTACTCCCATGGCCTGCGCCAGCATGTCGAAGCGAAGCGCTGGGCTCGACAAGTCGAAGCTCATTGGGTAGTCGTGTCGCGCAACACCCTGCTCCTGCCAATACTGGTCGATGTTGAGCTGCAGCAACCGGTAGGAGCGGTTGTTGCAGACCACGAACTTGGCGTCGATGTTGTGCCGGGCGGCGGTCCACAACGCTTGGAAAGTGTACATGGCGCCGCCATCGCCGGTGAAGCCGACCACGGTCCGGCCTGGGTTGGCCAGTTTGGCTCCGATGGCCCCTGGGATGCCCACCCCAAGCGAACCGCCGCGCGTGAGGAAATACTCTCCCGTGCGCTGCGGCGGACGGTAGCGGACCACAGCGGGTGAGCTTGTGAGGGCCTCGTCGAAGATGATCGCGTCCGCCGGGAGCTGGGCGTCAAGCTCCTCCATGAAGCGAGCCATCTTCAGCGGAACCGCCTCGCGGTCTTTCTTGTCCTTCTCCCGTTCAGCCTGCATCTGCGACCGCTTAGCCTCGGCGAGCGCCGCGGTGCGTCCGGCTGCTGCGGCGTGCTGCTCGGAAGTCATTACGTTGACCAGTGCCTTCGCGAGCATCGCAAGGGTCATCTTGGGATCGGCGACCAGGCCGAGATCCACCGGATGGTTCTTGGCGATCTCGTAGGCATTCAGGTCGATGTGAACGACCTTTGCGTCAGGC
>Ga0315273_10009032_pt1 | contig 12612 bp, 12 predicted proteins | sample YL17G02_0_MG_FD_205753 | JGI IMG/M metagenome (GOLD analysis project Ga0315273, IMG submission 205753) | Sediment microbial communities from Yellowstone Lake, YNP, Wyoming, USA - YL17G02_0 | ecosystem: Environmental > Aquatic > Freshwater > Lake > Sediment | place: USA: Wyoming | collected... | reverse complement strand
GCGCGGTGGGTCAGGAGACCCACCGCGCACGAGGTCAGGTGGCCTTGTTTAGGGCCTTGTTTGGGCTTGACGCTCGGCATTTCTTGGACTAGAGTATCGTGGGGCGACAAGGTCATGCGGTATGCGGGGTGAACGGCCGAAGGCCTGCGTGAGGACCATTGTCCCTATTCTGCGTTCCGCCCTCTGTGTTTCGCACTTTCTTTTCGAGGCGAGGTGATCATGCTCGGACCACGGAAGAAGATCGGCGAGATCCTGCAGGAGTGGGGGAAGATCACCGACAAGCAGTTCCGCGACGCCATGGAGCGGCAATCCAAGAGCGGGCGGCGACTCGGCGAAGTCCTCGTGGCCTCGGGCGCCTGCAGCCAGGCCGACATCTCGAAGGCCCTGGCCCTCCAGTTCGACATGGAGTACGTGGACCTCGACATCGGCACCATCAATCCGACGGTGATGGAGATGATGCCCGAGACGATGATGAAGGAGTACCAGATCGTCCCGTTGGACTACGCCGACGGGCGCCTCAAGGTGGCCATCACCGACCCGCTGGACCTCGAATCGGTCGATGCCATCCGCTTCCGCCTGAACATGGACGTCGACTGCGTGCTGGCCTCCCGGGAGCAGGTGGAGGCGATCATCTCGGGCTACACCGAGCAGACGGAATCCGAGAGCGTGGACTCGATGCTCCAGGAGTTCACCGCCACGGACATCCAGTTTGAAGACCGCGGCGAGGAGGGGTCGGAGGTTCATGCCGAGGCGGCCCCGATCATCCGGCTCGTGCAGTTGATGATTACCGAGGCCGTCCGCATGAGGGCGAGCGATATTCACATCGAGGCCCTGTCGACGCGGCTGCGGGTGCGGTACCGCATCGACGGCGTGTGCGTCGAGCGCGACCCCCCGCCGAAACGGCTCCAGGGGTCGATTACGACCCGCATCAAACTCATGGCGGGCATGCAGATTGAGGAGAAGCGGCTGCCGCAGGACGGCCGTATCCGCATGAAGCTCGATGGCGAGGATCTGGACTTCCGCGTCTCGACCCTCCCCTCCTATCACGGCGAGAGCATCGTGATGCGTATTCTGAGGCGGGAGAGCATCAACCTGGGGCTGGACTCGCTGGGGTTCCTGCCCGATGACTTCGAGGTGTTCGAGAAACTCATCGCCCGCCCCAACGGCATCTTCCTGGTGACCGGGCCGACGGGGTCGGGCAAGACCACGACGCTGTACGCGGCCCTCAACAAGCTGAATACGCCGGACCGCAAGATCATCACGGCCGAGGACCCGGTGGAGTACCACATCTCGGGAATCAACCAGTGCCAGGTGAACGAGCAGATCGAGCTGACGTTCCAGCGGATCCTGAGGGCGATGCTTCGCCAGGCGCCCAATATCATCCTGGTCGGCGAAATCCGCGATATTGAGACGGCAGAGATGGCGATTCAGGCCGCCCTGACGGGACACTTGGTATTCAGTACACTTCATACCAATGATGCGCCCTCTGCGATCACCCGTCTGATCGATATGGGCGTGAAGCCGTTCCTGGTTGCCAGCTCCGTCCAGGCGATCATGGCCCAGCGGCTGGTCCGCGTCCTGTGTCCGGAATGCAAGCAACCCGATCCGGAGATCGACCTGGTGACGCTTCGGGGGATGGGGGTGACGGAGGAGCAACTGAGCCAGGCGACGTTCTTCAAGCCGATGGGGTGCCCGAAGTGCCATAACGTGGGTTATCGCGGGCGATTGGGCATGTTCGAGGTCATGGTGATGAACTCGGAGATCCGCGAGATGGCTTTCAAGCACCGTCCCCTGGCGGAGATCCGCCAGGCGGCCCGTGCCATGGGGATGCGGCCCTTGATGGAAGACGGCCTGATCAAGGTCCAGAGGGGGATCACCACGTTGGACGAGGTCCTGGCGCGGGCCGCCAGGGAGCCGATTTCGGTTTGATGGGCTCCAAACCCACGGATTGGCGGCCTTCCGGGTTGTCGTCGACCCTGCGGCATCTCTACAATGGAACCGGCAAACCGGCGATTTGCCCAGAGGCGGCACGATGGTACAGATTGACAAACTCCTTCAGTTTGTCGTGGCGAAGAACTGCTCCGACCTGCATCTGCACGTCGGGCGCCCGCCCATCGTTCGCCTGCACGGCCGCCTCAAGATCCTGGAGACCGAGACGCTCGTGCCGGAGGACACGGCCGCCATCATGCGCGGCATCACCCCCGAGCGCCAGCAGCAGGAACTGGAGCAGGTCGGCTCGTGCGACTTCGGGTTCAGCTTCCAGGACAAGGCGCGCTTCCGCGTGGCGGTCTTCAAGCAGCGCGGCAACGTGGGGCTGACGTTGCGCCTGATCCCCACGCGCCTGATGAGCCTCCAGGAGATCGGCCTGCCGCCGATCGTCGAGTCGCTGCTCAGCCGCACGCGCGGGCTCTTCCTGGTCACCGGGCCGACGGGGTCGGGCAAGACGACCACCCTGGCCTCGATGGTCAACTACATCAACGAGAACTTCGACCGGCACATCATTACCGTGGAAGAGCCGATCGAGTATTACCACATGCACAAGAAGTCCATCATCAACCAGCGCGAGCTCGGGACGGACGTCATCAGCTTCGAGGAGGCGGTGCGGCGGGCCCTCCGCGCCGACCCGGACGTCATCCTGGTCGGCGAGATGCGCGACCTGCACACGATGGAGGCGGCCATCCGGGCCGCCGAGACGGGCCACCTCGTTTTCTCCACGCTCCACACCACGGGCGCCGCCGGGACGGTCAACCGCATTGTCGACGCGTTCCCGCCGGAACAGAAGGACATGATCCGGGTGCAGTTGGCGAGCTCGCTGATGGCCGTCATCTCGCAGACGCTCGTGCCCCGCATCGACATGCCGGGACGAATCGCGGCCTACGAATTCATGATGATCCTGCCGGCCGCCCAGAACCTGATCCGCAAGAATGAGCCCTACCGCCTGGAGTCGTTCATCCAGACCGGGCGGAAGTGGGGGATGCAGCTCCTCGACGATGCGCTGTGGGACCTCTACGCGAAGGGCATCATCGAGGTCAAGGAGATGCTGGAGCGGGCGCAGCGCCGCGAGGAGCTGGAACAGAAACTCATGGGCACGAGCGAGGGACGCGAGGCCCTCAAGCGCGTGGGCGGGCCGCTCGACGAGGCCGACCTCAACAAGTTCCAGAAGATGGCGTCCCGGTGATTCGGCGGGCCGGGGCAGGGGCATCTATTGGCGTGACGCCCGGCCGTCGGGCCGCCTCAGCAAGCTCCGGGGCGACGCCCCGGCTTACGCGATGGCGAGAATGCGAGCGGGCGGGATGGCAAGAGTCGGAGATAACCCTAAGTGAGCCGAGCACCCGGAAAAGATGAGATGCCGCAGGCGCCGAAGCCGCGGCCCAATGGGCGGCCAGCCGAGCCCCGGGCGGGAGCACGGGGAGGAGAGCCGCTTCGGACCTCTCCCGCCGCGTCCGCCTCCGGCGCCAAGCCCATGGCGGACAAGCCCGCGGTGGGCGCGAAGCCCACGCTGTCAGGCCCGAAGCCGCCCGCGGCAGGGGCCAAGCCGCCCATGCCAGGGGCCAAGCCGCCCATGCCAGGGGCCAAGCCGCCCGCGGCGGGCACCGGCGCCTCATCGGCCGGGGCGAAACCTTCGGCCGCCGCGGCGCCCAAGCGCCGCGAGGGCCGCAATGTCTACGTCCAGAAGCCGCTGGGCCAGATCCTCGTCGAGTTCGGCAAAGTAAAGCCGGAGCAGTTGGAGGAAGCCCTGACGCTCAAGAAGCAGCGGGGCGGGGCCATCGGGGCCGTCCTGGTGGACCTCGGCTACTGCGAGCAGGCCGACATCTCCATGGCGCTGGCCGTGCAGGCCGGCATGGAGCGGGTGGGGCTCGACGAGCTCGAGATTCCGCCCGAGGTCATCGAGAAGATGGACTCGATGACGGCCCGCAGCTACAACGTCGTCCCGATCGAGTTCGACGCCGGCAAGCTGCGGGTCGCGATGGCCGACCCCACCAACTTCCGGGCCCTCGACGAGCTCCACATGCTCCTGGCGTTCGAGATCGAGGCCGCCTTGGCCGACCCGGCGGCCCTCGTCCGCGCCCTCGACAAGTACTACGCCCACGCCGAGTCCGTCGAGGCGGTCATCAACGAACTGGACTCGACCGCCGAGTGGATCGCCGAGCACGAAGAGACGATCGACCTGGAAGACATCCGGGCGATGAGCGAGAGCCAGCCCGTCAAGAAGCTGCTGAACCTCGTCTTGCTCCAGGCCATCCGCGACAAGGCCTCCGACATCCACTTCGAGCCGTTTGAAGACGACTTCAAGATGCGGTACCGCATCGACGGCGTGCTGTACGAGATGGTGCCGCCGCCGCGGCACATCGCGCTGGCCGTGGCGAGCCGCATCAAGGTCATGGCCAACCTCGACATCGCCGAGCGCCGCGTGCCGCAGGACGGCCGCATCGAGCTGACGGTGGGCGGCAAGCCGGTGGACCTGCGCATCTCGGTCCTGCCGACCATGTTCGGCGAGAGCGTGGTCATGCGCGTGCTGGACCGCACGCAGGTCGAGCTCGACATTACGAAGGTCGGCCTTCGCGACGACGAACAGAAGAACGTCGACGAGCTGATCCACCTCGCCAACGGCATTGTCATCGTCACCGGGCCGACGGGTTGCGGCAAGACCACGACGCTGTACTCGGCCCTCTCGGCCATCAACACCGTCGATGTCAAGATCATTACCACCGAGGACCCGGTGGAGTACGACGTCGAGGGCCTCGTGCAGGTCCAGATCAACCCGGACATCGGCGTGACGTTCGCCCGTTGCCTGAGGCACATCCTGCGGCAGGACCCGGACATCATCCTGGTGGGCGAGATCCGCGACCTGGAGACGGCCCAGATTGCCATCCACGCGTCGCTGACGGGGCACCTGGTGTTCTCGACCCTTCACACGAACGACGCGCCGACGGCCATCACGCGCCTCCTGGACCTCGGGCTGGAGCCGTACCTGGTGACGGCGACGCTCGAGGCGGTGGTGGCCCAGCGCCTGGTGCGCCGCATCTGCATGAACTGCCGGGCCGAGTTCGAGCCGACCGAGGAAATGCTGTGGGAGCTCCAGCTCACGCCCGAGGAAGTGCGCGGCCGCACCTTCTTCTTCGGACGCGGCTGCGAACTGTGCAACAATACGGGCTACAAGGGCCGGACGGGCCTGTTCGAGATCATGCGCATCGACGACACGCTGCGCGACCTGATCATCCGCGGGGCGTCGACGAACGTGATCCGCGACGAGGCGAGGAAACGCGGCATGAGGGCGCTGCGCGACGCCGGCCTCATGGGCATCTACGATGGCATTACGACGATCGAGGAGGTTATCCGGGCCACCGTGACGGAGAGTTAGGCCGCCCGGCCTGAGAAGGAGGTTTGCCGATGCCGGTATTCCAGTACGAAGCCATGGACGCGAAGGGACAGGAGGTCCGGGCCGAGATCGAGGCCGCCAGCCAGGAGGAGGCCATTACCAGGATCCGGGCTCTCGGCCACTTCCCCACGCAGGTCCGATCCAAGGGGAGGCGTGCCGCGGCCGCGGCCGCCGGCCCGAAGAAGAAGGGCAAGGCGTTCGCGATCGGCCGGGTCGGCAGCAAGCAACTGACGCAGTTCACGCGCCAGATGTCCACCCTCCAGGACGCCGGCCTGCCGATCCTGCGGAGCCTCCGCATCCTCGAGGACCAGACGAAGCCCGGCGTCCTCAAGAACGCGCTCCAGGACATCGTTGAGGACGTCGAGGCCGGCTCCACCCTGTCGGAGGCGATGGAGAAGCACCCCAAGGCCTTCGACCGCCTCTACGTGCACACGGTCCGGGCCGGCGAGGCCGGCGGCGTGCTCGACCAGATTCTGCGCAAGCTCGCCGAGTTCATGGAAAAATCCATGGCCCTGAAGCGCCGCATCGTCGGCGCCATGGTCTACCCGGTCATGGTCATCAGCGTGGCGGTCATCATCCTGATCGCGATCATGTTCTTCATCGTCCCGAAGTTCAAGGAGATCTTCGAGAAGTTCGACATTCCCGAAGGCCTGCCGGTGCCCACGAAGATCCTGATCGATGTTTCCGAGACCGTGGGCCGCTTCTGGTACCTGCTGCCGACGATTCCGTTCGGCATCTACCTCATCTACCGGTTCATGAAGGCGAGCAAGGGCGGGCGGTACGCCCTCGATTGGGTCATGATGCAACTGCCGATCATGGGCAGCATCGTGAACCGCCAGGCCATCGCCCGGTTCGCCCGGACGCTCGGCGTGCTGATCGCGTCGGGCGTGCCGATCCTCGAGGCCCTCAACATCACCCGCGAGACGGTCGGCAACGAGGTGGTCTCGCGGGCCCTCGGCCAGGTCCACGACTCGATCCGCGAGGGTGAAAGCATCGCGGGCCCGCTGCGCGCCAGCGGCGTGGTGGACCCCATCGTGGTCAACATGGTCGACGTCGGCGAGGAAACCGGCGAGCTCGACAAGATGCTCATCAAGGTGGCCGATACTTACGACGAGGAAGTCGACCACCTGGTCGGCAGCCTCGTCAGCGCCCTGGAACCCGTGATGATCATCTTCCTGGGCGGCACGATCGGCTTCATCGTGATCGCGCTGTTCCTTCCGCTCGTGAAACTGATCCAGTCCGTCGGCTCGAAGCGCTGAGCGCCGGCGGCGCGAGGAGGGCGATATGCCCAGACCCAGACAGTCACGCGGCTTCACGCTGATCGAGCTGCTGGTGGTCATCGCGATCATCGGCCTCCTGATGACGCTGCTGGTGCCGGCCGTCACGAAGGCCACTGAGATGGTCCGGGCCATCCAGACCCGCGGCATCCTCAAGGATCTCTCGATCGGCCTGGAGGACTTTAAGAGGGACTTCGGCGATTATCCGCCCAGCCGGCCCAACATGTACTTCGGCAACACGAAGCCTGATGATTATTGTTATAAGATCGTCGGCACCCAGGCGGGCAGGCCGGAGAAGGTGGCCCCCGGCGATATGGGCACGGGGGCCGCCAATCTGATCTACTACCTCTACGGTCCCGACCGGGTGGGGTGGGGCACGGTCGGCGGCGGCGCCATGCCTTTCGGCGGCCCCCCCCAGCGGGCCTACGGGCCGTACTATCAGTGCGCCGAGGACGGCGTGCGGCTGGAGAAGCTCAACACCAGTTTCACCGTCCGGGGGCAGAGCCTCACGTACGCGGCCACCGGCTTCCTGGACGCCTACAAACCGCCCGGCGTCATCCTCTATCTGAAGAGCTACAAGAGGGAGATGGTAGATTCGCAGAACCACCCCTACACCATTCAAGGCTACGACCCGACCGACAACGACCGGCCGGATACCAAGTTGGGGAAGTCCGACACCGACTACACCAAGTACAACTACGGGGAGCCGCAATCCGGCAAGAAACAGCAGTACCTGTTCGACCTGGCGATCGGCGTCTGGGGCAAGGTCACCAACAGCACGCAACGCACCGAGCTCAAGAGGTACCCGCGCCCGGACTACGTCCTGATCTCGCCGGGCCCCGACGGCCGGTATGGCTATGTCAACCAAACCACGCTCGAACCCTGGGACCCGAACACCGGCGATGAGCAGCACGACGGCCTGGCCCAGTACGATGACGTCGGCAATTGGGAGAAATAGGGGGCTGGGTAAACGCACTCGTGCGCGGCGGGTCAGGAGAGCCGTATGGGTTTGGCGTTGTCATTCCGAGCGAGCGCCGCGAGCCGAGGAATCTCGCCGTGGTCGTTGCCGTTCGTCAAGGCACCCGGCGAGACCCCTCGACTCGCTTCGCTCGCTCGGGGTGACTGCACAAAGAGGTCACGCTAAACGCACACAGAGACCCGTCGCGCGGACGCCGAAGTGCTGTCGGCATACCAGCGCGGGGCTTGGGCCAGCGTGGGGAGAAAGGTGGCGGCCATGGAACGTTTCGGTAACGCCCGCAGGGGCACGGCCGGCGGGTTCACGCTCGTCGAGCTGCTTGTGGTCATGGGCATCATCGGCCTGTTGATCGGCCTGCTGATCCCGGCGATCAACTACGCCATTACGGCCGCCCGCGTCGGCGCCACCAAGAACACCATTGCCGGGCTGTCGACCGGGCTGTATGCGTTCAAGGCCGACTGGGGCGTCTTCCCGCCGAGCCGCAAGGTGGCCAGCCGTGTCGGCGGGGATAGCACCCTCGATTGGACGTACGGCTTCGAGGCCCTCCCGCGGTACCTCATCGGCCCCATGGGCAACGGATGGGGGGCGGGCGCCGGCAAAGTCAGCCCCTTCCAGGCGGTCGCGGTCGCCCAGTTCGGGCCCTACTACCTGGCGGAACGAGGCGCCGACATCACCGTTGTCCGCGACAACTTCCCCCCGCTCCCGCAAGGTATCGCGAGTGGGGCCACCCGCTCCGCCTCCGGGTGCATCCTCTATTATCGCTTCGAGCCCAACGAGCAGGCGCCGACCAGCGGCCCCGATCAGACTTACACCCGCTTCTTGGCCGGCCTGCTGGATTGGCAGGACAATTCCCCCTCGGGAACCACCCGGCCCGAACAAGGGTTCTGCAGCCAGAGCCAATTCCTGCTGTCGGTGGTTATCCCGGGGCCTCCGTCGCCGTCGCAGTTGCCGGCCCGCTGGCGAAGCGAGGATTTTGTGCTTATCTCCGCCGGCCCCGACCGGGCCTTCGGCACCGTCACGATGGGGACGGACGGCGCGCTCATGCCCGTGAGCACGGTGGACCCCAACGGCACGTGTGACGACGTCACCAGCTTCAACAGGTAGTCTCCAGAAGGAAAGGCGATGCCGATGAACACCGGCAGCCGTAGCGGCCCGAGGGTTGGCGGGTTCACGCTGGTCGAGCTCTTGACCGTGATCGCCATTATGGCCGTCCTCATCAGCCTTGTCGTCGGCGCCTTTACGGGCGTCAAGAACCGCGTGGCCCGCGAGAACACGATCCTGATGTTCCGGGCACTCGAGGGCGCCCTCAAGCGGTACTATGACGACTGGGGCGCCTACCCCTGGTTTGAAGAGGTCAAGTGCACCATTTCCGATCCCCTGAAAGGCCCCACCGATGTCGTCATCATGGACAAGGTGAACCTCACCGTTCTGCCGCTGAGCCCGTCCAAGAGCGTCCAGGCGACGGCGCTGCTCTACACGGCCCTCAACATGCGGGTGCGCAGCGGGCCCTACCTGCCGGGCTCGTCGACGCAGGCCATCGAGAAGAAGGACACCGTGGGGAACAGGCCCTATACCTTCCTGATGTACGCCGACGGGTGGGGCCGGCCGATCATGTATGCCCCTCCGCCCAAGAAGGATCAGAGGGACTTGTCCAAGCCCATGTTGCCGCGCCTGGAGTCCAAGGGGGCCGACGAGTTCGACCCGGCCGACAACCTGAAGAACTACAACTACGATGATTCGCTTGAGCAGGATTCCGAGACCCCCTATTACGGTCATTGAAGGCGCCACGGCACGCTCGAAAGACGAGGAATCCGTATGAGGAACCGAAGAGCCTTTACGCTGATTGAGATGCTGGCGGTCATCGGCATCATGCTGGTCCTGATGGTGGCGACCTTCGGCGCGTTCAACCTGTTCGCCGAGCGGATGGGACCGGGCGAGGCCCAGGCCACCCTCCAGGGCTACTTCAACGGGGCCCGCGCCTACGCCGCGGCCAACGGCGTGCAGACCCGCGTCGAGTTCAGCGTCAACACCGTAAGGAACGACGCGGGCCTGAGCGGCCCGTCCATGCAGGACGGCACCGTGGTGACGATCAAGTACTTTAGCGATACCGCCTCGGAATGGAGGGAAACTCCGGGCACCAACCGCGTGACGTTGGGCAACGGCATCTTCGTCATCAAGGGCGTCCCGCCCACCACCGGGGTGGTCGCCCCCACGAGTACGGGGGCCGACCAGGTCGCCCAATGGAGAGCCTACGAGGGGCAACTCCTGAAGAAGATCAACGACGCCGTGTCCAAGGCGATGGGCGGCACGCCGTCGACGACCTACATCCAGTTCGACCCGGCGGGATACCTCGTCGAGTTCGAGAGTTCCACCGTTCCCTCGGGGATGGCGCCCAGCGTGCCGGGCCTGACCATCGTCAAGCTGGTCGGGGGCGACTGGAGTACCGCGAAAGTATCGCAGTACCGGTTCTTCCTGATCAACGCTTACTCGGGTACGCGGCTCGTCTTTGATTAGCAGGACGGCATCGATTTCGCTGATGGGTGCGCGGCGGGTTCCAGACCTGTTTGGCGTGGGTGGCACGGTCACAGCCTGCCCGCCGCGGCGGGCGCCGTTGCGTGACCGTGCATGTTCCCCCATGTGACGGTGCACGGCCACGCAACAGCGCGTGACCGTGGCCCCCGGCAATCTCGTATCACGCTGAACACGTACGGGTCTCCGGACCCGCCGCAGGGCGCCTGGCGATCGTCGGACGGAAGGGGCACGGCATGCCGTGCCCCTGCGGTTCTTATGGAAGCCGCGCCAAGGGCGGGCCTGGCGCGTTATCGCGCAGCGCATCCCCGGGCGCGTCTGGCTTGATACCGGATTGCCGGGCAGCACGGCCGCGCAACGGCGCGTGACCCGTGCCGCCCACGCTGAACACGTTCGGGTCTCCCGACTCGCCGCGCCGGGGCTTTCGCGAAGGGCGTGTGGAGGAAGCCGTGCACGAGGTCGCGCTCGCCCAGGCCGTCTGGCGCCAGGTCCTCTCCGAGATGGAGCGGCAGGAAGGCCGGCGCCTGGTGACCGTGGACCTGGTGGCGGGCGCCTGGAGCGGCGCCGACCCGGAGTCGCTCGAGTTCGCGCTGGCCCTCCTGATCGCCGAGTCCGCCTGGCCCCAGGCCCGGGTCCGCATCCGCCGCGAGCCCCTCGCCCTCGTCTGCCGCGCGTGCGGCCGCGAGTTTGAGGCCGAGGACCTGAACCTCGTCTGCCCGGGCTGCGGCGGGCTTGACGTGGACCCGGTCCGCGGGCAACAATTGTTGCTGGAGTCCCTGGAGGTCGAGTAACGTATGGCTAAGCGCATCCGTCTGGCGAAGCGCGTTGTCGCCCAGAGCGACCGGCTGGCGAAGGACCTGTCCGACCGGTTCAACGAGGCGGGCGTCTTCGTGGCCAACCTGATGAGCTCGCCCGGCGCGGGCAAGACGACCCTCCTCGAGGAGACCGCCCGGCGCCTCAAGGGCGAGCTTCGCATGGCGGCCATCGAGGGCGACCTGGCCACCGACCGCGATGCCCGCCGCATCGAGACCGCCGGCATTCCGTGCCGCCAGATCAACACCGGCGGCGGATGCCACCTGAGCGCCCGCCAGATCCTCGACGCGATCCAAGATTTCGACCTCGCGGCGCTCGACGTCCTCTTCATCGAGAATGTCGGGAACCTGGTCTGCCCCGCCGAGTTCGATCTGGGCGAGCACCGCCGCGTCGTCGTCTCGAGCACGCCCGAGGGCGACGACAAGCCCGTCAAGTACCCGATCGCGTTCCACCATGCCGACTGCGTGGTGCTCAACAAGATGGATCTCCTGGCGGCCACGAATTTCTCGGTCGAGGCGTACCGCCGGTTCGTGCGGGGCCTGAAGCCTCGCATTCCCATCCTCGAGCTGTCGTGCCGCACGGGCGAGGGGATGGAGGCGTGGCTTGACTGGGTCCGCGACGAGCGCCGGGCCGTGGCCCGGAAGGCCGTCAAATCGGCCAGGTGAATTTGTTGGACTCCGGCCGCAAGAGGGCATAAAATATCCTGGTTTGTTCGAGAAAGGGGAACCACAGTGCAGATTTTGGCGTGGGTGCCGGGGCCGTGGGAACTTGCCATCATCGCGGTGATCGCGCTGCTGTTGTTCGGAAAGCGGCTGCCGGATCTGGGCAGGGGACTGGGCCGGAGCATTACCGAGTTCAAGAAGGGCTTGCGGGACGGCGAGGACGAAGCCGACAGGGGCACCGAGCCCGGGGCCAAGTCCGGCGGCGACGCGGGCAAACCCTGAGCGCCGCCGACGGCGCGCGGAAGGAGGCAGGTCGTGGAAATTCTGGCATGGATACCGGGGCCGTGGGAGTTGGCGATCATTGCGGTGATCGCGCTGCTGCTCTTCGGCAAGCGGCTGCCCGAGGTCGGTAAGAGCCTCGGCAAAGGTATTGTCGAGTTCAAGAGGGGCTTGAACGACATGCAGAACGAAGTCACCAAGCCCGTCGAGGAACCCAAGAACAAGCAGGACCAGCCGCCCACGCAAGGCTGAGCGTGGGGCTGGGCCGGCTGCGGGTGACGCTCTGAGCCGCCTTGGCTACGGCGAGGGCGGCTCTCTCTATGCGCCGAGAACAGTGGGGACCGTGGGCCGCGGCCGGTCTCGCTCGGCCGTGCTGGGGGCGTGCCTCCCCCGCGTAGGCCGAGGCAACGCGGTGGCATCATTCCATGTGCGGCCTTCGTCTCGTGGGTGGCACGGTCACGCGCAGTTGCGTGGCCGTGCTTGCTTCCCCATGTGACCATGCACGGCCACGCAACAGCGCGTGGCCGTGCCACCCGGCAATCTCGTGTCACGCTAAACACGTACAGGCCGCGGCCATTGGCCGTTTGCCGCGCCATGCACAAGTTTGGGCTTGACATGCCGCGCGCCTGGTGTATAGTCATAATGCGCAATTCCCACAAAGGGGGTGGACCCAATGAGACACCAAGGACGGTTGCT
>Ga0315273_10009031_pt1 | contig 12613 bp, 15 predicted proteins | sample YL17G02_0_MG_FD_205753 | JGI IMG/M metagenome (GOLD analysis project Ga0315273, IMG submission 205753) | Sediment microbial communities from Yellowstone Lake, YNP, Wyoming, USA - YL17G02_0 | ecosystem: Environmental > Aquatic > Freshwater > Lake > Sediment | place: USA: Wyoming | collected... | reverse complement strand
CAGAAGGCACACGAGGTCCCCCCGGTCGAACGGGCCTTCAATCCGATTCGCTGTGCCGTATGCCTTGGTCTCACCGCGGACAATGATGAAGGGCAGTTCGGACGCCATGGACGCGGAAGCGGCCAGTGCAACCGCTCCGAGAGCCGGTGCGGCAAGTCTGACTGTGTTCGGCTCGACCTCGAGCGACACCTCTGCCAGCCGCTCTCCGAGAGCGCGGAGAAGGTCGGGGCGTGTCTCGAACCGGTATTTGTCCAGGTACCAGGTCGAACGTTTGCCCGACCGGAGCAGGAAGTCCCCCTCGAGGAGTGCGTGCTCCACGAGGAGGCGCCCGAGCTCGTCGGTCACGTGATTGTCGCCTCGGCGGCGATCTGCAGCAGACGGTCGAGCTCGGGCGAGCCCTCCTCGAGCGTCACCGACGAACCATCGGCGTAGCCGATCGTGGCGCTGCACTGCCCGGTCTCGCGCCGTCGGTCGAAAAACCACCATGCGAGCCCACCGATGAGGGCGAGCGAGAAGAGCCTACGCATCGGCATCGGCTTTCTTCCTCTTGCGGGAGGGCCTGCGAACAGGCTCCTCGTCGAGTCGCCGCAATGCGGTCCGGAGGTCGTAGACGACGAGGCCGGCGGTGGGCTCGGGAACGGTCGTTGCGACGGCAGTCCTGCCGCCTTCCGTCACGACGAACACGCTGGTGCTGCCGAGGGCGACCTCGACCCGCGACACGTCGCCGGAGGAGCGAACACCAGCCGCCGCTGCGACGAGGTCGGCGGCGATCCGCGCCAGCCGCTCACCGCGCTCCGGCGTGCCGGAGCTCGCGAGCACGAACCCCGATTCGCCCAGGATCGCGACGTCCTCGATCTGGGACGAGAGGTCGAGCAGCTCGGCGAGTGCCTCGTTCGGCTCCATCGCCGAACAGAATAGTCCTTTCTGCAAGATCTCGAATCCGCCGTAGGAGCGACGCGGAGCCTCGCGTCAGCGAGGCGGAGCGTCGACCGCGGATCCCTCGACCGCGGGGATCCCTGAAGAGCCTGGCCCGCCTACCCAGGCTGACGGACGAGTCACCGGCTCGTAGTGGCCATGCGAAGCGTCGTCGTGCGACGCAGAGCGTCGCCCTGCGATGCGAAGCGCCGCCTGTCCCTCGCGCAGTTCAAGTCGTACGATCGAGCAGGGCGGCCAGCGCACCCGCAGCGCGGGCCCGGTGCGAGTTGGCCGTCTTCCAGGCATCACCGAGCTCGGCGACTGTCTGCTGCTCCCCCTCTGGCACGAAGACAGGGTCGTAGCCGAACCCTGCCTGGCCGCGACGGACGGTCGCGATCGTCCCTTCGAGCGTGCCCTCGACGGCGACGTCATCGCCCTGCGGCCCGATTGCCACGATGGCACAGACATACCGCGCGCGCCGATCGGGAACCACCGCGAGGTCGTCGAGCAGCCGCGCGACGCCATCGTCGGCCCAGCGGGCAGACTCGAGCCCGGGCCGACCTCCGAGGCCCGCTGCCTCGATGCCGGAGTCCTCCCCGATCACCCATGCATCGGCGGGAGCACTCGACCGACCGTGTGTCGCCTTCCTGCGGGCATTCTCGGCGTAGGTCAGCCCTGTCTCCGGTGGGAATGCCGGGTTGTCGATCAGCTCGATGTCCCACCCGGGCAGCGCGCGACGCAACTCTGCGAGCTTGTGTGGATTGCCGGAGGCGAGACGCGCCCTCACGCGCGCGTTGCGTCGGCGGCCGCCCGCTGAGCCATTGCAAGCTCTTCGATGCCGCCTGCCGCAAGGTCGAGCAGCTCGTCGAGCTCGTCGCGCGTGAACGGATCGCGCTCCGCCGTCGCCTGCACCTCGACGAGCCGGCCGTCGGCCGTCATCACGACATTCATGTCGGTGTCGGCCTGCGAGTCTTCGGGGTAGTCCAGATCGAGTACCGCCACGCCGTCGACGACGCCGACCGAGACCGCTGCCACCGAGTATGGGAGCGCCTTCGAGAGGCCCATCTTGTCGAGCGCCCGGTAGGCGGCCACGTACGCACCGGTGATCGCCGCGCACCGCGTGCCGCCGTCGGCCTGCAGCACGTCGCAGTCGAGCCAGAGGGTCCGTTCGCCGAGCGCTTCGAAGTCGCAGACGGCGCGCAGGGCGCGACCGATCAACCGCTGGATCTCGACCGTCCGCCCGTCCGGCCGGCCACGGGTCACCCCACGCTGGGTGCGATCGCCCGTCGAGGCGGGGAGCATCGAGTACTCGGCCGTCATCCAGCCGCGCCCCTTGCCGCGCAACCAGCGTGGAATGTCTTCCTCGACGGTGGCGGTACAGAGCACGCGGGTCTTGCCCTGCGACCAGAGCACAGAGCCGTGCGGCTGCTCGAGGAAGTCGGGCAGGACATCGAGTACGCGAAGCTCGTCGGGGCGGCGGCCGTCATGCCTCACGCGGCCATACTCCTCTCCAACTCGGCGACGGTCACATGCTCCACGTCCGCGATCGGGAGCTGCAGGAAGCGACTGCCCATCGCCCGGAACGCCGCGGGGTCGCCGGTCGTCAGGAACCGGTAGGTGCCTTCACGGGCCGTATCGTTCTCAATCGCCTTGCGGACAAGGGTCTCGGAAACCTCTCGCGCCGTCTCGTCGGCAGAGAAGACAAGAGTGACGTCACGACCGAACACACGCTGCAGGATCGGCCGGATCAGGGGGTAGTGGGTGCAGCCGAGGACGACGGTGTCGACCTCCGCGTGCTTCAGCGGAGAGGCGGCCTCGCGCACCGCCGCGACGGTCGCCTCGCCGAACGGGTCCGCCCCCTCGATCAACTGCACGAGCTTCGGGCACGCGACCGGTACCACCGTGACGCCGGCATCGAGCGTGTGGATCAACGCCTCGTAGCGGCCGCTCGCCACGGTCGCCTCGGTCGCGAGCAGGCCGACGCGACGATTGCGTGTCGCGCGCACCGCAGCGTGCGCCTCGGGCTGGATCACCCCGAGCACCGGAACCGTCAGCGCGAGCTGCAGGTCCGGGAGCGCGGCGGCGGTGGCCGAGTTGCACGCGGCCACGACGAGCTTGACGCCCTGGCCCTCGAGGTAGCGGGCGATCTCACCTGCGAAGCGACGAATCTCGTCGAGCGGCCGCGGCCCGTACGGCAGACGCGCACCGTCGCCGAGATAGACGAAGTCCTCGTGCGGCATCGTCACGAGGCACTCGTGGAGAACGGTGAGGCCACCGGCACCGGAGTCGAACACACCGATCGGGCGGTCATCCACGCGCGGCAGTGTAGTTACTTTCCCCGGAACGACGTTCCCGGCGAGGACGGAACGACTCGGCGGGGAAAGTACCCTGATTTCAGGCTGCGCCTTTGGTTGTTTGCGAGTTCCCGTCGAATGCAAGTGCCTTACGAGAACAGCGATTACGGACCGGCGGGTCACCGGGAGGCTACCCTTTGCCTAGTGATGAAGTCCTGGATAGCTGTGAGTGCTGCCGTGGTGACCTTCTTCGCCCTCTCCGGCCCCGCGTTCGCGTTCACGAAGCAGGATCACACCGTGACGTCGTTCGACGGCACCCCCCTCGCGACGACCTTGTTCGTGCCCGACGGCGCCGCTCCCGTAGGAGGCTGGCCAGCCGTCGTGCTGTTCCATGGCCTCGGCGGCGACCGCAGCGGCATGAGTGCGATCGCCCAGTCGATGGGCCTCGTCGGTGAGCACTACGTCGTGCTCACGGTCGACGCCCGTGGTCATGGCGCCTCGGGCGGCCTGATCGGGATCGATGGGCCGAACGAGGTTCGCGACGTGCAAACAGTGTTCGCCTGGCTTGCGGTCCGCCCCGACGTCGCCGACGCCAGGATCGGCGCCTGGGGCATTTCGCTCGGGGGCGGCGCCGTCTGGACGTCGCTCGCGGCCGGGGTCCCGTGGGCGGCCGTCGAGATCGCCGAGTCCTGGACGAACCTCCGTAGCGCTCTTGCACCGCAGGGTCTTGCCAAGTCGGGCGTAATCGCAGGCTTCATCGGATCGCTCCCCCCTGAACGCGTCGAGCCCTCCCTCTTCGCCGTGCGAGACGCGGCCTACGCCGGCCAACTCGGCCCGGCCTACGCGTTTGCCGTCCCGCGCACGACGATCCAGGCACTGAAGGGCCGCACCACGCCCGTCTTCCTGATGCAGGGCCGTCGCGACTTCGCGTTCGGCATGGACCAGGCGCTGCAGGCGTACACCGCGCTCGCAGGCCCCAAGCGGCTGTGGTTCGGCCTGCATGGCCACGCGCCTTCAACGTTCCCGGGGCCCGACTCGGGCGAGATGCTCGCCGAGGGCACGCAGTGGTTCGACCGCTACCTTCGCGGCGCCGTGGGAACCCTCGACGACTCACTCCCCGTCGCCGTCGCACCCGAGAACTGGAGCGGCCAACCGGCCCGCTTCGCCGCCCTGCCGAAGCCCGTCGCCAAGGTGATCCGGCTCGCGGGCTCGTCGTCGATCACCCGGTCCGGCAAGGTGCAGCGCACCTCCGGCCCGCTCGCAGGCCCGTTGGAGGTATTCGGCGCGCCTGCCGTCACCGTCAGGGCAGATGCGAACGCCGGCTGGACGCGCATCGTCGCCGTCCTCTCAGCACGAACGCCCACCGGTAGGAACATCGTCGTCGCCGGAGGCGGGATACCGACGACGCCCGGAGCGAAGAGCTACCGCATCTACCTCTCCAACCAGGCGACATTCCTTCCCAGAGGATCGAAGCTGACGGTCACGGTTGGGACATCGTCGCTTGCCCAGGATCCCGGCAACCTGCTCTACCTCGATCTGCCACTCGGCCCGGCGCCGAAGCTGACCGTCGGCGCCGTGTCGCTCTCGATCCCGACCCTGGCCAAGCCGATCTCACGATGAAGCGCCTCGCGCTTGCAGGAGCAACCCTCCTGCTTCTTGCGGCGAGCGCCGGCGCGGCTACCACGGCCGATCCAGGCGTCACCGCCAAGACGATCGTGCTCGGAGGCACGGTGCCGCTCTCTGGCGAGGCCGCCGCCTTCGGCTCGGTCGGGCCCGGCGCCAAGGCATACTTCGACTACGTCAACGCGAAGGGCGGCGTCAACGGGCGAAAGATCGACTACCGCTTTTACGACGACGGCTACGACCCGGCGAGGACAGTGCAGCTCACGCGACAACTGGTCGAGCAAGACAAGGTGTTTGCGATCTTCAACGCGATCGGGACGAACAACAATCTCGCAGTCCGTCCGTACCTCAATGCCCAGAAGGTGCCGCAGCTCTTTGCCGGCGACGGGTCGGACGCCCTGGCCCAGCCGCGCGCGTACCCCTGGACGATGGGGTTCCTGCCAAGCTACCGCGGCGAGGGAGCGGTCTACGGGCGCACCCTCGTCAAGACGCGAGCCACGGCCAGGATCGCGGTGCTGTTCGAGAACACCGACCTCGGCAAGGACATGGTCCGCGGCCTCTCCCGCGCGATCGCCGGCAAGGGACCGAGGATCGTCGCCTCCGAGAGCTACGAGTACACCGCGGCCGACGTCGCCTCCCAGATCGCGAAGCTGAAGGCGTCGGGAGCCGACACGCTGATGCTGTTCGCGACGCCGAAGTTCATGATCCAGGGGATCGTCGCCGCCCACAAGCTCGGCTGGAAACCGGCGACGGTCGTGATCGCCTCGGTCTCGATCGAACCGGGAATCATGGGGATCGCGAAGACGAACGCGCCGGAACTGACAAAGGGCGCGCTCTCGATCGCCTTCCTCAAGAACCCGAACGACCCGGTCTGGGCGAAGGATCCCGTTACGGCGCTCTACCGGCAGATCCTGAAGAAGTACTCGCCGTCGGCCAGGCCGACCGACGTCTACAACTGGTACGGGATGACAGCTGCCTGGACGATGGTGGAGACACTCAAGCAGGCCGGGCCGAAGCTGACGCGGGCCGGGCTGCTCCAGGCGGCGCAACACCTCGACCTGAAGAGCAACCCGTTCCTGCTCCCGGGAATCACGATCCGCACGAGCCAGACGAACTACTTCCCGCTCGCGAACGTTTATCTCTATCGCTACGACAACGCCCAGTGGGTGCGCGCGAGCGCGCTCCAACCCGCGCGGTAGCAGGGACGGAATTGTAAGAATGCGCAACCCGCTCGGACTCCACACGTCTCAGACCCCGAACGTCTAATCCACAGGAGGACACCACATGAAACGGAGCATCCGCCTCGCGGTGCTCGCGCTCGTCGCTACCAGCGTGCTCGCATTCGCAGGCAGCGCCTTCGCGGCGTACACGACTCCGACGCTGAAGGTGACGCAGCTCGGCCAGAAGACGACGATCTCGGTGACGCAGTCGCAGACGGACGATGCGACGGCGCGCGCCTCGATCTACGCACCCGTCGGCACGATCTCAACGCTGAGCCAGGCACCGGGCTCGACGCTTGGCACGGTCAAGGCGCAGGTCGTCGCACTTGCTCTCGGTGGCGCGCTGCTGCCGCTGACGGGCGAAATCAAGGTGGCACCCCCGGGTGCCGTAGCCGCTGCCTCGCAGACGGCCTGCATCCAGGCCGAGACCCCTGCGGCTACGTGGCTGATGGTGCTGCAGGCTGCCGGCCAGACGCTGAACGTGCCGATGTACGTGATCACGACCGTGGGCGCCGAGACGGCTTTCGGGCCGGCAAAGATCGTCGTCTGCCTGCCTCCTCCGGATGTGCCGGTGGCGAGCGGCGGTGCCACGTTCGGCGCCAAGCTGTTCCAGGCCGAGTTCAACGTCAACGGCGTCTTCAGTGCGGTCGCCGCGGGCGCGTGGGTCTCGATCTGGTCGCCGTACGTCGCGCTTGTCGGCCAGGTCAACGCGGCCGGCTCGGTCGCCTCGCCGTCGGGTATTGCTCCCGGCAGCCTGGCTGTCAAGGTCGCGAAGTCGGGTCTCGTCAAGTCGAAGGTGTCCGGCAAGGTCGCACAGGGCGGCACCGGCCTCGGTGGCGTCAAGGTCCAGATCTGGGCCGGGCTGACGAAAACCGGGCTGAAGAAGGTCGCGACCACCTCGACGAAGGCGGACGGCAGCTACTCGTTCACCTACACCAGGGCCGCGAAGTTCTTCCGCGCGAGCACGATCGTAGCCTCGAGCCCGGCTCCGGCGCTCTGCACGAAACTGCAGCCCGCTCTCCCGGTGCCGTGCGTGAACGGCAGTCTCAACGGCTTCACCGCGCTCAGCGCTATCGCCAAGCGGTAGCAAAGGCCGCGCGAACGACAATCGACGGAGGGCGCCCCGCGGGGCGCCCTCTCTCTTTCCCGACCCGGAGAGAACAGCTGCGCATCAAGGCGTGGCTCGTACTCCGCCGGAACGCAACGCGTGACTACCTCGACGTGGTTGCGCTCGCCGAACGGCTCGGAGTCGCTGCCGCCGCACGGGTCGCGGTCGAGCTGGACTCGTTTTACGAGGATCAGCGGGGGGCGGGCGGAGAGCGCATCGCGACCCAGCTCGCCAAGCAGCTTGCAGAGCCCGCACCCTACGACCGGGACGACGTCGACCTGCGGACATATCGGCGGCTCGCGAACCGATGGCAGGACTGGCATCAGGTCGAAGCCGCCTGCCGAGCACTTGCCCACAAAATGCTCGATGAGATCGCGACGGGAGGCGCGTGATGCAACATCGCCACCTCGACACCCCGGGTTCCACGACAGTCGAGGATCTGAGCCTCGCAGCACTCGACGACCTCCTCGACCGCGGCGACCTCGGCGACTGGGAGCCGCTGCTCCACGCTGTTGCGCGCGACCCCTGGGGTCCGGTGTCCGAGCGGATCCTTCGCCTCGTCGACCGGCACCCGATGCAGGGAACATCCGCACTCTGGCGGTCTTGGATCGAGACGCGCCGAGCGACGAAGGAGCCCGTCCATGTCGGCCGGGCACTCGGCGCGCTCCGGCGAGCTCGCGGCCTGACGCAGCAAGAGGTCGCAACTCGTCTCGACATGACCCAGCCCGAGGTGTCGAAGCTCGAGCGACGAGGGGACGTGCGGGTTTCGACTCTCAACGCCTACGTCGGCGCGCTCGGTGGACGTCTCGTCGTCTTCGCTCGCCTCGCGGACGGTGACACGCCGATCGTGTAGCTCTCGTGCTGCTCTCCGGCCGAGAGCCTCTATCGTCCCCCCATGCCCGCCACCGTTCGCCTCGGAACGTGCAGCTGGGCCGACGAAGGCCTACTGAAGGCGTGGTACCCGCGCGGGGTCTCGGGCGCGGCCGCGCGACTGCGTTACTACGCGGAGCGCTTCGACGTCGTCGAAGTCGACTCTCCGTACTACGCGCTCCCCGACCCGGACGTGACGCGCCGCTGGGCCGAGCGCACGCCCGATCACTTCACCTTCCACGTCAAGGCGAGCGCGGCAATGACCTTCCATGAGGACGAGCCGACCGACGCAGCGTTCGCGGCCTTCCGTGGTGCGCTCGAGCCGCTCGAGCTCTCGGGGAAATTGCGCGGCGTGCTGCTCCAGTACCACCCTCGCTTCATCAAGTCGAAAGAAGCGAAGGACGAGCTCGCGCGCGCACGTGGCCGGCTCGAACCGCTCGTACCGCTCGTCGAGTTTCGCCACCGCTCCTGGATGGAGCCGGACGAGCGCTCGGACACGCTGCGGTTCCTCGAGGAGCACGGGCTCTCATACGTCTCCGTCGATGCACCACTGACACGGGCCACGAACGTCGCGCCCCGCGTCGCTGCCGCTACCCACGCCGTCTCGGTGATCCGCTTTCACGGTCGCAACGCGCAGACGTGGAACATCCGCGGCGGCAGCGCCGCCGATCGCTTCGACTGGATGTACTCGCCCGACGAGCTGGCCGAGTGGGTCGAGCCAACACGCCGCCTCGCCGAGCGATCCGATGAGACATACGCACTCTTCAACAACAACCGAGACGACTTCGCCCCGCGGAGCGCCGTCATCTTCCGGGGGCTTCTGGACGAGGCCGGGATCGTGGCGACAGGCGGGATCGACCTGCCACCCGCGGAGATGACGCTGTTTTGAGCACGAGACCCGGGAGACAGGCTGAAGCCTGTCACCGCCGCCCGTGTCCGGCTCGAGCCCGACTCCTGGGTTCTGCCCTCCTGCCCACGCTAGGCTCGCCTCATGCGCGTTCTCTCGATCGTCCATGAGCCCACGTCGACGGGCGGCGGCGGGCTGTTCGAGGATCTCGTCGAGCAGCGCGGCGACCGGCTCGAGCGCTGCAGCATCGCCCACAACGCCACCTCGCTCGACGCACCGAAACGATACGACGCGATCATGGTTTTCGGCGGTGCGATGCATCCCGACCAGGACGCCGAGCACCCGTGGCTCGCCGAGGAGGCTGCGTTCATCCTCGAAGCAATCGATTGCGAGGTGCCGCTCCTCGGCGTCTGCCTCGGGGCGCAGCTGATCGCTCGCGCCGTGGGGGCGAACGTCGGCCCCGCCCCACGCCGTGAGGTCGGCTGGTACGAGGTTCGGCTCAACGCTGCCGGCTGCGACGATCCTCTGCTCGGCGTGCTGCCCGCCAGGATCGATGCCTTCCAGTGGCACTACTACAACTTCGAGCTCCCCCCGGGCGCGGAGCTCCTCGCGGAAAGCGACGCCGCGCCCCAGGCCTACCGGCTCAGCGAACGAACCTGGGGTGTCCAGTTCCATCCCGAGGTGACCCGGCACATGCTCGACTTCTGGTTCGTCGAGGGAGAGGCCGAGCTGCCGGATCCCGCCACCGTGCGGAGGGAAACGGACGCACTTCTCGGCACCTGGAACGAGCACGGCCGCCGGCTCTGCGGCACGTTCCTCGATCTCGCAGCGGGCGACGCTCCGCCCCGCTGACGCGGGGCTGCGCATCGCCCCTACTAGAGGAGCGGGGATTCGATCGGCAGCTCCGGGCCTGCTGCCCACTCGTGCCACGAACCGGGATAGTTGCGCGCGTTGTATCCCGCCGCTTCGAGCACCTCGACCGCCATCGCGGAGCGGCCACCCGAGTGGCAGTAGGCGATCACCTCGGAGCCCTCCGGGGCGCCGACGAACGCCCGGATTGCCGCCGCATCGGCCGCAGCAAAGAGCACCTGGAGATCGATGTGGCGCGCGCCGGGCAGGTGCCCCTGACGCGGATCACAGGGGTATCCGACCTCACCACTGAACTCGCCCGCCGTCCTCACGTCGAGAACGACGAGCCCCTCCTCGCCGAGGCGGCGCTCGAGCTCGTCGCGGCTCACGTCACTCACGATGCTGGCAGCATCAGCGGTCGATCCTGGTTGCGACATCGTCTGCGGGCGCGTCGGCCCAGCCGTGCTCTGTGCCGGAGAGACCGAGGACGCTCGCAAGTCTCGCGAGCAGCTCGTCTGCCGGCGGCAGGTCGGATGGAAGGACGGCGACGGGGGCGGCGGCGCGAACCGACGCCTGCAACGCACCGGTGTAGCGCTCGACGACGACGGGGTTGGCGTGGAGTGCCACCACCTCGCCGGGAGGAAGAGGCCCGTGGAACTCGGGTATCGACGCGTACTCGTCGACGATCCCGCCACGGTCGAACAGGATCATCCGGACGACGGCATCCTGCTCGACACCGAGCGTGATCACGACGAGCCCGGTCCGGGACGAGATCTCCTTGGCGAGACGGCGCAGCATCGCGCGATCCCGATCGCAAACGTCGTCGTAGACCGTCACGTACCCGCCACGAGGTTGGGTCACGATCGAGCCGGCGGACCGGCCCGGCAGCCGGGGCACGAGCATCTCGACCGTCTTCACGATCACGTCGACGTCGTCCGTCTGGGCGTGGATCGACCCGAACGAGGCCGTCTCCACCGTCTCGCCCAGCCGCTCGGCGAGCGCCGCCACGGGGGCCGCGAGTACGAGCACTTCATCGCGGAAGCCCCAGCGTGCATAGACGGCCCGGGCGGCAGTGTTGGACGCCATCACCTCGAGATCGACGGTGTCGACGCCGTCGGCGGCAAATCGCACCACCACAGCATGCGTGAGCGCCTCGGCCACGCCGGAGCGGCGCTCGGCAGGCCTGACGTAGAGGTCGGTGATCCGCCCGACGCGTGGGCCACGGCGGCGAGCGAGCGCCATTCCGACTGCGGCGCCGTCCTTCTCTGCCAACCAGCCGAGCCCCGACTCCACGATCGCGCGGATCTCTGCGAGTTCGGTGGCAAGATCGGCCTCCTCGTGAGCCGGAGGCGGCACCTCGGCCTCGAATGCCCGCCAGAGCTCCTCGAGCACGGCGAGGTCGTCGAGGGTGGCGCTGCGGACCATCATCCGTGCAGCCTCGCTCCCGCGAGCAGCATGTGACAGCTGATGTTGCGCCAGGAACCGAACCGTTCTCCCACTTCTCGTACCTCCGTCTCGTCGAGATCTGTGCCTGCACCGTAGAAGAACGACACCGCCTTGCGCACGCCGAGGTCGCCGGCCGGCCAGGCGTCGGGGCGGCCGAGCGCGCGGGCGAGGAACCAGTCGGCCGTCCAGCGGCCGAGGCCACGCTGCGCCGTGATCGCTTCCACGACGTCCGCGTCGGGAAGCTGCTCGAGCGCTTCGAGGTCGAGGTCACCGCGGGCGAGGCCTGTCACGTACTCGGCCTTCCGGGTCGAGAAGCCGACCTCGCGGATCTCGCTCTCGGTCGCCTGCGCAATCCGCTCGCGGGAGGGGAACGACCACGCCTCCTGGTGGCGCTCGCCGAAGCGCTCGATGAAGCGGGATCTGACCGCGAAAGCAGAGTGCAGCGAGACCTGCTGGGCGGTGATCAGGGTCACGAGCATCTCCCAGCGGTCAGCGACGAGGGGAGGCCTGTAGCCCGTGAGAGGCTCCGCGAGTGCGGCAAGAGCGGGCTCGGCGGCAGCCCGGACCCAGAAGCCTTCGAGATCGAGAGAAGCCCCGAGCAGCCAGGCCACCTTCTGCGCGATCTCGTCGTCACAGGGCTCGACGCGGACGCCACCGGGGGCGGCCTCGACGCGCACCTCGCGACCCGCGATGACGCGGTGCAGCCCGCCCTCGTGCCACAGGTTTGCGCGGTCGGCGCCGTACGAGCGAAAGCGCTCCGTCGAGGCGTGGAAGTCGTACGGTTGCGGGAGGGCGAGCAGGGCGATGCCGCCGATCGTACGCGCGGACGAAGCTAGGCCTTCTTCCGTGGCGTCACCACGACGACCGGAGACACGGCGGCGGTGCCGTCACTCCCGCGCGCAACTGCGACCACGGAGATCTTCTCGCCCCGGCGGAAGCGCCGCGGGTCGAGGAAGACGCGATACGGAGCCGACCCGTCGACGCCGAGGCGCTGCCAGATCTTCCCCCGCTCGCGTCGCACCGCGACGGCGACGCTGACGGGCACACCGCCGGGTACCGAGACCCCGACCCTGAGCAGGCTCGTGAAGTCGTCCGGCGCGACCTTCACCGAGACGGCGCCCGGGGCGCGGGACGGGTACTGGGCGTCGGCGCGGTAGAGGAGCGCTGTGAGCGGCGGCACGGTGATCGTCGCCGTTCCGTTTGCACCAGACGAGAGCGGTGGGCCGCCGCCGAGCAGCGGCGACCACGTCGTGCCGGGCGTCGCGAGGCGCACGGTCACCTTCGCCGCCTGCTTGCCGGCGTTGAACGCCGCGACGTACTCGAGCCGGGCGCTCGCGTCGAACCGGCTCATCACGAACACCGACTTGCTCGCCAGCCGCACCGCATCGCCGCCGCCGGAGAGGGCCGGGTTGGCCTCGCGCACGGCAGCCAGCGCCTGCAG
>Ga0315273_10009030_pt1 | contig 12613 bp, 9 predicted proteins | sample YL17G02_0_MG_FD_205753 | JGI IMG/M metagenome (GOLD analysis project Ga0315273, IMG submission 205753) | Sediment microbial communities from Yellowstone Lake, YNP, Wyoming, USA - YL17G02_0 | ecosystem: Environmental > Aquatic > Freshwater > Lake > Sediment | place: USA: Wyoming | collected... | reverse complement strand
CGGCAACGAACGTGCTCATTCGCGTCGAGACGAATCAGGCGATCACCGGGTACGGCTGCTCGGCGCCCGACGAGAAGATCACCGGTGAAACCCCCGCGTCCGTGCTGAAAGCCCTTGGTGACGTCGCCGAAAGCGAGCTCAAGGGAACCGATCCGTTGCGGTCCGCGCGCGTCGTCGAGCGGATGAAGGAGGTCCTCAAAGACCAGCCGGCAGCCGTGGCAGGCGTGGACATGGCGATTCACGACATACTGGGCAAAGTCGCCCGTCAACCGCTGTGGAAGATCCTCGGCGGGTACAGGTCATGCTTCAAGACGACCGTTACCATCGGGATTCTCCCCCTCGACGAAACGGTAGCCAAGGCGAAGGACTGGACATCGAAGGGATTCACGGCGCTCAAACTCAAGGGAGGCCTGGACGTCGAATCCGATATCGAGCGCGTCCAGCGGGTTCGCGAGACCGTTGGCCCCCACGTCGAGCTCCGGTTCGACGCCAACGAGGGGTATAGCTTCGAACAGACGATGCGCTTCGTCGAAGGCGCGCGGAGCGCCCGCCTCGAGCTCATCGAACAACCCACGGCGACAGGCCAGCCGGAGCTCATCGGCCGCGTCACGAAGGAAGTGCCGCTCCCCATCATGGCCGACGAGAGCCTCATGAATTTGATCGACGCCTTTCGTCTGGCCAGGCGCGACCTCGTGGACATGGTGAACGTGAAGTTGATGAAGGTCGGAGGGATCTACGAAGCCACGCTCATCAACGCCGTCGCCAGGTCGGCGGGTCTCGAAGTCATGGTCGGCTGCATGGACGAGGCTGCGCTCTCCATCGCCGCGGGGCTCCACTTCGCGCTCTCGAGACCGAACGTCGCGTACTGCGATCTGGACGGCCACATCGGACTCGAAGGCGACCCGACCGACGGAGCCGTGATCATCCGCAACGGCATCTTGTACCCCACGAACAGACCGGGTCTCGGCTTCGACCTCTCCTGATCTACGCGAACGCTTCCCCGATCTTCTCTACGAGCCAATCGACCTGATCGTCGCTGATCACCAGCGGCGGGGCGAAACGGATGGTGACCTCGTGCGTTTCCTTGGCGAGAACGCCGAGGCCCTTGAGCTTCTCGGTGTACTCTCTCGCTTTTCCCGCTCCCGGTTTGATCTCGATCGCGTTCAGAAGTCCCATTCCGCGGATTTCCTTCATCTTGTCCGAGCCCAGTCCGTGGAGTCCCTTGCGGAAACGCTCGCCCAGGACCTCGGCGCGCGTGTCGAGCTTCTCATCGATGAGCACGTCGAGAGACGCCGTCGCGACGGCGCACGCGAGCGGGTTCCCACCGAAGGTGCTCCCGTGCTCGCCGGGGCGGATGACCGACATGATCTCTTTCGACGAGAGCGCCGCGGACACCGGGTACACGCCGCCGCCCAGGGCTTTGCCCACCATGAGGATGTCGGGCTTGGTGTCCTCGCGCATCCACGCGAACATCTTTCCCGTGCGGCAGAAACCCGTCTGGATTTCGTCGAGCATGAGGAGAACGTTGTGCCGTTCGCACACCGCCTTCGCCTCACGAAGATAGCCGGAGTTGGGGACCTTCACCCCCGCCTCTCCCTGTATGGGTTCCACGAGGAACCCCACAGTGTTCGGCGTGATGGCTTTCTCCAGAGCGCCGATATCGTTGTACGGGATGATCTTGAAACCCGGCGTGGCAGGACCGAACCCGTCGCGCGAGGCGGGGTCGGTCGAAAAACCGACGATTGTGGTCGTTCGTCCGTGGAAGTTCTCCTCGCAGACGATGATCTCAGCCTTCTCATCGGGGACTTTCTTGATCTTGTATCCCCATTTTCTCGCGATCTTGATCGCCGTCTCGACCGCCTCTGCGCCCGTATTCATGGGAAGGGCCATCTCCATCTGCGTCACTTCGGTGAGCTTCTTGAGAAACGGTCCCAGCCTGTCGTTGTGAAACGCGCGGCTCGTGAGCGTCAGACGCTCGACCTGCTCCTTGAGGGCCGCGATGACCCTCGGATGCCGGTGCCCCTGGTTCACGGCGCTGTAAGCGGACAGACAGTCCATGTACTTGCGGCCCTCGGGATCCCACACCCACACACCCTCCGCCCGGCTGATCACGACGGGAATGGGGTGATAATTGTGGGCCCCGTACTCTTCCTCAAGCTGCATGTAGTACGTCGAGTTCTGCACGTCTACTTTCATAGCTCGTGTTTCCTCTCTTTGAAGACCACGTTATAGGTCTCGAGCTCGTCGAGAAGCGGGTTGTAGATCGCCGGCGTCACAGGGATATGGCACCCCGTGTCCTTGATCGTCCCGTCGAGGATGAGCTTGACCGCCATCGCCGCCGGCAGCGACACCGTCCGCGCCACGGACGTATCCTCGCCGGGGATGCCGTAATCGACGAGCGTCGACGTGAGGTACTCCGTCTTCCCTCCCGGGAACTCGGCCACGAACTCGTGGTGCATCACGATCATGTCCCTTTCATCCCCGCCGATCGCCATTTTCTCGAGCGTCAGCACGTTGAGGTAATCGAGCGGCGTGTTCTTGTCTGCAGGGAGCTTCCTGTTGCCGAAGAGCCCCAGCCATTCGAACCGCCGGATGACGGTCGCGAACGTGTCCACGCCGAGAAACCCCGCCGTCGCGTCGGGAAGATAGGCGCCTTTCGGGGCGCCGATCAAGTGCCGCGTGAGGTCGCCGTACGTCTTTCCCGAGAAGCCCGCGACCGGCTGATCGGTGAGCCAGCCGAGCGCCACGACCCGCCGCATTGTCTCGCACCATCCTGTCATGCGAAACGTCCCGCGATAGACGGTACGCGCGTGCTTGAGTCCATAGATGTCCTTGTAACTGACGGAATTCCTGTTCGGGTAGTTTTCGAACGCTCCGATCCCGGGCACATCCTGAATGCGGTAGCTCTCGAAGAGCTGTTCACTGGGAACGTCGACCTCTCGGCCGTCCTCGAGCCACTTCGCCGAGTTTCTCGACGCGAGGAGCACGCCCCGCGGGGACCACGAGAACTTGTAGCCGAACGGGTTCGTGTTCGCTTCGTGCGCGGGGAGCGCCCCGGTGGACGACTTGAAGCCCACGACCTTGCCCTTTCTCTTCTCCACGTTGTGGATCATCCGCATCGCCGACATGTGGTCGATGCCCGGGTCGAGTCCGCACTCGTTCAGGAGAATGATCCCCGCTTTTCTGGCGTCCCCGTCGAGGGCTCGCATAGCATCGCTCACGTACGACGTGGTGACGACGTGCTTTTTGTACTTGATGCCGAACTTCGCCACGCTCACGTGATACGCGTACGGCACGAGACTGACGACCACATCGGCGCCTTTGACCAGTGCCTCTACCGCCGGGAGGTCCTTCTCCACGTCGAGCGCCTTGGCCTTGCCGTTGGGGTGCCCGGCGATCATCTTCTCCGCTTTCTGCACCGTCCGTGTGGCCACGACCACTTTCATATCCGGCTGGTCGAGGAGATACCTCACCAGCGGCCTCGTAACCATACCTGCTCCTAGCACGACAACTTTTGGCATGTTCAACCTCCCTGGTCGTGTATCGCTCAAGCCTCAGCCCAGAAACTTCGCCATGTATTCGTAATCCGGGGTGAGCTTGCCCCGGTGAAGAATAACTGCTTTCTTGATGGGCTCGGGCAATGCTAAGTGCTCGAAATCCACGTCGAAATCCGCCCGGACAACCGCCGGTATGAACTCCTTGAGAACGTTGCTGAAGTACACCGACGCGTCGCGCGGAAGCTCTGAGGGCAGAATATCCACCGCCATGATGACGGGGCCGTTTCCTTCCCAACCGTCGATCGCGACGTCCGTGTAGGGGTCCCACACGAAGACCGGGCTCGCGGGGTCCGTCGCTTTGACCGTCGCTTCGACAGACCCGTCTACGTCGCAGCTGATATCGCCGATGACCTTGAGCCTCGTGTTCTTCCACCGGTTCCTCAGATAGCCTTTCGTGACAAGCTTCGGATACCGGGGCGTCCAAAAGATGCAGTTCACGAGGACCGACAAATGCGGCAGATACGTCTCGAAGATCCCATCGTACTTCTCCGGGTGGTCGTAGTAGTCCTGGAGAACGAATGGGACTCCGGACAGCTTCGCAACGACCATGTCCTCTTCCTTGAACACGGTCTTGAATATCGTGTGCTTCGCCCCCGCCGTCCCCGCGGTCACCGTCCTGAGCTCGGCGGGGCTCACCTCCGTCGTGGGAAGAATGTCGAGCATCTCCTGGGCCCCCTGTGAGACATTCCCGTAGCCCGTAATACCAACAGTCAGCGGGAGGACCTCGTTGGGGAGCCCCTCGGACTCGATCCAGCGCCCTACGACTTCGAGCGCGATCTTCGCTTCATGGATCGATGTGTATTCGACCGGGCGCTTGATCGCCTCGAAAGGACTCTTGACGTGCTCGCTTCGCAGCCGTTTTCCGAGCGCCACCAGAGACTCGATCATTCCGGCGACACCCGCGTGCCACCCGAAAAAAACGAGCCGCCGGTTCGCCGCATCGACCACGCGTTCGTAATCGATGAGATCGCATCCGAGCTCCATCATTCTCTTGAGCATCGGCATGTTGTGGGGCTGCCCCTTGATCGTGTGCGAGAAGAAAAGATACGCGCCGCCCTCGCGGAAGAACGTCGAGGGGATCTCCTTCAGCGCGAACACGACGGGGCACTGCGAGAGATCCTCCGACACGGTAGCGCCTGCGGCGATGTATTCCTTCTCGGAGAAGACACGAATGTTGGACGGCTGGACGACGATGTCGACTCCCTGTTCTTTCAGGACACGAACGTCGTCGGGAGTGATCGGAACCCGCCGTTCCGATACGCTCTTGTCCTCACGCCTGATTCCGACGCAGTGCGCCATACGTCCACTCCTCCGAGGGGGAAATGCCCGTGAACTGCGATGGGGAGAGGGGTCAATGACCGTTACGAGCGCGGGCGCTCGAAGCGAGCACCCAACTTCTTTGGATGGAAAAGATTACACCGGCGGCGGGCCTTTTGTCAAGCGGGATCGAGCGCCTCGAGACCCCATGGGATGTGTCCGGGTCGAGGCCCCCCCCAATAGGAAGGGGCTGATCCAGGGGAAACTACCCGACGGAGAGCCCGCGGGCTACTCGATGTACCCGAGGGCCTCGAGCTGGGCGCGGAGCGCTGCGTGTCCCTCCTCCGCCTCGAAGACGGCGTACCTGTTGAGCCGGATACGAACCCGGTCACCCGGGTGTCGGTCGATCGTCTGTCCGCGGGTCTTGTCCTCGATCATCCGCACGGGCAAGCCCGCGAAATCCAACTCCTGTTCGTAGCGGTCGCCGCGATAGCGTATCTCGCGTATCGTGCATTCGAGTCCCGGCGCCTCGGGGTCTTCGACCATCTCGATGTCCTCCGGCCGCACGAGAAGGACGACCTCTTTCCCATGAGGCGGAGACTCGAAACCGCGGATCGCCATCCTCTTCGGTCCGATGTACGCCGTGTCGCCTTCCACCGTGGCCTCGATCACGTTGACGTTGCCGATGAAACTCGCGACGAACTTCGTCGCGGGACGATCGTAGACCTCAGCGGGAGTGCCGGCTTGCTCCACGCGCCCGCGGTTGATCACGACAACCTCGTCCGCGATCTCGAAGGCCTCCTCCTGATCGTGCGTCACGAAGATCGTCGTTGTGTGGACTTCCTTATGGAGCGCGCGGAGCTGCGCGGCGAGATTGCGGCGCACCTTTGCATCGAGCGCTCCGAACGGCTCGTCGAGTAGAAGCACGTTGGGCCTCGGAGCGAGGGCTCTCGCAAGGGCGACGCGCTGCCGCTGGCCACCCGAAAGCTGGGACGGATACCTGTCCTCGTAACCCCGAAGCTGCACGAGATCGAGAAGCTCTCTCACACGCTTCTGGATTTCGCTGCGGGGCCATTTGCGAACCTCGAGGCCGAATGCGATGTTCTTCTCCGCGGTGGCGTGCTTGAACAGCGCATAATGCTGGAAAACGAAACCCACGCCCCGCTGGTGAACAGCACGCCCGCTGACCACACGGTCGTCCATCAGCACCTCGCCGCTGTCGGGGACCTCGAGGCCGGCGATGACTCTGAGGATCGTGCTCTTACCCGAACCGCTGGGTCCGAGAAGAGCGAGAAGATGTCCTCGTGGGACTCCGAAACTCGCGTCGTCCACGGCGAGGAAACCCTCTCTTTTTCCGTGCTCCGCGGGAAACCGTTTCGAAACGTGGCTCACGACGATGCTCATCTCAACCTGCTCTCTCTCGGCGCTGTGTGCACCCTCCCGAAACGTCGGATTGCCTTTCTCATGTCACTCCATTCACTCCATGCGCGCGGTTACTCTTCTCTTGATGATTTCCATCGTCATCAGCATGAGAAACGACGCCACAGCCAGAACCAGCGATGCGGCGAACGCGCCCGCATAGTGAAAATCCGTGAATTCCTGGTGGATGTACGACGTCGCCGTCTGCGTTTTGCCGATGACGCTGCCGCTGACGATGAGCACCGCCCCGAATTCGCCGAGCGCCCTGGACGTCGTCAGACACACCCCGTAACCCAGGCCCCAACGGATCGAGGGCACGGTGATACGCCAGAACGTCTGCCAGCCGTTGGCGCCGAGAGTCCGAGCGGCGTCCTCCTGTTCCGTACCGGTTTCCTGCAGGATCGGGACGACTTCTCTCGTCACGAATGGAAGCGTGACGAAGATGGTCGCCAGAACCATCCCGGGCACGGCGAAAATGATCCGTATGCCGCCCGCCTCGAACCACCGGCCGAGCCATCCATGGGGTCCGAAAAGAACGATGAACATGAACCCAGCCACGACGGGCGAGAGCGAAAACGGCAGGTCCAGAATCCCGTTGAAGAGGAGCTTGCCGAGGAACCTCTGGCGCGCGAGGACGAGCGCGATGATCACGCCGAAAAACGTGTTCAAGACGACCGCAGCTACCGTGATGCCGAGGGTCAGCCAAAACGCATGCAGTGCGATCGGCGAGCCGAGCGAGCGGATCGATTCGCCGAATCCGGTTTCGATGACTCCCCGGACCATGGCCCCCAGAGGAAGGAGAACGAGCACCGAGAACCACACGACGACCGCGCCGATCATCAGCTTCTCGGGACCGATTGTACGCCGCACAGGCGAAACGAGCCCTTTCTCGCCGGACTTCGCGGCCGCGCGCTCTTCGTTCGGCACTTGCTTCTCACGCATCGCGGCTCCTCCCGATCCTTTGGAGGAGGTTCAGCAGAATGAGCACGAGCAGCGAGCCCGCCAGGAGGACGACGGACACACCCAGGGCGCCCTGAGGGTTGTCGCTCTCGATCTCGCCGTAGATGAAGACCGACGCCACCTGCGTGCGCATCGGTATGTTGCCCGCGACGATCACCACCGATCCGAACTCGCCGATGGCCCGGCTGAACGACAGAGCGGCCCCGGTGAGCACCGCGGGCAAAATCGATGGAACGATCACCTTTCGGAAAACGACCCATCGGTTGGCCCCGAGGGTGGCCGCCGCTTCTTCCATTTCTTTGTCGAGTCCCATGAGGACCGGTTGAACGGATCGAACGACGAATGGCAGCGAGACGAAGAGTAGCGCGAGCACGATGCCCGGTTTCGCGTAGATGACTTCGACGCCCCTCGACGTCAGGAACCGCCCCACGGAGCTCTGGGGACCGTAGAGAATGACGAGCATGAGTCCGGTGACCACCGTGGGGACCGCGAACGGGAGGTCGATGAGCATGTTCACGAGCGACTGCCCGGGAAATCTGTACCGTACGAGCACCCACGCGGTCAGTGTCCCCATCACCACGTTGACGACGACCATCGCCAGGGCCATCAGCACGGTGAGCTCGAGCGAATACAGTGCGTCGGGCCGCCGCACACTCTCCCAGAGAGTCCCGAGCCCGTCGCCAAAAGCGCGGACGCTCAAGGCGAGGATCGGAAGTGCGACCATCAGCCCCACATAACCGAGAGCGATGCCGCGGAGGACGTACGGACTCCGCAGGCCGCCGTAGCGGGTGGCCGACCCACGTGCGTCGTTGTTTTTCGCTCCGCGCCCCGTCATCGCCTAATGCTCCCGCGCCAGCTCGAGTGTGATTTGACTCCAGATGCCTTCCGGACCGTAGAGCCCCTTACGCACTCTCGCCCATCCGCCGAGATACTCGATATCGAAGAGGAGCGGCGGAGCGGGATACGTGCTCTCGAACTCGGCGGCCACCTGCGGGCTCACCGGGCGAAAGCCATAACGGGCAAACGCCCGCTGTGCCTCGTCGGTATGCAGAAAGGCGACGAACGCCTCGGCGAGCTCACGCACGCCGTGCTTGTCCACGTTCTTGTCCACGACGGCCGCTGGGTTCTCAATGAGCATGGTGGCTTCGGGAACTACAAAGGGAATCTCGCGCCCCTGGAGCTTGCGAAGCAGAAGCTCGTTCTCATACGTCACGAGCGCGTCCCCGATCCCCCGTTCGAATGTTGTCACGGATTCGCGCCCTGATTTGTCCATCACCTTCACGCGCTTCTGAACTCGTTTGAGAAGATCCCGCGCCTGGACGGAGTCCGCGTGTCCCCCCGCGGCCTCCGATGTTTTGAGACCAGCGCCGTAGACGGCATTGACGCACCACATCGCACCCCCCGACGTCTTCGGGTTGGGGTAGATCACCTCGACATCGTCGCGGGTCAGATCCTCCCAGCTTTTTATATTCTTCGGATTGCCCGTCCGATAACCGATCGCGACCACCGATCGCGTGATGATCCCGCGGCGCGGGTTGGCCTTCCAGTCGTGCGTGATCAAACCCGCTTCAGTAACCTTGTCAACGTCTCCCTCGAGCGAGAGCGCGACAACATCCGCTTCGAAACCGCCAACGACCGCGCGGGCCTGAGCGCCGGAGGCTTCGTACGACTGCTCTACAACGAGCTGCCTGCCCGTCTTCTTCTGCCACTCCTTCTGAAACGCCGGGATGATTTCTTTCTCGTACGCTTCCTTCGGCACCGTGTACGCGGCGAGAACCAGACGGTCAACTTTCACCGCGTTCTGTTCTTTCTTTTCACCCCCGCAGGACGACAGTCCAACGATGACCCCGATGACAATCGCCCCAGCGGCAAGAAAGCCGCTCAAGAAAGTGGATGGATGAAACCGGCCTCGAAACATGACAATCCTCCTCTCAGTGAACTACGCCCGCCCAACGGCGGCCCCTACACTCTATTAAGAGCCCAAAAACACTCTGATTGTAGCCTCAAAAGGGTGCTGTGTCAACCGGTACCTCTGGGGGCCCGTCAAGTCATGTCAGTTTGTTTTGGGAGGGCGCGGATGGAAAACGCGTTCTCTGACACAGAGTTGGAAAGCCGTTCTCCCGGAGGCCCCCGCCACCGCACCAGCCCCTTAAGCGGCGGCGCCGGCGTCGAACACAGTCTTACCGTCGACGATGGTCCTAACTACTTTCACCGTATCGAGATCCTCGGAGAGCGGGTTCCGGTCCAGCACGACAAAGTCCGCGAGGCGCCCGGGCTCCAAAACCCCCGCGTTTCGCTCGTGCACGGGGAGGCTGTGCGGCCGGCTCGTGTAGCATGCGATGGCCTGGGCGGGCGTGAGGGCTTCGTCGGGAACCGGGTGCTCGGTGGCTCCCCGGAGTCCGTAGAGGGGGCCCGCCGGCATACCGTCGGAGCCGAACACGCACGTCAGACCCGCGTCGAGAAGCGAGCGATAGGGGTTGCAGAAACGATTCCGTTCCTTCCCGAGGCGGCGCTCGTTGAGGCCTCCCGCTCCTCCCCATTGGCGGACGAAGTTCGGCTGGAGTGAGAGAAACACGGGAGCATATCGCAAACTCTCGATCTGGGTCGGTCCGGCCACCTCGCAGTGCTCCATGCGGAAAAGGTGGGCCCCGCTGGGAAAGTCCCTCAGGACTGCGACCGCTTCGTCGATCGCGCGGTCGCCGATGGCGTGAATGGCGAGCATGTAGCCGCTCTCGAAACACTCATCGGCGAGGGCGCGTATCACTTCCCTGCGCATGAGCAGAGTGCCCCACCCCGAGCCGTCGTTGTAGTCTGCGTTGAGCGCCGCCGTGCGCCCGCCGAGCGAGCCGTCGAGAAAGCACTTGATCCCGACGACACGAAAATCAGCCGCGGACGACTCTTCACACTTCCGCCTGTAGTAATCGATGTGCCGCGGGTTGGCATGGACCAGCGCGTCGATCCGAAGCGGCGCACCGGCTTCCGAAACCCCGCGGACGTATGTCTCGAAATTGTTGGGCTCCACGATATCGTGAATCGTCGTGATGCCGAGGCGATGGAGATCTTCGATCGCGATCTTGAAGCCCGCCACGACGTCATCGGGGTTGGGATCCCACAGCCGCCCCGCTTCCCAAAGAACCTGTTCCCGTATCACCCCGGATTCTTCATCCACGAACTCCGGCCATTTTCGCAGCTGCCGAAGGAGGGGTGTGTTGGCCGCGCCGACGTGACCGCAGATCCTCCGCGCGAGCACCGGCCGGCGGCCGTCGACGCCGTCGAGCATCACGCGCGTGGGGAGGGCCTCGCGCTCCCATCGGCTCTCGTCGAAATCGACACCGATGAGGAACGCAGCGTCGGGGTGGGCGGCGCCCCATCGAGAGAGGGTCTCACACGCGTCCCGCGCTGATGTCGTTTTCGACAGGTCACACCGGAGCTTGTTGAGAGCGAGGGCGGTAAGATGTATGTGCGTGTCCACGAATCCGGGCAGCACGTAGGCGCCGCCGAGATCCATGCGCTCGGCTTCGCCACTCAACTCGGCGGGGAGCGCACCGTTCTCTTCGACGACGTGCCGGATGACAGCGTCCGAGACGACGAGCGACGCTCTCTCGAAGTCTCCGCCCGACGTGAGGATCCACCCGTTTTCGAAGACCTTGTGTGTCATAGCTAAAAAGATCGAGGCTCCAGCGATAGAGCCTCGGTCCCATTCCCGGCAAGTGCTGTTCGGAAACGGCTTGAATCGAGCACTCCGTCGGCAATGCTCTCACAAGCCGTAACGGTCAATCAATATGATTTGGTTCAGGAGGAAAGTGGTGCGTTTCGACCAGTATGCCCTCTTCGTCGAACCAGTATTCCACCCCCGCGCTGTAGTACACCCAGCGCTCGGTCCGCTCTCCGGCGGCGTTGAAGCGGAGCCTGTGCGGCGTGTAACCGAGCGTGTCGTAAATCACCAATTTATCGTTGGTTAGGTTCTCGCGCAGCGAGAGCCGGCGAACGTACTTCCGTCCCCTTTCGCCGCGCCAATGCTTCGTGCCCTCGGTGTATGTCCTCGCTTTCGTGGCGAGGCGCTCTGCAGCGAAGGCCTGGACCCCGAACAGGGCGATGATTCCCAGTCCGAGAAGGATCACTCTTTTCATGGCCTTGACTCCTTGATGCGTGCCGTTTGATGCGACCAATTGAGCGGGATGACTAATTATACCATAAAATCTCCCGTGATGGCAACGAGGAGAATAGCCGACTGAGAGCGATTCGCCGCGCCGGTATGCCAAAATCTCTCGGCGGACGCTCGAGCCGCGGTCGTCTCCGCGGGCGCTCCGCCCATCCAAGCGGCGCGGTCTCGTCCCCCCGGCGGCACGGCAATTGCTGCTTTCGTGGGGAATCCCCCTAACACGATGAAGGCTTGCCAGATGCACAACCAGGCTACAGCTGTTTCCGGACAGACCATCCCTTTCTCTCTCGACGCGGTGGCCGTGCTGCTCGAACAGACGGGGATTCTCAACCGATTCCAGGCGGCGGAGGTCATCCAGCACGGGCGAAAGAAAGAGACCGCGCTCAGAAAGAACCTGGGGGCCAAAGACGGCGACAGCCCCTACGTGTCGCCCATCGAGGTCGTTGCGTCTTTCGGTTTTCCGAGCAGCAATCCTCGCCGCAAGACCCTCGACGAAGACGAGATCTGTGAGGCGTACGGCCGGCGAGCGGGGATTCCGTTCGAGCGCATTGACCCGCTCAAGCTCGACGCGCGCTCCGTGTGCACCATCGTCTCCAAGCCTTTTGCGAGGAAACACTTGCTCGTTCCGGTGCGGATCGAAGGCGACGAGCTCAGGGTCGCGATGGTTAATCCTTTCGACAAGTCCACGGCCCACTGGCTCGAAGACATCACCGGGTACAGGATCCTGCCCGCGTTGGGGCTTCGCCAGGAGATCCTCAAGACGATCAACGAGATCTTCGCCTTCGAATACAGCCTCATCAAAGCGGAGAAGCTGAAAACCCACATCCCGGATCTCGGCAACCTGGAGCAGCTCGTCGATCTGGCCCGCGGCCAGGAGATCGAGGCGTCCAATCACCATGTCGTCAACGCCGTCGATCTTCTCTTCGCGTACGCGTACGATCAGCGGGCGAGCGACATCCACATCGAACCGAAACGGACGCACGCCGTCGTGCGCGTCCGCATCGACGGCAAGCTCCATGCGACGCACTCGATCCCCAAGCCCGTGTATCCGTCGATCGTCTCACGCATCAAGATCCTCTCGAGGATGGACATCGCGGAAAAACGAAAACCACAAGACGGGCGGATCAAGACTAAGTTCAAAGACACCGAGGTCGAACTTCGTGTTTCGAGCGTCCCGATGGCGTTCGGCGAGAAGCTCGTCATACGTATTTTCGACCCGGCCCTCCTCATGCAGGACCTCACCGTGCTCGGAATCTTT
>Ga0315273_10009029_pt1 | contig 12613 bp, 10 predicted proteins | sample YL17G02_0_MG_FD_205753 | JGI IMG/M metagenome (GOLD analysis project Ga0315273, IMG submission 205753) | Sediment microbial communities from Yellowstone Lake, YNP, Wyoming, USA - YL17G02_0 | ecosystem: Environmental > Aquatic > Freshwater > Lake > Sediment | place: USA: Wyoming | collected... | reverse complement strand
TGAGGATTGCGGAATTCGGATTGCGGAATCGGAATGAGGAAATGGTATGGATCGGTGCCTGACCAGGAATCCCGATGGGAAAAGCACTCAAAGCCAGCGGAAAATTTCATTCCGCAATCCGCAATCGGCAATCCGCAATTCCAAAGCGGCGTCATGCCCTGAATCTTATACGCATCTCGTTGGTGTAAACATTGATGATCAAACTGTTTCGCCCTTACAGGGCTCTATTGAAGGCGGCACCATTTCCCAGGGCGTAAGCCCTGGGATTGAGTGCAGTTAATATAGAAGCCCTGTAGGGGCGACACAGATCGCTTGTTATGGTCAGGTCCAACGAGATGTGTGTAAGGAGCAGGTCATGCCGCCGCACTCCTAAAGGGCCTTGAAATACGTTAGCGATTTATGAACCAGCGTACTAAGTAAGACGGTAGATTTCGAAGCCCGCGCGGGCCACGAGTTCGGGAATCGCCTCCACGGTCTGGCGGTCCCACACCTTCACCTCGTCGGGCAATTCCTGCCAGGGGACAAGATAAGGGCTGGTCTTCTTCTCGGCATTGCGGTCGCCCAGCGTAAAACCGGCCAGCCTGCGCTCCGAAACATACCGATAGTGCTCCATCTCGGCCAGAATTTCGATCTCCTCGGGGGTGAGTTTCACCAGCGCCAGCTGTTTCCCCTGGGGCGGGCCGAACCCGCAGCCGATGCGCCGGAGTTTCGACGGAATGTGGTCGGCCTGCTTGCGGTTGGACTCCTTGAAGTTTTCGGGGAGCTCCTCCCAGGGAAGCATGGCCGGATCGTCGGAACGCTTGCAGTCCTTCTGGTCCTGACGATACTTCTCATGGATCGATCGGGCCATTAATTCCCGTGCCGCGCCGAAAATGACATCGCGCACGACCAGCAGGCAGAACTTCTCGGCGTCCACATGAAGCTGCATCTGCTGCGCCGGGGGAAGCGACGCCTGCTCGAAGTTCTTGTGCCCGGCGAGCATGCTCATGTCGATGAGCGCCTCCATCGATCTCACACCGTGCTTGTAGAGCGGTGCTTTGATCATCGCGCGCAGGACCCCCTCGTCGATACGAACTCGCCCGTCTGCGCTCAACAGGTTTCTGCACTTGCGCTCCAGAAGCGAGCGCAACAGCATGGCGCGGCGGATCATGAAGAGGTTGTCGCCCTCCCCGCTGGGATTGGGGCCCAGGATGTTGACATAACCGCGCAGACGGCTGACGAAGTCGTCGCCCTTTGCCGCGCGGAATGAGCGGGCGTCCCCGCCCTGCGGCCCCCCGGAGCGGAATTCCTCGAACGTGCTGCTGGTGCCGCCGGCAAAAACGAATATTGCCCTGCCGATGGGATGGAGCGCCTCGCCGTCGCGGAACTTCCCGTCCTGCATGGGCGCCAGGAAGTATTTCAGCCAGCCCAGCGCGCCTTCCAGGGGCGAATCGAATTCATCGAAAAACACCAGCGGTATCCGCCCGCCCAGAGCCTCGTCCCGCACCCGGTGGAGCGCGGCGACCAGGTCGGCCTGTGCGGTAAACTGGGAGACGTTAAATTCCACCTTGCGGATGCTGCCGGAAGCGACGCTCTCCGCGACTTCGGCGACCCCGAACGATTTGCCGGATCCGGGAGGGCCGAAGACGGCAATGGACAGCGGGCGGGAGGCGTCGATGTTGGCGACGTACTCCCGCATGAGGTTGCGGATGCTGCGGAAGCTCTCGATCTCCGCGCGGTCGACCGTTCGCAGGTTGCCGAAGCGCCCCACCGGCACGCCCTTCAGTGAAGAGGTGCCTCCATGCCTCACCACCTCATAGGCAATGTCCTCCAGACGGGCGACGGGCAAATCGCGCAGAATGCACCAGAAGCCCGGGTCCGAGGGCTCCGGCACGGTCGGGTTGGGCACGACCGCATCGGCGAGAAATTCATCCTTGCGGGCCTGGAGGTCGAAAATTCCTTTACCGATGCGCTCGAAATGCAGCGGATCGGCGGCGAAACCCGCGCGGAGCTGCCGGCGCGCGCTGCGCAGGCCGTCGCGAACGCCCTCGCCCATCGCATCCAGTCCCTCGCGCGCGATACGAGCGGTCAGCGCCGCCGCGAAGGCGGATCCCAGCCCCGACATTTCTCCCGGGCAATCGTCGCGGAAGCTGTCTTCCGCGACCGCCGGATCGTAATAGATCCTCGCTTGAGCGCTGCCGTCCACGCGGCGATAGTGAATGGCTCCATCCAGGCCGAACCGCACCACCAGATTGGTGCAGTTGGCCAGATCCATCGGCGCGGGATTGCTGGCAAGCTGCCAGACAAAGTCGGTAGAGGTCCGCTCCCAGGACAGCCTGCGGCTGATCTGCACTCCCTGGGCGCGCAGGTCTTCGGCGCTGACGATGATCACCATCCGGGCGGCGTGCCCGCCGCGCGCCGCAAGCCAGAGTTGCCCCGAGTTCAGGGGGCGGCTCATTTTATAGATAACCACGGGGCGCTTGCCCGCGGATCGCAGCGCGGCAGGCCATGCATCCGGTTCGTCCCTGAAGCCGTTGCCGGCGTCATCCAGAACGATAATAGGAGTATCGGGGTCGTCCTCCACCACGCCGCTGATCGACAGCCGGCCGTCACGGGGCCCGCAGTATCCGCGAAAGCGTTTCACGCGATAGACCAGGTTTTTGACATCCTTCTTGTCGCTGGAGTATGGAAAAGGCGCCGCCTCCAGGAAGGATTGCAGTGTGCCGCCCGGCGCGAGAGCCGGCGCGTCGTCCGCGTGGTGCGTGCGCACTTGGGCCGATGTCGCCGCCGCCACCATTTGGGCGAGCAGCAATGCCCCCCCCGGGGTGAGGTGTCAGGTACGTTCGGGGGTAAAGCCGCCAATTGGGGTGCCCGCCCGGATCTGCCGCCGCGGGTTCGCTCGGCGGGATTTGCGACGCACCCCACGAGATCGATCTGTGTCGCCCTGGCAAAGCTCCCCGCGCGGCGGGGACGGATTGCTGTTACAATGGCGCCGGAGCCATGCCTGGCGCCCCAGGCGGAAAGGAACCTATGAAGCGAATCTCGAGGCGTCAATTCGTTCACGCGGGCGCGGCCGCCGTTGCCGCCCCGTGTATCGTCCCAGCCCGGGTGTTTGGCGCGCAGGCGCCGGGCAACAGGATTGCCATCGGATTTATCGGCGTTGGCGACCACGGCAGGTCATGGAATTTAAAATACTATCTGGATCTCCCCGAAGCGCAGGTGCTGGTGGTTTGCGATGTCGACAGCGAGCGCATGCTCAAGGCCAAGGAGTTTATCGACGAAAAATACGGCAACAAAGATTGCGCCACGACCAAGGATTTCCGCGCAGTGATCGCCCGAAAGGACATCGATGCGGTCATGATATCGACACCGGACCATTGGCACACATTGATGAGCGTCATGGCGCTGCGCGCGGGCAAGGATGTGCAGTGCGAAAAGCCCACGCTCACGATCGACGAGGGCAGGCTGCTGATCGAGACTGTCAGGAAAAACGGGCGTGTTTTCCAGACCAGCACCGAAGACAGATCCGTTCCGGTGTATCACCGCATGGCCGAACTCGTGCGCAACGGGCGGATCGGCAGGCTGCAGAAAATCGAGGTGATTCTGCCCAGGCAGCCCAACAAGCCCGGCGACCCGACTCCGCAGCCCGTGCCCCCGGAACTGGACTACGAGATGTGGCTCGGCCCCGCGCCCTATGCGCCCTATACCAAGGACCGTGTTCATTTCAATTTCCGCTGGATCTGGGACTATTCGGGCGGAATCATCACCGACTGGGGCGCCCACCTGTTTGACACAGCGCAATGGGCTAACGACACCGAGCGGAGCGGACCCGTGGAAATCGAGGGCGCCGGCACTCATTGGGAAGGCGGACTCTACAACACCGTCAAAGAGTACGACGTAACCTTCCGCTACGCGAACGGGGTGGTGATGACCTGCAAGCCGGGCGACCCGAGTATCCGGTTCATCGGCTCGGACGGATGGGTCGGCAACCGCGGCTGGCGCGGCAAACTCGAGGCCAGTTCCGAGAAAATCCTCAACTCGGTGATCGGTCCGAATGAGATCCATCTCTACACGAATCCCAAGGGAGAGCACCACGACTTCCTCCTCAGCGTCAAGAGCCGTAGGGATCCCTATTTCCCGGTAGATATCGGACACCGGGTTTCGACAGTCTGCCACCTGGCGAACATCTCGATCCGGTTGGGGCGCAAGCTCAAATGGGATCCGGAGAAGGAAGCATTCGAAAATGACGCGGAAGCCAACGCCATGCGCTCGCGCCCCATGCGAAAACCGTGGATCCTGGACTAGTTCCACTTTCGATTTCGGATTTCGGATTGCGGATTGCGGATTTGAATTCGGACGAAAAGCGCAGGTCCATGCCTTACCAGGAATGGCTCTGGAATGAGCTTGCGAAAGCATTGGCAGATTTAATTCCGCAATCCGCAATTCAGATTTGGAGCGGCGCGACCCCGCGCTCCGCAATAATCGGCATTTAAACGTCCTTGCCCGGACAGACTACCGGTTCCAAAGGCGATTGAAATCCTCGATATAGCTTTGGATGACCGGCGAGCCCGAAATGAAAACCGCGTTTTCGAAGTTGTAATCCTCCGCACTCACCGACCAGTTGTAGCTGCCTGTCAGCAGGAATCCGCCGTCGATGATCATGTATTTGTTGTGCATGATCCCGGTGCCGAGGCCTGAGGCCCGCTTCAGATTGAAGCCAAGCCCCTCCAGCGTGCTGATTTCCGATCCCTGCCCGCTCGCCTGGCTCGCATCGGCGACGATGCGGATGGCGACGCCCCTGGCTTTGGCAGCCTTGAGCGCCTCACGGATCTCGTCCGCCGTGAAGCTGTATATGGCGATATCGATTGTGGAGGTCGCCTTGCCGATTTCTGCAATGATTCTGGGCCGCACACCGCCGGCGGGGGAAAAGAAGGCGCTCATTCCGCTGCCGCCGGGTGGCCCGACCGATACGGTGCTGAAGACCGCTGTGGAGTGATAACGCAAGACGGCAACAGAGAGCGTTCCCCGGGTGAGGTTGATTTCCGCTCTCCCGGAGGGAACGCCCGGGAGGAGCTGGAACAGAAAACTGGCCGTCTGATGTCCAGGGGCGAGCGAGACAGGGCTGGTTCCGACAATCTCGCCGTTGCTGCCGCGCAGCGTCAGCGTGCCTGCCGCAGTTGCCGTTCCAGGATTGGCCAGCGCCAACCCGGTGTTGAATCCGCCTTCCTCATCGGCATAGAACTCCACCCGGATAGCCGGCACAGCCGCTTGAACCGAAGCCTCGGAGAAAAGCGCGCCCTCCTTGAACAGTTGAAACACGGCATTCCCATTCAGCCCGGCCGCAGGTGAGGTCGTGACTTTGGCCCAGCCCGTCGAGGTATCTTTCCCCGCACCCGCAGTCTCGATTTTCGCGGATCCACCAGCCGGGATTGTGATCGGGAAAGAACTTGCCGCCGTGCCGCCGATGGTGACGATCAGCGGGGCGCCGGCGTTGGTGAAGAACGCCACAGTAGCGGTTGTCGCCGAACCTGTCCCGTTCGTAAGCAGCAGAACGGTCCGATAGCCGCCTCCATCGGCAATGTGCGGGAAGATAATCTGAGAATCATCGCTGTTGGGAAAGGCGGCTGTCACCGCAAAGGGTCCGAAGACCACAATCGTCAGCAAAGCAAGAAAAGTAGTTCTCATGTTTTTTTCGAATAAGGAGTGTCCACCTCGGGAAGGTTGAAATCCCTCGCTTTCAGGCGAAGAACAGAGTGGCGAAGTCGACGAGCCAAAGTGATTTATGAGGGTCCTCTTCTAACGCTCCCTCACGGTCGCGGCTCTGTGGACCGCGCGCCAAAACAGAGCCGCGCGCGTAAGCAAGCGGCGGGAAACGATCTTTTATCGCGACATTCTCGAAAGAGAGATCCGCCCCAAGTAGAGAGTTTTCTCGCGCGACGTCGGCTTGCCTCCCAGGGCAGCGGTCAGAGCCAGGTGCTTTTTCCTGCCGTCCGAATATTTCAGGATCAGCGTGAAATCGAGGATTTGATAATTTCCCGAGCCGGGTGCATCCTGCTGCGGGTCAGAGGCGGAGAACTGAGTAGCGAAAACGCCCTCATCCGAAAAACGGCCATCGGTAGTGAAGCGGAGGATGGGTCGTTTGCCCTGAGGCAGTTGCCTGAGTGCCGGATCGTCCGAATCCGAGAAGCTCGTCCAGGCTCCGTCAAGAACCAATCCGTCGACAGGCCGGCAACGATAGAAATTGGTGCCGTCCAGCTTGATGACCCCCGGGCGTTCCGCCTTGATCTCCGTAGTGGACTGTGTCCCCGCCCTGGTGATGGCGCCCGAGGCACCGTCAAAGGTGTAGGTGCCCCAACAGGCTTTCTGGCCGGGATCCGCCATGCTGGCCTCACGGCTGAAACCGAGAAGCCCCTCTCGGGGAATGTTCTCATACACCTGGCCGTCTTCATAAAAGGTGACCCAGCGCGGTTGTGGAGTGAAGCTGCCCGTCAGGGGCCTGTAGCCCATCCAGACGCCGGTCAGACCGTCGGGCGAAGCCTGGGCGGTGAGCGGGGAATCCGTGACCGCCGGCGCGGGCGGTGCGGATTCGCCGGCACCGCTGATTTTGAGGGTTCCGAGGAAGGTCTCGATGGCGGCCTCGCGGGCTGTGAGAGCCTGGAGACTTGAAGCTATGAGAACGACGTTCATCACACGATTGCCAGCAGGGAATACCATCAGATGGACATAAAACCTGTCTTTCCCCTGGGTAACGCTGGCTCCAGATTCCCGGTAAATCAGGCCGTTCCTGTTCTCGTTGAGCGAGGATAAGGGGGTTGAAGGAGCCGTGAAGGCAGACAGGACGACCGATTTCCACTCGTTGATGAAATCCTGCTCGAGCCGGCCGGAACTCGGCACACTGGCATAGACCGAGATGATGCAGAAGGAATGCGAGGAATTGTCGATTTGCGAAAATGACAGCCGCCCGTTCCCCTCCTCCGCCTTCCATCCCGGCGGGGGGACAAACGTGGCCACATCCAGATGGCTGGTCTGTCCGAACGCCATCACCCCTATCAGCAAACCGGGGAATACTGTGCCGGACCAAGCCAAAGCCAGGCGGAAGCCCCGTTTAGTTCCTCTTATGAGCATGGATGTCAGCCTTGCATTCAATTTCCGGGGCACATTTTCCCGTTTAAGAGCGCTTCGATCAATAGTTGGTTGAGTGTTATTTAAAATGGGGCTCCCGGCAGCCGCTGGCACGGAATCGCGTTGCCTTATGCCGGCGAGACCGCGTTCCAGATCTCCCATGGTGTTGGAGCCTCAATGGCAATAGGAAGATGCAATTGAATCGCAGCATTCAGCATGGGGTGTTATGCTGATTTCCTGCGCCCTCTCTGCGATCCCACAATTCCCCATTTTACTCTCGATGGAGGATGCGCGTTTGGATTTTCGGCGCGCCATTCCGACCCGCGGTTCCAGGTCGACGATGTAGATATGCCAGCGGCGGGGGAGCAAGGTCAGACAAGAAGGGGTAATGCGGAAATTTTGATCCTTTTCCGCGACCTTGTCCGCATTCAAGGCGTCAACCATTTGATTTCAAGATGGCTTTGGCCTTATCGTTGGATGCGGCCGTTTTTAAAATTCCGAACGTCCACGCCGCAGGGAGGAATCCAGCGGATGACCACCTCGCTGGTGCTTTTGACGGGGGCTACGGGATATGTAGCCGGACGCCTGCTCATGCGCTTCAAATCCTTGGGTCGTCCGGTGCGTTGCCTCGTTTGCCGCCTCGAATTCCTGAAAGCGAGATCCGGCACGGGCACGGAGGTTGTCCCCGGAGATGTTCTGGACTCCGCCAGTCTGGCTTCGGCCATGGCAGGGATACAGACAGCCTACTATATGGTTCACTCCATGGCGGCCGGCGGCTTCGAAGCAAGAGACCGCACGGGCGCGCGCAATTTCGCGGATGCGGCGCACGGAGCAGGCTTGAAGCGGATCATCTACCTGGGCGGGCTCGCAGACAGCTCCGGTCCGCTTTCGGCGCACCTGAGCAGCCGTCAGGAGGTGGGGGAAATACTTCGTTCCTCCGGAGTAGAGGTGATTGAGTTCCGTGCATCCATTGTGATCGGGTCCGGCAGCCTTTCCTTCGAGATGATTCGTGCGCTGGTGGAGCGCCGAATCATACGAGCCGGAACGCCGCCTTCGCCTCGCCGCCGAGATGAAACTGCCCGGGCGGGCCTGGCTGGAATTTGAAGTCACACCCGACAGTTCCGGATCGATCATCCGGCAGACTGCCATTTATGACCCCGTTGGCCTGGGAGGGCTCGCCTACTGGTACTCGCTTTACCTGGTTCACCAGCTCATCTTTTCCGGAATGCTGCGCCGGATCGCCGAAGCAGCGGTCGGGGAGACCAACCGATCCGCTCCACCCTGACGCGTCACCGCCGGGTGTGGTCCTCCGACTTAATACCTTATCCCGGCGAACGAGGAGCGCCTTGAGCGCCGCTCGATGGAGAAGTTTTTAGCTCAGCTTTGGTTTCGCTGCCAGGCGCAAAGACTAACCTTTCGGAACCAGCGTCACCTCCACCGGGCTGTCGGCTTCCATTTGGATCCAGATCACAAGGTCCGAGGGATTGACCATGTCGCGGCGCCCGATGCGGTATCGCGCCCCACGCGTTGCGGGCTTGCCGTTCAAGAGCAGCTTCGCGTCCGGCGCACCCCAGTTAGGAAACGGCGCCTGGGCGAGCGTATACTGCTTTAGCCCGCAGAATGGGATGGCAGTGGAGCGCAGCCATGAAGAGTAAGGATTCCCTCTTCAGTTCTGACCCAACCCGTGATCCGATTCGAGTCGGCATTTCCGCCTGCCTGCTCGGAGAAAAAGTGCGCTTCGACGGCGGCCACAAGCATGACCGCTATCTCACCCAGACTCTTGGTCCCTATTTCGAATGGGTGCCCGTTTGCCCGGAGGTCGAAATGGGACTGGGCACGCCGCGAGAGACTATGCGTCTGGAGCAGGCAGAAGATGGGATCCGAATGGTCATGCCCAAGAGCGGCCGCGATCTAACCCGGCCCATGCGCGAATATGCCCGCGAGCGCGTGGAGAAACTGGCGCTGGAGGATTTGGGCGGCTACATCCTCAAAAGCGACTCCCCGAGCTGCGGGTTGATGCGCGTCCGTGTCTACGGCCCGAGCGGCATGCCCAGCCGTACCGGGCGAGGTCTTTTTGCCGAGGCCCTGGCAAACCGTTTTCCTTATCTTCCGATCGAAGAAGAGGGACGCTTGAGCGATCCGCGCCTGCGGGAGAACTGGATTGAGCGCGTCTTTGCCTACCGCCGGGTTCAGTCGCTCTGGGGCAGCCGGTGGACTGTGCAAAGCCTCGTTGCCTTCCATGCGGCGCACAAGCTGGTTATTCTGGCGCACTCACCCAAAGCCCTTATGGATCTCGGCCGCCTGGTCGCAGGAGCCAAAGATATGCCGCGAGCGGAGCTGCGTAAGAGATATCACGAACAGTTCATGAGCGCGCTGGCTATCCTGGCGACACCGGGGCGTCACGCGAACGTGCTCCAGCATATGGCTGGCTACCTCAAGAAGCAGCTCGATGAAGACTCGCGCCGCGAACTCTCCAGCCTCATCGATGACTATCGGAATGGAGAAATTCCTCTGGTTGTGCCGTTGACACTGCTGAAGCATTACGTCCGCAGGTTCGATATCCCCTATCTGGCCGGACAGGTCTATCTGAGCCCGCACCCCAAGGAGCTCGCACTGCACAACCACGTATGAACCGGCGTAGGGGATCGGTCACTGCAGACGACCCCAAAAAAAGAAACGCGGATAAACACGGATCGAAAGAGCTTTTGCCGCCACCGCAGGGACTGCCTCCGGTGGCGGCAAAAGCTCTTTCGACCTGACGGCAGGCGCCAATCCGTGTCGATCCGCGTGAATCCGCGTCCGATTGCTTTTTTAAAAACAGGGAGTATCCGCAGCTTTGCAGTCCCCTTCAGAAGACACAACATGCGCCCCTCATCTTCAAGGTGAGGGTGGTTCATTGGTTCAGTCACCCGCCTTGGAAGCATAGGCCGGAATGGCGCCGAAATCTCATTCTTATCCGGCACGTTATCCTGGCTGAGTGATCCCTGGACTGGAACGGATCTGTTACTTCAGCAGTTTTTCGATGGCTCCGGCCATCTCCGGTGAGTCCGGCTTTACGGCCGGCTCAAATCGCTGCACGACCTTTCCGCCACGGTCCACCAGGAACTTGGTAAAATTCCACTTGATCTCACCCGCGACTGCAGGATTGGCATCCTTGGTGATGTACTGATAAAGGGGAGTTTTGTCCTCACCCTTCACAGAGACCTTGGCATAAAGCGGAAATGTCACCTGGTATTTGGTGGAGCAGAAAGTCTTTATCTCTTCGTTTGTGCCCGGCTCCTGGGCCCCGAAATTGTTGGCCGGAAAGCCCAGAATCACGAAGCCACGATCCTTGTATTTTTCGTAAATGGCCTCGAGTGCGCTGTATTGCGGCGTATAGCCGCACTGGCTGGCGACATTTACCATCAGGATCACCTTGCCCTGATAGGTCGATAGCGGCATCGGCTTTCCGTCGATGGATGGTAAAGTGAAATCGTAGATGCCGGATGCGGCAAACATCGATCCTGCAATCATGAGAATCATCCCTCCTGCTAGCGCCTTCCGGAATATACCCCCCAAAAATCCTGTCATCGTTCCCCCTCCGAGATTTGAATAAGCTTCAAACAAGTATATCTGAGGGGAAATCAGCAAAACAGGGGCGGAATGGACTGTCTGACCGGGCTGAATTCGGCATAATAGGCGTTGAGTTCGCGTTCGGCCTGGGTAGATCCCCTATTTTGAGTTTGGAGATGGGGAGCGCACCTGAGCCAATTTCGATGCGTGGCTGGCGCGCGCTCTGGCCCGCTGGCCCTCCAGCAGCTCCCGCCAGATCTCAACTTCGGTTGATTGGGCAGGCTTCTCAATTTGCTCGGTCAATGACGCCAACCGGGTCAGGGGCTGCCGGGTGGACTCATCATAGGTACTTCCCACGTGACTCTGTTGGCGGGAAAAGAGAAATTCGGCCCTTTCCTTTTCCAGCTCCCGACACAGGCCGTTATACGCAGGATCATTGAACTGCAGGGCAGCTTGTGCCAGCTCGTGGCCAACCACCTGAGCATAACGTTCCAGCTTCCCTAATCCTTCAAATGGGATGAATCCATCCGGGCGTCGAACATCTTTTTGCACCGAGGCATTCTCGATGACCCAGGACCAGAGCTGAATCACAGCCGCTTTCCGGGTTCCATCCGAGCCTGCTTCCTGGATAGTGAGAAGACCCGCGTTATTAGGTTGTTGTGTGTTTCTCATCCAGCACTTCGATGTAGATCGTGTGAGCGCTGGTCTGGGCCCATTGCCACAGGCTGAAGAGTTTGGGGTGGAGCGGCCGCCCGGTCCGATCGACGGCCTGGATGATCTGTTCGATGGATCCCCAGACCCTGCGCTGTTTGGGAGTGAGGCGATCGGTACAGATGCCCGCGGAGTCAGCCCGGAAGATGAGCATTGTGTCCCTGGATTCACTCACCAACCCCGGGTTCGCTGCGCTCACCCGGGGCTATCCTCCGACGTCCCTCCGGGACTCAAATGCGGCCCTCTCATATGTGTGCTGGGCCGCCCTGGAAGGGCGGCAAGAGGACAGCCGGGGGCAAGGCGAAGCGCCGCCCCCGGATAGTGCAAGCGGGAACAGCGCCCTGAAAGGGCGTCAGAATGTATCTGTGCCTAACTTCGTGCCTGTCACCGAATTTCGCAAAAGGTGTAGTGTTTGACACTACAGCACGGAAATGCTAATGTGATCGTGTGACCCGGGCGATCGAGTTCGATTGGGATCAGTGGAACGTTCAGAAGAATGAAATTAAGCACGGTGTGAGCCGGCTGGAAGCAGAGAGCGCTTTTTACGATCCACGGTACAAATTGTTCGAAGACACCAGCCACTCGAGTTCCCGCGAAGGCCGATATCTTCTCTACGGCAAAAGCATCGAGAACCGGGTGCTCATGGTGGGATTTACAGTTCGGGGGGGCCGGGTTCGAGTGATCACGGCAAGGCCTGCCTCACGAAAAGAACGGCGGATCTATGAAGAAGGAAAACAGGAGCAATAGGGCAAAGACTCGACGCGTCATTGACGATTACGATGCGGTCGACACGACCGGCATGATCGATTCGTCGAAGCCGCTGAAGTTCGACGATATCGGCCTGAGACTGCCGGAAGTTCCGCCTACGCAAGTGATCTCGATCCGGCTGCCGTCTGCGCTTCTCAATGAGTTGAGGGCTATCAGTTCAGAAGCGGATATCCCTTATCAGGCACTGATTAAGCTCTTTCTGTCTGAATCCATCTCCAAATTCAAGAAAAAGTCCGCAGCATAACTCTTCACAGAAGTAGCTGGCTGGATCTCCACGGAGTCACTGCAAACCCAGTTACAAGGTCGCTGAAGCTTTAACTCTCGACCATTCCTCTGTCCAACACGCATCCATCCGGGTAAGATCCGGAAATTCGGTGACAGGCGCTTTTTTAATTTTCGCTTGCGAGTCTACCCTATCAAGGAATTACAACGGAGACGGCATTTCGTTCCAGATCACGGAGAACATCCAGGTCCTCGATTG
>Ga0315273_10009027_pt1 | contig 12613 bp, 14 predicted proteins | sample YL17G02_0_MG_FD_205753 | JGI IMG/M metagenome (GOLD analysis project Ga0315273, IMG submission 205753) | Sediment microbial communities from Yellowstone Lake, YNP, Wyoming, USA - YL17G02_0 | ecosystem: Environmental > Aquatic > Freshwater > Lake > Sediment | place: USA: Wyoming | collected... | reverse complement strand
GCGTATCAATTGCCGAGTCAAGAGTACACTGTGTGACAAACATGCCTACATATCGAGGGACAAATATCCCTAACACTCAGACCCCATGCGGCGTTGAGGCCATTCCGGCTCTGGAACTTCGGCCTAGAAACCCTTAACGACCAGCGCGCCAAGCACCCACCCAAGGAAGGTGGCGACCGCCAGCGGGTACATCCGAAGTGCCACGAGTTTTGCCATAGTGCCAGGAACATACGGTGGGACGACGCCCCACCGGAGGGTATCCGATACCTGCGCCAGCGACATTTGACCGCCCGAGCCGCGCCGCGTGTCCCACGAGCTCGTGAATGGTTGTAGCGTCGCACCTTGCGTGCGACGTTGGCGTGTCGAACGCGACGTCGGAGACAATGGCGTCGGAGACCTAGCCGGCGGCACGGACGGACGCCGCCGGCCAAGCTCACGACGCTACCCGTGTTTGTCGTGCCGACGCTACAGAGGAACCGTCGCGAACGTTGGAGACGTCTTCGTGGATGGTCGTAGCGTCGCCATGTAGCGTCGCCACTGTAGCGTCGCACCCTGTGTGCGACGTCGATGTCGACACGTCGGAGACAACGTAACGTCGTGAATGACGTCGGAGACAAGCTCCGACGCTACGCCCGCACGTCCGCCGACGCTACCTTGGTTTGTCGTGCCGACGCTACATTGGCGCGGGCCCGCGATCCACAGGCTGCCGCCTACCGGTCGTGCTGGATCCATTCCTTGACGGGTCGCGCGAGGGCCTGTTCGAGGGGAATGCCATCGGCTCCGACGACAAAGGGCCGCGCAGTGGGCTCGGTCTGGATGAATGCGGCGAGTCCGGGCATCGCCTCGCGCCGGCGGCCGCTCTTGACTTCGATGGCGGCGATCTGTCGTCCAACCTGGACCACGAAGTCAACCTCGCGGCTGCGTTCGCGCCAGTAGGAGAGCTGGCACTCGCCTGCTGCGGCCGCGTTCGCCAGGTGTGCGCCGAACGCAGATTCGGTGAGTCGGCCCCAAGTGGCTGTGTCGCGCTTCGCTTCCTCGAACGACAGTCCGCTCAGCGCGGTCATGAGCGCGTTGTTCAGGACCTGGAGTTTCGGACTCGAACCGCGCTGGCGCACAGCCGAGCCGGTGTACTTGGGCAGCCCGGTCAACATGCCGGCTGCGCTGAGGAGATCAAGGTAGTGGGCGAGCGTCGTCGTGTTGCCGGCATCCTGAAGCTGGCCAAGCATCTTGGTGTACGACAGGATCTGCCCGGAGGTGCGGCAGCCAAGCTCGAACAGTTGACGGAGAAGCGCGGGCTTGTCGACGCGCGTGAGCAGTAGCACGTCGCGGGCCACGGTGGTCTCGATCAGCGAATCCTTGATGTACCGCGCCCAGCGCTCCGGGTCGCCGATGAGCGATGCGGCGCCTGGGTAGCCGCCGTAGAACACGTACTCGTCGAGCGTGAAGCCGAAGGCAGTGCGCATTTCGGCGTACGTCCAGTGCGACACGAAGAGCCGCTCGAACCGGCCGGCCAGGCTCTCGCTGAGCCCGCGCTGGATGAGGAGCGGCGCCGAGCCGAGGACGACAACTCGCAGAGGCAAACGACTCGCAGTGTCCTCGTCCCACAGACGCTTCACGGTCTCGGACCACCCGGGCACTTTCTGGACCTCGTCAAGCGCGAGTACGGCGCCGGCCTTTCCCGCCTCTCGAGCCCGTCGTCGGCCTGTTTCCCACTGCACGGCAATCCAGGTTCGATCGCGCAACGTCGGCTCGTCGGCCGAGGCGTAGTGGGCGCGTTCCCCCCACGCTGTGAGTGCCTGGCGGACGAGCGTCGTCTTTCCAACCTGTCGCGGGCCGGCGACAACCTGCATGAATCGCCGTGGCTCGAGCAGACGTTCGGTCAGAGTCCCCACTTGGGAACGTGAGTAATTCTCTTCTGTCCGTTTACTCATGTCGTTGAGTAATATTACTCAGGACGTTGAGTAATATCTACAGGAGAGGGGCGTCGGGCTCACCGTCGCGATTGCCGGCCACGTCCCCGCACCTTCTGCTGGACAGTTTGTCCAGTGTCGGAGTGGTGTTGACACTTCGGATCTCCTGGAGCACTACCACGGGGAGGTCCTCTCCGTCGTCGAACGCTGAGGGGCCTCTGCGTTCTGGATGAATGCCGTTTCTCTACCGCAGAGCACGCGGAGGAACGGCAACCCCCATCTTCGAGAGTCCTCGGGCGTCGTCCCAGACTTCATCATGAGGCCTGGGAGTACTGGTCAGTGACCCTGCTCTCTGCGTCCTCTGCGGCCCTACGTTGCGAATGACAAGCGGTCTCTACCGCAGAGCGCGCAGAGTTGCGGGGTGAAGGACATGGAGCCGATGAGGGCCCAGGTCCTGTGTTCTGGCGCCCTCGGGCGTCGTTCCAGACTCCATCATGAGGCCGGGGAGTATTGGTCAGTAACTCTAGCTTTCTCTGCTTTCTCTGCGTCCTCTGCGTCCTCTGCGGTAGATTGGCTGTCCACAGGCTGTGCTCACCGCAGAGCGCGCGGAAGGAAGGGCAACTCCTATCTTCGAGAGCAGGGAACCCGGACCTGGGGAGGTGGACGTTCGACTCTGTGGCGAGACGCGATCGAGGACGCTTTCATTAGGCACGATGTGGCGACATCCTACTATATGCCCAATGTATGTTAGAACGGCGCACAGCTTGACAGAGAGTGTCGCCCGGGCATAGAGTGGATTCTCTGGTCCCCGGCGATCGCCGGTGCGAAGGACGAGAAGCTGTCGTGATCCTCTCCAAAAGCTGATGGAGAGGGCGCCGCCTCGTACGGGCGCATCGCTCTGGAGATTCAAGAGGGTCCACGGCGGCCGGTGGGGAGGCGGCCCACGGAGCAGCACCAAGGCATGCGAGCGATCTGGGGGCTGACCGGAGTGGTGGCGTCAGCGAAGGCCTCTTCTCCGGTCGACGGGCCGGTGGTGTGGGCAATTCTTGTAGGATGTGCGGTGTGAAGTCATCCAAGGAGGTAGCACATGGAGCGGAAGCGAAGAGTGCGAGCCATCTGGGGCCTAGCCGGAGCGGTGCTCGCGGTGGCCGCCATCGTGGTACCGTTGCTTGTTCTGGCGGGATCGGGGCAGGCCACCCTGACCGCAGAAACGTACGCCGACGTCATCCGATTCGGTGTTCAGGGTGCGGGGACGCTGCAGATTCAGATCTACGACCTGGCCGAGAAGGAACTCTGGGACTCCGGCGCGATCTCGAGTGACTTCGTCGATTGGGATCGCACCGACACGTGGGGCGAGCGGCTCGCCAACGGATACTATCTGTACCTAGCACAGGCCTGGGACATGAGTGGCAGTCTCATTCTGAGCAAGACGGGGAAGGTCGCGCTGCTGCCGGGGGATCAGGTGCAGTTGCAGCAAGCGCCGATCGTGTCGAACTCTGGGTCAACAACTGGCGGTGCTGTTCCCCCGTACCAGCCAATGGGGCTCAGTGACGCCGGCGTGTTTGCGACGGTCGGTATTGGGACCTCCAGTCCGACATCCCTGCTCCAGGTAGTGAAGAACCAGAATGGCATTACGAACGCCGACATCAGCAACTCAACCGATGGGACAACCGGAGTCGCGAGTATGACTCTTACGGGTGCATCTGGCGCGCAATTCAGAATTGCCAACGCGGCCCCAAGTTTCACCGCCATACCCGAATTCGCTGGGACGGGGTATTTCGACTCGAACGCGAGTCTCTTGAACGGCTTCATCATCTCCGCCGCGTCCCCAGGAGGGAAGATCCGCTTCTACACGGCTGGTAGAGCCTCGGGGAACATGCGCATGATTATCACTCCCTCAGGGCAGGTGGGCATCGGCACGTCATCACCTCAGTCTACTCTGTCCGTCGCCGGGACGATCAGAACAACCGGAGCCGACTGGTATCCCGACTTGAGGAGTGGAACAGGGGATCTAGACCTCGTGGCAGCGGCTGACGTCTGGATTGTGCCGCAAGACGGGGGAACGATCTGGGCGTATGAGGACCTGCAACTGTATGACACCAGCGAGACCTGGTTTGCGATAACCTGCGCCTCAGGATCGGGCAGGACCTTCGGGTTCGAGTCCTCAAATGATGGTTACTTCGAGGTCTGGGATTGGGACTACGGGAACTACATCGCCTGGTTCTCGGGAGCAACCCAGTCATTCTGGGTGCGCGGGAACCTCCTTTGCGGCGGGACGAAGAGCTTCGTCATTCCGCACCCTGACCAGCCCGGGAAAGAGATCGAGTATACCAGCCTCGAGGGGCCGGAAGTGGGCATCTACGTGAGGGGCTCCGCCGTCTTGGGCGGCGGACAGGCCACGATCACGTTGCCTGAGTACTTCACTGTGATTGCCGTCGACGACAGCATCACCGTTCAACTGACCCCTCGCGGAACATGGCTCCAGCTCTACGTGGTGTCCGCGACGGGCACGGAAATCGTGGTCCGAGAAGCAGAGGGTCGATCAGGACAATTCGACTACCTGGTCCAGGGAATCAGGCAGGGGTACGAGGACTTCCAGCCAGTTCATGATGCGAGTGTGGACAGCCCGTCGTCATCCCACGAGTCCGCTCCACCCCAAGGAGCGCCAGCAACCCGAGCTGATAAGGTTGTAGTAGAGAAGTCTGTAGCGGAGAACTCGGAGTAGCTGTCCAACAGAACGGTCTGGAGGCGGTGATGTGACCGCCTCCAGACTCTATCAGAGGGCATGCGAGCGATCTGGGGGCTGACCCAGAGTGGCGGCGTCAGCGAACGCTTCTTCTCCGGTCGACGGGCCGGTGGCGTGGCTAGTTCATGTAGGATGTGCGGTGTGAAGCCATCCAAGGAGGTAGCACATGGAGCGGAAGCGAAGAGTGCGAGCCATCTGGGGCCTAGCCGGAGCGGTGCTCGCGGTGGCCGCCATCGTGGTACCGTTGCTTGTTCTGGCGGGATCGGGGCAGGCCACCCTGACCGCAGAAACGTACGCCGACGTCATCCGATTCGGTGTTCAGGGTGCGGGGACGCTGCAGATTCAGATCTACGACCTGGCCGAGAAGGAACTCTGGGACTCCGGCGCGATCTCGAGTGACTTCGTCGATTGGGATCGCACCGACACGTGGGGCGAGCGGCTCGCCAACGGATACTATCTGTACCTAGCACAGGCCTGGGACATGAGTGGCAGTCTCATTCTGAGCAAGACGGGGAAGGTCGCGCTGCTGCCGGGGGATCAGGTGCAGTTGCAGCAAGCGCCGATCGTGTCGAACTCTGGGTCAACAACTGGCGGTGCTGTTCCCCCGTACCAGCCAATGGGGCTCAGTGACGCCGGCGTGTTTGCGACGGTCGGTATTGGGACCTCCAGTCCGACATCCCTGCTCCAGGTAGTGAAGAACCAGAATGGCATTACGAACGCCGACATCAGCAACTCAACCGATGGGACAACCGGAGTCGCGAGTATGACTCTCACGGGGGTTCCTGGCTCACAATTTAGAGTCGCCAACGCGGCCCCAAGCTTCACTGCCATACCCGAATTCGCTGGGACGGGGTATTTCGACGCAAACGCGAGTGTCTTGAACGGATTCATCATCTCCGCCGCGTCCCCAGGAGGGAAGATCCGCTTCTACACGGCTGGTAGAGCCCCGGGGAACATGCGCATGATTATCACTCCCTCAGGGCAGGTGGGAATCGGCACGGCGAACACCGCCGCTCAGCTTACCGTCCAGGCAGCGAGCGGCAACTTGATCGCCGCCTACAACAGCTCGAGCCGTACTCCTGGCGCCGCCGTCTTCGTCGTGACGAGCAACGGGGATGTGAAGGCCGACGGCTCATTCTACGGTGCCAGCCTCATCGTCGGCAGTGCTGACGTGGCCGAACGCATCAATGCCAGTGAGTGGGTCGAAGCAGGCGATGTTGTGGAGATCGACCCGGATCACGCGGGGTTCTTCCGCAAGAGCACGGATCCCTACAGCCGCAGGGTCGCGGGGATCATTTCCACTTCGCCTGGCGTCATCCTCGGAAACAGCACCGACTCCGAGACCGACGACTGGGACGACAGCCGGCCCGTGCTGGCGATTGCTGGTAGGGTCCCCACAAGCGTGACAACAGAGAACGGTCCTATTGCCGTGGGAGATCTCCTGGTGGCCTCGTCAACGCCGGGTGTTGCGATGAGAGGGGATCCGTCAGTCTCTGTTGGCGCGGTAGTCGGAAAGGCCATGGAGCCGCTCAGTGAGGGAGTAGGCAGCATCATGGCACAAGTCATGCTTCGGTAGGGGAACAACTGGACCGCTGCTCTCTGGTAGGCCGAATCCTCTGACCCCTGCGACAGGAGACGTCGCAGGGGTGGTTGTGTTGTGCTCACATGTGGGTTTTGGGTCGGCCAATGTCAGCGACAACCAGGTGTCCTCCTCTGGATGCCGTGCCGTGTGTTTGTGCCTAGCCTGTTCTGAGCGGTATAGTCTGGACACGACGCTCTTGAGCTGGAGGGTACGTCCTTGTGAAGAAGGTTCTGATTACCGGAGGAGCTGGGCAGCTCGGAAGTGATGTCAGATCCGAGCTTTCGGAGAAGATGGACACGGTCTCTGTCGATATTCCGGACTTCGACATCACCGATCTCGAAGCGACAGTACGGCATCTCCGATGCGTTGGTCCTTCTGCTGTCATTCATTGCGCAGCCTTTGCCGATGTAGATGCGTGTGAGAGCCATCATGACCAGGCGTACGCTGTCAACAGCATCGGTACGCGCAATGTGGCGATTGCCGCGCGCAAGGTGGGGGCACGCTTCATCTACATCAGTACAGACTACGTGTTCGAAGGAACCAAGCCTGTCCCGTATGTCGAGTCCGACGAACCGAACCCACGGACCGTCTACGGGAAGTCCAAACTCATGGGCGAGAGATACGTGCAGCAACAACTACACGAGTACTTCATCGTGCGGATAGCTTGGCTGTACGGCCGCACTGGGCGCAACTTCGTGAAGACCATCCTGAGGCTGGCGCGGACAGGCCGTGACTTGCGTGTGGTCCATGACCAATTCGGAACGCCTACGTGGACAGTCGATGTGGCCCGACAATTGGGACAGCTGCTGGAGACTGAGGCTTTCGGGACGTATCACGCAACGGCACAGGGAAGCTGCTCGTGGTTTGAGTTCGCCAAGGCAGTCCTGGAAGAAGCTGGCCTAGATGTGCCTATTGTTCCCGTGACGACGGAGGAGTTCCCGCGTCCTGCGCCCCGACCCAGGAACTCGGTGTTGGACAATCTCCTGCTTCGAATTCAGGGACTGGACCGGATGCCGCCGTGGCGCGACTCCCTGTCTCAATTCATGGGGCAAACACAATGCGAGGAAGAGGAGGGAGCATAGGATGAAAGGTATCGTATTGGCTGGCGGGAGAGCGACACGCCTCTACCCCATCACCCAAGCGGTGACCAAGCAGCTTCTCCCCGTCTACGACAAGCCGATGATCTACTACCCTTTGTCGGTGCTGATGCTGGCAGGGATCCGCGAGATCCTCATCATCTCTACTCCCGACGAACTGCCGCGGTTTGAGGCTCTTCTAGGAGACGGGGCACAGCTCGGGTTGCAGATTGACTACGCGGCACAGCCATCGCCGCGAGGCATTGCCGATGCATTCATCGTCGGGGAAGAGTTCATCGGCGATGGATGTACAGCCTTGGTTCTGGGCGATAACATCTTCTATGGTCAGGGCCTCACGGAGGCGTTGAAGGCTGCTGTAAGGAAAGTCGAGGGCACAGGCGGGGCCACGGTGTTCGGGTACTACGTTCGCGACCCGGAGAGATACGGAGTCGTGGAGTTCGATGGTGCCGGGGCAGTTCTCTCGATTCTAGAGAAACCGACGCATCCGAAATCGAACTACGCAGTGACGGGGCTCTACTTCTACGACAAGGACGTCGTGAGGATCGCAAAGACGCTAAAGCCCTCCGCTCGAGGGGAGCTGGAGATCACCGGCGTAAACCAGGCCTACCTCAGCCGCGGTCGCCTCAACGTCGAACTCCTCGGCAGAGGATACGCGTGGCTCGACACCGGGACGCACGAGAGCCTTCTTGAAGCATCCGAGTTCATCGCCACGATCGAGAAGAGGCAGGGCCTGAAGGTCGGCTGCATCGAAGAGATCGCTTTCAGGGCAGGGTACATTGGGGAAGACGTGCTCAGAGCGCACGCTGATAGGTACAAGTCGAGCCCCTATGGCGACTACCTCCGCAGCTTGTTGGGTGATCGAGATGCCGTTTGAGTTCCAGCCGCTGGACATGCCGGGGCTCGTTCTCGTCACCCCCCGAGTATTTCGTGACGAGCGTGGCTTCTTCATGGAGACGCACAAGCACTCAGATTTCGCTCGGTTCGGGATTCGGGAACACTTCGTACAGGACAATCACTCGTTCTCGAAGAAGAACGTGCTGCGCGGCCTACACTTCCAACGTAGCCCAAAGGCGCAAGGCAAGCTGGTCCAGGCAGTGACCGGCGAGATCCTCGACGTAGCCGTCGATCTCAGAACAGGATCGCCGACATTCGGTAAGTGGGCGATGGAGACGTTGTCTGGGGAGAATCGCAAGATGCTGTACATCCCAGCCGGCTTCGCGCATGGCTTCTACGTGCTCAGCGACAGTGCACACGTCACCTACAAGGTGACCGAGGAATTCTCGGGCGAGCACGACGCCGGCGTGGCCTGGAATGACCCGGACATCGGCATCTCATGGCCGACACGAACGCCCATCTTGTCAGCCAAGGATGCCACTCTGCCGCCGCTGAGGCAGGTTCTCGGTCCTGGCTCCTAAGGTTCTAGCTTCGAGGAGCGAGTGCCGAGGCGACGAAGAACGTGGGGGGTTCACGAGGTGATGGAGAGTGAGTGACTTCACCGAACTCGACGTGTGGAAGAAAGCGCACGGACTTGTGCTTGAGATCTACAAGCTCACTGCTGGCTTCCCCAGGGAAGAACGGTTCCGACTCACGGATCAACTCTGTCGTTCGGCCTCTTCGATTCCGGCGAACATCGCGGAGGGCAAGGGCCGCAAGTCGCGAAAGGAGTATGTCCAGTTCCTGTACACCGCGCGTGGGTCCCTGGAAGAAACGAGGTATCACTTGATTCTGGCAAGGGACTTGGTCTATCTTGCTCCTGCTCACTCGACCGAGCTCATGGAACGGTACGATGAGGTTGGGCGAATGTTGAATGGCCTGATAAACTCATTGAAGGGGCGTACTCCTAATGCCTAAGAACGGTGCAAGATCAGTAGCCAAGAACCCAGAACCTAGGACCCGGCGCCCAGAACCTAGCGCCCAGAACCTAGCACCCAGGACCCTACTTATCACCGGCGGCGCGGGCTTTATTGGCAGCAACTTCATCCGCTATGTCCTAGACAGCCACAAAGACTGGTCGGTTGTCAACTTCGACAAGCTAACCTACGCGGGAAATCTCGAGAATCTCCGAGACGTGGAGAACGACTCGCGGTATACCTTCTTGAAGGGGGACATCGCAGATCGTGCAGTAGTTGGTGCCGCCCTTTCCGAGCACAAGCCACAGTGCATAGTGAACTTCGCGGCCGAATCTCACGTTGACCGAAGCATTCTTGATGCATCCCCGTTCATCGAAGCAAACATCAGAGGAACTCAGGTCCTCTTAGAGGCAGCGCGCGCACACCCCGTCGATCGTTTCCTTCAGATCTCAACAGATGAAGTGTACGGTGCCCTGGGCGCGACGGGGGTCTTCACTGAGGAGAGTCCCCTCCTTCCCAACAGCCCCTATTCTGCCAGCAAGGCAGCCGCGGAGCTTCTTTGCCGCGCGTACTGGAAGACGTACGGCATTCCGGTGGTCATCACGCGCAGCTCGAACAACTATGGGCCCTATCAGTTTCCAGAGAAGCTCATTCCACTGATGATTGGAAACGCGCTACGCGGAGAGGAATTGCCGGTGTACGGCGCAGGAAAGCAAGTCAGGGACTGGATCTTCGTTGAGGACAATTGCAGAGGCATAGAGAGAGCGCTCCTCGCCGGCCAGCTTGGAGAGGCCTACAATATTGCAGGCAGTCACGAAATGTGCAACCTAGACGTCGTAGAAGCCATCCTGCGCATACTGAGGGGGCTGACGGGGCCAACGACCAAGCTGCCCGGAGTGAAATTCATCTCCGATCCAAGGGGAGCGGCCCATGATTTCAGGTATTCCTTGACCACGTCAAAGGCAAGAGCGGACCTTGCGTGGGAGCCATTCACTTCTTTCGAGGAGGGTCTCACGCGAACGGTGACATGGTATATGGGGCATCGCGAGTGGGTGAACGCCATTGTCAGTGGAGAGTATAGGGCCTATTACAAGATGATGTATGGCGAGTCTGACACACATTCGATGCCGGAGAAGACATGAGGCGTTCCAATGAGGTGCCACATGAGCGATACACGTGAGGAACAGCTGGCAATTGACGGCGGATCTCCAGTTCGCGATACCTTCCTCGTTTTCGGGAGACCTTCGATTCAGGAGCCAGAGATCCAGGAAGTCGTGGCAACGCTCCGATCAGGGTGGCTCGGCACCGGCCCCAAGACGCACGCTTTTGAAGAGAGTTTTCGCCTGTACGTCGGTTGTAGGCATGCAGTAGCGGTCAACTCATGCACGGCCGCGCTGCATCTTGCGCTTGATGCTCTCGGAATAGGCGCTGGGGATGAGGTGATCACGACGCCAATGACGTTCGTTGCCACCGCGAACGTAATCCTTCATGTTGGCGCTACTCCAGTGTTCGTTGACATCGATCCCCGAACAATGAACATAGACCCCGACGCAATTGAAGCAGCTACTACTCCAAGAACGAAGGCAATCATCCCAGTTCACATGGCCGGGCGCCCATGCCAGATGGACAGGATCATTGAGATCGCGCGAGGACACGATCTGTATGTTATCGAGGACGCTGCGCATGCGGTCGGGGCTAGCATCCGTGGCCGCAGAGTCGGGAGCATCGGAGACATCACCTGTTTCAGCTTCTATGCCACGAAGAACCTCGTGACCGGCGAGGGCGGGATGGTTACGACAGACAACGCCATGTGGGCTGAACGTATCCGGATCAGAAGCCTCCACGGACTAACAGCAGATGCCTGGAAGCGCTACTCTGCGGCGGGATATCAGCCATACGAAGCCCTCTACCCCGGCTACAAATACAACATGACGGACCTTCAGGCATCTCTCGGCATACACCAACTCGCGCGCCTCGAAGCGAATATGAGAGCACGGCAGCGTATCTTCGACATGTATGACGAGGCGTTCTCCAAGCTAGCTCTCCTATCGACCCCCGTCCGGGACGACGGGATTGTCCATGCGTGCCACCTCTACACGATACTCTTGCGCCTGGAGGCCATGCGGATGCACCGTGACGAGTTTCTCGCAGCTCTAAAGGCGGAAAACATTGGAACTGGCGTGCACTTCCATGCCATTCATCTCCATAAGTACTACCGTGAGAGATTTGGTTATTCACGGGGCGATTTCCCACATGCCGAAGAGATCTCCGATCGCACGCTGTCATTGCCTCTTTCGCCCGATATGACAGAGAATGACGTGACTGACGTGGTGCATGCTGTCCGTAAGGTATTAGCACATGCTACGTGCCATCATTAGGTTCGCACGTAACGTCATCAACAGAGGATGCGCGTTCCCCAGGACTGCTCGGCGCTGCATTGAGATGGCAAAGGCCCGTTGTGTGGTGAGTGCTGCGTGCGTGTATTTCAGGAGAGAGAATCTTGCACAGCTTCCGGAGTTGCCGGACATAGAACCGTTCCGGATTGCCAACATGGATCTTAATTCCGAGTCACACACCCAGGCCTGGCTGCGTCTCGTAAATCGGGCATTCTTCAGGCAATGGAGCACGGAGGATTTTATTTCCAGCATCAGCTATCACCCCAACTATCGTGTGCTGGAGACGTATTTTCTTGTGTTAGGATCGGAACTCGTGGGCACCTGTTCCATTGGGGTGTTTCGGATGAATCCAACAGTCGGGGTAACCCACTACTTGGCTTTGCAGAACGAATTCCGAGGCCAAGGATTAGGGAAGTACCTCCTACTTTACGGCCTGCACAGGCTCCGCAAGTATGATGTCTGTGCTTGCGAGGGGGAGAGCACGTTGGCGCATAAAGAATCGCTGTTCATCCACTTCGGGCTCGGGTTCCGTCCAAAGCGCAGTCAACCTTGGAACACGCAGACGCTCACAGTCTGGTTGTCCAGGAGGGTGGCTTGGCGCAGATTCGTCAGGCTATACGAAATGTCGCGGGAATCCGGGCAGAAGTGATCGTAGCGGAGTCGCTTGCTTAGGCATTGGCGGGTTGGCTGACCTGTCCAACCAACCCGCCAAGGATCCCAAACTCAGAGACATAGTTGCGCGGAGGCGACGACAGAGCATGCATCGCGTACCTGCGGCTAAGTCGGACGAACGGCTGGGAGCGCGCGCAACAAGAGGCGTCCTCTGGTCAGCCTACTCAATGCTTGCAACCCAGGGCCTACAAACCCTCTCCAAGGTCCTCCTCGCTCGCATGCTGTCCCCCGATGCATTCGGGCTCGTCGGGATGGCCCTTGTATTCACTGCTCTAGTACAGGTCATCAATGACCTTGGCCTTGGCGCAGCGATTGTCCAGCGGAAGGATCTCTCCTCCTATCACATGGATGCGGCCTTCT
>Ga0315273_10009025_pt1 | contig 12614 bp, 12 predicted proteins | sample YL17G02_0_MG_FD_205753 | JGI IMG/M metagenome (GOLD analysis project Ga0315273, IMG submission 205753) | Sediment microbial communities from Yellowstone Lake, YNP, Wyoming, USA - YL17G02_0 | ecosystem: Environmental > Aquatic > Freshwater > Lake > Sediment | place: USA: Wyoming | collected... | reverse complement strand
TAGCACCAGCGGTTGTGCCGCCTGCACCGTGTTTACGGCTATCACGTCCGCCCGCTTTGGGTCAATCGGCGGGAACCCGCCCGTCTCGCCCTGTCGCATACTATCGAGGATCTCCCGCTCGATGGTTGGATCCACCGTGACGACGTGGAGCTTGCCTTCCTCATCTACATAAGCCCCGCAGATCTCGCGCGCGAGACAGTGGCGGCAATACTCGGCGAGGACCTCGATGTCCTTTGTGCGCCGGCCGTAGTCGGCGAGCGTCTCGAGGATCATCTCAAGATTGCGTATCGAAATGCGCTCCCGCAAGAGCGCGTGAAGCACCTTCTGGATCTCGCCCAAAGTCAGGATGTTTGGCAGCAGTTCGTCGACAACCGACGGGGCCTTCTCCTTGACGTGCTTCAAGAGATTCTGAACGTCCTCGCGCGTGAGGAGGTCGTCCGCATGGCTCATGATCAGCTCGGTCAGATGCGTCGCCAGCACCGCGGACGGTTCCACAATCGTGTAGCCCAATCGTTCCGCGCGATCTCGATTGCCGCGTGTCACCCATACCGCGTTCAATCCGAAGGACGGCTCCTTGGTGGGCGCTCCCTCGATCTCCTCTTCCGCAAGACCCGGGTTCATTGCGAGGAAACAATCCGGCGCCAGTTCGTAGCTCGCAATGGCCGACTCTCGCAAGCGTATGCGGTACTCGTTGGGGCGCAGCCTCATGTTGTCGACAATGCGGATAACGGGGACTACAAACCCCATCTTCGTGGCGGTCTGTTGTCGGATGATCTGAATGCGCGTAAGCAAATCGCCGCCCTGCTTCGGATCGGCCATCGAGATGAGACCGTAGCCGAGTTCGATTTTCAGCGGGTCCACCGTCAGGAGATCTTCCGTGCGCGGCGCCGCCTCCGGTTTCACGGCCTCCTTCTCGGCGAGTTCCGCGGCACGCCGGGCCGCTTCGTTGCGAAGAAGGGCCTGCCGCGCCTGGTACGCCCCCGCCGCAAGGAGTCCCGCTACCACGAGGAAGGGAATCGTCGGCATGCCGGGCACCAAGCCGAAGACAAGCAACATCCCGGCGGCCATCCCCAACGCGCGAGGATACCGCAACAGTTGGGCGCCGAAATCCACGCCCATGTTCTCCTCTGTTGCCGTTCGCGTCACGATCAGACCCGCGGCGGTCGATATGATCAGGGCCGGCACCTGCGTGACAAGCCCGTCGCCAATGGTCAACTGCGTGTACACGCGCAAAGAATCCGTCAGCGCCATGCCCCGCATGAGGATGCCGATGATCAACCCGCCGATGATGTTCACGATCGTGATGACGAGTCCCGCGATGGCGTCGCCGCGCACGAACTTCGTGGCGCCGTCCATGGCCCCGTAGAAGTCGGCTTCCCGCTCGATGTCTTGGCGCCGCGTGCGGGCCTGCGCCTCCGTGATAAGGCCCGCGTTGAGGTCCGCGTCCACGCCCATCTGTTTTCCCGGCATCGCGTCCAAGGTGAACCGGGCCGCGACTTCCGAAATGCGCTGGGCGCCGCGCGTGATAACCACGAATTGGATCACGACAAGGATCGCGAAGATCACCGCCCCAACGACGTAACTGCCGCTCGTGACGAAGCTGCCGAAGGCATTGATCACGTTCCCCGCATATCCTTCCGAGAGGATAAGACGGGTCGCCGCCACGTTCAGACTCAGCCGGAACAACGTAAGGATCAACAGAAGCGAAGGAAACACATTGAACTCGACGGGACGTTGCAGATAAATCGTCCACAGCAGGACGACCACGGAGATGGAGATGTTAATCGTCAGAAGGATGTCCAGCATCCAGGTCGGGATCGGGATCACCAGCACCACGAGGATGCCGATTACGCAGATCGCAAGGGCGATGTCCTGGTTCCGCGCGAGCGACCACTGCCGCTCGATCTGTCCAGCCGGTACCGCCAACCTAAATCTCCGACGATTTTGGATTTAGGATTTAGGATTTAGGATTTAGGACAACGCCAGAGAGTATGTAAAGGCATGAGAACAGCCTGTGCGAATACCGAACAGGCATCAGGATGTCTCTAGTGCATCGGCCAATCCAAAATCCAAAATCCAAAATCCAAAATCCTTTCACCCTGCTTGTGGCGCGGCCCTCCAGCCGCCTTCACGTTCACGTACTTTCTCGATACGGCGATCAATCTGATACACATACGCCAGCACCTCGGCCACGGCCCGGAACAACGGCTCCGGAATGGCCTGCCCGGCATCGACCGTGCGAAAGAGCTGTCGCGCCAGGTCCGGCTTCTGCACGATCGGCACGTCGTGCTCGACCGCGATGTCGCGAATACGCTCCGCGAGCAGGCGCGCGCCCTTTGCGACGACCACCGGCGCCAGCATGCGTCCGGCGTCATAGCGTATAACCACGGCGTATTGAATCGGGTTCGTGATCACGACGTCCGCCTTGGGCACTTCCGCCATCATTCGCTGCATCGCGATACGACGCTGGATCTGCCGGATTCGCCGCTTGATCCGCGGGTCGCCCTCGTACTCCTTGAGCTCCTCGCGCGCCTCCTGGACGGTCATCATCAGGCTCCGCTCGTACTGCCAACGTTGGAAACCGTAGTCGAGGAGCCCGAGGACAAGCAGAGCCAGTGCAATGCGCCACCAAAGGATGAACGCCATCTTGCCGACCGCTGACACGAGCGCAAGCGGCGTCAGATCCATCAGGTTCACATAGTCCGGCGCGGTGTCACGGACCGTGACCCACGAGATGTACACCACAACTCCCACCTTGAAGATGGATTTCACCAGTTCCACTAGCGCACGAAGCGAGAACAGATTAGCGAACCCCGCAAAAGGGTTGATCTTCGAGAATTTCGGAGTAAGGGGTTTCCCCGTGAAGAGCAGGCCCACCTGGAGCACGTTGATCACGACACCCGCAATCAACATCACCACCATGAACGGCAGCGCGGCGGGCGTCATCATCCAAAGCGACATGATCGCCAGGTTCTGTACGTTGTTCACGTCGGGAAGCATGTCGTGCGCGTTCCCCAAGAAGTAGCCGAACGCCGCCAGCAACTGCTTGAACATCGGCAAGCCGAAATAGCGCAGCGCGAACAGCGCAACCAGCAAGGCAAACCCGGCGCAAAGGTCTTGGCTCCGCGCCACCTTCCCTTCCTCGCGCGCGCGTTGTCGCTTCAACGGCGACGCTGGCAGCGTCTTTTCACCGGCCGACTGTTCAGGCATAGGCCATCTAGCTCATTCCTTGTATCATGTCCGAAACGTTCTTGAACATCTGGTGGAACATCCCGTCCAGGAAGCCCACGTAAAGGTCCAGCGAAATCGCCACCATGAACAAGCCCAGCGCTATCGTCACTGGGAAACCCACCGCGAACAACTGGATCTGCGGCACCACCCGCCCCACAAGACCCATGATCAGGTATGCCACCAGCATCGCGGCGCCCACCGGCGCGGCGATCATCACGCCGTCATAAAACATGGCGCTTCCCCACAGGCTGATCTGCCGCGGCAAATCCTCGTGCACCGTGAGGCCGCCGAGTGGGATCTTATCGAACGTCGAGATGAGCGCACGGAGCATCACGTGGTGTCCGTTCGTCGCCAGCAACACCAAAACGGCCACGATGAACAGCAGAAAGCCGAAGATCGGGAATTGCGTCTCGAGGGCCGGGTTGAAAATGTTCATCATCCCGAAGCCCGTCTGCATGTCCATGATCTGCCCGCCGATTTGGATGGCGCCGAACATCAGCGTCATCACGAACCCGATCATCAGCCCGATGACAAACTCACTGGCCCCCATCAGCGCGAACTCGAGCGGCTCACTCGGCAGAGTCTGGTTCAAGGCGGCGATGCTCGGCGTGATCAACATCGCCGTCAGTCCGACCAAGCCGATCTTGCCGGCCGCCGGGAAACTGCCCGACCCCAGCACCGGCGCGGAAACCACCAAACCGCTGAGCCGCGCCATCGCTAAAAGGAAGACCTTGAAGACCTCAACCTCATATACCATGAAGCCTTCCACGCAACGCCTCCCTTTGGGTTACCGAGACCCGCCCGGCTCACCTTACCAAGCCGTAAAAGCCTCCGAAAAGCGGCCGTACGAAGTTGAGAACGATGTTCATCATCCAGGGAAGAAAAATGACAAAAGAGATTAGCACGACGACAATCTTCGGCACGAACGTCAGCGTGATCTCCTGAATCTGTGTCACCGACTGGAAGATGCTTATGACCAGGCCTACGATCATCCCCGATAACAGCATCGGGGACGACGCCAGGAGCGTTACTATGAGCGCATCCCGCGATAGAAACACCACATCATCTGCCGTCATAGGCGCACACCTCCTTCTAACCATTTCCACGCCGACACCTAGATGTCCTCAAGATACCACAACATATTGCGGTTGTCAATCAATTACACAACAATGAATTGTCTTTGAGGACCCGCCGGGACAGGTTCTTGTGGTATCCCGTACTACTATCCATGAAAATGTTGTTTTCTTGACAAGATTTCATCGCTCGCGCGGAAGCCTTGCGCGCGCGTTGATGCAGATGCATGAGAAGGAGATATGGAGATTATGGGGGATAATGGGGATAGTTGAGCTGCTGGTGACTCTGCACCCATCTCCTTTATCCCCCCTTATCCCCATATCTCCTTTCCTTACTCCGTTCCATCTTTCGATCTTTTGGTTGCGGCTATGCCGCGCTGTGCCTATCGCGCGCACCGTCATGTCCTTCATGCGGAATCATGACCGGAAATGCTACTATCGGAAGTAGAGCAGCGAGGGATGTTCTGGATCGTGGAGGGTGGGAAATGAAAACTATCCTGATCACGGGCGGCGCAGGGTTTGTCGGCTCATGCCTTGCTCTGGGATTGCGGGAGCATTATGACGATGCGCGAATTGTCGCCTTGGATAATCTCAAGCGCCGCGGTTCGGAGCTGAACCTGGCGCGTTTGCGCCAAGCGCGCGTCGATTTTGTTCATGGCGACATCCGCAACCCGGAAGATCTCGACGCGGCCGGCAAGGTGGACCTGATCCTCGAGTGCAGCGCGGAGCCGTCGGTGTTATCCGGATATGGAGGATCTCCCTCGTACGTCGTCAACACCAATTTGAGCGGGTCCATCAACTGCTTCGAGGTGGCTCGCAGGCATGGCGCAGGCGTGATCTTCCTCTCCACGAGCCGCGTCTATCCGTTCGGGGCGATCAATCAGCTTCCATACGTGGAAGAAGCCACACGCTTCTCCCTGGACGCCGTGCAAACATGTCCAGGCGCATCACTCAAAGGCATCAGCGAAGATTTCCCGCTCGACGGCCCGAGATCGCTCTACGGCGCCACCAAGCTCTGCTCGGAACTGATGCTGCAAGAGTATCAGGACATGTACGGCGTCAAGGCCATTATCAACCGTTGTGGCGTGCTGGCGGGCCCGTGGCAAATGGGGAAAGTCGACCAGGGCGTCGTGGTGTTATGGATGGCCCGGCACGTCTACGGAGGCCGCCTCGACTACATCGGTTTCGGTGGACGCGGCAAGCAGGTCCGCGATATGCTCCATATCAAGGATCTTCTTCAACTCATCCTCTACGAGATAAGCCACCTGGACGATCTGACGGGAAAGGTGTTCAACGTGGGCGGCGGCCTCGAGGTCAGCGCCTCTTTGCTCGAACTTACGGAACTCTGCCGGAGAGTTACGGGCAATTCCATCGAGATCGGAAGCGTGCTCGAAAATCGGCCCGCGGACATCAGGCTATACATCACCGACAACGCGCGCGTGACACAGTGCACAGGCTGGCGGCCCGCGCGCGACGTGCAAACGATCTTGGAAGACATCCACAAATGGATCGCGGATAACCGCGAGGCGTTGAAACCCGTGCTCGCGTAGTATGTGGGTCCGAAATCATTTCGGACCTACATGCCGGGAAGCGTTTGACGATCCACTTGATAGCATGGTATCATTCTTGCGCGGGGCTAGCGCTGAGGAGACAAAACTCGATGAAAACCTCTCAAAATGCGGGATTTACGTTGATCGAACTGCTTACTGTAATTGCGATAATCGCCATTCTCGCAAGCCTTACCGTTGTTGTCGGCCCCCGTATCATTGAACGAAGCAAGTGGACGCACTTCAAGACCACCTGCAATCAACTCAAGACCGCGTTCACGGCCTACGGCACTAAGGATCCCGTAAAGAGCAAGTTCACCTATCCGCCCGCATACGGCTACCGCGTTCCGGGGGCGTACTCCCGGCAGGACGGTGAGGGCAACACGACAGTCCCATTCTTCTACAAGCCGTACCTCGCCATGATTAATGACTTTGGCAATACCGGATATGACGACGTCTTCGTAAAAGGCACTTGCGACACGGACCGCGACGGAAAGATAAGCCTTCTGGAGTTCTTGCCAATGGGAACGAAACTGCCCGGCGGCGGTTACGTTTTCGCTACTCCGGGTGAACAGCCCTTGTACAACGGACAGAATCTTCAGAACGAAGTCGCGAAAATGATGACCTCGGATCGCCCGTATGTCTATATCCCCGTGGACAGTGCTCAAGCCCAAAAGGCGAGGATGTACTGGCAGGCCCGCGTGGCCCAGGTACCCGGGCGCGAGTTGGAAGGAGGCAATGCATTGCATTGGCTGCCCGACGAAACCTTCCCCGCCTCGATTGTGCGGGCGGGCGAAGCCAACAATCCTATCTCGTCCTTAGCCGGAAAGTTCCCTGCACAGAAGTACGATGACTTTGTGCTCATAACACCCGGGCCCTCTGGGAGCACCGGCAAGATTCTTACCGCCCCGGACAGCTTCATGAATGATATCGCCAGCCTTCCTCTAAGCGATCAATATCATATTCTCGCACTCCGCGCTTTCTTCCTTGCAACCCGCGACATGGACGACGACGAGCACCAACCGGGGATCGATATGTTGGGCAACGGCAAGTTCGATCTCGACTACCGGAATCGCACCCGTGGGACGGACGGCAAGCCGGCTTCCTACAAGATCCCCGACCTCTACAAGCTCCCCGACGGCACAGGCGGCTACGGCCCGGGCATCTATCAAGGCAACTATCCCGACGGCGCATAGCCGCCGTCGGCCCGCATCGAGGCGCTCAGGTCGAGGGGAAAGTCTGAGGCGGCTGCTTCGCGCGGATGGCGAGGCCGCACGTTCCCATTTCGCACCCGATGTACCTGCGCGACATGCAACTGAAGGGCTGGGTTATACGAAGCTCAGGATGGCCGCCTGCCAACTCGAAGCCGCAACCCTCGTCAAGGACAGCCGCCAAAGCGCCGGCTGCCACCGCGACACGAGGGCCTCAAAACCCTCCTCGCCCGCTTGAGCGCGGAGAACGAGGATCTCGTCTCGAATCCGCCCCGGTCTGTCCATGTCCTTACTCTATAGGACGCCGCGAAAAGGGAAATGGTTCTGGCCGCTCGATCCCAAATGAGGAATTCAGAATACAGAATTCAGAATGGTTGCAACCACAGGTGGGCGCGGGTCTCATTCATGTTTCGGCAGGTAGTCTTCTCTCACTGGGGAGAAGACCTCGATGGCGACCACGTCTTCGGTGCATTGGGCGCCGTGTTCCACGCCGCTTGGTATGCACCAACTGTCACCCGGCGCGACGCCGTATTCACTGTCGCCAATCCTGAGGCGGATCTTCCCGGCGACCAGGTAACCCGTTTGCTCGTACGGGTGCGAATGGAGAGGCAAGACGCTTGCGTGACTCAAGACGAACTCCGTCATCAACGTGCGCTCCCCATAGCACAGCGTTTTCATTCTGATGCCGGGCAGTGGCGTTGTGTACTCTCCCTGCCCATACTCTCTGAACATGCTTCAGCCTCCTCTCGCGTTCGCGCGCTGTCGCGCGCGACCACGATCCTCGGGCCTGTTGGAGGGCGCGAGGTCCGTGCGGTAATAGTACCCATTTCGAGTGGATTTTTACTTGACGCAACGGGGGGGATGGCGCCAAGGACACGAAGTGAGACGATTTCAGCTTCAGCGCCCGGTTCGGTCGCCGATCCCGAGAAGCAACCCCTCGACAGAGATGTCCTCGTCCAGGTCATCCCAATGAATGCCCGATCCGCCGCCGCTCAAGGTATACGCGTCGCGTTGTTCCGGCGTGGCGTTCGCGAGACGGGGAAAGTAAGCAAGGGGAACTGCGAGCTGCCGGCCGTCCGTAAACTCAACCCACATGTTCTCCAAATCAAAACGAACTCTCCCGGCCAGTGCCTTAGTCACCGAGATGCTCATGCCAGTACCTTTCTATCCGTTCGCGATTCTGGTGCACAATCTGCATCAGTTCGCGAAGCTCCGAAGTATGGAATCCATACGCTTCCGCTAGACTGACCTCGGGCTCAAGCCAGAACTTCGCGACACACTCTGCCCGCCTGACATGCACGTGAACCGGCTCCAAAGGATCGCCCTCGTTCGAGAAAAAGAAGAACTTGTAGCCTTCATGTCGGAAAACGACCGGCATTCGTGTCAATTGTCTTCCATGGCTGAGTGAGCCATCGCAAAGTATCTTCCTCGATATCAGGTGCCTTATTGTACCACTCGGCGTCGCGCGCGCGAAACATAGCGCGAGATCAAAGCGCGCGCACATGCTTCCCTGCCGATCAAGAAAGGAGCAGGAATAAATCTCATCCCTGCTCCTGTGGTCGTTCCATCTCTTGTGCCTGTTATGCGAAATCCAGGCATGCCAAGGTAGCCTTGAGCGTGTCCTCGTAGTTCTTCGTCGAGTGACCGCATTCCAGTGCGACGAAATCCTTGTAACCCGTGCCGGCGATGGCCTTGAAAATGTTCTTGTAGTTCAGTTCGCCGGTTCCGGGCTCTTTACGGCCTGGGTTGTCGGCCACGTGGAAATGGCCGATGCGATCGATGTTCTGAGTGATGTTTCGGATGACGTTCCCTTCGGTGATCTGCTGGTGGTAGATGTCGAACAGCATCTTCACGTTCGGGCTGTTGACCTCTTTCAAGATCGTCATCGTCTGATCCGTGCGCGTCAGGAAATAGCCCTTGTGATCCACGAGCGGATTGAGCGCCTCCATGACAAGGATCACTTCGTTGTCTTCCGCGATCGGCGCAAGACGTTTGACGCACTTGATCACGTTTTCCATCTGTTTCTCATACGAGATGTCCTTGCGCTCGTTACCGCTCAGGCCGACGAGGTGTCTGCAATTCACCGTCTTGGCGAAGGCCACGCGCTCCTTGAACTGCTCGACCACTTTGTCGTGGTCTTCGAGCGTCACCATCGTACCGGGCCCAATCTTGCCCGCGCCGCCGGTGCAGCTCAGTTCCATGCCAAGGGAATCGGCTTTCTTGCGAAGGGCGCTCTGATCTCCGGATGCGCCAAGCCATTCATACGCAGGCAGGCCCCATGCTGCGGCAACTTCGACTTTCGCTTCCGGCGTATCTCCCGGGAAGAAGTCTATTGGGGCCGACATGCGCAGCTTCACTTTCGAAAACGGCTTGTCAGGCGGAGGCTCGGCCGCGGCCGGGACGCTTTTCACGAGCGCCGCGCCGCCTGCCGCTACGGCACAGCCTGCTAGGAAATCACGACGATCCATATGAAATTCTCCTCTGTGTTTCGTTACTCAGCCTCGTTTGAAAACAGATCCCCGAGCTCTCTCACTTAGGCTTGCCGGGCGCCGGCACCGGGCCCAGCGGATACGGTTTGCTGAAATCCAGGACCTCCGGCACGAGCTTGATATCCGTCTCGAGGGCCTTGTTCCATACCTGCACCTGACCCGTGTAGGCCGCCATGCGTCCCATGATAGCCGTCATGGTCGATTCCGCCACTTGAACCCCTTCGTTGAGATACGGGCCTTCGCCGCGAACGCTCTTGACCAGGTCGATGTGCTCCTGAACGTAGGGGTTCTTCCCGCGTCCGCCCAGGTTTGTGCAGTTGCTGCGTCCCTTCGTGCCCACCACGTCCTCGAAGACGCCTTCCGCGCAGCCGTTCCAGTGGCGGCAGAAACTGGTCATATGGAAGCCGTTCTCGTACTCATAGTCGCAGGCGAAATGATCATAGATGTCGCCGTACTTCTCTTCGTTCGGCTTCCACGTGCGGCCGCCCATCGCGAACACGCGGATGGGATGGGCGTTCATGACCCAGTTGCAGACGTCGAGGTTGTGGACGTGCTGCTCGACGATGCTGTCGCCGGCCACCCAGCACTGCCCGTACCAATTCCGGATGCGGTACTCGAGATCATTCCATCCCGGTTCGCGATCTTTGGCGAACGGCAACCCGCCGCACCAGTACGCCCGCATCGCCAGGATTTCGCCGATCTCCCCGTCCTGAATCTTTTTGATGGTTTCGACGTAATCCTTTTGATGACGGCGCTGCGTGCCGGCCACCCATGACAGCTTCAGCTCTTTGGCCTTTTCGCCAGCCGCTATGACCTTCCGGATGCCTTCCGGATCCACGGCCACGGGCTTCTCCGTGAAGAGATGCTTCTTTGCATTCACGGCCGCCTCGATATGCTTCGGCCGGGAATACGGCAGCGTGCCCTCGATCAGGATATCGATGTCCGTCTTGAGGATCTTCTCGAAGGCGTCGAAACCCACGAAACAGTGATCGTCCTCGACCGCATATTGCCTGACCACTTCCGGGTTCTTGTGATTCTTGATCTTCTCCCGCGAGCCTTTCAGGCGATCCTCGAAAAGATCGGCCATCGCGATCAGCTTCACATTGTTTTCGCCCTCGAGCATGTTGACCGCGGCGTCGGTCCCGCGGCTTCCGCACCCCAACAATCCCACCTTCAGAGTGTCGGAATTCGACTTCTTGGCGAATGCATTCGCCGAGAGAATCGCAAACCCGGCCACGGCCGAAGCCTTTGCGAAGTCCCTTCGACTCATCCCATCTCGTTCTTTGCTTTCCATGTGCGTCTCTCCCTGAAAAAGGCTCCTGTTCCCAACAACACAACGGTTTCGGAAGCCGGGCATTACGCTCGTTACTCTCGTTCCCAAGTTGAACTTGGGAACGAGCGCAAGAGAAGCTTTCGTTTTGCTTCTGTATTCCCGGGTTCCCTTGTTCCGCTAGGATAGCATACGTGTCATCCCCGGCAACAGTATACAGCGCGAGGTGCAAAGTGCGAGGTGCAAGCGGATTGTTCTTGACTCAGAACAGGCGGCACGAATCCGGATTCACTTCACGAGGTGGGGGAGGGTCTTCTCGAGATTGGTGAGCGCGCCGCGGTGGCCGGGTTCGGCCGCAAGGCATTTCTCGAACGCCTCGCGGGCTTCGGCATAGCGCTGCTGCCGGTAGAGCGCAACACCAAGGTTGTTGTAGGCGGTTACGATCCCGCCGCGGCCCGCCGCCGAGAAGTGCTCTTTGGCCTTCTCGAGGAAATTGTCGTAGTAGTAGAGCTCGCCGAGGGCGTTGTGGATCTCGGGCCGACTCGCGCCGTTGGCGGCGAGCGTCTCCAGGAACTCGCGGGCCTCGCCACGCTGCTCCAACCGCAACATCTGGTGAATATACAAGTCGAGGCCGCCGGCGGAATTCGGGTTGGCCTCGAGGGCTTTGCGCGATGCGGCCGCCGCTTCCGCGAGATGGCCCCCGCCCTGCAAGACAACGCTCAGATACCGCTGCCCGTCGTCCCACTCCGGGGCCAGCTTGATGCATTGCTCGAAGCACTCGGCGGCCGTCGCCCACTCTTTGTCGTCCGCGTGAATGACGCCGAGGTTGCGCCACGCTTCGGCGAGCGCCGGATCGAGTTTCAGGGCCAGGCGCAACGCACGTTTCGCTTCATCGTTTCGCTTCAAGAAATGGAGGACCCCCCCGAGGTCCTTAAGCACACTCGCGTTCGACGGATCCCGGCGGAGGGCTTCGCGATACGCCGCGGCCGCGCCTGTGTAGTCGCGCACGTCGGCATACTGGTTTCCCAACTCGATATGTGCATGCGGATCATCCGGGTGGGCCTTAACCTTCTTGCGCCCCAAATCGAGGTACATCTCCTGCTTTTGGAGGATGCGCTCGGGGCTCTTCAGGTAAGGATAGTGGTGTATGGGCACGTCACACTCGACAGGGCGAATCCGGTGCGACTCCAATGAAGCATTGACGAGCTCATGAATCCGTCCCTCGAACCGCGCCCCGCTGTTGTTTGGAAACAGACGGACCTTCGTACTGGGATACCATCCCGCAAAGCCTTGCGCGTATGGATCGTCCGGACTGCAACGATGGAACTCGCTGACGGAAGCCGTGTTGGTGTAGTTGCGCGTCGTGAATCGGTAGCAGAAGATCTGCGCGCCATCCGTCAGGGCGCGGATCTTTGGAATGTCCTCGGGCGCGATCCGCTCGTCAGCGTCCAGAATGAAGATCCACTCGCTCTTGCAGCCTCGCAAGGACTCATTGCGCGCCGCGGAGAAATCATCGCACCATATAAAGAAACTGATGTCCGCCTTAAACTGGCGCGCAATCTCAATCGTGTTGTCGCTGGAACCGGTATCGACGATTCGGATTTGGTCGGCCAGTCCGTGAATGCCCGTCAAACAATCCGCGAGCTGTTCGGACTCGTCCTTGACGATCATTGCCAGCGAAATGGAGCGAGCCACAATCTCAGTCCTCGGAGCGCTTTAGGGCCGTGTAGTCCACAACGGCCTCGCTCTCAGAGAGGGTAGCAGGTCCCTCGGTTAGCGCGGGGCGAATGGCC
>Ga0315273_10009024_pt1 | contig 12614 bp, 12 predicted proteins | sample YL17G02_0_MG_FD_205753 | JGI IMG/M metagenome (GOLD analysis project Ga0315273, IMG submission 205753) | Sediment microbial communities from Yellowstone Lake, YNP, Wyoming, USA - YL17G02_0 | ecosystem: Environmental > Aquatic > Freshwater > Lake > Sediment | place: USA: Wyoming | collected... | reverse complement strand
CTACTACTCAAAAAGGGCTTCATGTAGAGTGTGGCATGGATAAAAAAGTCTACCAAAAAGGCATTAAGATATCCGACAATGAATTAAAAGAAATAAACCTAACAATTGAGAAATTTCACGAAGAATTGAATTATACAATTAAGCCAAAATAAAATATATGAATATACCTATGTTATTTCGTTACGACCGCTAACAATCAAATGCAGGGGCAAAAGCCAGGAGAAGAATCACGAGGCGCAGATGCTATTGGCCGCCTTCTCCTGTCTGATCATATAATAGAGCACGAAAAGAACGCAGATGTTGCCCGCCAATCCCAGGAGAGCGAGTAGCTGTGCCCTGTAAAAGAAAAACACCTGCACCAGAAAGATCTGCACCAGGACGGCGTTTTTGAAGAGCAGGTAGGACTGCAGCCTGTTGCACCTTATCCTAATGGCGGCGGCGATCACCAGGGCAGCCGCCAATGTGGCAGAGAGAAGGCCAGCCAGATCGAAGAACGAGAGTGTAGGAAAGATGGTATGCAGATCCACCATCCATTCCAGCTTAACATAGAGCAAAAAGAAGTCAAGACCCAGAGCGAGCAGCGACTGCAGTATGAAGAAAGCAATCACCGCATTTACGAACCAGGATTTTTGCACCAGCTTCCGGTAAATCCTTCTGCCGCGATACTTGGCGGCAGTGTAAATATCCGGCTTTGGAACAGGCACAGACTGAGTGGCGTAAAGCAGCTCTCTGAGGGCCTTTGTCACCGGATCAGAGGGTGGACATTCTTTGAGCAGATCCAGTGCCCTTCTTCTTTCCCTATGATCCAGGTCCTCTAAAACCACCTCTTTGGCGATCTCCAGGACATTGATCAGCTTCTCCTGCTCGCTGAGCCTGGGCTTATTGACAAAGTTCTCTATGGCCAGGTAGATCAGAATGAATACTACGTAAATTAGGGCCACGGTGGGCCGGTAGAAGTAGTCGTTGTCGCCGGTGATGAACTTGCCCAGCTCGTCTATGAAAGCTCCGAATCCAAAGCCCCCCAGGGCGGCCACCAGATAATAGGAAGACTTGTTGATGTAAGCGAGAGCAATGACTAGGGCGATCATCATGAGCACTCCTCCCAAAAGGACATGAGCGATGTGCAGATTGCCGGAGCTGAAGCTGGGATAACCGGTCAAGGCCAAAAAGAAGCGGATGCCTAAAACGGAAAAGACGGCTGTGACAAAGAACAGCTCCAGCAGGTTCGCAGCTTCCAGGTTGCGCATTAGGTGGCGGTTGAATAGCTTCATCCGAGATCTCCTAAATCCAGTCCAGGGTGCAGATACAATTGGCCAAAGCAGCTGGAGATTATAAAAAAATATCTTTAAGCTTCCTCTACAGGATAGTAGTACTCGCCCTGCTCCTTTTGCGTTCTGTCCAGCCTTGACTCCGGCTTATTGACTCTGGGCCTCCTCGTCTCCTCATCGCGCCGGAAGGTGATGTTAATGGCTTTGAGAAAGGCGTTCATGCCCTCGCGCATCTCCAGCGGTGTATGAGCAATGCCCAGAAGCCCGGGCGTCCCCTCAAAGACCATCAGCCGTTCAGCGAGCAGATCGATGAGATAAATGTCATGGTCCACAACCAGCACCGTCTTCTCCGATGACTCGGCAAAGCGCCTCATGACCTTGGCCGCCAGCATCCTCTGCTCTACATCCAGATGGGCAGAGGGCTCATCCAGCAGATAGAGGTCGGCCTCGCGACTGAGGCAAGCGGTTATAGCCACGCGCTGCAGCTCGCCCCCAGATAGCTCCGTCAGGGCCTGATCCATAAACGGCTCCAGGCCCATGGGCTTTAAAATCTCCGTCTGGTAGAAGCTGGTGTCAAAGTCATGAGTCACGCTGCGCAGAAGGCCCTGCACGGTTACATCGGAATCGGCTTTCAGGTACTGTGGCTTGTAGGAGACCTTAAGCTGGCTCTCGAAAAAACCCGCTGTCGGCCTTTCCACGCCCGCCAGAATCCTTATGTAGGTACTCTTGCCGATGCCGTTCGGCCCCAGGATGCCCACCACCTCTCCTCGGCGAATAATGCCTGGCTCCGCCTGAAGCCGGAAGGAGGAATACTGCACGCTAAAAGCCCCATAGTTGATGAGCGAGGGAATCTCCTTCTCGATCCTGGGGGCATGCACCTCAAAACGGATGGATGTATCGCGGAAGCGCACATTCTCCTCCGGAAGGTTTCCGCGCAGGTACTGGTTGATGCCCACCCTTACCCCTTTGGGCCGGGTTATAACGCCGTAGGCCCCAGGCACACCGTAGATGAGATGGACATTGTCCGCGAGAAGGTCGAGCAACGCCAGGTCGTGTTCCACCACCATGACCGCCTTATCCTTGGCCAGGCTCTGCAGGATGCGGGCCACGTTGATGCGCTGGTAAATATCCAGGTAGGGGCTGATCTCATCGAAGAAATAGAAGTTCGCGTCGCGCGCGACCGTGGCCGCGATGGCCACTCTCTGCAGCTCTCCACCGGAGAGGCTTGATATCTCCCGGTCCATGAGCTTGCCTAAGGAGAGCCTCTCCACCAGATTGGCGAGAGCACCGTGTTCGTCAGTTTTTTCCAATAGGCCGCTAACCAGCCCGCAGTAGCTCTTGGGGATGCGATCCACATTCTGAGGCTTGTAGGATGTCCTGACGCCCTTCTCGGCTACCCTTTTCAGGTAATCTCCAAGGGCACTGCCGGCAAACCTCTGAAAAACATCATCCCAAGAGGCATTCTTTCCCAAATTAGGTCGCAAGATGCCGGAGAGGATGGATACGGCAGTACTCTTTCCGATGCCGTTGGGTCCCAACAGGCCGGTTACCCTTCCATCAACCGGCACGGGCAGACCATAAAGCGCAAAGCCGTTCTGGCCGTACCTGTGCACCGGGTCCTCCATCTCTTCCGGCAGGTTGGTTATGGTAATCGCCCCAAAGGGACATTTGCGCACACAAATACCACAGCCCACGCAGAGGTTCTCGGTGATGAGGGGCTTGCTGTCCACAAAGACTATGGTTTCGTCGCCTGTTCGCACCGGTGGGCAGAAGTACTCGCATTCCTTGGAGCACTTGCGGGGCTGGCAGCGGTCGCGGTTGATGATGGCTATTCTCATGGTCTACCTCAGTTGAGAAGAAGTGTCCAGGTGACCAGCCAGAGGTCGACTACCATGAACTCCACATAAAACCAATCTTTGGTCTTGAAGCTTGTCGCATCTATATTCAGGAACGTATAGGTATACTTTTGAATGAGGGAGGTTAGCAGTATTATAGACAGCATTACGAAATGCCAGGGATAAGGCGCTATTGCCTCGGGTGTATAATAGCAGGCAAAGCCCGCCGCTGTCCCCAGTATAGAAGGATACACGGTCTTGATTATTCCATCAATGCGGTCCTTTCTGCGTTCGGCTGCGCTCTTGGGCTTTACTATGGGCGGTAGCTTGGCCACCTTTTCACCCGGTTTTTCCTGAGCAGTCGCGAGCCGTTGGTCTTCCTTATTGCCAGCCTTTTTTTCTTTCTTGGCCATCTAACCATTGGATTTCATTATATGATAATAGCGTTTTGGTCCGGGAAAAGTCCAAGTACTATAACTTTCAAGAGCCTCTGCATGTGTATGTCGTAGCGGATGCCTCGGTATTCATCTGGGGCAAAAGGCCAGCGGGTGAGCTGATCACCGTCCCAGCCGTTGAGGCGGAGCTGAAGGATATAAGGACAAAGTCCCTGCTTCACATCTTCGAGGCGCAGGTGGAAAGCCCCTCTCCCCAGGCGCGAAAGGCAGCAGAGCGCGCAGCGGCACAGACAGGAGACCTCAAAGCACTATCTTCCGCGGATTTGGATGTCCTGGCAAAAGCCCTGGAATACAGAGCAGTTCTCGCTACCGACGACTACGCTCTGCAAAACGTCGCTCTTCACCTCGGCCTGAAGATCCTGCCCATCGGGCAGCCCCGGATAAAGAGATTGCTAAAACATGTCCAGAGGTGTCAGGGCTGCGGCAGCAGATTCGAGGGGGAAGCATGTCCTGATTGCGGAACTCCCGCCAGAAAGAAAAAGAGGTGCATAAGATGAAAAATATTGAGACTTTGATGAAAAAGGCAACGGAACTAAAGGCGGAAGGGCTGGTTGAAGGCCAGATCTCAGAAGAGCTGAATGTCTCCAGCGAGACGGTGACCTGGTTGCTTACTCATGCTGAGAAGACGAGCACTTCTCCTGGGCCCAAGGATATCTCCGTGGACTGGTCGATGATCGGCAAGAGCGCCATTAGGCTGAGCCACGTCTCTGAAGCCCTCTCCGATATCATTTATGAGACTCTAGACGACAACGACTGCGGCGTGGATGTGGTGGTGGGCATAGCTTTAAGCGGCCTGCCACTGGCCAGCATGGTGGCCAATAGCCTGGCGACGGAGCTTGCCGTCTACACACCCAGCAAGCAGATGCTCACCAAAGAGAGCGGCAAGGCGCGCGGCAACCTGAGCTCCAACTTTTCCGGTGTTATGGACAAGGATTGCATCATCATCGACGATGTAATTACATCCGGCAGGACTCTAGAGGAGACTGTCGAATATCTGGACGAGCACGGGGCCAAGATCAATGCCATCGCCGTCCTGATTGACAAGAAGGGAACAGACGAGATCGCCGGAGTGCCTGTGGTCTCGCTCTTGAAGGTCTTAAGAGTAAATTAGATCAGCCGACTATGTTCTCCGAGGATGAGTATCGATTGGACTTCTTCGTAGATGAGGGATTCCAGCGCAAGAAGTGCGATAAATGCGGCAAATTCTTCTGGACCAGGAACAGCGAGCGGAAGACCTGCGGGGATCCGCCCTGCGATCCCTATACCTTCATAGGCTCGCCCATTTTCAAGCTCGAGCACACAATAGACGAGATGCGCGAGCACTACCTCAGCTTCTTTCAGGCTCGAGGGCACGCTCGTATCAAGAGGTACCCGGTGGTGGCCCGATGGCGAGACGACATTTACCTTACCATCGCCTCTATCGCCGACTTCCAGCCCTTTGTGACCTCCGGGCAGGTGCCGCCTCCCGCTAACCCCCTCACCATCAGCCAGCCCTGCATCCGGCTGGACGACCTGGATTCGGTAGGGCGCAGCGGTCGGCATCTCACCACCTTCGAGATGATGGCCCACCATGTTTTCAACACCCGCGAGATGGAGCACTACTGGAAGGATCGGACTGTTCAATTATGCGATGAGCTGCTGGCCGGCCTCGGCATGGACCCCCTGGCTGTGACCTACAAGGAGAATCCCTGGGCAGGCGGCGGTAACGCCGGGCCCAGCGTGGAGGTCATGGTCGGCGGCCTGGAGCTGGCAACGCTGGTCTTCATGGACCTGAAAGCTGTGCCCAAAGGCCCCATCCAGATCAAGGACGAGTCTTACGAGAAGATGGACAACTACATCGTGGACACCGGCTACGGCCTGGAGAGGTTTGTCTGGGCCTCAAAGGGCTCGCCTACCATATACGATGCCATCTTCCCCGATCTGGTCAGGAAAGTGGCCGACCTGGCGGGCGTCGAGCACAACCTGCAAGATCCAGAGTACGCCGAGATCTTCGCCCAGAATGCCCGCTTGGCTGGCATGGTGGATCTGGACGAGTACAGCATGTTGGATTTGCGCAGAAAAATTGCCAGAAGCATCGGCATATCGCCCGAGAAGCTTGAGAAGACCATCGAGCCCATGGAGCGCATCTATGCTGTGGTGGACCACACTCGCTGCCTGGCCTACATGCTTGGCGACGGCATAATCCCCTCCAACGTCAAGGCGGGCTACCTGGCAAGGCTTGTCATCCGACGCACCCTGCGCAAGATGTTGGAGCTGAACCTCACTCTGCCGCTGGCGGAATTGGTGGAGATGCAGATCCAGCGACTGGACTACTCTGATTGGCAGGAGCGCTTTATCACCATCAAGGAGATCCTCGACCAGGAGGAGCAGAAGTATGCCGAGACATTAGAGAAGGGCAAGCGTCTGGTCAAGAAGACGGCTGAGCACTTTAAGAAGATGGGCCGGCCCATTCCCCTGGCGGAGATGATCTCCCTCTACGACACGCACGGCATTCCCCCTGAGATCGCTCGCGAGTCGGCGGAGGAGATGGGTGCGACTGTGGAGCTGCCGGACAACTTCTACTCACTTGTGGCCAAGAAGCGCATCCGGGCCGAGAAGGATGAGGCCAAGGCCACCCTGCCCGGCAAGACGCAGCTTTTATTCTACGAGCATCCCTTCGAGCAGGTCTTCGAGGCTCATGTTCTGAATGTGATGGTGGACGGCGCGATCATTTTGGACAGGACGCTACTTTACCCCGAAGGGGGAGGCCAGCCTGCCGATCACGGCACTCTGGAGAAGGAGGGTCGGGTCTTCTCGGTAGTGGATGTGCAAAAGTCTGGGGACGTGGTGCTGCATAATTTGGCAACGCCGGGCCTTGCGAAGGGCGATCGCGTTACCGGCAAGGTCGACATGCTCCGGAGGCTGGCGCACGCGCGCCATCACACGGCGACCCACCTGGTGCACGACTCAGCCAAGCGCGTTTTGGGCAAGCACGTCTGGCAGGCCGGAGCCCAGAAGAGCGAGGACCGGGCCCGTCTGGACATCTCCCACTACAAGCGCATCACCGATCAAGAGTTGAAGGCGATAGAGTTAGAGGCCAACCGGCGGGTGATGGAGATGGAGCCGGTGCACACGCAGTTTTTGCCCCGCACCGAGGCGGAGAAGCTCTTCGGATTTGAGCTGTACCAGGGAGGCGTGCCGCCCGGAAATCAGATTCGCGTTGTGCGGGTGGGCACCGACGTCGAGGCCTGCGCAGGAACGCACGTCACCAACGCTGGGCAGATCGGCGCTATCAAGATCTTGCGCGCCGAGCGCATTCAGGACGGCGTGGAGAGAATCGAGTTTGCGGCGGGTGAAGCGGCCGTGCGGGCCTCTCAGGAGCGCGATGACCTGCTCTCTGGGGCCGCAGACGTGCTGCGCGTGCCGAATGAACAGCTACCCAGGACCGCTTCGCGCTTCTTTGAGGAGTGGAAGAGCCAGCAGAAGGAGATCGAGCGGCTCAAGGAGGACCTGGCAAAGGCGCGGCTCATGACCCTGATTGCTGAGGCAGAGACAATGGACGGCCTGAGGGTCGTGGTGCAGAAGATAGGCAATGCCGATATCGATGAGCTTCTCAAGGCAGCGGCGCTTTTGGCGGAGCAGGACTGCGTCGCCCTTTTGGGTAGCGTTACGGGCAAGCTCGTTGCCGCCGTGGGCCCGTCGGGCCTGGCGAAGGGCGTCAAGGCAGGCAGCATCATCCGGGCTGCGGCCCAGGCTTTGGGCGGGGGCGGAGGAGGGCGGCCTGAGCTAGCGCAGGGTGGAGGGCCCAACGTGGAGAAGCTGGACGAGGCCCTGGCGGCGGGAAGAGAGGAGATGAGGGCCTAAATCTTTTTCCTTTGAGGATACAATTTTGAATAACCAATTTAGGTTTGAAGGGACGTCAGGATCATGGGAACCGAAATAAAAACATGGCAGATTATAGACGGCAAGTTAACCTACGTGGACACTGCTTTGACAATTTGATGAAGTCGAATAAATTGTGAAACGAACCAGGGCATGAGAGCTGCGTCCTCATTCTATGCTTAAGCAATGCCTATAAAACTACTCGGCAATATAGAGGCCTGCGGAGGCTCACTATTGAAGAAGCTGGACTTTCCAAAGCCATTTGAGCATAATCATCCTCCTGTGCGCGAGCTCAGTGAGACAGATACCGGTCCAACTACCCGGGGGGAGAAATTTGCAGATTGGGTGTACGAAAACATAGGTTCATGGCGGTTCATCCTGATACAATCGATTCTAGTGGTCGTATGGGTGATCCTTAATGCTACTGCTTACATTCGCGCCTGGGACCCCTATCCTTTCATTTTCATGAATTTGATCTTCTCTTTGCAATCTGCCTACACGGCATCTCTGATTATGATGAGTCAAAATCGCCAGGATAAGCTCAAGGCTTATAACGATTATCTCACGAACCTCCGGGCAGAAGAGGAGACCCGGGCCATCCTGGAAAACCTGGCCGCTCAGGATAAGGCCCTTGAGGAGATTTACCGGGAGCTGCTGGAACTACGAAAGGAGATTGGCAAGAACCGTCTCTAAGTATATTGCTAAAGCAGCAGCATCAGCAAAAAAAACATGCTAAATAAGAAAAAATCATGCGGCAGCTAGAGCTGGCTCAGCGGCGATCCGATCGCAGAAGGCTTTGACCTGTGCCTCATTCATGCTGTTCTTGGGAACAACCATGACTTGGTATCCATCGCTCTCCAGTCTGTTAATCAGATCCCTAAACTGGCTCATGGCTACTTTGACCTGTTTAGTCAGATCCGGCATCTTTAGAATGACTATCTTGATTGAAGGAATGACCGCGTCCACTACATAACCCCAGCGTGTGGGACGATGCATCAGCACAACTATCCCTCTTTTTCCTAGCTCTGAGATTATGCCATCAAACTTCTCTACGTCTTGCCTCTCAGGTTTTTTCATTTTGCCTCTACCTCAATTGCCCAACTTCTAACTTATTCTAATTATCATTCATTTCCAGCCTGGTCAAAATTATTATTTCATCCATCATAGCAAAAATTGCGAGGGAACTGCCCTTTATATGAATAGGTCATTAAGAAATAATAAGGTTTAGTATCTACCTGGCGATCTAGCAGGTCTATGCTTCTGATAACACTCGCTGCAGTATACCGGCCTGGATCCATCCGGCTTGAAGGGCACCTGTGTTTGCTTGCCACATTCTGAACAAGTGACATCTGTCATTTCTCTGGGACCACTGTTGTAGCCACTTCTGCTGCTACCGCTGTTTTCATATTTTCTCTCAAACATTTAATTCACTTACCTTTTGAATCGATTCAAGGAATCGAAACTGCTCCCGAAAACATCTCAACAAATCTCTTTGAATTGACGAATCCAGCATCGATAAAAGGATCCCTCAGCTTATATACTTGCCGGTTAAGAAAAAAAATGCATTTTTCTACCTTCTCTTGGTAATTATGGAGAGTATGTCGCAGTCTTTGATCTCATGCTCCAGACCGACCGATTGGCCTGGAAACTTGGCGCTCTTGCCCCAGACCAGAGCATAGCGGAAGAGATTCACGAAGTCACGATGAAGATGCTCACATACCGACTTTACAGTGCTTCCGTCAAGCAGTACTAGCGGCTCTTCCAGGTCTGCTTTGCCCCCTTTTGGCTTGAGATAGATGCGAATGAAGCCCAGCCGATCGTAAATAAGATCCTTTAGCTCCTCCAGGCCCTGCATTGTGGCGCAAGAGATAGGAAGGTAGTCCCGGCTCAGCTCCTCTTTGATCTTGTTCTCTACGCCTCCGAACCGAAGGTCGAACTTATTTATGGCCACAACTGAAGGGATGTAAACCCTGTTTCCGGCCAAAAAGTCCACCAGGCTATCGGTATCTATGTCTTCGCGGATGGTGACATTGGCATTGACAATTCCGTAGGCGCGAATGATATCCGCGATCTCAAACTCCGTCATGCGGGTGAGCTGCACAGTGCTGCGTATGATTATGCCGCCCTTCTTGTCCTGAGTGATGTGAATATTGGGGGGCTGTTTGTCCAGCCGGATTCCCGCATCGTAAAGCTCGCGCTCCAGAATATCCAGCCTGTAGTTGAAGACATCACCCAATAGTAATATTATATCCGCGGCGCGCGCAGCAGTTATGACCTCTCTGCCCCTGCCCTTGCCCTTGGCAGCTCCTTTGATGATGCCGGGCATATCCAGTATCTGGATCTCGGCGCCCTTGTATTTCATTACCCCCGGAATGACCTCCAGAGTAGTGAATTGGTAATCGGCAACCTCTGATTTGGAGGCAGTCAGGTTGTTGAGCAGACTTGACTTTCCTACAGAAGGAAAGCCCACCAGGGCCACAGTTGCATCTCCCGACTTCTTGATGTAGTATCTTCTACCACCGCCGCCGCCCTTGATCTTCTGAAGCTCTTGCTGCGCCTTTAGCTTCGCGATCTTGGCCTTGATCTTGCCCAGATGGTGCTCAGTGGCCTTGTTCTTCTGAGTGTTAAAGATCTCCTCTTCCAGTGCCTTGATCTGTTCCTCGATGGTTGCCATTTATTGTCCTCTTAATCGGCAGGCGGGCCAAGAACAGCGCGTACTGCCATCAGTTTGAAAGTGTTCTTGATTCGTAGCAGCAAATGAGGTTCCCCCTTTATAAGGTATGGGTTTACACGCCTGTATTAAAAGAATCTTGACGCTAGACTATGCCTCGTCTCGCAGGTTCCTCTCGCCTCGCAATCCCGGCAGGGTGCATCCTCCGGCCGGTCGGGAAGCTGTCCCTCTTTTATTTGCCTAATTCTGTCTCGAATAAGTAATTGTTAAAGGTACAGTTTATATACTAACAGCACAATTCTTTTTCCCATGCCACGTTCTAGATATGCAGATAGAATCGTCACGGTCTATTTTCCCAGTCCGGAAGAGCTGCAAGAATGGGCCAAAGATGCCAAATCGGCGGGATACTCTCTTAGTCAATATATTTTAGAGATGGTCTCCAAGAGTCGGAACGATTTGAGGTCGCCCTCCACCAGCACTACGTCAAAAGATATGGAAGAAGTCAGGAAGGAGAATAGGATGCTGAAAAAAGATAACCAAGAGAAGGCCCTTCTCCTGGAGCACTACGAGACAGAGCTTTTCAAGGCCAAGAACAAGGCATATCTTCAGGTCGATTCAGATGAGGCTGAGGAATATGATGCTCGCCTGGTGGAACTGCTGCGTAAGGGAAAGACCGTCGACAGCTACCGTATATTAACCAGCCTTGCCATAGACCCGAGCGATAGCGAAGCCGTCAAGATTGTCAAGAATCAGCTTGAGGAGTTGCGGAGATTCTGCCTGGTCAAAGAGACGCCAGCGGGCTGGCGGTGGATTGGATGACTCTCATAGACGACTTCCGGGCCGACTGCCAGCTTCGGGGGCATAAGTATTCTGTCACCCCTCTGAGCTACATCCAGGAGTTCCTCGCAGGCCTGGACGGTAAGGATCCGGTAGAGATCTCTCGATTAGACCTGAAAGCCTATCTCATGGTCCTGCAAATGCGCGGCCTCAAGCAGACGAGCATCGAAAAGGCATTCTCCGCCCTTTCAAACTTCTACGAGTTCCTATGCGAGGAAGATCTGATCGCGGTTAATCCTGTGCAACCCTTCAAGAAACGCTACATCAAGATCTACAAAGAGCAGGTAGCCCAGGACGTCAGGCAGCTAATCAGCGTCGATGACGCGGCCCGGCTTGTCAATTCTATCCTCGACAGTAGAAACAAAGCAATCGTCATACTCTTCCTCAAGACGGGAATGCGGGCCAATGAACTTCTAGCACTGGACGTAGCTGATATAGATATGCAAAAAATGGAGATCCGCCTAAAGCACACATCAAAGCGTAGCAATAGGCTTCTTTTCTTTGATGATGAGACAGAAGAAGCGCTACGAAACTGGCTGCGTGCCAGGAAAAATAGGAGCACTCACGGAGGTCCTGCACTCTTCCCGAGCAAGACAAGCGCCCGCCTCTCAATACGAGGAGTGGAGCGTGAAGTCGAGAAGCATGCCGCCCGCGTGGGCCTGCATGATCCAGGCTCCAAGCTCCTGGAGCATCGCTTCACGCCGCATTGTGCGAGGCATTGGTTCTCTACTCATCTTTATCGGGCAGGGATGGAAGAGCGTTACATAGCCTGGCTGCGAGGAGATGCTCCGAGAGGTAGCATGGGGCCCTATATTCACATTGACCCCGACGATGTTCGGCGTAGCTACCTGGCGCATATCCCTCAGCTCGGGATTTGAGGCAGAAGGCCCAGGCGTGTGCCTCTTCTGCTGCTTCTTCTGGGGAACCGCGCGGTGAAACGCGCTCTGCCTTTGGGCGCAGATCTGCGGATCTGCCACGTATCGCGGGACCCACCGGAGGCAATGGGCCGCAGCGAGACGAGCTGGCGTCTGATCCTCTGCGGAGGCCCAGCCGCACAGCTCCCTCGCTACACTAAGCGGCCCAGCCTCACGGTCCCCCCGCTGTTACATCCGGGCGGGAGGATCTCTGCCGGCCGATATTCTTGGAGGGCAGGGGTCTCTGCCGGCTTCCCTCTTCCGGGCATGGGGCATGAACTTCTTGCGGCTAGTAATCCTTCAGGGTCGGACCGGGAGCTAAGCCGGCTTTGGCCCCAGGACCTCACACATCTTCGTTTGGGTCCTTCCCGGTCTGCACCAGGGCAGGCCACCTCGCGGCAATCCGGGAAAGATCAAGGTTTTGGGCCTGAAACGGCCCGGCCCTGAAACGGGCCGCCCAAAAGGGCAAAACCATGATCATCCCGGCTGCCGCAAAAGCGGTCGGCCTGCCCTGGAAAAGCAGACCGGGCGAAAGGACTCAATATACGAAGATGTGTGAAGGCCAAGGAGCATGCTGCAGCCTCTTTCTCGTGACCCTGGCAGACTATTGTAGCCTTACGCTTCGCTGAGAGGAACTACGGGGCTCAGGATCTAATGCCGAAGATGTGTGCTCACATAAAAACAAAAAAATAAAAACAAAAAACTGAATGCCCTTCGGGCCGGTCCTGGTCTCCCTGGCCGCTCTTTTTTCTTCTTCAGATAAGTTCCATCAC
>Ga0315273_10009022_pt1 | contig 12614 bp, 15 predicted proteins | sample YL17G02_0_MG_FD_205753 | JGI IMG/M metagenome (GOLD analysis project Ga0315273, IMG submission 205753) | Sediment microbial communities from Yellowstone Lake, YNP, Wyoming, USA - YL17G02_0 | ecosystem: Environmental > Aquatic > Freshwater > Lake > Sediment | place: USA: Wyoming | collected... | reverse complement strand
CCGCCCAGGGCGCAGACGGCGAGCGTCGCCTCGCCGCGCGTTTCGGTCTTTGCGAGCGCGGCCAACAGGTCGGTCGGCTCGATCAGACCCCCTGCTACGTGCATGCCGTCGCGCACCAGCGAGACCACCTCGGCGGGCTCGCCCCAGCGCGCGCCGAACGCGCGCGCCGGATCCGTCATGAGGGGCGCCGCACGCAGGCCGTCCCGATGATCACCGCGCCATGGGGCCCCGTGCAGGCTACACGCAAGCGGTCCCGCCCCGCCGAGTGCTCGGCGAGCTCGCCCGTGGTCACGATCCGGTCGCCTGCGAAGACGGGCAGCCGGATGCGCGCGTCGAGGGTCGTGCCCGCCACCGAGGCGAAGCCGTAGCGACGCTGGAGCAGGTCGAAGACGTAGGCGAGGAAGAGGGTGCCGGTCGCGATCGAGGCCGGAAGCCCGACGGCGTGCGCCACCTCGTCGTCGGTATGGAAGTTCACCTCGCCATCGGGCTCGTAGAGGATCATTGCCTCGCGCGTCATCACCCGCTCCAGCGGCGCGAGCGTCTCGAGCGCGGGGCCCTCGGCGAGGGCGGCCTCGCGCGCGGGCGGCCGCTCGCCCTCGTCCTCGACGTGATCGGAGTAGACGACGACGCCTGTCGTCACGCCGGTCGCGATGCGCACCCCGGCGTCGTCGATCGTCTCCGTCTCGACCTCCACGTAACGGCGCCCTTTACGCACCCACTTCGCCGCCGCACGGCCGCGCACGGTGAGCGTCGACCCGAGGCGCGGGAGGGCGAGCAGGGTGAGCCGCTGCCCCGCGTGGACCGATTGCGAGATGTCGTAGTGTCGATCCGCCAGGTTGACGCCGTCGGCGGCGAGGATCGAGACCGGCGCGAAAGGCCCCGGGTACGGTTCCTGCTGCGTCGCTCGCAGGTGCCGCGAGACGGTCCTCTCGTCGAGAACGTAGGTGAACGAGCCCACGTCGGCCCCGGGCTGGATCGCGTCGAAGGGCACCGTCGGACGGCCGCGCGCGTCGGGGAGCTTCGCCATCGCAAACCGATCCTACCAAACCATCGCGCCTCGCGGACACCGCCCGGTCGAGCGCCAAGGAAGCGCGCCTGCGTCTATCATGGCGGTCATGGGCTGGGCCGGCTGAGATCGGCTACCAGGCCCTATTCTCGGAGGGTCGTCGCCCATGAGCCCCGATTCGTTTTCCCGTACGGATGTCGCGTTCGACAGTGGCGGCGCGCGCTGCGCGGCCTGGCTCTACCTGCCTGCGGGCCCGCCGCCTTTTCCGTGCGTCGTGATGGCGCATGGCTTCGGCGGCACGCGCGAGGTGCGCCTCGACGCCTATGCGGAACGTTTCGCCGCGTCCGGCTTCGCGGCGCTGGTCTTCGACTATCGCCACTTCGGCGCCAGCGAAGGCGAGCCGCGGCAGATCCTCGACGTATCGAAGCAGCTCGGCGACTGGCGCGCTGCGATTGCATGGGCGCGTTCGCAGCCGGAGATCGACCCGGCGCGTGTGGCGATCTGGGGCACGTCGTTCAGCGGCGGTCATGTGATGAGCCTCGGTGCGGAGGATGCGCGGCTTGCGGCGATCGTGGCGCAGGTGCCGTTCTGCGATCCGCGCGCGGCAGCCGTACCGCCGCTGCAGATGCTGCGTCTGCTCGTCGCTGGGCTGCGGGATGCGTGGCGGGGCTTTCGGAAGCACCCGCCGCTCGAGATTCCGGTGGTGGGCCCTCCGGGCTCGCTCGCCGTGCTCACCTCTCCCGACGCCATGCCGGGCTATCTGGCGCTCTTGCCGCCCACCAGTCTCTGGCGCAACGCGGTGGCGGCTCGTGTCATGCTGCAGGTGTCACGCTATCGGCCGCTCTCGGCAGCGGCGCGCATCGAGAGCCCGCTGCTGGTCTGTGCGGCGGAGCAGGACGTGCTCACGCCGCCTGGCCCCGCCCTCGAGGCCGCCGCCCGCGCGCGGCGCGGGACGGCGAAACGCTATCCCTGCCAGCACTTCGAGATCTACCTCGGCGCTCTTTTCGAGCAGGCAGTCGCCGACCAGATTGCGTTCTTGCGCGAGCACCTCGCACCGAAGCCGGCGTAGCCTGCGGCCGCACCCTCGGCGGGGCATTCTGACCATGACGGCTTCCGGCTCCGCCGAAGGAATGCGCGCCATCGAGTCCCGCTCCCCAAGGCCTGTCCAGGGGCACGTGCTGCCGGCAGCTACTTTTCGCGGGCTCCGAGAAGCGTCGTAGGGTGTATAATTCTTGGGTCAATACGCGACAAGTCTGTTCTTGCGAAGTGGAAGGAGCTCGAGGAGTGGCCCTTGCAACCCTGGCCACGATGCCGAAGAAGGTGCGCCAGGTAATGACACTGCCCGAGAAGGATCGCCGCGCCGTCATTCGCCTAGTCAACTCCCTCGTGGACCCCAAGGGCCGCGCCGCGGCCGGAGGATCGCGATGACCCACGCGGCGCTTCGGGAAGAGTTGCTCAAGCTCTCTGCCGCCGAGCGGCTCGAACTGATCGAAGAACTCTGGGACAGCCTCGACGAGGAAGACGAGGCGCTCGCGCTGACCGACGCGCAGCGCGAGGATCTCGAGCGACGCCTGGCCGAGGCCGAGGCCGATCCCACGGGCGGCTCGCCCTGGGAGGAAGTTCGGGAGCGCATTCGGCGCCGCCCGCGGTGACCGTTCGGCTTCGAGTTCGTCGACGCGCCGAGCTCGATCTCGACGAGGCGTATGCCTGGTACGAGTCACGGGCGATGGGCCTCGGCGAGTTATTTCTCCGCTCCGTCGACACCTGCTTGGCGCGCATCCAGCGCCACCCCGAGGCCTACGCCGTTGCGCACGGCCGAGTGCACCGTGCACGCCTCCATCGCTTTCCCTACGGCGTCTACTACACGATTCGCGAGGACTTCATCGACGTCCTGTCCGTGTACCACGCGCGTCGTCGCCCGCGGAAATTCGATCTCTAGTTGAGCCGCACCGCGGCCGGCGGCTAAACAAAGACGCGGTGTCGGTACGACGACGCTCGCCCTCGGCCGGTGCGTCTCCGGTGACGGGGTCATAGGTGCGGTAGAAGTTGTAGTGCAGCCCGCTCTCGCCGTCGTAGAACCCTTGGTATTCGGGTCCCGGTTCTTGGCGTGTTCACTCCGGATGCCATGCGCTCCGCGGCACGGCGAACTGTCGTTCGGCGACCGCTATCGCCTGCTCCAGCGAGTCCTGGAGGTAGTCGTGAGTGCACAACTCGCCAACATAGACGTAAAGATAGAAGCCAGCTTTCTCATCCCGCTTGATCTCGAAGCGGCGATCCCCGCTCTCGAGATGAGCGATCCATTTCATTTCTTCTCTCCGCGCTCCTCCAAGTATTGGCCCAAGAAGGGAGCCATCTCGCCCTCCAGAGACCGTGCAGTTGAAGGAAATGCCGCAGCCGCCAAGGAGGCAAGTGCGAATAGCCACTTCAACCCTTCACCTCCCATGGAACGCCGCCCTTGTCTCTTGCCTCCTTCGCAAGCTGGATGGCTGGGTCTTGATCTGGCGGAGGGCCGAGAGGCTCGTAGCTCGCCCTCCAGGCGACCCGTAGGGCCGGCAGGTTTGCCGGCGAGCCGGCGACGCGATCCGTCACTCGAGATACTCGACCTCAACACTCTCACCGGACGCAAGACGCTGCAAAGCCGATCGATCCGACACTCTGTAGACCGAGTACGACACCTCGGTCCCGTCCGCAGGACGATCCTGGTCTTGGTTCATGGGATGGGGGTTGCTGACGGTAACGATCTTCCGCACGCCGATGAACTCCCTGACTGCCGGAAGACCATCGATGGTGAGGTCGTCATCGAGCGTCGCTTCCTCTTCGCCGAGCTTCCGCGCCGCGACTCTTGCCTCGCTAGCGGTCCGCGCGTCGATCAGCAGGAGGTTCTCGTGCACGAGAAAATCACTATTGGGCTCGTCTCGTGGTCGGATCGCGATGATGATACTTGCTGTATACCAAGCCATCATTGGCACCGATCATTCATGGCAGAGCTCCTCCGGCATCCAAGCACCTTCTGAGCCGTCTGGATCTTTTCTTCCGAGTCGCCGAATCCTTCACCTGGTCGTATTGATCCCGCAGCCACGCACACGGATCAGGCTGCAACATGGCCTCTCGCGACCATTCGTCCTCCAAGCTCTGTCGGCCGCCCTTGGCCATCTGAAAAGCGGGGGCTACCACGTAGTCCTCGAGGAGACTGCCAAGGGCAGCACCGCCAACCCCGCCCAGAGCGAAGCCTGCGGCGGCGCCGGCCTCGCCTCCGGCTGCTCCGCCTGCAAAGGTCCCTCCACCGGGCAGCGCCAGCGTCCCGGCAGCGGCGCCAGCTGTGCCACCCGTGAGTCCACCGAGGACACCACCCACTACGCCTCCAACGGCAGCTCCGACCGCCGCGCCTCGAGGCCCGAGACCGTCCGGATCAACGAGCGCGAGAGGATTGCTTGCGACGTAGGCGTAGACGTGGACGCCAGACGCCTGCCCGATCGGATCGGCCTCGAGGTAGCGCCCGGTGACGGGGTCATAGGTCCGGAAGTAGTTGTAGTGTCGCCCGCAAGCCCCGCGCCGCCGCTCGCGATCTCCGCGAAGACTCCCACTGTCATCTTGCACTACGACTCAGGTGGCCACCGATCACGTCGGGGTCTGTCGAGAACTGCATGCTGCGATAGCCGGGGACCGCTTCCATCGACCTCCGGTCAGCGTCAAAAAGAAATACCACGATGTTGTCGACGGAGTAACCAGCCTTGCTAGCCACGGTGAGTGTCAAGGTTGTTGTCGGATGAAGATTCATGCGGCCACACCTTCGGAGTGCTGCGGCACAGCCGTCGATGTCGCCCGTCGAGTCCGCTCCTCTGGGTTCAAGTACACCTCCTCGATGGGCGTCCAGTTGCGTGTGGACTGCGTCCAGCGCGCCGGATTCTTCGCGCGCGCATCCTCGTAGACCTGACGGCGCTGCGCGAGGATCGCCGCGTCCTTGCCCGCGTGGCGATCGCCGGGAGTTACGAAACGAACGCCACTGTGCAGATGCTCTCCGTTGTACCAGGCCACGAAGCCCTCGACCCATGCGCGTGCGGTAGCGACGTCGGCGAACGGTTTCGTCGGGTACTCGGGCCGGTACTTCAACGTGCGGAAGAGCGCTTCCGAGTACGGATTGTCGTCGCTGACGTGCGGCCTGCTGAACGAAGGCAGAACGCCCAGGCGCTCGAGGGTGGCAACCATCGTCGAACCCTTCATCGGTCCACCGTTGTCGGCGTGGAGCACGATGCCGCGCGGATCGAGATGCATCCTGGTGCACGTCTGCTCGAACAGCGCGGCGGCGAACTCGGCGGACTCAACGTCGTGGACCTCCCAGCCGATGGTCTTGCGACTCCACACATCAACGATCATGTACAGGTAGAAGAACACGCCGCGGATCGGCGACTTCAGGTACGTGATGTCCCAGCTCCAAACTTCGTTTGGCCCCATCGCAACGTACGCTTGCGGCGCTCGTCGCACCGGTGCCTTCGCGCGTCCACGGTGATGCAACAGCTCTTCCTCGCGCAGGATGCGGTACATCGTCGATTCTGAGGCCAGGTAGCGCTTCTCGTCGGCCAGGAGCGGCACGATCTGGTTCGGCGAGAGATCTCGGAAGCGAGGCTCGTTGACGACCTCCAGCACGGACTGACGCTCCCCGTTGGTCAGCTTGTTCGCCGGCGGCGTCTTCGGGCCGTGACGCTGGTCCTCGACGTTGCCGCTGCGCCAACGCTCGACGGTCCGCGCGCTGAGTCCGATGATCTCGCACGCGGCCTCACGACGCGCCCCAGCTGCGACCGCTTCCTTGACGAGCTCGAGGGTCACGAGTCTTTCTCGCCCGTCGTGTCGCCGTCCATGGCCCCCCAGATCGCCTCCACTTTTTTTTTGAGGATGAGCAGCGCAGACGCCTCTGCGAGCGCCTTGTCCTTGCGGCGCACTTCCCACTCGAGCTCCTTGATCCGCCTCGCCTCGGGCGACCTCTTGCTCGACCGAGTCGTGTCGCCGAACGCGCTCTCGGCGAGTGCCCGCCACTCCTTCAGCTGCGCCTCGTGAAGGCCCTCGCGTCGGAGAAACTCACCGAGGTCTTCATCGCTGAGCTGGCTGGCTTCGACAACGACACGGAGCTTCTCGGCGGGCGTCCACTTCTTCGCAGGCTTGTCCATGACGCCAAGCGTACGAGCCTCTTTCAACCACCGCGAGAGCGTCGTTTGGCTCAGCCCCGTCTCAGAGGCCAGGGCGTTCGCGCTCACAGCGCCCGGCGGAAGCATCTTGCGTACCATCTTGGCCCTGAGGGCCTCGGTATACTCGGCCACGGTATCGTCTCGTTGCTCGCCCCCTAGGGTATTGATCACACCGCTGAGCCTGCGCCGGCGATGCGACAACTATCCTGACACAGGGGGGCCATCGACACAAGGAGCCCTAGAGTGCCAATCGGAACGTCCTCGCGAATGAGAATCGCCAAACGTTGGCTCTCCAGCGTCAATCGCTCACCGCGAGGACGAGCAAGTCCGTTCAGGATCGTAAGCGCGTTCGTCAGCTTCGATTCTCCGAGCGAGACCGAGAAGCGGAGTTCGCCCGGCTCGGAACTCTTCGCGTGCGGCTCGACCACGGCGATGACAACCACGGGAACTTCGGCAGAGACCGCGGAGGCGCAGGCAACAAACTGAAGCGCTAGCGACCCAACCACGGCGGCCGCGCTGACTAGAACTCGCATCTCAGTCTCCTGTGTATCGCCTGTAGCGAGGGTTCGCGGGGTGGTCAGCTCCCGGAGGGCCGACCTGGTTGGCATGCGCACCTTGTGTAGTCGTGCCGCCCGGGCCGTCGGGCACCACGACAGCCGCATGCCCCGTCACACCTGGTACGCCGCCCGGGAATGGGTCCGCCATGATGTCACCGAGCCCCGGTGATTCGCCGGGACCGAGAAACCTCCAATCCGGGACGGTTCCTCTCCCCAACTCTGCCGCAGTGGGGCAACGATCTTTGGTGCCACCCTTTCCGTCGGGCACGGTGACCGTCGTGTCCGCGTCGGCGCTGGCCGCGGCAGCGCACGTGAATCCGCTGCACTTGTTGGATCCCGCAGGGTATTGGGGCGACAGGTTCGCGTCGTACGAGAACGCAGTGCTCCCGTTCTGATCGAGAGCCCACTGAGCGATCGCCTTCCGCTTCTTCACATTGGAAGCACTGCCTTCTTCCAGGCCGAGAGGATCGAAGAAACGAAGCGGGTTGTTCAGCGCGTAGCGATAGGCGTTGATCCCCCCGCCTGCCCGATCGGATCCGCCTCGAGGTAGCGCCCGGTGACTGGGTCGTAGGTGCGGTAGAAGTTGTAGTGCAGCCCGGTCTCGGCGTCGTAGTACTGCCCCGGGAAGCGCACGTGGAGGGAGAAGGAAGTCCCGTCCCCATCGGGATCCGCATCCACTGTCGCCTGGCCGAAGGGCTCATGCTTCGCACGCCAGATCACCTTCGGAAGGGTGGGCAGGGTGGGCGAGTCCGTCACCGCCAGCGGCGTGCCGAGCACGTCCGTGTGTACCCAGCGGAAGCCCGTCGGCGGATCCCCTGCGCTTCCGAGGGAGAGCACCGCGGTCGCCGCGAGGCCGGCTGCAACCAGGCGCCTCCGAACGGGGACCGGGAGCAGCAGCGCCGCGCCGAGGGCGGCGGCCAGCGCCAGCACGAGCTGCGGCGAGGGGCGAAGCGACTGCGGGATCTCCGAGAGCAAGCCCGGTACCCAGGCCGGCGTGCCCGCGTTCTGGTCGTAGCGATCGACGATCCCGAGAAGCTCGCCTTCGACGAAGACGTAGCGCCGCACGAGGTCGGTATCGCCGCTGCGGGGCGTGGCTTCGGCGAGAATCTGACCCGCGGCGTCGTAGAAGAAGTAGACCGCGCCCGTGGGAAGGATCTTGGCCACCCGTCTTCCGAAGGCGTCGTAGCGGTACTGGGTGAGCGTCACCGGCGGCGGGGTCGCGCTCTGGAGCGTCGCCAGACGGTTGGCGTCGTCGTAGACGTAGGTCGGGATGCCGGCGTAGGCCGTCGCCCCCGCGTAGGTGCGGCTGCCGAAGGCGTCGTGCTGGTAGCTCTGGGCCGAGGCGCCCGTGCTGCTCGCGAGCCGATCGGTGCCCGAGACATAGGTGTAGGCCGTGGCCCCGGAGGCGCTGCTCTGGGAGGTCCGGTTCCCGGCAGCGTCGTAGCCGTAGGTAAAGAGCGCAGCCCCGGAGAGATCGGAAGCCTTCCACAGCCGATCGAGCTCGTCGTAGAAGTAGAAGCGGCTCTCGCTGCCGTCTCGATGATCGATGACCCGGTCGAGGTTCGGGCCCGGGTCGTTCGGCCCTGGGGCTCCACTCGTGAAATCGTAGGTGTAGGAGCGATCGAGGGCGACGAGGCTACTGGGGCCGGTGACGTCGATCTCGCTCACTTGACCCCGCAGGTTGTAGCTCCGGGTGCTGATCACCTTGTTCCCGGCTGGAGCCGCGGCGTCGTAGGGCGGAAGCTCCGCCCGGGCTCGGGGCCCGAAGGGATAGAAGGCGAGATTCTCGATCGACTGCGTGGCGCTTCCGGCGGTCACATCGACGCGCTTCGGGCGAGCGCCGGCGTACTGCGTCGTGGTCGAGATCCCGCCCGGACTCGTGAGCGTGGCCACCTGGCCCGCTGCGTCGTAGGTCGTGGTCGTATCGAAGAGCAGGCCATCCATCGTGGTCCGCTCGAGCGAGACCTGGCCGCGATCGGTGTACGAGTAGGCCGAGGTGACAATCCCGTTGCTCGCCTGCGCCAGGCGGCCCTTCTGGTTCTTCGAAGAATCCGTGTCGTACGTAAAGACCCAGTCGGGGTCGTTCGGGAGGTTGCCGAGCGTGAGGCGATCGAGGCCGTCGTAGCTGCGGCTCGCGCTCCGCGAGGGAGATCCCGCAGAGTTCTCGATCTTCGTGACCGGGTTCCCGGCCACGTCGTAGAGAATCCGCATGACGCCGGTGTCGGGAGAGGTCACCTCGACCAGCCTTCCGAAGTCGTCCGTCTTGTAGGCGGTCGCCTTCGCCCCCGATAGTCGGTCGTCGCCCCGATCCCGCTCGGCTCTGTGAGCGTTCGAACATTGTCCGAGGCGTCGTAGGTCGTGACGACGTCGCAGTAGGAGCCTCCGATGGTGGTCCTCTCCCGACTGACCTGGGCCGCGTCCGTATGCCAGAGGGCTCGTTGCGAGAAGACCGCCATGGTCCCGGGTCATGTTCGTGGGCAATGGCACCCGTCCCGGCTATCGTCCGAGACGGACGTCCCATCCCGAAAGTCGCAAGCACCATTTTTCAAGGTCTCGAACTCTGACGACATGAGTTCGCGCGGTGAACGCGGCGATCTCCTCTGGAACGAGTGTGAATCGGATGGATTCGGGGGTCTCATCTAGATGGAGCAAGCCGAGTGGTTGCTCCAAGGGGCCAAAGAGCAGTCCTGCCCACGCCAAGTAGCCTTCCAGCGAGGCTGTCGCGAGCACATCGTCCGAGGAAGGGTTGGCCACGACCCTATCCCAATACGCGTCCGAAACCTCCGCATCGAGAGGCCTGATCCAATCGGCCATGAGTGTGAGGGCGACCTCTCCTCCATCGAGTGCGGCTATCACAGAGCAACCTGTGTCATCGAGGATCGGGAGAACCTCTAGCTCGAGGAATATTCCATCGAGCTTGTGAACGATCGGGACACTCCGGCTGAAGATCTTGTACCACGCTGGATCTTCCGCTCGCAGATATGCAGACGCGGGAAGCATTCGGTGGGCGGGCCGTCGCTGCCAGATCTCGATGGGGCCGCGCAAGCGTCCGAGTTCTTCTCGCTGGCTCGGCCCCGGGAGCAACGCAACCTTCCGCCTCAGAAGGGCCACGCAGTGTCCTCCGGGAAGTGGATCGTTTCGGGTGGCTTCGATCCGTTGGCTGGCACGTCGATCCGAGGTCCCTTCCCGGCCTCCGGCGCTCGGACCCCCACGCCGTTGGGGCACTCCGACCGTCCGGGCTTGTCCGTCTTCGTCAAGCGACCTCCAGTCAAGTCCTTCAATACTCGCTCGAAGTCATCAGCGGGCAGGTCCGTGTTGATTCGCTTCCCCGCACTTGGTTGCGGGTTGTTCCCGTAGATGGGCTTTCTGGTATCGGACCTCTAGAAAGTTGGGACAAGTCGACGCATTCGTTGGAAGTGGCCACGAGAGCGCAGCGATCCATGCGACGGCATGGCAAACGAATCTCTGCCGCGTCGTTCGCGTACCGAGCATAAGCCCCCTTCGCGCAACGATCCATGAGTGTCGTCGCAGGCTCACACGCGGCGTCACGAAGGTCAAGTCACAATTTGTGTGATTGTCGCTGCACGAGCTTTCCGACCGCGCGCGCTCGACCCCGTGCGCGCACTCGGGGGCCCCATGCCGCCGGTAACTTGCGAGGTCGGGGTTGGGGCGGCCCGCGGAGGCGACGGTGATCCTCCGAAGGTTCCATCTCTGCACGCCGCCGACGGCCGAGACGCCTCGCACCGTTGCGCACCCGAGTAGCCACGAGCCGGAGCGGGCCGCGCCAACCCCGACCCGACCCCGAGTTCCGGATCATACGCAGGAGTCGGGGAGAACCTGCAGAGCCGCGCTCCTCGATATGCGTGGCGTCATGCCCGGACCCACCGCCTCCCGTGGTAGCGTCGCCCGATGCCGGATGAGAAGAGTCTCTCGACGAACCAGATCGTCAGCTATTCGCTCCCCGCTTTCGGAACGGCCATGGTGCTGCTCAGCGTGGCCGTCTACCTCCCGAACTACTACACGGACGAGCTCGGGCTCGCGGCCGGGATGCTGAGCTGGGTGCTGATGTCCGGGCGCCTGCTGGACGCACTCTTCGACCCGGTGATGGGCCACCTCTCCGACCTCACCCGATCGCGCTGGGGGAGGCGGAGGCCCTACTTCCTAGTGGCGGCCGTCCCGCTTTGGATTGTCTTCTACTACACGTGGTCTCCGAGTCCGGGTCTTTCGCAAGCCGGGCTCTTCACGCATCTGCTGCTCTGCTACCTCGTCCTCTTCATCTTCTGGACCATCTTCTGGATTCCGTACATCTCGCTCGGGATGGAGCTGACTCCGCACTATCACGAGAGGACGCGCCTGTTCGGGATGCGGCAGGGCTTCTACCTGCTCGGGACGGCGGTGGGAATGCTCGCACCCGAGGCCTTCGCGAAGGCGGCCGGAGGGACGGCGGCCGGCTATCCGCGTATGGCGTTCGTGTTCGGCGGAATCTGCTGCGTGCTGATCCTCATCGCCTTCGCTCGCATACGCGAGCGGCCCGAGGCGGCTGCTGCGGGCCACTTCCCCTTCTTCGAAGGGCTGCGGGTCACGTTCCGCAACCGAGCCTTCGTGGTGCTGATGCTCACCTACCTGATCGCTCTCGTCGGCGGGAGCTTCATCGCTCCGCTGACCCTCTACATGGCGAAGTACGTGATCAAGGCACGAGAGGTCGTTCCGTTCGTGATGCTCTCGTATCTCGCGGGCTCCGTCGCGTCGATTCCGGTCTGGGTCCGGATGTCGAGAAAGCTGGGAAAGAACCGCACCTGGTCCATCGCGATGCTGCTCGCGACTGCCGTGTACGCGACCTCTTTCCTGTACCACGAGGGGACGTGGCAGCTCTGGATCGTGCTCGCCGCGATCGTGGGAGCCGCGAACGGCTGCACCATGACGCTCGGGGCCTCGATCTCGGCCGACGTGATCGACTCCGACGAGCTCGAGACCGGCCTCCGGCGCGAGGGCGCCTTCATGGGAATCTGGTCCTTCATGGACAAGGCCGCCATCGGGCTCGCGATCTTCATCGGGATGCAGGGGCTCGAGGCGATCGGCTACGTACCGAACCAGGATCAGAACGAGACGGTCATCTTCGGCATCAAGTTCCTCTACTGCATCGTGCCGGCCTGCTGTCACCTCGCTGCCGTGATCGTCTTCCAGCGCTACCCGATTACAGCCGAGGTCCACGCGGGAATCCGCGCGCAGCTCGATGCGCGAGCCGAGGCCCGGCTCGTGGCCGAGACAGAGCCCGGCGGGCGCGGGTAGGGCAGGCCGCAGCTCAGGCGCAGCCTCGGCTCACGAGGCCGTCGCGGCCTGCTCGAAGTGCGCCCGCATTGCGTCGTAGTCCAGCGCCACGGGGAATTGCGGAAATTCGCGCACGACGTTGTCGGGCGGGCGGAACAAGATGCCCGCGTCGGCCTCCATCAGCATCGCGACGTCGTTGTAGGAGTCGCCGGCTGCGATCACGCGGAAGCGCAGCTCGTGAAAGGCCTTCACCGCGGCCCGCTTCTGGTCGGGCATGCGCAGCTGGTAGTTGGTGATGCGGCCCGCCCGGTCCGACTCGAGCCGGTGGCAGAGCAGCGTCGGCCAGCCGAGCTGCCGCATGAGCGGCGCGGCGAACTCATAGTAGGTGTCCGAGAGGATCACCACCTGCTGTCGCTCCCGGAGCCAATCCACGAACTCGCGTGCGCCCTCGAGAGGGTGCAGGCCTGCGATCACGGCCTGGATGTCCGGGAGCCCAAGCCCGTGCTCGGCCAGGATTGCGAGCCGCGACCGCATCAGCTTGTCGTAGTCCGGCTCGTCGCGCGTAGTCCGGCGCAAGGCCGCTATGCCTGTGCGCTCAGCGAC
>Ga0315273_10009021_pt1 | contig 12614 bp, 11 predicted proteins | sample YL17G02_0_MG_FD_205753 | JGI IMG/M metagenome (GOLD analysis project Ga0315273, IMG submission 205753) | Sediment microbial communities from Yellowstone Lake, YNP, Wyoming, USA - YL17G02_0 | ecosystem: Environmental > Aquatic > Freshwater > Lake > Sediment | place: USA: Wyoming | collected... | reverse complement strand
CTCTATCACCTTGCCGTCCTGCTTTACGACAGCGGGATCAAGTGGGAGGAGATCGAGAAGGAGCTGGAGGGGAGAAGGAAATGACCGAGAAGCCGAGATACGATTTCCATACGCACACTTTCTTCAGCGATGGCGAACTGCTACCGATCGAGCTCATAAGGAGGGCATTCGTCCTGGGCAACCGTGCAATCGCAATCACAGATCATGCAAGCTATTCGAACGTCGATGACCTTGTACCTGCGATCGCAAGGGACTGCGATGCCGTCGAAGGATGGAATATAACAGCTATTCCGGGGGTCGAGATCACACACGTCCCCCCTAAGAAAATGGATGCGATAATCAAGAAGGCACGCAAAGCGGGCGCGAAGATCATCGTCGTGCATGGAGAATCTCCTGTCGAACCAGTCACTCCTGGCACTAACAGACAGGCTGCAATGAACCCCGACGTCGACATCCTCGCTCACCCCGGTCATATAACAGTCGATGAAGCCCAACTAGCAAAAGACAACGGGATTTATTTGGAAATAACCTGTCGTTCCGGGCACATGATTACTAACGGGCACGTTTTCCGTGTCGGATCATCCGTCGGGACTAATTTCCTTGTCAACACAGACGCTCATGAATGCGGAGACATCTCGACATATTCATCAGCAAAGCGAATTGCAGCAGGCGCTGGCATGTTAAAATCAGATATTGAGAAAGCATTATCGAGAAACCCTCTCGATCTCATGAAGAAACATGCAATCAAGTTGCGTTAATGAAAAATAACGGAGTTATTATCGGGATCCTTTAGAAAGCTTTAATGTATTGAATCGCAATTCCTTTCATAGGGGTAGTTAGAAATGCCTGTTAAGAAAGGAAAAGCAAAAAAGAAGAAGGCCTATGCCAGCAAGAAGACAAAGGCAAAGAAGAAGAAGTAATCTTTTTCTTAAACGCATTTCCTCGTTCATCTGGTTTATGTGAACAGATGACGAGGTCTAATTTACTGGTGATAATGAAGATTATACATATGTTCTATTGATTAGAATGCCCGATAGCATACAAATAATTTATCAAATCAGCTCATCTGTTTATGAAAGACCTCTCTATCTATCATCGGAAGTGTATGCGAAATTATTCTGAGGTTATCTTAAACGAACTTTGCTTAGGGGAACACTGGCCTTATGAAATCTGATAGTGTATAAGATTTGCGTTCCACTCTTTCGCATATGAATAAGTAACAACAGGATCAATAATGAAATCATAATATTACATCGTTATATTGATATTTCAATAGAAAGCATTAATGTAGTATGAAACAATCTGGTCTATGGAGGTAAACAGAAATGCCTGCAAAATCTAAGAAGAAGTCAAGTGTAAAAGCAAAGAAAAAGAAGAAGAAGTAATCTTCTTTTCTAAACGCGGTTTATGGTTACGGCCGCGTTATAAAAGTTGGAATGCAACGCCTGTCTGTGACGGGGTCGAAATTGTCCAGCTCTTTAATTTCGAGTGGCAAGACGATTCGGGAGACCAAGGCATTCAGGGAGAATGGTAACCGAATAAGGTGAGATTCTCCCTCCGTAACCCATTCATCGATGGGAAAATTCTTGACGACTTGATCCGCTAATTCCCCTCGCTCCTTTCTTGACATTCGATAAGCGCTCTCATCGAAGACGTGTATGTGAAAGCCTCTGCCGGAATATGTGACCCTCATCTTTTTGAATTCCGTTTTGAGTTCATCGAACAGATCGACGGCGTTTTCTCTCAGCGTGAAAAGATCGTATTCGCAGAAACTCATCTGATCGTTCCTCTCCATCCTCTGATCAAGATCTCCGTGCAGCGGACACTCGACGTTCTCGACGTCCATGTCGAAAGCCAGCTCCTGTCCGTGGAAGTTATCGCAATCCCAACAGTCTGAGTCACTCTTCATGCAATCCGCACAAATCTCCCTCTTCGAGTAGACGTTCCTGTCATAGTAAGCCCCCTCCGGTCCGTACTGCACGATGTATTCTCTCAAATCAGAGAGATCGCTGTAATCGTCGATCACAACCGTGTGCTTGGCGATCCTCGCATACTCTCTCGGGAAAATGTGCGTGTACCTGCCAAGGATAACTGCGAATACGATCGAGGGGTGGTCCTTCGTCCATTCTTCAACAGATCGGAGATCGAATTCCTCCCGGTAGAACTTCACCCTCTCTTCTAGCGAAGAGAATCTCATGCACATGGGAAATTCCGGTGAGAGTCGCCCCCTTTTGATTTTTTCTCGCATCGATTGCGCGGAATGCTTTCCGAGGCTAAGAAATACATGCTTACGATAGTAGTCCTAGTAATGCAGAATCCGCCCGTACGAATATCCTATCTAAGGAATTACGGCGCCCGAACCTTTTGTTCCGAAAAGCACCGGTCTCCCAAGGGCAGAATTGTTGTTCTCAAATCGAAATGTTATTAACCCTGGATGCGGCCCAATCCAACAAGGCTAAATAGAACTCGGCATATGGGCAAAAAGCCCCGTATCTCAGTCATACTGGGCACCTCGAAAGAGGGACGCTGTTAACCCGGAGATAGATCACATGTACGAGGTTGTTGAGACAAAGGATCTGGCCCCTGGAATCCACCTTTTGGAAGTCAAGGCGCCTATGATCGCGAGGAGAGCAAAGGCCGGCCAGTTCATCATGCTGATGATCGACGACAAGGGGGAGAGGATCCCCCTGACCATGGCCGACTGGGACGCCAAGAAGGGAACCGTCACAATCATCGCGCTCGAGGCCGGGAAGACCACGATGCAGCTCGGGACGCTGAAGAAGGGCGACCAGCTGAGGAGCATGGTCGGACCGCTAGGGATCGAGACACACACGCACGACCTGGGAACAGTCGTCTGCGTCGGCGGCGGAATCGGGATAGCGTTAATGTACCCAACTGTCAGAGCGATGAAGCAGGCGGGAAACAAGGTCATTTCGATCATGGGCGCGAAGACGAAAGGCCTGCTGATCATGGAAAAGGAGATCGCCGCCTACAGCGACGAGATCTACCCGTGCACCGACGACGGCTCGTACGGGCACCACGGATTCGTCTCGGACATACTCAAGAAGATGCTCGATGAGAAGAGGCCTGTCAGCGTGGTCTACGCAGTCGGCCCGATCATCATGATGAAAGTCATATCCGATCTCACGAAGCCGTACGGCGTGAACACGGTCGTCAGCCTGAACCCGATCATGGTCGACGGGACTGGCATGTGCGGATCGTGCCGAGTCATGATCGACGGGAAGATGAAATTCGGCTGCGTCGACGGCCCCGATTTCGACGGGCACAAGGTCGACTTCAAGAACCTGATCGACAGGAACAGGAGATACTCGGACGAGGAGAAGATTTCCATCGAGAAGTTCAAGACGGAGGTGGCCAAACATGCCTGAAGAGCAAGCTGCACCGGCGAAGAAGGAGCGGGTCAAGAAGAAGTACCCGATGCCCGAGCAGGACCCGAAAGCCAGGATCCACAACTTCAAGGAAGTCCCGATGGGCCAGGAAGCCGAGACGGTCAAGAAGGAGGCGGAGAGGTGCCTCCAGTGCAAGCGCAGCGACAAGAGGAAGATCTGCATCGAAGGCTGCCCGGTCGGGGTCGACATCCCCGCTTTCATCAAAGCGGTGAAGGAAGGCAACTTCGAGGAAGGCATCAGGATCATCAAGCAGACGAACGCGCTCCCGGCTGTCTGCGGGCGGGTCTGCCCGTATGAGAACCAGTGCGAGGGGAACTGCGTCGTCGGGAAACTGAAGGAGACGCAGCCAGTCGCGATCGGAAGGATGGAGCGTTTCCTCGCAGATTGGGAGAGGGCGCGGGGGCTGAAGAAGCCAGAACAGCCGAAGAAGAACGGCAAGAAGGTCGCTGTCGTCGGGGCCGGCCCCGCGGGGCTGACCGTTGCATCGGACCTTGCGAAGAAGGGGTACGATGTTTCGATCTACGAGGCGCTCCATGCGCCCGGCGGAGTGCTGATCTACGGCATTCCAGAGTTCAGGCTGCCCAAGGCGATCGTCTGGGCCGAGGTCGACTACATCAAGTCGCTCGGCGCGAAGCTCGTGCTCGACGCGGTCGTCGGAAGGAGCGTTACGCTGCAGGAGCTCTCGAAGGAGAACGACGCGGTGTTCCTCGCCACTGGCGCGGGACTGCCTAAGTGGATGAACGTCCCCGGCGAGAACCTGAACGGCATCATGTCCGCCAACGAGTTCCTCACGAGGACCAACCTGATGAAGTCCTACGAGTTCCCGAACGCCGACACGCCGAACAGGATCGGCCAGAAGGTCGCAACGATCGGCGGCGGAAACGTCGCGATGGATTGCGCAAGGACCGCGCTGAGGCTCGGAGCCAAGGAATCCCATATCGTCTACAGGCGTTCAGAGAACGAGCTGCCGGCGAGGAAGGAGGAGGTCCACCACGCCCACGAGGAAGGCGTCATATTCAAGCTGCTCACCGCGCCGGTAAGGTACATCGGCGACGAGAAGGGCTATGTCAAGCAGATGGAGTGCTGCGTCATGAAGCTCGGCGAACCGGACGCTTCAGGCAGATGCAAGCCGATCGTCTGCGAGGGGCAGAACTACGTCATGGACGTCGATATGGTCCTCTGTGCCATCGGCCAGAGCCCGAACCCGATACTGTCCCAGACCACTCCTGAGCTAATGGCGACCAGGTGGGGCACGCTCGTTGTCGACGACCAGCAGCGCACCTCGATGAAAGGCGTCTTCGCGGCGGGAGACCTCGCGACAGGCGACGCCACCGTCATCCTGGCGATGGGCGGCGGAAGGGCGGCGGCGGACGCGATGGACCGTTACATAATGCAGAGCGAGGCCTGGCCGTCGCAGGACACCTTCAAGCAGATCCTCGCCAAGGGCGGATCGCACTAAACCCGAACGCGGAAGGCCGGGGCGTCCCGGCCTCCTATCAAATCTTTACCATATGTTTTAAGCATCGGTCAACTTTCCGTCCAATCGGATGTTAGATTCGGTGAAGAGGGCTGGCATTGCCGCGACAGCTGGTGCCGCGATCCTGTGGGGGACGTCGTTCCCGGCGACAAAGGCCGCCCTGCCGTCGTTCGGCGACCCTCTCTTCTTCGCCGCCGTGAGGGTGGCGATAGCTGCGATCGTCTCGCTTCTCCTCCTGCAGATGCTTGGTAGGTCGGACTGGAAGATCTACCGCTCGCCGATCATCTGGCTCATCGGCGCGACGAACGCAATCGGCATCGCGCTGCAGAACTACGGGATAAACATGACGAGCGCGTCGAAGACAGTGCTCCTGGTCGACATCAACGTCGTCATCGTCGCTTTCCTCTCGTACTGGTTCTTCAAGGAGAAATTCGGCATGCGCAAGTCCGCCGGGGTCGCCGCAGGGATAATCGGGGTCGTGCTGCTCACCTACACGCCGAATCTAGCACCCGGCTCTGCGGAGGTTCTCGGAGACATCCTCGTCTTCATGTCCGGCGTGATGTACGCGATCTTCATCGTAACCGTGAAGAAGACGTTGGGGAAGGTCGACGCACTAGAGGTATCCATGGCGGCGATCGCGACCTCCGCGGTCATGCTCATGATCCCGTGCGCATTCATGATTCCCGCAGGATTGATGGACACTAGGGTGGACATCGGCGGCATCGCACCGATGCTTTATCTCGCGATAGCGTGCACGACCATCGCATACTACCTCTGGGCATACGGCCTAAAGAGGCTGACGGCCACCTCGTCCTCGATAATACTCCTGCTCGAGATCGTTGCAGGGTTGACGGTCTCGTTCATACTCCTTGGCGAAGGGCTGAACTCCTTCGCCATCGTTGGAGCCGGATTCATAGTCGTCGCGATAATCCTCGTCTCCGACCGTGGCTGAGGGAATCACTTCAGCCTTCGCTGGACAGCATCGCTCTTCAACTCCCTGAGCGCGTCTGCTGCGATCCATCTCGCACTCTTAGAATCGATTCTCCGGATCTTCTCGGCCGTCTGGATAGCTTTCTTGTTCAGCGCCCTGTTCCTCTTGCCGATCTGCCTCAGCGCCCAGTTGACCGCCTTCCTGACGTAGTTCCTCTCGTCCTTCGCCGCTCGGACGATCATCGGGAGGAACTTCTCGAACTCCTTATCGGATGCCTTCTTGTCGTGGACCGAGAGCACAGCCATCATCGCGAAGCCCGCCCTTTTTGCGTACTCCTCGTCCCTCTTCGTCCATTCGGATGCCTTCTTGTAGGCGAACGGGGTCTTGTCGAAAAGGCGGCTGCACACCTGGTCGCAGACATCCCAGGAATCGAAATCCCTGACCCAGCGGTCCATCTGTTTCTCGGTGACCTTCTCAGGCTCGTCGATGATTCCGGCGAGGATCCTCGCTTCACGTATCCCAGAGCGCCATAGCTGTCCAGCGAGTTCGTGATCCTTGCCTATCTCCTTCGAAATGTTCCACAGGAACGGGATTGACAATCCGAGCGTTTTGTCAGGGTTGATCCCGAATCTAGCCATTCCCGCTACGCATTCGGGGTCCGCCCCTTGCCTCAGCATCTCGATGATTTCCTCGCATTTCATCCCAGGAGACTCCTCAACGGTAGGTGACCGATGCGAACTCTCGCCGCAGCGCCCGCTGGTATTTGACGGCCGGATAACCCATCATGATGCCGAGATAGACCTTGTCCCCCTTCGGAATGCCGTATTTCCGCTTGAGTTTCTTGCTGTATCCCATGATCGGGATCATCCCGTTCATGCACGTGCCTATTCCCAACGACTCCGCCGCGATCATCGCATAGGTCGCGGCGATGTAGGGATCGGCCGGGTCGGAATACGGGCTCGAATGGAAGAGCAGGACGAGCGGGCAGTCGTAGAAGAGGACGTCGCTCCCCCTCTCCCTCGCATCGTAATACTCTTTGAGAAGCGGCCCCACGAAATCCCTGAGCATCTCGTAGCTGGCCTTCTTCATGAAAGGTCTCATGAGCAGCAGGAGGCCGCGGTTGAAGTATTTTGAAAGGGACTTGAAGTAGTCGATCAGGTCGTCTCTGAGCTCTACGACCTTCTTGCGGCCGCTGACAACGATCACGCCGATATCACTTGGCGGGATCCCCATCGGCGCCGTCGAAGCGATACGAAGAATCCTATCAACGACGGATTTCTCGACCTCTCTGTCCGAGTAGATCCGCACGCTTCGCCTCCTAAGGAGCAGCGACTCCAGCTGATCCGGCGTTGCACATTCACCGGGCGCAGGCATCTTAAGGCGGTCATCCGGAGACATCTTCCTACCGGTGACAATGATGCTGCCGGTCGGGCAAACCGCCATGCACTGGCCGCAACCTATGCATCCGGCGATAGCGTCATTGTCGAACACGACCGCGTCCTCCCTTAATCTCAACCCGGTCCCGCACACCTTGACGCACAGGCCGCAGAGGTTGCAGGTCTTCGCGTCAATATTAGGGACCGCCGCCTTGTTCCCTATGCCGGTTCTGAAAGTGGTCTCAGCCATGGTCACAGCTCTCAATGATGATTGATAGGACCGAAGGATTCATCGGTGTTCAGGTTTGGATCAGGTGACCCTGACATCCTTCTCGTTCTGCCAGAGGCCGTGGATGTTGCACATGGACACAGCGAGGAGCTTTCCGCTCTTCTTGGTCGCCATCGTGGTAATGACCTGGTGGTGCGTGTGCACCGGCCCTGCATCAGCGCCCTCCACGGCCTCTCCATGTGCCATGAAGTCGTATCTCCCGATCTGGTGGGCGAACTTCTCGCCGTCCGCGTGGAAATAGAGCGCAATCCAGGTAATGTGGTGCGCTGTCGTGTTCGGATGAGCGATCTCCTTCCCTACCGAGACCTTGATATCGAACATCGCATCCGCCTTTACCTCCGACGGACACTCGATGACAGGCACGTGCTTCTCCGTCTTCCAATCCGCTTTTCCGATGACATCGTTCAAACTCCCCATTATATTCACATCCCGTTTCTCAACAGCCGAGTAGTTGTATTGTAGGCAATTTCCGTCTATTAATCATTCTGATGCCTGCTCAAAACGCTCACCCTCGGAAATCATCCAAAAACTCATGGTCACCAGTAATGGACTTCGACTAACATTAAATATGTTGAAGGAGGTTACGGGCGATGCATCGTATTATGGGGGGCAGTGAATGAGAGTTTCTCAGATTGAGTCATCTTCGATGATCGGCGATGGAAAGAACAAAGTCGTACACTCCTGGAAGATCCGTTCGAGATCAGGAGGACAGATACAATATTCCTCCATGACCGTAGGGCGCAGGATTCACATCAATGCTAGGAAGATCACTGCATTTTCACTTATGCTCATTATGGTCGTGTCCTCGCTGCTGGCAATTATTGTTACGTACGACGCCATGAACGGTAGGTCAACAGCTCTCTGGACGAACACCCCTCCATTCGCCGTAATCAATGGTACGGATACCGGAATCGTCGGCGAAATGATGTCCTTCAACGGGTCATCATCATACGACTCGGACGGCACGATCTCTTCCTATCTCTGGGAATTCAGCGACGGAAGGACATTCTCTGGCCCCATCGCATACCACGTCTTCGCAGATTACGGCAATTATTACGTCAATCTCACAGTCACTGACAACGCCACCGCGACTGGCAAAGATTCCATGACAGTCATGATCTGGCTTGAGGGCCCAGTTGCAAAAATCGCAATGCCCACCAAAGCAACGGAAGACTGCGATGTCTTCCTCTCAGGGGCTCAATCATATTTCTTCGGGGACCGCCCTGACAATCCCGCACCCGGAAGGACCATCATCAATTATTCATGGAACTTCGGGGACGGTTTAGTCGGATACGGGGTCAATCAGACCCACCAGTGGGCCTCGACCGGAAGTTACATCGTCACATTGACCGTTAAAGACAACGGAGGCAATTGGAGCCGCCCAGCAGCCGCGGTCTTCGAGATCCTCCCGGCCGGCGCCTCCGCGATAGGCGTTTCGCTCGGAAGGCACTCCTTGCTGCCATCGGAGACGACGGACCTCACGATATCAATCGTCGACGCCTGCGGCAATGTCGTGACCGACTTCACCGGCGGCGTTTCGATCGCCTGCAACAAGAGTTCTGGCGTGACCAAGCCGTCCAGCTACGCATTCACACTGCCCGATGCCGGCGTCCACACCTTCATCGGTGCGGTCTCCTTTGGCTTGGAGGGACAGTATAATATCTCTGCGTCGGTCGATGCGAACTCCTCAATCCTCGGCTACGATTTCGCGACGGTCTGCAACAGGACCGTAGAGATCAAGATCTACGACATCTTCCAGGGCCCACTTCCGGACTATTGGCTGATGAGGTCCAAGTACTACCTCCTGAGCGACGAAGGGTTCCGCAACACCTCGCCAGCAATTGAGATCTACAGGTTCGGGGACAACAACGCCGGCCAGCTCTCGACCGTCTACTCGATTAACGTCGAGGCAAGGAACATCCCTGAGTACAACATGAGCAGCCCGACCTTCACGGCCCTGAAGAACCCGACGACCGGCAAGGGCAATGTGACTATCGACCTCGACTACTACACGCTGACCCAGGCCCAAGTACTCGCCCTTGATGGAGTCTATATTCCTCCGGGAAAGGCAAACGATTGGGACGGCTGGGAAATCTTCCTGACCAACAATGTCACAATGGATCGTGCGGCCGCATCGCAGATCATCGGTCTACCGCTCCCGACGACCCTCATATACTCCGATGCTGGAGACTTCTGGTATTACTTGGACAACCCGGCAAATCTGAGCTGGTGGTGGGATGCGGACATCAGTGACGGCTCATGGATGCCCGGCAACTTCACCACCCAGGACTATTGGGACGCCATCTATCTCGGCGGCGAGGGCGGCTATGGAGTCACTTGCGGGCGGCTCGATATGAAGTCCTGTGAGGACTACTATAACTTCGGTCAGGGAATGTGGTCCAGCAGCTGTATGAGGCTGGTCTACGTCGATGCCGACCATGTGACCCTCTCCTACTGGCAGGTAGGATACAGCTACTCCGAACTGATCTCGAGGTGGCTATACTGGGGCGGCCCCGGATCGGGCGCGAACTATCCGAACGGGACGCCGAACGGCATAGTGCCATTCGAACCTTGGTACGACCACATGAGCCTGGATGTCAACATCAGCGATGACCGCGCGAACGTCTCGATGTCCGGAGTCGTCATCTATTCGTTCCGCGCATGGACATCCGATGCCGCTCCGGCTGGCACCGCGACATTCAGGTGGGAGGTCATACGGCTCGACTATCTCGTCTCGATCTCTGGATTCCTGTCCGAGATGGACGTCTACGCTCCGAATAGGGACAACACCGACCCGAAATACCAGCTTAGGGACCCTGGCAGCAGCAGGTTCGGCGAAACAGCGAAGTACGACTACGTCCCGGCCAATGTGCAATTGAAGCTCGGGGAGAGCTTAATCATCGAGGCACCGAAGACACTGGCCGTCGGGTACAGGCCAAAGGCCATGACTGGGAATTATTCCATACCGGGTCCTCAGCAGGCAGGCGAATACAATTCGATCAGGATGCAGGAGAGGTTCGGGAACGCGACGATCCACCCGGTCGGAGCTCTTCCGGGAACCACCTCGATAGATGCGCGCACCGGTGACCTGAAGATCGTAGGGCCGTTCATACCGATCGTCAAGTACATCTCGACGATCCCATGGCTGATAGCTGAGCCCGCGCCGAGAATAGAGCTCTGGGTCGGACCGCAGGAGATCTACGCTCCCTGCGCAGGGTTCCTGTTCAGCCCGCTGACAGGCGATTCGACGACGGTCTTCGATTTCAACGGATCCTATTCCGGCGATGTCGAAGATTCACTCGCTACCCTGGAGGTCAGATGGGATTGGGACGGGGATGGAACCTGGGACACCGGATGGTCGACTTCGAAGGTCCTGTCGCACCCATTCGGAGCACCGGGCGACTACACGGTGCTGATGGAAGTCAAAGACAGCGATGGGTTGACCAACATAACGGCGCTGCAGGTGCATGTCGATGTCGTAATCCCGGAGTTCGCCGATCTCGCGATCCCAATAATCTCGATGGTGGTCGTGATTGCCTTCTTCGGAAGACGGCGAAGCAGCCAGAGGGAAGAAGAGTAGAGCGATACCTCGTTGCGGGGCAATCTCCAAATACTCCGAGATGCAGACTTCGTAGCATGCGTGACGCGCAGTCGATCGTCACCGGATTGGAGTCAGCGAAAGACTTTCCCGACATATTCGAGATAGTCAAGACGGCGGTCAGGAAGAGCATTGGCATGGAGCGCCCTGGACTCATGCTCGGCCTGGCCAACCTGGGCGGGGGTCCTGAAGGGCTCATCGGTGCCTTCTACCCGATAGCCACCAACATAATCGTCATGAACACGCTCCCGCTGAAGAGGATCAAGGAGACCGACCCGGCGCTGTACAAGCCGTATGTCTTCCACATCCTTCTCCATGAATATCTGCACACGCTCGGGATAATCGACGAGGCCGCCACGAGGAAGAAGGCATTCGAGATCAGCTCGGAGATCTTCGGAAAGGAGCACGTCGTGACCCAGCTAGCCGCAGGCCTGTCGAAGTTCATCCCGAAGCTCGTCTATCCAGTATACGGCTGGCAGCCCCCGGAGGAGTATCAGCTCGAGCTCGTGAAAGGATTCGACCGCTCAAGTACGAGTTCGTACATAGGTTGAGCTTCTTTTATCATTAGATTCTGCAGAGAGGCGCTCCTGTCGGGAATCATAAATTGGCCGGGTACGCTATTCGATGTCTAAGACATAGAATATCGCCGCAACTTCCTCCTTCCTGGCGAACGACATGTAGTCGTCTCGGAAGGAACTGTGCTTCCTGAAGCCGTATCTCTCGTAGAATGTCCAATCACTTCCTGGGGCGGTGGTGTACACGAAGATCTTCTTGGCGCCTTTGTTCTTCGCGTGGTCTATAAACCTGCCCATCAGCGCCTGCCCGATCCCCTTCCCGCGGTAGGCAGCGTCGACGGCGAAGAATTTGACCTCCACGTCGATATCCGGAGAATTGGCCGCGATCTTCCTATCGGTCGACAGACAGTTCCTGATGACGGCGATGCGATGGGGGAGTCTGCCATAGAGTCCGAAGAACATCTTCAGATATACCTTCACATGGCTGAGGGATATTTTTAACCTGTCGAACGCCGTCAAATCGCTGTCGATCTTTCCAAAAAGGACTCCAACCGCTATGCCGGAGATGCAGGCGACCTCCTTCCGAGTGACCGACCCCAAATACCATTCGACAGTGGCGAGTTGCATGCTTCTATCGAATTCCGGCCAGGCGTCGGCAGTTATCTCGACGCACCTCTGTAGATCCGCTGGCCTGTATTCTCTGAACGAGATCGTTTCAAGAGAATGTCCGTCTCTCACTGCAACTGATGACGGTTCGCTCATCGAGTCGAAGATAATGAACGACTCGATAAAATACTTGCCCAAGGGACGAGCATGAGTATTGAATTGCTGAGGGATGAGTCGAAGTGCAATTGAACCCTCATCGAATGAAAAAAAGGCTGGTTTTGAATGGTGCTCCCGTCGGGATTTGGACCCGAGTCCCTAACTCGAGAGGCTAGGATGATTGGCCGGACTACACTACGGGAGCATGTTGATTTCCTGAGTCCGCCGGTAGTGTATCTTCCGCACGTATTTATGG
>Ga0315273_10009020_pt1 | contig 12615 bp, 9 predicted proteins | sample YL17G02_0_MG_FD_205753 | JGI IMG/M metagenome (GOLD analysis project Ga0315273, IMG submission 205753) | Sediment microbial communities from Yellowstone Lake, YNP, Wyoming, USA - YL17G02_0 | ecosystem: Environmental > Aquatic > Freshwater > Lake > Sediment | place: USA: Wyoming | collected... | reverse complement strand
ACTTTTTTGGTATTCAATCAAAGCACGGCAATCATTGCATGTATTTGTAATTGTACCTATTTTGGTATTATATTTCGGCATGAATATTTTTCGTTAAACAGAATAAATCTCGGAACATAAATTTGCTTGATACTTTATTATACCATCCACCCTTGCCTCAGGTATGGAATTAATACCGTAAAATGATCTCCTTGAACTATTATCATTAGGATTATATAAATACATCGGGTCATTACCCGGTGCAGGCCAATTCATATGGTATGAAATTCCGATAATCTTATCTATATCCTGCGAGCTTAAAAATGCATCCATTATAGGATTATTTGAAGCGCATGGCGGGCATGTTGAACTGGTAAACCTTTCAACTATCACTAATCTATCGCCGGATTGCACATTTATTGCTAGAATAATTGATAAAATAAATGCAATAGTAAATAATTTTTTCATTTTAATGTTTTTATATTTTGAATTTAATATGATATAATTTAACAAAATATTAAATACTCTATAATATTTCAAGATATTAAGGACAATTTTATTACTTAATATTATGATTTTTCAGAATCTTTCATTTTTTACAGTTTTTTTTGGCTTTCCCATTAAAATCTTGATAATTACATATTATACAACTATAATTGCAGGTTAATAACTCATGTTACACATTCCCGCGAAAGCGGGAATGTTACGTAAAGTGAATTAATAAAAATTTATCGGTTACAAATGGCAAACCGCAAAAAGTTTGATATAAAAAAAATCAAAACAATTGATAGCAGGCACGATGATATTATACGTGTTACTGATTTTAAAGTAACTCCGGTTAACCCCAAAAAAGGGAAACAGGTCACTATAAAAATGACAATAAAAAATGTTTCACAAAAAATTTTAAGAAATGTGCCCTGGCAAATTGTACTGGATGAAAAAATTCTTGATCATGGCACAAGATGCAGGGTGGAAGCCGGGGACAGCTTTAAAATTTCCGTAACATGGACTGCAGCACCCGGCAAACACTTTCTTTATGGTGATGCTGACCCTAAAAACACTTTAAAAGAACCTAAGATAAAACAATTTAACAATCTTCCGCAGGGAATTGATGTAAAGGTGAGTTAATGGCGGGCAAACACACGAATACCCTTAAAACCAGGCTGAGGTATAAATTTGATAATTTAATGTCAAAGGGGCCGATTGCGCTTATCGGCTGGCTTGGAATACTTTCATTATTACTGGTAGTTTCAGCTGGTATAATATTAACCATGGCCGGATTTTCTCAAGATGATAGTGAATCTCTCGGATTCATTGAAGCAGTATGGGAAAGCCTTATGCGCACACTTGACCCGGGAACAATGGGCGGCGATACAGGCTGGGGTTATAGGGTGACAATGCTTGGTGTTACTCTTGGAGGTATTTTCATCGTATCTACTCTTATCGGTGTTCTGGCAAGCGGTATTTCAAACAAGCTTGATGAGCTTCGCAAAGGACATTCATTTGTTATTGAAAAAGGACACACTTTAATACTCGGCTGGTCGGAAAAAGTATTCGCAATAATTTCAGAGCTTGTTGTAGCAAATTCCAATCAGCGAAACCCGAAAATTGTCATACTTGCATCAAAAGATAAGGTCGAAATGGAGGATGAGATAGATGCAAAAATACAGGACCTGAAAAACACACGTGTAATATGCAGGAACGGAAGCACTATCGACCTGTATGACCTTGAAATTGTTAACCCGCACGATGCGAAATCTATAATTATTCTTTCGCCAAATAAATCCAAACCGGATATCAGCGTTATTAAAACTATACTGGCGTTAACCAATAATCCGGATAGGAAACCGGAACCTTATCATATAGTAGCAGAAATATCCGACAAAAAAAATAAAGATGTTGCCGAAATGATTGCAGGCGGCGAAGTAACGCTGATACATTCTGAAGACCTGATTTCACGTGTTATAGCGCAAACGTGCAGGCAATCGGGGTTAAGTGTTGTTTATACCGAACTGCTTGATTTTGACGGCGCGGAAATTTATTTCCAGGAAGAGCCTAAACTAACAGGTAAAACTTTCGGTGAAGCTATTCATATGTATGAGGATTCGACAATAATCGGCTTAAGATATAATGACGGCAGGACACAGGTAAATCCGCCAATGAAAACGGTTCTTCAAAACGGCGATAACATAATAGCTATTTCAGAAGATGATGACACGATAAAAGTGTCCGGCAATATAAATTACAATATCGATGAAAGCTTATTTGCTTCAAAGAGTGTAAAACCTGCTGAAAAGGAAAAAACGTTAATATTAGGATGGAATGTAACCGGCTGCTCTATTATAAAGGAACTTGATAATTACGTTGCGAAAGATTCTGAAATACTTATAGTAACCGATAACCTAGAAGATATTGAACTGCTGAGAAGCTCGTTAATTAATTTAAAAGTTGATATAAAGCAGGGACATACAACCGACCGTGAAACACTTGAATCACTTAACTTAAACTCATTCAATCACATAATAATTTTATGTTACACTGATATTAACGCAGAAGAAGCTGATTCAAAAACACTGATTACACTTTTGCACTTAAGAAATATTGCCGAAAAGACCAACAGCCATTTCAGCATAGTAAGCGAAATGCTTGATATACGCAATAAACAGCTTGCCGAAGTAACCAAAGCTGATGATTTTATTATCAGCAATAAGCTAATCAGCTTAATGCTATCGCAGTTATCTGAAAATAAGGAACTTAAGGCGGTTTTTGATGACCTGTTCGATGCCGAAGGTTCTGAAATTTACGTTAAACCGATGAGTGATTATGTGCAGCTTGGTAAGGAAATCAGTTTCCATACGGTAGCTGCCTCGGCAGCCGGGCGCGGAGAAATAGCAATCGGTTACCGCCAAAATAAATTTGCGCATAATGCAGATAAAGCATACGGAGTAGTTGTAAATCCCGTAAAATCAAAATCCGTTGTTTTTGATAGTACCGATAAAGTTATTGTTATAGCAGAGGATTAACCATTTTGAAAATCCTCCAGATAAACATTCAGGAGGATTCCTCTTTTTTGAATTTCATATATCCTTACACTCAATTAACTTTGCAGATTAAAAATTACAGTATGTAATACGAAACTCTGTTTCGGATAATAACCGAATCAGGAGATTCGGATTACAATTATTACCAGACCTGACAGGATTATAACACAAGGAACGCATATTCTTTCATTTTCCTAAATTATTAATTCAGGATAAATACAATTAATTTAAAATTTTAATTCTTCGAAAATATGCGTTCCCTACAGATAGAATACTAAAATAAAATTCATATAATGATAAAAGGTAAAGCATCACAAGAGGCAACAAAGAATTTTTCCGGAAGATATACGGATGTTACATATAAAACATTTGGCAGAACCGGGTTTACGGTTTCGGCATGCGGATTTGGATGTTACAGGGTTGATTACAGGGTAAAAGAACATTTCGATTCGCTTGAATATGCAATTTCAAAAGGTATAAACCTGATAGATACATCTGCGAATTATTCCGATGGCGGAAGCGAAACACTGATAGGAAATGTGCTGATTGAGCTTACCAATACAGGAAAGCTGAAACGTGAAGAGATAGTTATTGTATCAAAGGGCGGATACATTCAGGGTAAAAATTATGCGCATGCAAAAAAACTGAAGGATGAAGGAAAGGGATACAAGGAAGTAACCGAATACGCAGATAACCTGTGGCACTCAATAAACCCTGAATTCATACATGACCAGCTTACGAACTCGCTTGAGAAAATGAAGCTTGAAACAATTGACGTTTACCTGCTTCATAACCCGGAATATTTTCTTGATTCGCCATTGGCAAAGGATCTTAACCTTGATGAGCTGCGCCATGAATATTACAGAAGAATAAAGAATGCATTCGAACATCTTGAAAAGGAAGCTGATACCGGAAGGATATCATATTACGGAATATCATCCAATACATTCGGCAAATCGACCGAAGACCTGATATTTACTTCGCTTACAGAATGCCGTAATATCGCTGAAAAAATCAGTGATAAGAACCGCTTCCGAGTAATACAGTTTCCGTTCAATTTAATAGAAAGCGGCGCGGTAAAAGAGCTGAACCAGTTTGCCGAAACAATGACACTGCTTGATTACGCAAAGAAACACAGCTTCGCAACCATGGTAAACCGGCCGCTGAATGCAATGACAGGCGAAGGATTAAAAAGGCTCGCTGATTTTGATGTTAACCCTGATAATACAAAGCTTGATGAAGCCCAGATAATTGCTGAAATTAACCTGCTGGAATCGATGGAAGATGATTTTCTGAAGGAATACATGCCGCTGCTTGACCTTGCCGAAGATATCAAGGAAAACATTGCCGCATTTATGAAAGCAGGTGTTATGCTGAAGGAAAACTGGAAAAACTTTACCAGCATAGAAAATTTTAATGATATTAAGAAACGTTTCCTGATACCAAGAGTTAACTCCGCAATAAGCACAATTGCATATTCATCGGGCATAACGCCGGAGATGCAGGCTAAGCTTGATAAAATTGCAAAACAGATAAATAAGCTCTCGGGAATAATTGAAAGCATTTACGGGCTTATGGCAAATATTAATTCAAAGGATATTCATGAAGCGCTGAATACTGCAATTGATGATGATAACTTTCATGCCCTGCCGCTTTCACAAAAAGCATTGGGCATGCTGGTTTCGCTTGATTCAATTAATTGCGTTCTGGTCGGGATGCGCCAGAATAAATATGTTGATGACGTAATTGAAAGCATGCATCAGCCAAAGATTGAAAATGCAGAAGAGGTGTGGAAGGATTTAGAATTAAAGTAAAAACAAAGATCAAGGGGTCATGTTGAGCTGGTGAAATCCAGCTTCAGCAGGAACCCCTTGTTAAAAAAATTATTATTACGCAGGCTAAAAGCCTGCGGCTACAAAAGCATTTTACAATTCATACAATTACTGATGAATATTACTCTGTAATTTTTATCTGTGATTTCCGGTCAAGAATTATCTGCGGCTTTCCACGGAAAGTAGAAACCCTGCCAGAAACTTCAACATTCCTGTTTTCATATTTCATCAGGTCGCCGAATTCATCGAACTTACCAGCGAAAATAACCCCCGTAAAAGGATTATCGGGATATTTCCTCACAAAATTAAGGTAAGCAACTTTATCAGATTTATATACATCGGCAACCAATCCTTTTACTGTTACGGATTTACCCATGTAATCGGTTGCCTCAAGCGGACTGATTACAGCAACAGGTTTTTCCTCGTAATGGTTAGTACTTTCCTTCTTAGTTTCCTTATTTTCCGTTTTTTCAGTTGTTACAGAATCGGTTTTTTTAACCTCATCTTTTTTTGTTTCGGTTACCGGGGCTTTATCATCAACATATTCCTGCTGTTTCTCCCCTCTTCCGCAGGAGGAAAGAAACAGAACAGAAATAAATGAAATTATGATTGAACGTACTATCACTTACGTTTTTTATTTTTTGATTTAGTTTTTGCTTTTACAGCCTTCTTTTGCTTTTTCTTTTTATCTGCCTGCTGCTCGCTCAATGATGCCTGCGCGGCGGCGAGCCTTGCAATCGGCAGCCTGAACGGTGAACAGCTTACATAATCAAGCCCAACAGAATTACAGAAATGAATTGTGTAGGGATCTCCGCCATGTTCGCCGCAAATACCGATCTTTAGTTTCGGCTTTACAGAACGTCCTTTTTCTACAGCGATTTTTACAAGTTCCGCAACACCTTTATCGATAGAAACAAACGGGTCATACGGTAAAATATCGTTATTAACATAAAACGGCAGGAATTTCCCGGCATCATCGCGCGAAAGTCCGAATGCCATTTGTGTTAAGTCATTGGTGCCGAATGAAAAGAACTGGGCAACCTCTGCAATTTCATCGGCAGTGATTGCTGCTCGCGGAACTTCTATCATTGTACCAACAAGATAATCAAACTTTGTTCCGTACTCTGCGAATATCTCGTTTGCCGCATCATGAACAACTTTAGTCTGATTTTCGAGCTCTTTAAAGCTGCCAACAAGCGGTATCATAACTTCCGGCTGGCAGTTTATACCTTCTTTTTTTACTTCGGCAGCAGCGGCAAAAATAGCGCGCGCCTGCATCTTTGTAATTTCAGGGTACACAATCCCAAGCCTGCATCCGCGGTGTCCCATCATCGGGTTGAACTCATGGAGACTATCCACTTTTGCTTTAACGTCATCATAGGTCTTTCCCGTTTTTTCCGCAAGGTCACGCTGTTCAAGCTCAGTATGGGGCAGGAATTCATGGAGCGGTGGATCAAGAGTCCTGATAGTAACAGGTCTATCGCCCATTTCCTTGAATATTCCGTAAAAATCATTTTTCTGGTACGGGAAAATCTTTGCGAGCGCTTTTTCTCTTTCATCGAGCGTATCAGAAAGTATCATTTCACGAACTGCGTCGATCCTATCACCGCCGAAAAACATATGTTCAGTTCTGCAAAGACCTATACCCTGCGCACCGAAAGCAACAGCATTCCTGCACTGGTCGGGTTGATCGGCATTTGTCCTTATTTTCATCCTGCGGTGTTTATCTGCCCACTTCATCAGCTTATCATACATAGCGTATGCTGTGGAGTTTTCAGGGGCTAAGGATCTTTCTACTAATACCTGGAGTATTTCAGAATCCTTTGTGTTTATTTTTCCTTCAATTACTTCGCCTGTCGTTCCGTCAATCGAAAGCCAGTCACCTTCTTTAAGAACAGTTGGATTGGAATCAGTTTTTAATGTTCTCTGTTCATAATCAATTTCAAGCTGGCCGCAGCCGGCAACACACACTTTGCCCATTTGCCTTGCAACAAGCGCAGCATGTGATGTCATTCCGCCCCTTGCAGTTAAGATGCCTTCGGAGGCGTTCATTCCGCGTATATCTTCAGGAGATGTTTCTATTCTTACAAGAATAACTTTTTCGTTATTTACGTTTGCGGCATGCTCAGCATCATGCGCATTGAAATATACTTTACCGCATGCAGCACCTGGCCCGGCATTAAGCCCTTTTGCAAGCAGCCTGCCCTGTCTAATAGCTTCATCTTTTTCCTTAAGGTCAAATATTGGGCGCAATAGCTGGTTAAGCTGGTCAGGTTCTACTCTCCGTAAAGCCTCTTTTTCGCTAATCAGTTTCTGGTCAACCATATCAACGGCAATTTTAACCGCTGCAATTCCGGTACGTTTACCAACCCTGCACTGAAGAATATAAAGCTTTCCTTCCTGTATAGTAAACTCGATATCCATCATATCCCTGTAATGCTTTTCAAGATGTTTTCTCACCTTTTCAAGCTGCTGGTACATTCCGGGATCCTGTTCATTAAGCTTTGAAATCGGCAATGGCGTCCTGATACCTGCAACAACATCCTCGCCCTGTGCATTCATCAGGTACTCGCCGTAGAACATATCTTCGCCGCTTGCCGGGTCGCGTGTGAAAGCAACACCGGTTCCTGATGAATCACCCATATTGCCAAATACCATTGATTGCACGTTAACCGCGGTACCCCATGATTCGGGAATATTGTTCAGCCTGCGGTAAACATCTGCACGTTCATTCATCCATGAACCAAACACTGCACCGATTGCTCCCCACATCTGTTCAACCGGGTTTTCAGGAAAATCTTTTCCAAGCTTATTTTTAATTCCATCTTTGAATTCATAAACAAGCTCTTTTAAGTCCTGTGCGGAAAGCTCGGTATCGAACTCAACACCCCTGGCTTTCTTCTTATTTTCAATAATAATTTCAAACGGGTCGCGTTCGTCTTTTCTTTGCGGTTTCAGGTCCATTACAACATCACCGTACATTTGCACAAATCGGCGGTATGAGTCATACGCAAAACGTTCGTTGCCTGTTTTTGCTATGATTGCACTTACGGTTTCGTCATTTAAACCAAGGTTTAAAATTGTATCCATCATTCCCGGCATAGATGCTCTTGCGCCGGAACGGATGGAAATAAGAAGAGGGTTGGTTTTATCGCCGAAAACCGCCCCCATTTCTTTTTCGATCTTCTTTAATGCATCAGCAACCTGTTTTTTTATTTCTTTGGGATAAGAGTTTTTATGCTGATAATAATAATTGCAAACTTCGGTTGTAATAGTAAAGCCCGGCGGAACCGGAAGCTTTAAGTTAACCATCTCGGCAAGGTTAGCTCCTTTGCCGCCGAGAAGTGATTTCATATCTGCGGTACCATCTGCTTTTTTCCCGCCAAAATAATATACTAATTTCTTTCCCATGCTTATTGAGTAAATTTAATTCCAAAACCAATTAACTCCGTCTGCAAATCATTTTATAATAATGTGAGATGCAGCATTATTAACACAATTAATGCGCGAATAAGTGTAATATGAGTGAACCGGTAATTTAAATATCTATATAATTCTTTTCTTCTTCCCTGAAAATGTTAAAGACTTCAACTTTATTCTTAGCTTCAAGAAGCTTATCCCGAAATTCTTCCTTGTTCATTAAGCGCGATATCCTGCTGAGCAGTTTTATATGGATATTTAATAATGTTTCTTTGCCTATTAGAAGGAAGATAAACCTGACAGGTTCGCCGTCGATTGAATCGAAATCAATGGGGTCTTTTGTTATTACAAATGATGCGACAATATCTGTTATTGCATCAGTTTTACCGTGGGGAATCGCAAAACCTTTACCCACTCCCGTTGAAACAAGACTCTCTCTTTCAAAAATCGTGTCCGTTACCTTTTTTAAATCAAGTATTTTTCCGGACCTAGCGCTGATTTCTATTATCTTTCTAATAGAGTCATCTTTATCAGCTGCATTCAAATCGACTTCTATAACTTCGGGACTTAAAATATCAGAAATCTTCATAAAATAATATTATTCATCCATCAAATTTAACAAAATCAATGTTAATATGAAATTAAGAATTTACCCCTAAAAACGGTTAGAAAAGGTACTGATTTTAGCTAACATATACTTATAAGCACAACCTAACGAAGGTTAGGCTTTAGTATACGACAATCTTTTTATTCTTGCACATCCGTGCCACGAACGACTTTATATCGACTCTAAAATCTTAAAAATTTTAGACTTTTAAATAAAACCAATAATTTTTAATGAATCGTGGCACGGTTAATACCCTGTTTTCAAAAGTATCGCGTTATGTACTATATGCATCTTCAGAATAAATTAATAATCCCGTTTTATTTGAACATTCAAAAAATCTTCCCCCTTTAAAAGGGGGATTAATAAAATTATTAAATGAGATTGCTTCACTTCGTTCGCAATTAAAAACTACCTTTAAAAGGACGAGTGAAAAAAATAAAATATTAGATTGCTTCGCTTCTCTCGTGCCGCAGGCACTCCTTCGGAGCAATGAAAAACTATTTCCCGCCTGCTTTTTCGTATTCCTTCATAATATAGCCTTTTATAAAACCTGAGTCGGGGTTCATTTCCAATGCTTTATCTATCCATTTCTTTGCATCTTCAAGCTTTTCTTTTTTAACATAGCATAGTGCCAGCATTCCGGCAGACTGATCCTTGCCCCAGTCGGGATATGTTTCATCCTTCGGCTTGTAAGTCTGGAACTGATCCCATGATTTTTCAAGCAGCGGCATTGCAATATCAACTCCGCCGCCGAAATTTTCGGGTGTGTAATATGAATTTGTTCCGTCTATTAAATAATAACGTGGATTATCGGGATCAAGCTTTTTTGCTTTGTCCTTTGCTTCGGTAAGCTTACCAATTATTTCGTTCATCTTCTGGAAATCATATATCCACCTGTTGCTGTTGACTGCCATTTTCATTATCCAGGCTTCGGCAAACTCATCGTTAGCATCAGTTGATTTATCAAGCAGAGCAAGGCTTGATTCAGTATATTTCTTAATGTCATCATTGTTTTTTTCTTCTATAGCTCTGTAAGACATCATAAAATCAACAACAGCAAGATAGTAATTAACCATCCACTCGTTTTTTTTCAGCTGAAGAATTCTTTCGATATCACCGCGAACCTTTAATAATGCAGCCTTATCGTCTTTGTTTGAAGCTTCATTAAGCTTCTTTTTTGCTTTAACTATTGCATCACTGTAATCATCAGCCCAAACATTGCTGAGGGCAGCCATGCAGAAAAGCAGAATTACGATTGTTAGCTTTTTCATTGTTGTACCTCCAAATTTAAATTTATGTTTTTTAAAATTATTTTGAATACCTTATGAGACCCTTCACTACGTTCAGGGATAATTAAAATTGCACTCCTAATCCCAAATAGAACTGGCGTTTATTTGTTGTTACAATCTCTTTTCTTATAGAGTAATCAGCATTGTATGTATAATCATACAGGTTCTTCTGGTTTAACACATTATTGATCTGGAAAACGGCAATGGCAAACCTGCCGAATAGTGAAAATAAATATTGAAAATTAACATCCATCCTGTTATATACCGGGAACCTTTCACTGTTAGCATCGCCGTACATCGGCTGGTAAACATTATAGGTTGAATCGAACGTGCTGCCTGTTATCGGAGTAAAAGGTTTTCCGCTTGATACCCTGTATGTTAAACCTGTTGTGATATTATCGGTAATGTTATAGCTTGCAACAAATGTTAAGCTGTGAGTGATGTCATAATTAGCCGATACTTCCTTCTGGTTCTCATACTGGCTGCGTTTTGAATCGGTATAAGCATATGATATCCAGGTTGAATACTTATTTGTTATAGTTGATTTTAAAAATACATCGATACCTTTTGCAATTCCTTTACCGTTTGAAGTGTATAAAAACGTATTAGGGTCGCGCAGTACCAGATTTTTATAGTCTTTATAGTAACCTTCCACCCTGAACATAAATACTCCGTTCATTTTATCGAGCTCGTAACCCAATATATAATGGGTTGCCTGTTCAGGTTTCAGCTCAAAATTAGTTGTTTGCGCATAATACTCAAGCCCGGGGAACTGGTGGTACAATCCAACAGCGCCGCGGAGAACCATATCTTTTGCAAACTTCCACCCGAGTGATAAACGGGGATCCAGTACCGTTTTTTTAGATAACGAATGATAGTCTGTTCTTAAACCTGCAATTATAAAAAATGATTTGAACGGTTTTGTTTGTGCTTCAAGGTAACCGCCAATTCTGCCAGTATGGTTCTTTGAATTAATATCAAAAGATGGAGCATTCAAAGCCAGGTCATATGAAAGCATCGGAACCTTGCCATCGAAAGAATCTTCATTATATTCATATTCACCGCCAAAATTAAGATCAACTTTGCTGCTTAGCTGGTAGGTTATATCCGTTCTTAACTTCGAATATTTTTCAATGCTTGTCGTGTTCAGCAAACCATACTCAATTCCATCTTTATGGTGGCTGTAAGAAAGCCCTGCGCTTAAAAATGATTTTGACCCAAGCCCGGTTGAGAATTTAATATTACCAAAAAAAGTTTTTGAAGTGGAATTATAAAAACCATCATAAGACGGGCTTGTATTTCTAACGCCTATCCTGTCATCGCTGTAATCGAAGATTGCTTTTAATGTACCCGATTTTCCAACCTTATATGAAAGCGTTCCGCCGGTTCCCCTGGCGCGCGGAATAGGGTTATAGCTATCTATCAAATAACCATTCAGCATGAAATAAGGTTCAAGTATTGTTTGGCCGATATCAAATGTCGCGCCGAACTTTTTATCTTTGGAAAGATATACACCTGATAGGCCCACGTTAGCCAGCCCTAACCAAAGGAAACCGCCTGTTCCCTGGGGCATATCGTATGATTTCAGGTCAAGCACCGCAGAAAGCGCATTACCGAACTTTGCAGAAAACCCGCCACTGGAAAAATTTATACCCTTTAATCCCCATGGATTAATTGTTGTATAGGATGATGTATTGAAATCATCATCAAATATAAACGGGTTATATAACGATGCCTGGTCTAAAATTGTCAGTACTTCATTTGCATCACCGCCGCGGACTGTGATTCGGCTGCCTTCATCAATCTGATTTGCACCGGGGAAAGTTGTCAAAGCACGGAACAGGTCAGCATCTGAACCGGGTATGCGGACAATTTCAAGAGGCGTTATTGTAACCTGTGACTGCTGTCCCGAAGTAAATGAGCTTGCAGTAACTATGATTTCCTCCGTTTCGTATTCATTTTTATTTAGCTTTGCATTTGCCTCAATTGGTTTTCCTGCTTCTATTATGACAGCAATCTTTTTTTCGTTATAATCAATTGCAGTAAACAATAGTACATGGTCCCCGGCTTTTGATGTTTCAAATTCATAATAACCGTTTAAATCGGACGTTGCGCCGTCGATTGTTCCCTGTATAACAACATTTGCTCCAAATAAGGGCTTATTATCCTCACCGGTAATTTTCCCGGAAATTTTCGTATCCTGCGCAGAGGAAAAACTCCAGAGGATTGATAAAATAAATAAAGATAAAATAGTTTTCATAAATTGAATTTATTCGTTCTTATTATTAATAAGTTTTTGATATTCTTTTTCAGTCATAGTATCCTTAAAACCTGTATATGCCCCGATATAATTGAACACTAAACCAATGCCCCATCCAAAGCTAACCCAAACCGGCCATATATAACTGAAAGATCCACGGTAAATTCCATTTACCAGCCATATTGCC
>Ga0315273_10009019_pt1 | contig 12616 bp, 8 predicted proteins | sample YL17G02_0_MG_FD_205753 | JGI IMG/M metagenome (GOLD analysis project Ga0315273, IMG submission 205753) | Sediment microbial communities from Yellowstone Lake, YNP, Wyoming, USA - YL17G02_0 | ecosystem: Environmental > Aquatic > Freshwater > Lake > Sediment | place: USA: Wyoming | collected... | reverse complement strand
CGCCGACAGAATGCACACCAGCCCGGGCTCTTCCCCGCGCTTGTCCAGCACTTCTTTGACCCGCTTCTCCTGGCGGAACTTCTTCTTGCTTCGAATGAACTCGATCTCCATCCCGTTTTCGGCGGCGATACGCTGCATGTTCTCTCGAATGGCATCGCGCAGCGGCTCGGCCCACTTGGGATAGTCGAAGATGCGGATCTGGTGCTCGTAAAAGTAGTCGGTCATCCCCTGGGCGTAGCACCACTTCGGTAATGTCCCTTGGATGATGATCCGGTCGTAGCAGGAGAGAACGCCAGCGATCTGCCTTTGGTACCGCTCTGTCAGGAGTTCGACGCCCATTCGGGCATCATAACCCATATCCTGTTTGGTTCCGGCTCTGCCGGGTTAGGAGGTAGGAGTTAGGAGGAAGGATGCCGTGGCGGCCTCAATGGGACTGGGAAGTTCGATTCTCTCCGAAGGGCGTTTGGACCCGCGTGAATACAGCCTCCCGAGGGCAAGCCCGAGAGTTTCCCGCGAGAACGCGACGGCATTTCAATATCGGTACCGACGAGTTCGGAGGCGTCCGGCTTCAGCTCGGCGCCCGGGGCGAAGGCCAGCCCGGCGTACGAACCGTAACGTTGGCCGCGACGTCCCAAGTCTTCGCGCCAGTTCTGCGGCGCCGGTGACCAGCCCTTCCATCGCGAAGAGTCTCCGGAATTCCGGGTTCTCGATCAATTTCTTGTGGACGGGGCGGGGCGGGATTGTAGATCCAAGGTGGAATGGACTGCGTGCTCCCAGGCAGGGAACAACCGGGAGCCCGCGGCGCGGCAGCACGCACTGGTCGAACAAGCTTGTGAACCCGGCTGGGGGGAGAGACCCAGTGACCGTCGCGGAGGCCGTTCCGGGCCACGGCGGAATCACACTCGGACAGCCTGTCCGGTGCGCCCTTCCGTGTGAGATGATAACGCTGGAGCTTGGTGGACACGCGCCTCGGAGGAGCGAATGGGCCGCAAGGACCAGGGCAGCGAGATCGACGCCGAGTCCATTCGGGCTCAACTCGACAAGCTTCTCCTTAGCCGCGCCTTCGCGCACGCGGGACGGCTGAGCCGGCTGTTGCGCTTCGCGGTCGAGCAGACCATCCAAGGTCAAGGGGATCACCTCAAAGAGTACCTTCTCGGGTTTCAGGTATTTGGCCGGGATGAGAAGTTCGATCCGCGCATCGATCCGGTCGTGCGTGTGGAAGCCCATCGGCTCCGCGCCAGGCTCGGAGAATACTACCAGAACGAAGGGCGGGCGGACGCGCTCCGGATTGAGTTTCCGAAGGGTGGTTATGCGCCGGTTTTTCGGAAACAGCCGGCTCGAGCTCGCGGGATCGAGCGCATCCGGAGCTGGATACGATCCTCGCGCGGCCTGAAGACGCTGGCGCTGGCGGGTCTCCTGCTGGTGGCCGGGGCGGTTGGCTACTGGGTCGCCGCCATGCGGGGGCGCATCCCACCGGCGGGCTCCTCGATCCTGGTTCTGCCGTTTGAAGACGTGAGCCCGCGGCGCGACCAGGAGTACTTCTGCAACGGCATGACGGAGGAACTGGTGAACGCACTGGCCAAGGTGGAAGGGCTGCGCCTGGTCTCGCGCACATCGGCTTCCCAATTCAGAGGAAAAGCCATCGACCTCCGCCAGGTGGGCCGGCAACTGAACGCCGGCATGGTCCTGGAAGGGAGCGTGCGGAAGGAGGGTGCCAGGCTGCGGATCACCGCGCGTTTGGTGAAAGTGGCGGATGGCTATAACGTCTGGTCGGGAAACTACGAACGCGAGATGACGCAAGTGTTTGCCTTGCAGGAGGAGATCTCCCGGGCCATCGTCAACGCGTTGCGCATCCGGCTGGTTGGCGAAGGCGGGAAGCGGCTGATCAGACAGCAGACGGGCAACCTCGACGCTTACAACTCTTACCTCAAGGGGCGCTATCACTGGGGCAAGCGAACCGAGAGCGGGCTGAAGACCAGCATCGAACATTTCGGACAGGCAATCGCGGCGGAGCCGGGATACGCGGCGGCCCATGCCGGTCTGGCCGGTTCCTACGCGCTGCTGGCATCCTACGGCGTTCTGCCGCCACGCGACGCCATGCCCAAGGCCAAGGCAGCGGCGCTGAAAGCGCTGGCGCTGGACGAAACGCTGGCCGAGGCGCATACCTCGCTGGAGTTTGTCCTCTCTTTCTATGATTGGGACTGGCCGGCGGCCGAGCGCCAGTACGCGCGCGCCATCGAGCTGGACCCCGGATACCCGACCGCGCACCAGTGGTATTCCGGATTCCTGCGAGCCGTCGGCCGCCTGGACGAGGCGCTGAACGAGATGAAACGCGCGCAGGAGCTCGACCCGCTTTCGCTCGCCGCCGGCAGGGACATGGGCCGCATCTTCCGCTCCTCGCGCCAGGACGACCGGGCCATCGAACAATACCGCAAGGTGCTCGAGTTGGACCCGAACTTCCCTTCCGCCTACCTGCACCTGGGAATGGCTTATGAAGAGAAACACATGTACAAGGAGGCGGTGGCGGCATTCGAGAAGGCCCGGTCCCTTCCGGGCGGCAACCCGCTGATCCTTGGCGCCCTGGGCATGGCTATGCGGTGTCCGGGAATCGGCGCGAGGCCCAGAAACTGCTCGAAGAGTTGAGAAACCTCTCCGAGCGCCGCTATGTTTCGCCGATCGGCAGGGCGCTGATCTACATCGGACTGGGCGACAAGGAGCGGGCGTTCGAGTGGCTCGACCGAGCCTCGGACGATCACGATCCCTGGCTGGCGTGGCTCAAGGCGGACCCCATATTCGACGACCTGCGCAATGACCCTCGTTTCGCCGTCCTTCTGAAAACAGCCGGTTTGTAACGTTACACAAACGGTTACAGACCCAAATGCAACTTGTATTCCGGGCGCGCCGGGTGTATGGTCGGAGAGAAAGTCTGGAGGCTGCGATGAAAAGCTCGAGAAACGCGTGCTTAGCGGTCGCGTGGATGGTTTCCGCGCTGGCCATACTCTACCCGATCCATTTGTGCGGGCAGTCCACGTTCGGGACCATCCTGGGCAACGTGGTGGACCAGAAGGCGGCGGTGATTCCCGGCGTCGAGGTCGTCCTGACGCACCAGGACACCAACGTGCAACGGAGGGCCACCAGCAACGAAGTGGGGCGGTTCGAGTTCCTGGACCTGGTTGCCGGAGCTTACAGGCTGGAAGCGCGCCAGGACGGGTTCAAGGCCTTCGTGCAAAAAGACATCGGACTCACGACCCGCCAGACGATCCGCGTGGACGCGCTCATGGAAGTGGGCGCCGTAACCGAGACCGTCACCGTGAAGGCCACCCCCGGCCTGATCGCGACCGAGACGGCGTCCGTCACGGGCATCGTGCCGGGAGGCGAGGTCTACTTCCTCAGCCCGAACAGCACTTCGCAGCGGCCGTGGGAAATGATGCGCCTCGATCCGCTGGTGCAGAACACCGCCAGCGCGACGCGCTTCTCGATGGGCGGCGCCTACTTCAACCAGTCCGAGTTCCAGATCGACGGGATTTCCGCGCCGCTGGGCACGGGACAGATAGCGGGGTCGATGGTGATGTCCAGCGAGGCACTCCAGGAGGTCAGCATCCAGGCGGTGAACAATCAGGCCGAGTATGCATCGCCGGGCGTGTTCCAGCAGATCTCCAAGGGCGGGGCCAACGCCTTCCATGGCGACGCCTTCTACAACTTCGCTTCTTCGGCCATGAATGCGCGCAATCCCACCGTGCTCGCCAAGCCAAAAAGCCACGATCACTACTTTGGGGGCAATATCGGCGGGCCGATCCTCATTCCCAAGCTCTACGACGGCCGTAACCGGACGTTCTTCAGTTTGAGCTGGCAGTCCAAGCGGACGCCGGGGAGCCAGAATTACCTCGCCAATGTCCCCACCCGCAACATGCGAGCGGCCATGGTCTCCGCCCGCACCACCGACCCGCTGAACGGCCAGCCTTTCCCGAACGGCACGATTCCCCAAAACCGGATCAACTCGACCGCCCGGTTCTTCCAAAACACCTACTTCCCAGAGCCCATCCAGGAGGGGACGAGCAACAATTTCCAGGTCACCGGACCGACTGCCACGACCCGCGAAGAAGTGGTCGATGCGCGCTTCGACCAGCACATCAACAGCCGGCACTGGATGTTCGGCCGTGTGGGGATGACGCAATTCAACAACCGGGCTTACGAAAGCAACCTTCCCACCATCGGGTTTCGCGCTAACACACGGAAACTGTACACCAGTGTCTTCTCTTACACCTGGACGATACGGCCCACGTTGTTGAACGAACTGCGCGCGGGCGCCATACGCGACAACCTTCCCGGCGGGGGATCCAACAACGGGCTCGAGGTTTTGCGCGCCGCGGGCATCAACTTCCCGGCCGATCTGCCGGCGCCCCCCGATGCCAGAGGTTTTCCGGTGATCCAGATCACCGGCCTGCAAGTCCTGTCGCAGCAGAGAACCGCCCGCACTATCGGGCAAGACTACCAGGCGACCGACACGCTGTCGTGGATCAAGGGAAAACATACCTTCAAGGGCGGCATCAACGTCTTTGCGGAACAGCCCACCACTGCGGCGATCCCTTCCGGCGCCCACGGCAGTTTCCGGTTCCAGGGCAGCTATAGCGGCGAAGCCTATGCGGACTTTCTGCTGGGGATCCCGGACCAAACGACAGTGACTCCCCCCAGCCCGAACTTCTACATGCGGAGCACCAACTACGGATTGTTCTTCCAGGACGACTTCAAAATCCGGGCCAATCTGACCTTGAACCTGGGAACCCGATGGGACTACCAGGGTCCGATCTACAACAAGAATGACGCCCTGTTCAACTTCGACCTGGCCACGGGAGGCCTGATTAAGGCCGCGCCCGATACGCCGGTCAACGGCGCGTTTGCCCAGAGATACCCGCAGGTGCGGATTCTGGAGGCTGCGGCCGTGGGTCTGCCGGAACGGAACCTGCATTTCGCGGACAAGAACAACTTCGCTCCTCGCCTCGGCTTCGCCTGGCGCCCTGGCAACTGGTCGTCGTTTGTTGTCCGTGGCGGATGGGGGAAGTTCACCGATATCATTGGCCAGGGTGTGTTTGAGCTCTTCGCCTCGGGCGGCTTCCTGAACCAGGGCGACCTGGTGTTCCCCAATGAGAGAGCGGTACAGGGAATCCTGCCGGCGACGGCGTTCAAGTTCCCCGACCCGTTCCCCGCCGTGCGCACGCGGGAAACGGCTCCGGGGCTCACGGCGGGCGGTTTCAATCCGCGCCTGGCAAATCCCTACGTCCAGCAGTGGAACCTTACCCTGGAAAAATCGTTCTTCGACATCTCGCTTCGCGCGTCCTATATCGGAACCAAGAGCACCAACCTGATCTACCGGCGAGACGTCAACCAGCGCGTCATAGCCAACGCCGACTCCTCGCGGCCGTACCAGTCCAAGGGCTTCACGAGCGGGATCCTCTACCTGGACAACGGCGGCAGCCAGATCTACCACGGCCTGCAACTGAAAGCCTCGCGGCGGTTGCGGAACGGCTTTATGTTTCAGACGGGCTACGTCTGGGGCAACAACATCTCAGACATCATCGACGGCGGCGACCGGGACTACGCCGAGACCAGCACGGACGCACGGTGCCGGTGCATCGACCGGGGCCGTGTCGGTTACGGCCGCACGCACAACTTCACCGCTTACATGGTCTGGGAACTGCCGTTCGGCAAAGGACGCGCGATCCTGGGCGGCATTCCGGTCTGGCTGAACCAGGTCGTGGGCGGCTGGCAGCTTTATCCGCAGCTTTACGCGGGCAGCGGCCAGTGGTTCTCGCCGCAGCGGCAGGGTTCGAACCCTTTCACCGGCCTGACCGGGGAGATCTCGCGTTCCGACCGCATTGGCGACGGCAATGACGGCCCGCGGCAGACCGGCTCCTCCGCTCTCAAGTGGTTCAACGCGGCGGCGTTTGTCCAACCGCCCGCCGACCGCAACGGCAACGCCGGCCGCAATATCCTGGCGGGACCGGGCTTCTGGAGCACGCACCTTGGCCTTACCAAGAAGTTCCGGATCGCCGAGCGCAAGGAACTATGGCTGGGCGTCACGGCGCAGAACGTTTTCAACCATCCCAACTGGAGAAGCCCCAGCACGTCCGGCGAGCTGACCGTGGGGCAGCCCGCCTTTGGCAGCACAGCCAGTATGATCGCCTCGGACCGGGGCGCCTATGCCACCAGCCGCTGGATGATGCTGCGCACGCGCATCGTCTTCTGAAGCGGCCTATGCCCTCGAACGGGTACAACCCGAACAGCCGCGTCCGCATCGCCGTGGTGGGCACGCGCCGCCGCGGGCGGGAACACGTGCTCTGGTTTCACCGGCTTGCCCGGGAAGAGAACCTGGAGGTCGCGGCGCTGTGCGACGTCGATGAAGCCGTCCTCGGCGAACGGGCCGCCGAATACGAAAAGCTCTCCGGCAACAAGGCCAGGCTGTTCACGGATGTCCGCAAGCTGCTCGAAGACAAGACCATTGACGCGGTTTCCTACGCCACGCCCAACCACTGGCACGCGCTGGGCACCATCTGGGCCTGCCAGGCCGGCAAAGACGTCTTCCTGGAGAAACCCGCGTCGCACACCATTTTCGAAGGCCGCAAGATGATCGAGGCGGCGCGCAAGTACCGGCGCATCGTGCAGTTCGGCGCGCAATCGCGCAGCAATCCCGCCATGCATGAGGGTGTCGCGAAACTCAAGGAGGGCGTGATCGGCGAGGTCTACATGGCGCGCGGGCTCTGTTTCAAGTGGCGGAACAGCATCGGGAGACTGAAGGAAGAACCCGTGCCGCCCGGCGTTCACTACGACCTGTGGATGGGACCGGCACCGCGCAAGCCCTTCGCGCGGCAGCGCTTCCACGAGCACTGGCACTTCCTGTGGGATTACGGCAACGGCGAGATCGCCAACCAGGGCGCCCATCAGCTCGACATCATGCGCTGGGGCCTGGGGTTGGACACGCATCCCACCGAGATCCAGTCGATGGGCGGGCATTACATCCACGACGATTACCAGGAGACGCCCAACACGCAAGTCGCCTGGTTCCGCTACCAAGGCCGCAAGCTGCTGTTGCAGTTCGACGTGCGGCCCTGGATGACCAATCTCGAAGCCGGCATCGGCAATCCCTATCCCAGCCGCGGCCCCGAGAACCTTGTGGGAGTGATCTTCTTCGGCTCGGAAGGCTACATGGTCATGCCCGGCTACACCTGCTACTACACGTTTCTGGGCAAGAACAGGACTCCGGGCCCCAAACACGAGACCATCGGAGACCCGGCCGCCAACCCGGACCACTTCCGCAATTTCATCCGGGGAGTTCGCAGCCGCAAGCACACCGACCTTACGGCGGACATCGCCGAGGGCCACCTGTCGGCGGCGCTCAGCCACCTGGCGAACATCTCCTGGCGAACCGGCCGGGCGCTCCGGTTCGATCCGCGGGCAGAGCGATTCCCGGGTGATGACGAGGCAAACCGCTTGCTGACTCGCGAGTACCGGCCGCCATTCGTCGTGCCAGAGGAGGTGTGAGTTGAACAGGCGGAGATTTCTGGGGGCGGGGCTCTCCGTGCTGGGGGCCGCCGATCGCGTTCGCGTCGCCGTGGTCGGCGTCCGGAGCCGCGGCTGGCGGCACGTCGAGTGCTTCCACGAGCTGGCGAAGGACAACGTCGAGGTGGCCGCGCTTTGCGACGTCGATGAATCCGTCCTGCGCCAGCGGGCCGCCGGCTACCAGGCGCTCTCGGGCCGCAAGGCGAAGACGGTTGTCGATGTGCGGAAGATTCTGGACGATCCAAACATCGATGCCGTGGCCTTCGCCACGCCCAACCACTGGCATGCGCTGGGAACCATCTGGGCCTGCCAGGCCGGCAAGGACGTTTTCCTCGAGAAGCCCGCTTCGCACAACATCGTCGAGGGCCGCAAGCTGGTCGAGGCGGCTCGCCACTACCGCCGCATCGTGCAGCACGGCACGCAGGCGCGCAGCAACCCGGTCATGCGGGAAGGCGTGCAGAGGCTCCGGGAGGGCGTGATCGGCGACGTCTACATGGCTCGCGGCATTGTCTCGAAGTGGCGCGAGAGCGTGGGCCGATTGGTCGAGGAGCCGGCGCCGGCGGGCGTGCACTACGACCTGTGGGTGGGTCCCGCGCCGATGAAGCCGTTCGCGCGCCTGCGCTTCCACTATCTCTGGCATTTCCTGTGGGACTACGGCAACGGCGAGATCGGCAACCAGGGCGCGCACCAGTTGGACATCATGCGCTGGGGCCTCGGCCTGGACACCCATCCCAGCTTGATCCAGTCGAGCGGCGACTGCTTTGTGCACCGCGACGACCAGCAGACCCCCAACGTCCAGCTTGCGGCGTTCCAGTACGCGGGCCGCAAGCTGCTGCTGCAATTCGAGGTTCGCCCCTGGTTCACCAACCACGAGGCCGGCATCGGGGAGATCTATCCCAGCCGGGGCGCCGGCGACGTGGTCGGGGTGATCTTCCACGGCGTCGAGGGCTACATGGTGATGCCGGGATACACCAGCTACCACACGTTCCTCGGCCGCCAGCGCAAACCCGGACCGAAGGCCGAGTGGCCCGGCGATCCGGCCGCGAACCTGGACCACTTCCGCAATTTCATCCGCGCCGTGAGAAGCCGTAAGGCCGGGGACCTGACGGCGGACATTGAAGAGGGTCATCTTTCCTCGGCGCTCAGCCATCTGGCCAACATCGCGTATCGAACCCGCCGGACGCTGAAGTTCGATCCCGGCACCGAGACGTTCCCGGCCGACGAAGAGGCGAACCGCCTGCTCACCCGCGCCTATCGCCCCCCTTACGGGATGCCGGAGAAGGTGTGATCATGTCAGAGTGGCACGGCCTTCAGGCCGTGTCCGGGCATTTTCACGGCCTGAAGGCCGTGCCACCACCGGAGGGTAGGACTATGAAGCACGCTTGCGCAGTTGTCGCCATGACGATGTTGCTGTGGAACGGGCGCGCCACCGGCGCCCAACCCAAGCCGGCCGTGAGGCTGGAAGATCTGACCCATCCGGAGATGGGCCAGCGGGAGGTTCGCGTGCTGCTGCTGCCCATCGGCTCCACCGAACCGCATGCCAATCACCTGTGCTACGGCAATGACAACTGGACCGCGGAGGCCCTGGCCGTTCGCGCGGCCGCGGCGGCGAACGAAAAAGGGGCCCGGGTGGTCGTGCTCCCCACGATGCCGTACGGTGTCAACACCAACGTGGCGCCCATTCCCTTCGCGCAGTCGATCAGGCCGGCGACCATGATGCAGTTCGTGAAAGACGTGGTGGACACCGCCGAGCGGCAGGGCATCCGGAAGCTGGTCATCCTGGACAGCCACGGCGGCAACAAGACCACTCTAGGCGCCGCGCTCCGCGAGCTGTTCGCCAGCCATCCCAGGGTGTTCGTGGCGCTCATCGAGGCCTCGGATACCTACCAGGAAGCCGCGGCCCAGGTGATCGAGCGTCGCGGAGAACACGCCTCGGAAGCGGAGACCTCGGTATCGCTGGCGCTGTTTCCCGAAAAGGTGTACATGGAACGAGCCGTGGCGCCGCGCAACCCGGAGTTCAAAGTGCAGAGCTTGAAGGCGCCCTACATCAGCCTGGCGCGCCCGTGGAAACACATCAGCGACACCACCGGCCACGGCGATCCAACCAGGGCCAACGCGGAAAAAGGGCGTAAGCTGGTTGAGGTCTTCGTCGAGCGTATCTCGACACTCTTGAAGGAGCTAAGCGATGCCGACATCACGGAAACTTTCCCGTATTGACCCGATGATTCTCGTGGCGTTGTTGGCGGTCGCCGTCCCGGTTCCATGCCGGGCCCAGCCGGCGGCCCAGGCCAAGCCGGAAGTGAAGTACGGAATCCGCGTGCAGGCGGGCCCCATGGATTCAATCCTGCTGAAGGACTACGCCCCCGCCTCCTCTTTGGTAACGCCGGAAACCCGCGTGCCCCGAGCCCGCTTCCCGGTCATCGACGCGCACAGTCACTCGTCGATGAACAACGTCAAGACCGCGGAAGACGTGGCCGCCTGGGTGCGGACCATGGACCAGACCGGAGTCGAAACCTCGGTGGTGTTCACCGGCGCCATCGGATCGGAATTCGATCGCCAGGCGGACCTGTTCCTGAAATCCCATCCGGCCCGTTTCCAGGTCTGGTGTTCCCTCGACACCAAGGATATCGGCGCGCCGGACTATCCCGAACGCGCCGTGCGCGAACTGGTCCGTTGCTATCGGAAAGGGGCGCGCGGAGTAGGCGAGCTGACGGATAAGGGCTGGGGCTTGCAGGCCTCCGAGGAAAGAGCCGTTCCCCGCGACCGGCGGCTGCGCGTGGACGACCCTCGAATGGATCCGTTCTGGGAGAAATGCGCCGAGCTGAACCTGCCCGTCAACCTGCACATTGCCGATCATCCTTCGTGCTGGAAGCCGCTGGGGCCGAACCAGGAGCGCACGCCGGATTTCCAGCACTTCAACCTCTCCGGCAAGGACGTGTCTTCCTACGAGGAACTGCTCGCCATGCGCGACCGGCTGCTGGCCAGGCATCCCAAGACGCGATTTGTTCTCTGCCATCTGAGCAACCAGGGAAACGACACGGCGGCGCTGGAGAAAACCCTCGACCGCTTTCCCAACCTGTACCTGGACATCTCGGCCCGCGACTACGAGTTGGGCCGGCAGCCCAGGACCGCTCGCGCTTTTCTCGCGCGCTACCCGGATCGGATTCTGTTCGGAACCGACATGGGCCGGGAGCAGCGGATGTACGAGGGATGGTGGCGGCTCCTGGAGACCCCCGACGAGTACATTCCGGGCCGCATCTGGTGGCGCTACTACGGACTGGAGCTTCCCGAGCCGCTGTTGAAGAACATCTATCGGGACAACGCCTTGAAGATCCTTAACTGGAGCAAGTAGGAATGCTCACCCGCGCACTATCGGCCGGTCTTGTGTTCACCGCGCTGCTGGCGGTGGAAGCGGCTGCGCAGACCCAGCCGCGCTACGATGTCCATCGCGCTTCGTCACGGGTTGTGATCGACGCCCGGCTCGACGAACCCGCCTGGCGGAACGTTCCGCCGGCCGGCGAGTTTCATTTCAACCGGTGGAAGGAGGGCGAGAAGGAGCAGACCGTCGTCCGCATGTTGTGGGACGACCGGAATCTCTATGTCGGCTATCTGTGCCACGACCGGCACATCTCGGCGCGTGTCAGGGAACGCCACGGGCCGGTCTCTCAAGACGACTGCGTGGAGATCTTTCTGAGCCCCAACCCTGACCAGGCCGGCAACTATTACACTTTCGAAATCAACGCCATCGGAACCATGCTGAACCGGTGCCGGACGGGCTGGTGGAAGGGCCCGCCCACCTGGGAGCCGGAAGGCGTGCGCTGCCGGACCTCGTTCCACGGCCTGCCCCGGAAGGACGAATCGCCCGCCGACGACCATTGGATCGTGGAACTGGCGATTCCATTTCGCAATTTCGTCCGGGATGCCGCCCATACCCCGCCACGGGAAGGCGACCTGTGGCGGCTGAACCTGAATCGCACCGGGGGCATCACCAACCGGCAAAGCAGCACCTGGTCGCCCCTGGCCCCGCCGGCGACGTCGTTCCACACTCCCGCGTCGTTTGGCTGGGTGCGATTCGTGAACCGGCGCGCCGGCCGCGGCCGTTTCTGACCACGCCACGCCCATGTGGCGATCGCCGTGTGTCGTGCCGGCGGAGGGCTTATTCCTGGTATAGCGACGCCTCGCAGGCCCAGAACTTCAACTTTTCGGTCGTGTGCACGCCACCGCGCAGGACCAGGATGCGGCCGGGGACGAATTCGCTGGAGACCATGGCCTCCGGAACCATCACGGCAATCTCCTCGTCGACCACCCGTATCAGGAAGACCGTGCCGGCCTCCTGCTTCTCCAGGCTCAGGATCGACCCGCTCAGCTCAAGATTCGGCCGGTACTCATAATCGACTTGCGAGCCCATGTTGAGATCCTCCGGCCGGGCGCGCTGATCCGGGTCTCCGAGGATCAGCGGCGCTCCCATCTTCCACTGGGGGCCCTCCTTGACGAAGCGCAACAGGACCTCGGCGCGCTGGACCGGCGGGAGATCCTGCTCTTTCCAAACCTCTTCCGGCAGTTCGACCGTGATGAGCAGCCCCACTTCCGCCTTTCGTCCTCCGTCGGAGATGGCTAGTGAACCCGTCTCATAGCTCACCGGCGCCATGTACTTCGCCATGAGCAAGAACTCCTCCTGGTCCTCCGGAGTCTTGATTTCCTCGATCATTTCCCCGGAGAGGAATGCCGACACCTCGCGATAGTCGCCGTTCTTGACGGCCGCCAGGTAGGAATCGTAGATCTTGGTAAAGTCTTGAATGGTTTCTGCCACGAGCGAGCTCCCGCACAAAAGAGTTATGGGCCGAAGCGTTGGATATTTCGCCTCAGAAGAACGGTATCAGCATTCGCCGCCTCGGCGCAAGGCTGGCCCCAGCCTGGGGGTGGAGAACGCCCCTTAGAAAATGCGTCAGCCTGGGTAGGGTCGAGGACTGGCGCCATGGTTCCGTAGGTCCGGCCTATCCATTGCTCCCCGTTTCCTCTGGGAGTGCCTCACTAGCCGAACCGTGAACCGGATTCCAGCCCC
>Ga0315273_10009018_pt1 | contig 12618 bp, 7 predicted proteins | sample YL17G02_0_MG_FD_205753 | JGI IMG/M metagenome (GOLD analysis project Ga0315273, IMG submission 205753) | Sediment microbial communities from Yellowstone Lake, YNP, Wyoming, USA - YL17G02_0 | ecosystem: Environmental > Aquatic > Freshwater > Lake > Sediment | place: USA: Wyoming | collected... | reverse complement strand
TGACCCTCCTTCGCCAAGGCTTCGTAGGGCGAGAGTACCGACGCAACCGCGGGTGGCAGGGGCAAGCCCCTGCCCAACGGTCGATCTGAAGGGAGATGGGGTGAAGCGGATACTCGACTATGAGTTGAAACCAGCGGATGCCGGGCTGTGGTTTCTGGGGCAGGCGGGGTATGTGATCAGGTCGTGCGGCAAGACCGTCACCATCGACCCGTATCTCACAGACTCCGCGGGTCACGGCGATCCCGGGACGACGCGGCGGTTTCCTACCCCGATTGCGCCGGACAAGCTGAAGACCGATATCTACATCGTCACGCATGACCACACCGATCACCTTGACCCGGAGACGATAGCGGGCTACCGGCACAAGGAGGAGACGGTTTTCGTGGGGCCTCGGCTGGCCTGCCGGAAGCTGGCGAAGCTGGGCATACCTGAGCGCAACATTCGGCGCGTTGACAGCGGCGAGACCGCGGTCGTCGACGGCGTGACTCTCACGGGTGTGTACGCGATACCGAACGAGCCGGGAGCGATCGATACTGCGGGGTACCTGGTGCAGTTCGAGAACGGCCGCAGCGTGTATCACACTGCCGACACGGATTTCTCTGACGTGCTGCTGGCAGCGGCGCCGAAGTGCGAGGTGCTGCTCACGTGCATCAACGGGAAATGGGGGAACCTGAACGTGCACCAGGCGGCGAAGCTGACGCAGAAGGTGCGGCCGCGCTACGCGATCCCAAACCACTACGACGTGATGGCGGCGAACTCCGAGAACCCGGAAGCGTTCGTCTTCTTCCTCTCTCGCGAGGCGCCTGACATTGAGATCAGGATTCTCCAGGTAATGGAGCCCTTCGTGTGGGAGGGCGCCGAGGGAGCGCCGGAGTATGTTTGAGAGCGATGAAGCGGTCTTTGCGTTTGTGAGGGAGCGACTCTACGTGGCGGCGCTCTGCGATGTGCTCGACTCGCTCGGATTCCGAAACCAGGCGATGCACCAGCGACTGCGGCCATTGCTGCCGGATATCACGGCCTGCGGGTTCGTCGGGCGAGCTCGCACGTTCCGGTGGATGGAAACGGACTACGTAGTCGAGGATGATCCGTACGGGCTGGAGATCGAGGCGATGGACTCGCTGCGGCCGGGCGATGTGGCGGTGCACTCGACGGACTCCGCGGGCACGAACGCGCCCTGGGGCGAGTTGATGAGCACGGTAGCGAAGCGCAGGGGCGCGGTCGGGTGCATCTGCGACAGCCAGGTCCGCGACTGCGTGAAGATCATCGAGATGGGGTTTCCGGTGTACTGCGCCGGCATCAAGCCGGTGGACTCGCAGGGCCGGGGGCGGGTGATGGCGTACGATGTTCCGGTGCGGTGCGGTGAGGTTCTGGTGCATTCGGGGGAACTGATTTTCGCTGACTTCGACGGGATTGTGGTGGTGCCGAGAGAGGCGGAGAAGGACGCGTTGGCGCTGGCGCAGGAGAAGGTAGGGAAGGAGTCGCTCTCCCGCAAGGAGCTGTTGGAGGGGAAGAGCCTGCGGGAGGTGTTCGAGAAGTACGGGGTGCTGTAGGTCGGGTCAGGAGCAAGCTCCTGACGAACGGAGACGGAGGGGCGTCGGCAGTGAACTACCGACGCAACGGCAAGAGGCGAGGAGTCGAAGAGGCGAAGAGTCGGAGGAACGGCGAGATTGCCACGGTCGTCGAGCGCCTCCGGCGCTCTGCCTCCCTCGCAATGACAGTGGCGCGGGGCCATGCGGTTTCGGGACTGAAGTCCCAGAAACACCAAGAAGCGCCGATGAAAGGCGCGGGGGCGTCGGCACTGAAGTACCGACGCAACCGCGTTCACTGACGGCGCGGAGATCGGAGAGGATACATGCATGTCGGTCTGCTGACGGGGCCGTTCTCGGACAAGTCGCTGGAGTGGATCATCGGTTTCGCAAAAGAGAATGGGTTTGGGGCGCTGGAAGTGGTCGCCGAGCCTGGCGGTAGGCACCTGGATACGGCGAAGCTGTCGGCCGAGAAGGCGAAGAAGATCAATGCGGCGCTGAAGAAGGCCGGCATTCGCATCTCGAGCCTGGCGTACTACAACAACTTGCTCGAGCCCGATGCGAAGACGCGCACGGCGCGGATCGAGGCGATGGAGAGCGTGATCGATGCGGCGTCCGCGTTGGGAGTGGGGGTGGTGTGCACGCTCGCCGGGTTCCCGATGCCGGGCAAGGATCGCACGCAGACGATCGATGAGGACTACCCCGGCGTGTTCCGACCGCTGGCGAAGTACGCGGCGAAGAAGAAAATCAAGATCGCGTTCGAGAACTACTTCGCCACGAACATCCGCAATCTCGCGGACTGGGAGCAGGTGTTTACAGTGGTGCCGGACGCGAACATGGGCCTGAACTACGATCCGTCGCACCTGCTGCACCAGGGCATTGACTACCTCGAAGCGGTGGAGAAGTTCAAGGACCGCATCTTTCACACCCATGCGAAGGACACTGAGGTGAAGCAGCACGTGCTGCGGTGGGTGGGGAACCAGTCCAGGGGCTGGTGGCGATACGTCATCCCCGGCTTCGGCGACGTGAACTGGGGCGTCTACATCGCGCGGCTGCGAAGCATCGGATACGATGATGTGCTGAGCATCGAGCATGAAGACGGCGCGTTTGGTGTGGAGGAGGGGTTCATCAAGGGGCAGCGGTATCTGTCGCAGTTTGTGTGAGAGGCGAGGAGTCGAAGAGGCGAAAAGTCGAGGAGTCGGAGGGAACGGCGCGGCGTCGGCACTGAAGTACCGACGCAACGGCAGATGTGGCAGGGGCAAGCCCCTGCCCAACGGATAGAGGAACTCACTGCTTCCGGATCTTGTAGGCCACGTCCGTCGTGAGACCAGCGGGGGTGGTGATGACGACCGAGCCATCGGAGGATGTATAGGTGACCGTGTTCGCGACGGCTCCGGTGGTCGTGTCCCACTGCTCGATGCGATAGGCGCCGGGGGTGAAGCCGCCGAGGGTGATCTCGCTGGGGTTGATGGGCTGGGAAGAGATGCCGCTGCGGTGGTTCCACCAGGTGTGGTCTCTGTTCTGCACCCATACCAGGCCGGATGTGGCGTTCGCCAGAGCGAGGACGCGGAGGTTCGGCCCGCGGAGGTAGTTGGTGAGGCGGTAGGAAACGTTGAACCAGTCGGCGCCAGTGTCTTCGACGACGATGGTGTGCGGGCCGGCGGGGACGTTTATGGAATGGGAGCCGTCGTACTGGCGCATGGTCTGGTGAGCGTCAGGTGACGTATCGGGGAAGTCGGCGGCGAGAGCTCGGGCGCCGTCGAGCGAGATCGTGAGCCCCGCGCCGCCGTAGCCGGAGACGCCGGAGACAAGCACCTCGAACGTGCCGGCGGCGGGATAGTTCACCTCGAACGTGACGGGGTTGTGCCAGTTCAGGTGATTCACCACGCCGTGCTGGACGCGGCTGAGCAGTTCGAGGTTGCTCACGCTGCCGTCTCGGCCCACCATGCACGTGTGCGATTGATTGCAGACTGAGTCGTCGCCCCAACTCTCACCTGGCGGCTCGATGGCCATACTCGCGTATGTGCCCGGGTCCTGCCCTGGTGCGTAGCGCACGGTGACGGGCGCGGGTGAGTAATCCTCCTTCGGCCAGTCGACACCGGCGACGTAGGCGGCAATCGGGCTGAACTGACTATAGAGATGGCTGGGCTCGACGTAGTTGTCCCACCACCAGAGCATCGCGGTTCCCGCGGAGCGGGAATGAACCGCGGCCCAGAGGCCGTTGTGCAGGTGAATGCCCTCGGGGTCGCTGGCGTTGTCCCGCCCGGTCACATCCGCTCCGAATTCGCCGAAATAGTGGGGCTTGCCGTACCTCACGGCCTTGTCGAGATCGACGGAGTTGACTGTGCCGGCGAGGTCCTTGGAACCATAGCTGTGCGACTGCACGAAGTCCATCTCGGGCAGGCCGTCGACGGCGGGATCGCCGGTGGTGTCGCCATAGCTGGTGGTGATGAGGTGAGCCCATGGGTCAATGGAGCGAAGGTAGCGGCCCATCTCCCGGTGCCAGCCGGCGACGCTCGCCGAGTCGTAGCCAGTGACGATATCTACCTCGTTCCAGAACTCCCAGGCGAAGACGGAGGTGCTGTAGCCCCAGCGAGCGACGAGATACCTGAGGCGCTGCTGGAAGAGACGCTTGGCATCGGCGTTCGTGAAGAAACCGGGCGGCGCGGCGCAGGGGCCGCCATTGGCCTGATTGTACGGGAACTGTTTCCAGTTGCCGTACTCGCCTCCAGCGTCGAGGGAGTTGAAAGACTCTATGCACATGAGGGCGCGAATGCCCAGGCGCTCGCCCAGGCTGAGGATATAGTCGATCCGCCACGCCGCTTGCTGATCGTAGCGACCGAGGCCGTTGCCGTCGCCGGGTGACGCGGGAAGGCGCTCGAGGCCGAGCTTGTTCCACTCGTTGATGAGCCACAGTCGAAGATAGTTGCCGCCGTGGCCGCCGAGTTGGCTCATCCAGTTGTCATAGTCGTAGGTTCCGCCCCCGCCGGGCCAGCAGACGTTCTCGCCGATGGGGAAGTACGGCGCGCCGGAGTCGAGCCGGAAGTAGAACGGCGAGGCGCTGCGGCGGACGAAGCCGGCATTCGCGGCGGAACGAACCGCGAACGTGCCGCCGCCCAGCCGCCGGAGACCTGAAGCGTCTTTCACCGTTACTTCGTAGCGATAGCGACCCGCTTCGCCCCAGGCGAAGCGGATCTTGAACACAGGGGAACCGGCTGCGGAAAGGACCTCTCGGCCGTCGGCGTCACGCGAACGCGTGTAGGGCTGGAAGAAGAAGCCGGGCACGCGAATGGTGCGGCCTGAGGGCGTGACGAAGGCGCCGGTGATATCAACCTGAGCTGGATCGAAGGGATTCGCATAGGCGCCGCGCGATGGGATAGTCAGCTCGAGCTTTTGGAACTGCCCCACAGTGGTCGCGCTTTGGGCGATGGCGGCCGCGCCCGCGCCGGGAGAAGCGAGCGACAGCCCGCAGAGAGTGATGAAAAGTGATACGAGCAGGATCGGCACTCATTGCCTCCTCAATGTGACGTGATCGCTCGGATGATGGGGCGTATGCCGCCTGCGGCGGCCTGGTTTCGGGATTGGAAATCCCGAAACACCAACCAACAGGAGCAGCGGAAGGCGGTCGAGCATCTACTTGGGCGGCGGCTTCACGCCGGTCAGCAGGATGCTTCGAGTGACGAAGTCGCGTTTGCCCTCGCCGTATGGCGCAGTTCCGTAGACGGCAATACGGAAGGGACCTTCGGGGGCGATGACGCGGAAGGTGCGCGGTACGCCCATTTCGCCTTCGAACGCGCCCATGACGGCCAGCGTGGTGCCGGAAGAGCTCTCGGCGACGATTCGCCCAGATATCCGCGGGGTCTCCTCGGTAGCGGACGGCTGAGGAAAGCCAGGCTGGTAGCCGCCGACAGGGGTCCGACCACCCGCGGCCTGTCGCAGCACCGCCGCAGCCTGCTCAGTGCTCGCCCGCTCCTCGGCCGACACGGCCGCTGCCGGCGGGCCGATCGTGACGCCGACTTGCAGTTGCTGGCCGGCGGCCACCGTCTTCGGCGGCGTCTCGCTCTTGGCCGCCCCTACGGCAGGACCGGCAAAGGTGAACTGCGGCATCGGCGACCAGTGCGGCATTGGGTACGGATCGGCTGCGGTGACACTGCGGTGGAGTTCGGGGAGCCACTTGTGGAGATCGCCGCTGAAGTAGGCGAAGGCAAGGAAACCGTCAGCGCCGCTGTCTCTAGTTGCCTGGATCTGGTCCGTCAACTGGCCGGGCGAGTCCATCACGAAGGCGCCGAGGCCGGCGTAGAGAGGGATCGCGCCGTGTACCTGCTCGAGCTGGCCGGGGAGCTGGTTGTTGACGAGGTCGTCTTTGCTCTTGGTGTAGTCCATCGGGCAGATGAAGTCCAGGATGCCCTTCTTGACCCAGAGAGGCCACTCCTGGGCGACGCTGTTGTAGGCGTCATTGAGATCGGGCCAGGCCGCGAGGGAGACGAATATCTGCGGCTTGATGCGGTGACACTCCTCACTAATGTCGATTGCGAGGCTGGTGATGAGGCCGCGCCGCCATGACTGCCACTGATCGTAATGGGCCCCGCCCTGCTGCACATCCTCGGGCCAGCGGGTCACGGTGACCTTCGCGCTCTTCTGGAACTCGGACTTGCAGTTATCACAGTAGCAGTAGTTGCCATTCGGGAAGCGCATGTAGTCGAACTGAATGCCGGCGATGTCGTAGTTGCGCACCGCTTCGACCATGGCGTCCTTCTCGAGCCTGCGGTTCTCCGCGTTCGATGGGCAGAGCCAGTCCACGGTGACGTCGGGGTCTTCGCGGCCGAGCTGGCCTTTGGCGTTCCGCTGAAGGCGACCGGCGGCCTCCAGCTTGGCGATGGTGTCTTTCGGGACGCCCCAGAGGGCCCAGTTGATGCGCCAGAGGTGAAGCTCGACGCCGTTCTGCTTCGCGGCTTTCACGGCCTCGGCCAGCTCGTCGCGCCCGGGCGTCCCGCCCGGCGCGGGGACGAGCACCTTGCTGGGGTAGTAGGCCATAGCGCCGATGCACAGGTTCGGGAAGAGCGCGTTGAAGCCGTTGTCCTTGAGGGAGCCCATGATCGCGGGCCAGTCGCGGTTGTAGCCATTTCCCATCCAGGCGCCGCGCATCTCGGCGCGACGAGACTGGGCGAAGGCCGGCGCGGCGAGCGCCACGCAGAACGCGATGAGCGGGATGAGCAGGTGTCGTCGTGCCATGCGATCCCTCCGGTGGAAAGGTGAGTTCTGTCTGGCGTCGCGGCCTCCTGCCTCACCGGCAACAGGTGGAGGCTGCATTCGCGGCGTATCGCGGACAGCGGATCATTTGGGAATCGCCCGGATTCGCACGACCGTCCGCCCCAGAGCGCTGGTGACGAGGAAAGGATAGCTGGTGCCCGTACAGAGCCGCGAAGAGAAGCTGGTGCTGAAGACCTATGTCCTCGGACCGGAGGACCCGTATCCGCCGTTCCAGCGCAGATCGCACGGGGATATTTACCCGTATTCGATGCTGGATGACCTGGGGGAGGAGGTGCGGGATGTCGAGTACCGCGCGCTGGTGCTCGAAAACGAGTATCTGCGCGTGGTGGTGATGCCGGAACTGGGCGGGCATCTGCACTCGGCGGTCGACAAGGCGACGGGAGAAGAGCTGTTTTACCACAACCACGTGGTGAAGCCGGGCCTGATCGCGCTGCGCGGAGCATGGATCAGCGGCGGCGTCGAGTGGAACTTCCCAAAGGGTCATACGGTGACGACGATGTCACCGGTCGATAGCCGGATGGTGAGGGGTGAGGACGGGAGCGCGACCATCTGGGTCGGCGACGTCGAGCGGAAGCACCGGATGGCGTGGGCTGTGGGGATCCGGCTGCATCCGAAATCGAGCCTTATCGAGACGGAAATCCGGCTGAGCAATCGCACGGCGCTGCCGCATCCGTATTACTTCTGGGCGAACGCGGCGGTGCCGGCGCGCGATGATATGCGGCTGATCTACCCGGCGACGAGATCGCGAACGTGGCAGGGAGAGACGGCGTGGCCGGTGCACGAGGGGCGGGACCTCGCCAGGTATCAGGCATCGGAATGGCCGAGTGATTCGTTCATGTTGGACAGCCTGGAGGATTTCTTCGGCGTTCACTACGACGAGCGCGACTTCGGCGTGGTGCACGTGGCGAACGTGCACGAGAGCTTTGGGAAGAAATACTTCACCTGGGGAACGGCCGAGGCGGGTCGCATGTGGGCATCGATCCTGAGCGATAACGACGGGCCGTACTGCGAGATTCAGAGCGGGCGATTCGTTGACCAGAGCACGTTCCGCCTGCTGCCGCCGCACCACTCGATCGCGTGGACGGAGTACTGGTACCCGGTGAAGGGCATCGGCGGGTTCGCGTGGGCGAACGAGCACGCCGCGGTGCGCCTCTCACGGCACGGCCAGAAGCTGGACCTCGGCGTCGTGGTGACATTCCCGATCCGGGATGCGGTTGTCGAGATCACGGCGGGAGAATCGGTGCTGCACAGGCGATCCGGGGATCTGCTGCCGGATCGACCGCTTCGGGTGGAGATTCCCATCGAGCCGACGTGGCCGGAGGGGCCATACACGGTCATCGTCACCGACCCTGAGCGGGGTGAGGTGATCCGCTACACCGAGGAGCAGGCGCCGCGGACGCTGACGCTGTGGTCGGCGGCCGAGAAGGGTGAGGCCCAGACCGCGGGAGCGCTGCTGCGCGAGGCTGTGCGGACGGAGGAACTGGGCGGACAGGAGACGGCAGTTACGGCGTACCAGAAGGCGCTGGACGCTGATCCGGCGTGCGTCGAGGCGGTGATCGCCGCCGGGCGGCTGCTGATCAGGTCGAACCCCGCTGCAGCGCTAGAGCGGCTCACGCAGGCGGTGACAGCGGCGCCGGAGCGCGCGGACGCGGCCTACTATCTGGGTATTGCGCTGCAGCACATGGGCCGGCTGGATGAGGCGGAGGTCGAGCTATGGCGCGCCGCGGCCGATACCGCGTTCGAGCATGCGGCGCGGCTCGAGCTTGGGCAGATCAAGATGCAGCGCGGGGATTGGAACGCGGCGGGAGAGATGCTGACGCACGCTCTGCATCTGGGGCGTGGCGATGCACGCGTCGTGGCGCTGGCGATCGCCGCCGCTCGCAAATGCGGCGAGATCATGATGTCGCACGCGTTGGTGGAAGCGGGCTGCGAGCGCTTCCCATTGGACAGGCTGCTGGCAGCGGAGGCGCATTTCTGCGCGAACGCGGTGAGCGATCGGCTGAGTACAACGGGCCTGCGGCGGCTTCGGTCCATGCTGCCAGATTCGGCCGACCCGTGGCTGGAGCTGGCGTTCGACTACTCCGGCGCGGGGATGGAAGGCGAGGCCATCGAGTTGCTCCAGTGGGCGAGCAAGAACGTCGCGTCGGCGAAGGACGATCCGCTGACGCGCTACGCGCTGGGGTATTGGTTCGAACGACGAGGGGCCGAGAAACCGGCGGCAGCGATGAGGCAGAGAGCGGCGCAGCTACCAAGGGAGCGTGTTTTCCCCCATCACTGGGAACTCGAAGAGGTCCTCAAAGACGCGATCACGCACGATCCCGGCGACGCGACGGCGCGGCATTATCTGGGCATGCTGCTCTACAGTCAGGGCCGGCGCGAGGAGGCGCTTGCGGAGTGGGAAGCGGCCGCGGAGCGAGTGCGCGATAGCGATGCGCTGCACCGCAATCTCGGGCTGGCGTACCGCGAGGTGAAGCACGACCTGAAAGAGGCCGAGGCAGCGCTCCGGCAGGCGGCCGCGCAGAAGCCGTCGCATCAGCGCGTATACCTGGAGCTTGAGGAGGTGCTGCGGGGGATGAAGGCCGACCCGAGGGAGCGGCTCGCGGTGCTGGACGCGGCGCCCGCGGGAGTGCAGCGGCGCAGCCTGGTGGCGGCGCAGCAGATCATGGCCTGCGTCGAACTCGCGGAGTGGGATCGAGCGATTCTGCTGCTTACCACACGCGAGTTTCATCGCTGGGAGGCGGAATTTCGCATGCGCGGGCTGTACGTGGGCGCGTTCGTGGGGCGCGGGTCGGAGAAGTCCGACCGCGGGGACGTCGCTGGGGCCTGTGCGGACTTCGAGGCCGCTCTCGAATACCCGACGAACCTCCGGATCGGGAGGCCGGCGCAGACCGAGGATTCGCGACCGCGATGGTGCGCGGGTCTCGCGCGCGAGGTGCTGGGCGATACGGAAGCGGCGAGAGCGCACTGGGAGGCGGGCGCGGCGGAGACGTACCTGAGACACTCACACACGGGCGCGCCGGAGCGGGCTATCTACAAGGCGCTGTGCCTGCGGAAGCTGGGCAGAACGCAAGAGGCGGAGGCGCTGCTGGCCGAGGAACTGGGAGCCGCGCAGGAGCGCGCGGTGGCGTCGCAGGACGACGCGACGGCGCAGATGATGCTGGGGCTGGCGCTGAAGGTCGCTGGCAATGCCACCGAGGCTGAGGCCGCGCTGCGACGCGCGCTGGAGCTGTATCCGTGGCTGCCGACGGCGCGGCGGCTGTTGGAGCGGGAGGTGATTCTGTAGGGCGCCGGTCTTCCGGCGGGTCCTCGCAGGTTGTCGTTCGCTTCGCTCAGGATGGCAGCGATCTGGGGCGCGTCTCGGGTAGGAGGAGGGCGAGGGCGGCGGCCGCGATGGCGAGGAGGGGGATCGCGTCGAGCGCTCGCGCGAGCCCGGCGGCAGGGCCGAGGGAGACGGCGAGGTGATCGGCGATGACGCCGACGGCGGTGGTGCTGAGGCCGCCGACTGCCCAGGCGAGACCCATCATCAGGCCTGATACGAGGCTGGCGCGCTTGGGCAGGAGTTCCTGCGCCATCACCAGGTTGACGGGGAGCGCGGCGAACACACATGCGCCTGTCGCCAGCAGTAGCGCGGCCGACCAGACACCGTGTCCGCGGAGGAAAAGGAATACGGCGGGAGCGGCCAGCACCATGCTGACGACGGTGACCGAGCGGCGGCCGAGACGGTCGGAGGCGGGGCCGCCGATGAGGCCGCCGACCGCTCCCGAGAGACTGAAGCCGAGCAACGCGAGCCCGCCGAGCATGAGGGCTTCGTGCCTGCGGGCGATCAACAGGGGCACGAACGTCGTGAACAGGGTGGCGACAGCGGCGCGCAGCGCGACCACTGTCCAGAGAATGGCGAGCGGTCGGAACCAGTGTGGCCGCGGGGGCGCGCCAGGGGGATCAGGCACGCTCTCAGTGGGCAGGTCAACGCTTTTCGGCACGGCGGCTGCCACGAAGATCACGGCGGCGACGCCGATGGGGATGGTCAGCCACGTATACTGCCCCCCGAAATGCCTGGTGATCGAGATCACCAGCACAGGACCAAGGCCGTATCCGATGTTGCCGCCCGCGGTGAAGATCGCCATCGCCGCGCCGCTGCGGCGGCCGCCCATCTTACCCGCAAGAGCAGCGGCCTGGGGATGGAAGGCCGAGTTGCCGAAGCTGCCGAGGAGAAGCGCGACCAGCAGCATCTCATAGCTTGTCATCAGGCCCAGAGAGGCCATCGCGACGGTGGTCACGAGCGGGCCGACGAGGACGAGAACGCGACGGCCGATGCGGTCGGCGGAGTGGCCGAGAACCGGTTGCGTGAGTTGGGAGGCGAGGCTGACGATCGAGACCAGGCCGCCTGCAAGGGCGAGGCTGAGGCCGAGTCGTTCGACGATCAAGGGCAGGAGCGCGGGCAGAAACCCCATGTAGAGGTCATTCGCGCCGTGCGCCAGCGCGAGCGCAGTGATCGCGCGACCATGCCCGGCTTTCTCTGTGGGCGCGCTCACGTCCGGCCTAGTTCACCGGCAAAACGGATGGAACGTTCTCGGTGGCGCCGTACCAGTTCGAGTAGGAGAGGCTGCGAGCGGCGGCCTCGTCTCGCCTGGCCTTCTGATCTTCGCCGAGGACGGAGTAGGCCAGGGCGCGATAGTTGTACCAGTCCGGCCTCCCGGCATCGGCGGCGATGGTGGTGCTGGCGAGGTCGGCCAGCATCTCGGCGTACTGCCTGGCGTCACTGGTGAACCCGTGGGTCGTGCACAGGTCGACGATGTTGTAGAGCGTGTCGAGGCCGCGAGTAGAGATCTGGATGGCGCGGCGGAAGCGCTCGTGGGCCGCCTTCCGTTCACCGCGTTTGAGCAGGACAACTCCCAGAGCGATGTCCAAGGTCGGGGACTCCTGGTCGCTCTTCGCCGCCTTCTGCAGATAGGTGCCGGCAGCGGCGTAGTTCAACCGCCGGAGAGCGGTCATGCCTTGGTAGACGAGAACCTGAAAATAATCCCGCTGCTCCGGAGAGGCGAGAGCCAGAGTCTGCTCAGCGAGGTTCAGATCGCCCATCTCTAGCGCAGCATAGGCGGCGCTGCAGATCGCATCGGCACGCGTGGGATCATCGACAAACGCCTCCCGGTAGGAGTTGTATGCCTCCCGCGGGTAGCCGTTCTCATCCTGCTTTGTGCCGACCGACCAGAGCGCGTCGGCGAGCATCTGGCGGACGAAGTTGTCCTGGGGCCTGAGCGTGTGGGCCTGCATCGCGGCCTGTAGATATTGGTCGTATGAGCCGTACGAATACTCGAGCTGGCCTCGCATGAGCCAGATTCCGGCCAGACGAGCTACCACCGCGTCGCGAAGCGTCGTGCCGTCGAGCGGCTTGGTGCAGATGGAGTTGAGCTGGGCCCACACCAGGGGCTCGGGCAACTGCTGCACGGCGGTGAGCAGCGCGGGCATGGTGCGGCCTACGCCGCGGATGGTGATGCCTTTGGGGGCAGTGAACTCGAGCACCGGGTACTCGACGCGATTCACCGGCGCGTCGCCACCCATGGAGTCGAGCTGGTCAGGGCCGGCGACGTACCAGCCGAGGATATCGGCGGGCTTCTGCACTCCCATGGCGAGCAGATCGCGCGTCACCGGAGGCGCCGAGCCCATGTGCTCGGCCATAGTCTTCAGGTCGATCTTCAGATCGCCCTTGGCGCCGATGAGCACGGTGTCGATGCCCGAGAACCACATGGTGGCGTTTGGGAACGCGTCCACGAAGGTGCGGATGATGGTGGCGAAGTCAGAGGGTGAGAGCTGATAGAGCGGG
>Ga0315273_10009017_pt1 | contig 12618 bp, 8 predicted proteins | sample YL17G02_0_MG_FD_205753 | JGI IMG/M metagenome (GOLD analysis project Ga0315273, IMG submission 205753) | Sediment microbial communities from Yellowstone Lake, YNP, Wyoming, USA - YL17G02_0 | ecosystem: Environmental > Aquatic > Freshwater > Lake > Sediment | place: USA: Wyoming | collected... | reverse complement strand
CGAGGTCACCACCGAAGCGCGCGCCCTCACGTTGGCGTTCACGACGTTCGTGCTCTTCCAGGTGTTCAACGCGTTCAACGCGCGCAACGAGGACCTGTCGGTGCTGCGCCGCCAGAGCCTGCGCAACCGGCGTCTCTGGGTCGCACTCGCCGCGGTCGTCGCCCTGCAGGTCTTGATCGTGCAGGTCGGCGCCTTCCAGGGCCTCTTCGAGACCGAATCCCTCACCACGACCGGCTGGCTCGTCGCGGTCGGGGTCGGTTCCTCGATCCTCTGGATCGAGGAACTCCACAAGTTCGTGCGAGGAGTCGCGTCGAGCCACAGCCGACGTTCCGCGGCGACGACCATGAGAGACCGGAGCGGGAACCTCCGTTCATCCCCCTCGTATGTGGCGGAGAGCTCCAGCAGAGTGGATACCCCCTAGCGCTGTGGATACACCCTATAGAGAGGATGAGCGGTGAGCGGGAGTAGTTCGCCGCTTTCGGGAGTGGAGCCCGGAAGCCGTCAGCCCGCCGCCGGGGTGCCCGCGGCCGGGGTGATCGCCGACGTGACCGCTCGCCAGCGATCAAGCGTGCCGTCGCCGTAGGACCAGCCGCCGGTCGCGTCGTACATGATGACGCGATCCGCGATGTCGCCGTACTTGGCGAGGAGCGCGTCGGCCAAGCCGTCCCAGGTGGTCTCGAGGCTGTAGACGTCGAGCATCTCGTCGGTGATGGTAGCGGCCATCGCCGGGAGGTCCCCGGCGCGTTGGAGCTCGTGCAACCGTTCCGAGGTGCCCTCCCAGCCGTGGAGATCGAACACGCCGTGGTAGGTGCGCGTGGAGCCGTAGAACGCGATGCGCAGACGCGTCTGGTCGCGGGCCGCGGCGCGCTCCTCCTCGGTGTCGCCGATGATGGCCATCACCGGGCACACGATCGCCACGTCATCTGCACTCCGTCCGGCCGCGATCGCGCCCTCACGGATCGCGGGGAGCGTCACCTCCTCGATGTAGCGCATCGAGTGGAACGGGTGGACGTGGATGCCGTCGGCGACCTCGCCCGCCATGCGCGCCGACCACGGCCGGACCGCGGCCACGTAGATCGGTGGCGCGCCGACCTCGATCGGCCCCGGGCTCCACATCCGGGGGAGGAGGTCGAACGACCAGAAGTCGCCGTGGAAGTCGAGCAGCTCCTCGCCCTGGAACGCGCGGAAGATGGCGCGCAGCGCGAGCACGTATTCGCGCAGGCGCGATCCGGGGTGATCGAACGTGGCCGAGTAGCGACGCTCGATGTGGGCCTTGACCTGGGTGCCGAGCCCGAGCACGAACCGCCCCCCTGTCGTCTCGGCGAGCTCCCACGCGATCTGTGCGGTGACCATCGGGCTGCGGGGGAAGGCGAGCGCGACCGCGGTGCCGATGTCGAGGCGCTCGGCGGTGAGCGCGGCGGCCGTGCAGCCGGTGTACGCGGTGCGGCCGCTCTCGGTGAACCAGAGTCCGTCGAAGCCGCAGTCCTCGACCTCGCGCACCAGCCCCGGAACCTGCGCCAGCGGCCGTCCCATCGCGATGGTGTCGATCTTCACGTGTTCCCCCCGGTCGCCGCTTCGTAAGGTATCAACGGTCCCGGGCGTCTTCGAGCGAACCGCGCCCTAGCGGAGCTGGCGTCGAAGCTGGGTGCGAATGAATCGCAGGATCGCCTGGTGCTTCTTGGTGTCGCGTTCCATGAGCTCGACGAGCAGTGGCCACACGGAGTGACCGCGCATCGAGCGGAGCTCCTTGATGCGTGCAAGATGCTTGAGATTGCGGGCGTCGACCCGCTCTGCCTTCAAGAACCTCTCGGTTGCTTCGAGGAGCTCGCGGGCGTCGGTGGCGCTCGTCACGGTCGGCACCTGAGTCCCGTCGACGGGCTCGACCGGGGCGCGCAACGCGTTGACGAACTCAGTGAACAGTCGGTGGTGTCGCGTCTCGTCTTCGACGATCAAGTCGATCAGGTACGAGGCGTACGGCGCGTGCGCCGTCTCGACCAGATGCTGGTACGAGACCAGCAGATCGCCTTCCGTCTCGAGGTGCTTCGTCAGGTGCTCGAGCAGCTCGGCCTCCCACGTGCTGAGTCCGGGCGACGTTGACGAACTACCCATGGTCGACTCCTCATCCCGGCGTCCCTCGCCCCTCGGGGTCCCGGACGTCGACGGACTTCAGTCTCGCGCCTTCGCTGTGGTGACCGTGCCAGGCCGGGCGGCCAGTTGCCCAGGGTCCAAGGTCCCGACGGGGGGTGCGTGACCGTGCCAGGTCGGGACCTTTTCCTCTATCTGTGGCCGTCGCGAATCGCCATGTTGGTGCACAAGCCTAAGGAGGCCCTTATGAGAGTCCGCTTCAAGGTGTTCGTGGCACTGGTAGCCGGTGTCATGGCGTTCGCCACGGTCGCGGCGGCAGGTGCGAGCGCGCCGAAGCTCAAGGTCCGGCTCATCGAGTACAAGGTCACGCCGGCTCGCGACTTCGTCGCGGCGGGCAAGACGACCGTCGTGGCCAAGAACGCAGGCAGCACCGAGCACGAGCTCTACGTCGTGAGCGGCGACGACCCGGCCGCGTTGCCGACGAAGGCCGACGGGTCAGTTGACGAGAAGCAGGTTGATGTGATCGGTGAGATCCATAAGTTCAAGCCCGGCAAGACCGAGTCGAAGGTCTTCAAGCTCTCACCCGGCTCCTACATCCTGTTCTGCAACATCGTCCAGAAGGAGAAGGACGGCACGTTGGAGAGTCACTTCAAGGAGGGCATGCACACCACCATCGAGGCGAGCTGACATCGAGACGCGCTCAGACAGCTCGCGCACCAGCAGGTCGGCCGCACCCTCCCCGAGGTTGTCCATGATGTCTCGCGATAGGCAGTCAAGATCTCCTGAACTCACACACTGCCGGGGCCGCGGTGCGGTCGCGGCTGTGCGGTCGGGGCAGTGCGATCGCGGCTCGGGGGTGGCTCTCGCCGAGGAGATGCGCCGGTTCGACGACGAGCTGGCAGTCGTGACGACCGACGGCCGGGCGATCTCGTACCCTGACCTCGCGGCCCGGGTCGAAGAGGTCCGTGACGCGCTCGGCCCGACCCGTCGGCTGGTCTTGATCAGCGCGTCCAACACCGTCGAGGTGCTCTCGGCGTATCTCGCGGCGCTCGCGGGGCGCCATCCCGTGATGCTCGCCGGCACCGACACCGCCTACGGCGCGCTGCTCGAGTGCTACGACCCGGATGTCACCTTCGGAGGTCCCGGCGCCGACTGGGGGATGACCGAGCGCCGACGCGGGTCCATGCACGACCTCCATCCCGATCTCGCGCTCATGCTGAGCACGTCGGGGTCGACGGGTTCACCGAAGGTCGTTCGGTTGTCGCAGGAGAACGTGCAGTCGAACGCCGAAGCGATCGCGCAGTACCTCGAGCTGCGCAGCGACGACCGCGCGGCGATGACGCTGCCGATGCACTACTGCTACGGACTCTCGGTCGTGAACAGCCATCTGGCGGTGGGCGCGGCCGTGATCCTCGGCAACGAGTCGGTGGTCGATGGTTGCTTCTGGAACCGGTTCACCGAGTTCTCGGCGACAAGCTTGGCCGGCGTGCCCTACACCTTCGATCTGCTCGATCGAGCAGGCTTCGACACGATGCAGCTCCCAAGGCTGCGGTACGTGACGCAGGCCGGCGGGCGCCTCGCTCCCGACAAGGTGCGCCGGTACGCGCGACTCGCCGGGGAGCGTGGCTGGCGGTTCTACGTGATGTACGGCCAGACCGAAGCGACGGCGCGGATGGCCTACCTGCCGCCCGAGCTCACGCTCGAGCATCCGCAGGCCATCGGCATCCCCATCCCCGGCGGTTCGTTCGCCATCGACGCGACTGATGGGGGCGACGAAGGTGAGCTGGTGTACCGCGGGCCCAATGTCATGCTCGGGTACGCGCAGACACCCGGTGACCTCGCCCTCGGAAGAACGGTCGATGCGCTGCGTACTGGCGATCTCGCACGACAGACTCCAGCCGGACTGTTCGAGGTGGTCGGCCGTAAGAGCCGCTTCGCCAAGATCTTCGGACTGCGGATCGATCTCGACCGAGTCGAGTCGCTCCTGGCCGAACACGGCTGCTCGGCGACGTGCGCAGGCACGGACGAGCAGATCATCGTCGCGGTGCCCCCAGGGCGCGACCCGTCGGTGATCACCCAGATGCTGCACGAAGAGCTCGCGCTGCCGAAGCGCTGCATCCGCGTGTTCGCCGAGGACGACGTTCCCCGGCTGTCGTCCGGCAAGCCCGACTATCCGACGCTCGTTCAGATCGGGCTCGACGCGCCCGCGAGCGAGCCGACCTCTCCCAGCCCGGACCTGTCGGCAGACCCGCACCAGGTTCGCCGGCTGTACGCCGAGGTCCTCGACGTCGACGTGCCCGACGACAACGCCACCTTTGTCAGCCTCGGGGGCGACTCCCTGTCCTACGTCGAGGTGTCGATCGCGTTGGAGGAGACGTTCGGACGGCTCCCGGGTGGGTGGCACCTCATGTCCGTGCACGAACTCGAACGAAGCCTGCGCCAGGGCAACCAGACCCACCACCAGGCGACCGACGTCGTCCTACGGGCAGTGGCCGCCCTGCTGATCCTCGGCACGCACGTTCGCCTCTTCCACCTCCAGGGCGGCGCGCACCTCCTCCTCGCGATGTCGGGCTTCTACTTCGCCAGGTTCATGCTCGTTCCCGATGGGCCGGCGGGGCCGCTTCGGCGCATCGCGCCGATGCTCCGACGCATCGCCATACCGACCGTCGTGTGTGTCGTGTTGGTGTCCGCGGTGGAGCGGACCTACCCCCTTCCGAAGCTGCTCCTGATCAACAACTACGTCAACGGCGGCCGCTGGCACTACTGGTACATCGAGGTGCTCGTCCAGACCCTCATGCTCGTCGCGCTGATCGTGTCCGTGCCGCTCGCTCGCCGCATCGAGCGAGCGCACCCCTTCGAGACTGCGATGGTGTTCGTCGGGATCGGCCTCCTCATGCGCCTCGCCGTCGCCGGTGCCGTGATTCCGGGTGGCGTCCTCCAGACGCATGATGTCTTCTGGCTCTTCGCGCTGGGCTGGGCGATCGAGCGCGCCACGAACGTTCGCCAACAAGCGCTCGTTCTCGCCTGCACCTTCGTCGGCCTGTACGGCTTCTTCGGCAACGCCACCCGAGAGCTCCTCGTGCTCGTCGGGCTCGCGCTTCTCTGCTGGGTGCCACGCATTCCCGTACCGCGCCTGCTGCACCCGGTGACCGGCGCGATTGCCGCCAGCTCCCTCTACATCTATCTCACCCAGTTTGCGGTGTACCCGGTCCTCCTGCTCGCCTTCCCTCCCATCGTCGTCCTCCCGGCCACCGCCGCAATCGGTATTGGGATCCATCGCGGTGTCGCGGCCCTCAGCGCGCGGGGAGTTGAATACGCGGAAGAATCCAGGGCAGCGATGCGGAGATCACTGCGGCCGGTTCAGCACCTGGGGGGCAAGGTGCTCGCCCTCGTCACCGGAGCAGCTCGCGCGGCATGAGGAATGACTTTCCCCGGTCCGGCTCGGGACCTTGTCCTCTATCCGCGACTGTCGCGAATCGCCATATTGGCCAAAGCTGTCCATGCAACAAAGGCTGGAGGCCCGAATGAGAGTCCGATTCAAGTTGTTGGTGGCCGCGTCGTGCGTCGCCGCGGTCGTGCTCAGCACGAGCGTTGCGTTCGCCAAGCCGCTGTCGGAGCAGCAGTGGCGCAAGCAGGCCAACGTCATCTGCAAGCAGTCCAACAAGGACCTGAACTCAATGTCAGCCGAGGCTTTTGCCGGTCTGGGCCCGAACGACCAGCCGACCGCGGAGCAGTACGCCGCGTTCATCGAGCAGGGGGGGCCGTCGATTCGCGCCTCGCTCGCCTCGATCGACGCGCTCAACGAGCCCAAGGCCCTGAAGAAGGACGTCAAGAAGATGCTGGGTGCCACCCTCGCAGCGTTAGCCGTCTTGGAGGCCGATCCTTCCGCCGACAGTGATGCGGTGTTCGCGAAACCCACCAAGCTCTTCAAGCGACTCGGGCTCGTTTGCGGCAGTTGACCTCTCCCGTCCCCGCCCCGCACGGCCCCGCCGTGCGGGGTCGGGTTCGGAGCCTCCGGACCAGGCGACGGCGCGGTTGAGGGTGCCGCCCGTGGTCGCGGCACCTCGGGAACGCTCCTCCGAGCGAGTGGAGGCGGTCGTGCTCGAGGCACCGCGCCGCTACACACGCCGATCCTTCGAGCGGCCGGACGTCGGCGACGACGGCGCGCTCGTGCGGGTCGCGGCATGCGGGCTGTGCGGCACCGACCACGAGCAGTACACGGGTGTCCTCCCGACCGGTTTCGCGTTCGTGCCGGGCCACGAGACCGTCGGCCTGATCGAGGAGATCGGTGAGCTCGCAACCGAGCGGTGGGGCGTGCGCGCCGGCGACCGGGTCGCGGTCGAGGTGTTCCAGTCGTGCCGGTCGTGCGAACCGTGCGCCCGCGGCGAGTACCGGCGCTGCGTTCGTCACGGCCTCGGCGACATGTACGGCTACATCCCCGCTGACAAGAAGCCTGGGCTTTGGGGCGGGTACGCAACCCACCAATACCTGGGACCTGACGCGATCGTGCATCGCGTCGACCCCGCGCTCGATCCGGTCGTCGCCACCCTGTTCAACCCGCTCGGCGCGGGGATCCGCTGGGGCGTCACCGTGCCCGGCACGCAGCCCGGTGATGTCGTCGCGGTCCTCGGCCCGGGTATCCGCGGCCTTGCCGCGCTCGTCGCGGCCCGCGAGGCCGGCGCCGCGTTCGTGATGGTCACCGGCTACGGAGCCAACGACCAGTCACGTCTCGAGATCGCACACGGCTTCGGCGCCGATCTCACCGTCGATGTCACCACCGCGGATCCCGCCGCGGAGCTGAAGGCCACGACGGGCGGCCTCGCCGACATCGTCGTCGATGTCACCGCCAAGGCCCCTGCCGCGCTCGGTCAGGCGATCTCGATCGCACGGCCGGGCGGTACGATCGTGATGGCGGGCACGCGCGGCTCGGCGGAGACGCCCGGATTCTGGCCCGACATGATCGTCTTCAAGGAGCTGCGCATCCTCGGGGCGCTGGGTGTGGACGCGCCGGCGTACCGCGCCGCGCTGGACCTGCTCGCGTCGGGCCGCTACCCGTTCGCCGACCTGCCCCGCCGGATCGTCGGTCTCGACGGCATCGAAGACCTGGTGCGCACGATGGCGGGAGAAGGCGACGGGCCCCCACCCATGCACGGGGTCCTCACCCCGTAACCGCGGCGAGGTAGCGTTCGCCGCTCATCGTCACGGGGGGCTGGGCATGCGTCGGGTTGTGGGTCGGGTCGTGGGCCGGGTCGTGGGCCGGGTCGTGGGCCGGGTCGTGGTCGCACTTTCCGTCTTCGCACTGGCGGTGGCGGCATCGGTGTCGCCGGGAGCGGCCTCGGTCGCGCCCAAGGCCAAGAAGGCACCGCAGATCGGTCACGTGTTCGTGATCAACCTCGAGAACACCGGCTTCGAGACCACCTTCGGGTCGGCGTCGCCGGCGCCGTACCTCAGCAAGGAGCTCACCGCCAAAGGCCAGCTCCTCACCCAGTACTACGGCGTGAGCCATGCGAGCCTCGGCAACTACCTCGCGCAGATCAGCGGCCAGGGCCCGAGCAAGGCGACCCAGGTCGACTGCCCCACCTTCTCCGAGTTCGAGACGACCGGCACCGGCGAGCTCGATCAAGTGCTCGGCGACGGCTGCGTGTACCCCGCGTCGGTGCAGACGATCGCCGACCAGCTCACGGCCAAGCGCCTCACGTGGCGGGGCTACATGGAGGACATCGGGAACTCGGCGACCGAGCCCACAACGTGTCGTCACCCGACGATCGGCGAGGGCGACCCGACGCAGGCCGCACGGACGGGTGACCAGTACGCGACGAGGCACAACCCGTTCGTGTACTTCCATTCCATCATCGACTCGCCCCTCTGCGCGAAGAACGTCGTCGGGCTCGATCGGCTGAGCCGCGACCTCGCGAGCGTGAAGAAGACACCGAACCTCGTCTACATCACACCGAACCTCTGCAACGATGGTCACGACGAACCGTGCGTGGACGGCAAGCCCGGCGGGCTCGTGTCGGCCGACGCCTTCCTGAAGCAGTGGGTGCCGAAGATCCTGAAGTCACCGGCCTTCAAGAAGGACGGCATGCTCATCGTCACCTTCGACGAGGCCGAGCTCACCGAGGACTCGAGCGAGTGCTGCGGCCCGACACCCGCACCGAACGTGACCCAGGCCGGCTTGAACGGACCCGGCGGCGGACGCATCGGTGCCGTCATCATCTCGAAATTCGTGAAGCCTGACACCACCAACGACACGCCCTACAACCACTACGCGCTCCTCTGCAGCATGGAAGACGTGTTCGGGCTGTCACACCTGGGCCTCGCCGGACGACCGGGCCTGGCGTGCTTCGGCCCCGACGTGTACAACGCGAAGGGCTGACGACGGCTCTGGTGCATCGCGTCCCCCGGCAGTGTCGCCAAGACCTGCTGCTACTACGGAATCACGCAGCCGTGGGGCCGGTCTCCGTCTCGACGAGCCCTGCGAGGGCGTCCGCGCTCCCACGAGAAGCCCTCTGCCACGACGAGGTCGCTGCCTGAGAAGGAAGCGGGCACGAGGGCCCGTCGTTTTGGGACTTTGTGCCCTGGTCTGGGCCTCGTCTCGGGGGCCAGGATCGGTCTCGTGGACGGAGCGGGGGGGACGCGGGAGCCAAGGGGAATCACCCGGAGATCCTTCCTAGCCCTCTCGGGTGGTGCGGTCCTTGTCGCGTACGCGTCGTCGAACCCGGCGTTCGGGTTCCTGAGTGCGGCGCCGGGAATCCCGAACCCGCTCCTCGAGTACCCCGACCGAGGCTGGGAACGGGTGTATCGCGACCAGTACGCCTACGACGACACGTTCACGTTCGTCTGCGCGCCGAACGACACACACCAATGCCGCCTTCGCGCGTTCCGGCGGAACGGCATCGTCGTTCGCATCGAGCAGAACTACGACGGTGGCGACTACCGCGACCTCCAGGGCAACAGCTCGACCGTCGCCTGGAACCCACGCGGCTGCCCGAAGGGCTACACGGTGCATCGTCGTGTGTACGGCCCGTACCGGGCGAAGTACCCGATGATTCGCAAGGGCTGGAAGGAGTGGGCCGACGCGGGATTCCCGTCGCTCTCCGACGAGCCGCACCTCCGTACCAAGTACCGGTTCGACGCACGCGGCGAGGACGGCTTCGTGCGCGTGAGCTGGGACGAGGCGAACCACTATGTCGCCAAAGCCCTCCGCGCGATCGCGAAGACCTACAGCGGCGACGAGGGCAGGCGGAGACTCATCGAGAAGGACGGGTACGAACCCGAGATGCTCGAGCATTGGCTCGAAGCAGGGGTTCGCACCATGAAGCTCGGATCGTCGCTCCCCGTGCACGGCGTCGCCGGGAAGTTCGGGCTGTTCCGCTTCGCGAATGCACTTGCGCTCCTTGACGCCGACGTCCGCGGCGTCGGCCCCGAAGCGGCGCTCGCGGCGAGCGACTGGTCCGAGTACACGTGGCGCGGCGATCAGGCACCGGGCTTCCCGTTCGTGCACGGCCTCCAGACCACTGAGGTCGACATGAATGACATGCGCCGCAGCCGACTCGTCGTCATGGTCGGCAAGAACCTTGTCGAGAACAAGATGCCGGACTCGCACTGGTTCCAGGAGGTGATCGAGCGGGGCGGAAAGATCGTCGCGATCAATCCCGAGTACTCGGCTCCGTCCTCCAAGTCCAACTACTGGATTCCCGTCCGCGCCGGACTCTCCGATACTGCGCTGATGCTCGGGATCGCGAAGGCGCTCATCGACTCGGGGCGCTACGACGCGGAGTTCCTCAAGCGCTTCACCGACATGCCGCTACTCGTGCGCCTCGACACGCTCGCGCGGGTCCGGGCCAACGAGGTGTTCCCGGGTTACGTGAACCAGCTCCCGCTCGACTCGCCGAGCTTTACGCTGCACGGGATGCTCCCCGAGCAGTACGCGCAGATCGGGGACCGCGTACTCGTCGACGCCGCGACCGGAGCGCTTCGCGCCGTCACGCGCGAGGACCTCGGCGACACGCTTGCCGCGAAGGGCATCGACCCCGCCCTCGACTGGCGGGGCACGATCACCCTCGCCGACGGCTCGCAGGTCGAGGTGGCGACGGCACTCTCGATGTACCGCGAGCACCTCGCCGACTACGACCTCGACACCGTCGCTGAGATCACTCACGCGCCCAAGGACCTGATCGAGCGCCTGGTCGACGATCTCGCGACGATCAAGCCGGCCGCGTTCCATGTCGGCGAGGGAGTAAACCACTACTTCCACGCGACCCTGCACAATCGTGCCACCTACTTCGTCGCGATGCTGACGGGAAACATCGGGATCCCCGGCTCCGGAGTGAGCACCTGGGCCGGCAACTACAAGGGCGGCATCTTCCAAGCGGCACCATGGCACGGCCCCGGCGTCGGTGGTTACGTGAACGAGGACCCGTTCAACCCGCTGCTCGACCCCGCCGCGCGCTACACCGCCAAGACCTCGGTCCATCGCCTCGAGGGGGAGGACGTCTCGTACTGGGGGATGGGCGACACGCCGCTCGTCGTGGACCTCCCGAAGGGTGGGCGACGGGTGTTCACCGGCAAGACCCACATGCCTCGGCCGACGAAGGTCTTCTGGTACAACAACGCCAACCTGATCAACCAGGCAAAGTGGGCATACAACCTCATCAAGAACGTCAACCCGAAGGTCGACCTCATCGTCGATCAGCAGATCGAGTGGACGGGCTCCGCGGAGTTCGCCGACGTGATCCTCCCGGCCAACTCGTGGCTCGAGATGCAGACCCACGAGATGACGGGATCGTGCTCGAATCCCTTCCTCCAGATCTGGAAGGGTGGCATCGAACCCCTGCACGACACCCGCGACGATCTCCAGATCTTCGCAGGCGTTGCGAACGCGCTTGCGGAACTCACCGGCGACCATCGGTTTGCCGACTACTTCAAGTTCGCCAAGACGCCCGAGGTGTACCTCGACCGCGTGCTCACCGCGTCGTTCACCACCGCGGGGTATACGACAGCGGATCTCCTCGCCGGCAAGTACGGCGAACCCGGCGGCGCGCTCATGCAGTACCTGACGTACCCGCGTGTGCCGTTCTGGGAGCAGATCAACGACAGCCTCCCCTTCTACACCGACACCGGGAGGATGCACGCCTACGTCGACATCCCGGAGGCGATCGAGTACGGGGAGAACCTGATCGTGCACCGCGAGGCGGTCGAAGCGACGCCGTACCTGCCGAACGTCATCGTGTCGACGAGTCCCTACGTGCGGCCGAAGGACTACGGCATCCCACTCGACGCGACGGACGCCAACCTACGGCAGGTTCGCAACGTGAAGATGCCGTGGTCGAAGGTGAAGCACACCCAGAACCCGCTCTTCGAACAGGGCTACCGATTCCTCTGCCTCACGCCCAAGTCCCGGCACAGTGTTCACTCGTCCTGGGCGGTCACCGATTGGCACTGGCTCTGGAACTCGGACTTCTCCGATCCCTACCGGGTCGACAAGCGCCTGCCCGGTGTCGGCGACACACAGCTTCACATGCATCCCGACGACGGCGAGGAGCTCGGCATCGACAACGGCGATTATGTGTGGCTCGACGCAGACACGACCGATCGCCCCTACGTTGGCCACAACCCGACCGACCCGTTCTACGACGTCGCTCGGCTCATGGTGCGCGTGTCGTACAACCCGAGTTACCCGCGCGGTGTCACCATGCTCAAGCACGCCTTCTACATGGCCACGCCGCGGACGGTGCTCGCGCAGAGGGAACGCGCCGACGGGCGCGCACTCGCCGCCGGCACCGGCTACCAGTCGAGCTTCCGCCACGGAAGCCAGCAGAGCATTACGCGGGGCTGGGCGCCGCCGATGCACCAGACCGACACCCTGTTCCACAAGAAGGCCGCGGTGATGGGTTTCGTCTTCGGTTTCGACGTCGACAACCACGGCGTCAACACCGTGCCGAAGGAGACCCTCGTCCGCATCACGTTCGCCGAGCACGGCGGCCTCGATGGCAACGGCCCTTGGCCTCGCTCACGGAGCGGCTTCACGCCCGGGAACCTGAGCGCGCTGATGCAGCGCTACCTCGCGGGCGCGCTCGTCAAGGTGGAGGGCCAGCAATGAGCGAGTGGCAGCCCGTCGCGTTCCTCGGCGCCCACGAGCGGTCTCCTGGTGGTGGACCTCGCGGGCGCGAGAAGCAGCTCGATGACGACGACCCCTACGAGCTCGTCGGTGTGCAGTTCGTCTTCCCCGAAGGGACCGACGGCGACCGCGAGCTCGCGCGCTGCATCGTCGAGGAGTACGCCCTGATGGGTTGGCGTCCCGAGCGGATTCGTGAGCTGTTCACGGACCCCAGATACACGGGAGCGCACGATGTCGTGCGCAGACGGGGAACGGAGATCGTCGACGAGGCGATCACCACGGTCTTCGGTACGGGCTGCGAGCGGGGGGGATCTGATGCCCGAGGTCTACAACTGGCACCTCGGGCGTCCGATGGCCTACCGATTCGACGCGGGGAACACGCAGCGCCAGTTCGCCGCCGTGTTCAACATCAA